>Ga0209399_10001056_pt1 | contig 14754 bp, 15 predicted proteins | sample OV2TP3_FD_184130 | JGI IMG/M metagenome (GOLD analysis project Ga0209399, IMG submission 184130) | Hot spring microbial communities from Beatty, Nevada to study Microbial Dark Matter (Phase II) - OV2 TP3 (SPAdes) (version 3) | ecosystem: Environmental > Aquatic > Thermal springs > Hot (42-90C) ... | reverse complement strand
TCAGCGGGGAACGTTATGTCAGGTTCACCAAAATTCCTGCTTGATGAGAACATCAGGATAGAGATTAAGGAATTTCTTGTATCCAAGGGGCTTTCAGCCGAATATGCTGCCAAAGGCACTAAAAACGGCAGATTGGCTTCGCTGGCAAGGGAAAAATCTTTGGTTTTGCTTTCTAGAGACTCAGATTTCCTGAACAGTGCTATGTTTCCGCCAAAAGAATTCTGCGGGATTGTGGTATTTTTAATCCACCCTCCTACAGTTGAGAAATTGACATCGGCATTATCCTCTCTTTTGGATGATGTTAGCGAATTCAAAGGCAAGCTGTTCATAGTGTATGAAGAAGGATTTGAATGCAAAGATTGAGCAATATATAAATCCTTAATCTCGACCCATCTTGTGCAGTATCCTTTTTGCTCGAAATCACCTGGTTCTGCACTTCTTACATCTTGCGTTGGGGTGGGCACATCATGCTGTGAATCAACATTGGGGAGGCGTGAAGTGTCACGAAGTGACACTTTATTCCAAACATCACCTGCATATTTATAGCACAATTCTTTATCGTAAAGCTTTGCCAAATAAGGATTATGATAAACTTCGCACATTGATGGCAGCTTCAGACTTAACAATACTCCAGCACACTTAACTTGGCTTTACCCTTTAACACTTATTCACTTCAGCCTCTTCTTCAAATTCTCAATCACAGCGACAGGGGTTGGGTCAATTTTGTTTGCCAATGCGAGATAATAAGAGGCAAAGTCCCCATAATAAATGCCTGAGAAAATCCTTGAAAGCAAATGCTCTCCTTTTGTGAATACATCCTCAACATCAACCTTTGTTGATATTATCTCTTTTGTTATATCCATTCTCTTCTTTATTCTTTCATTATCATACTTGCTTCTTATGAATATGGAAATAAACTTATTTTTGTCCATAGCCTGATAGCCCGCTATCTCATTATGGTTCATTTCTGAGAAAGCATGATGAAATGCTGCAGTTTTGCTGTTTTCGTTAAATTGCGTTTTCCATCTATATGCAACAGGGCTTAATAATTCAGAAGCGTAAATTATCGGAGTTCTTGTTCCTATCTTTTTTGCGATTCTTTCTCCAGCTATCTTAAATTCATCTGTCTTTGATAATATATCAATCATTTCAGTAATTTCATCATCCTTGACAGCAACAATGTTTGAATTAGCCAGAACCCCTAAAAGCGGAAAAAACAAGTAGCCCAATGCAGCTCTTGGCTGCAATCCAGCTGGAATTTTTATCAATTTTTTTGCCTGAGCCGATAAAGCCCCGCCGCTTGTAACGGCTATAATTTTAGCCTTATTCCTTTCAGCAGATTCAAAGGCAGATATTGTTTCTTCTGTGTTGCCGGAGTAAGAAACAGCGAAAACTAATGTGGCTTCATCAACAAAATTGGGAACTTTATAATCACGAACAACAAAAACAGGAATTTTTGAGCTATGCAAATACGCCTTTAATAAATCGCCGCCAACAGCTGAGCCGCCCATTCCTGCCACAACTATCTTATTAATTTTACCAGAGACAGCCATTCCTTTAGCCAGCCCTAAAGCTGTCTTGCATTGGGCAGGGAATTCCTCTATGGCTTTAAGCATATTAGAGTTGTCTATCGGCATAAAAACAGGCAATATTCAAGTGTATAAAAATATTTGTTTTAATTTTGGGTTGTTGCGAAATTCGCAGTGACATGTGAGCGAGTGAGCTTCGTTGCGAACTCGCTCACTCGCATGTCACTCGGGTTGCCATCGCTCAGCTTAGATTATATTTTTGATTGCATTTTTCTTTCTGGAATAAAGTGTGAGAACTCGCTCTGGCTCGCTCATGTACCCGAAAAATGCCTGATAATTTTGTAAATAAGCTTCGCACATTGATGGCAACCTTTAATTTCGCAGTAACCCTTTTTAATTTCCATAAGCCTTCCCAACAGCGATATTATGCGCCTCAATATAATTATTCACAAAAATTTTCCAATCCGCCATTGATGCGATCTTTCTTGCCTGTAATTTATTTGCAATCCTGTCCTCTTTTGAAAGATGGGCAAACTTAAGCATAACATCGGCAAGCTGGCTTACCACATCCTCGTCATTTCTTTTTAATCTTTTCAGGACAAAAATTCCGGGAGTGTCGCTTTGCATGCATTCTGCGCAAAAATACCTTCCAAACCCGGCCAGGTCAGTAGTAATAGAGGAAACCCCTAACGCGCCTGCCTCTAATGGGGTGTACCCCCATGGCTCATAGTAGCTCGGGAAAATTCCAAGGTGGGAGCCTTGCATTGCCTCGTAATAATTCAAATTCAGCAATCCATCTGCTCCGCTTAAGTATATTGGATAATAAATAATTTTTACAGGGTCCTGCTCTTCATTTTTTAAATTTGCAGAGATAATGCTTTTCAGCATCAGGTCATCCTCATATAAGTCGTGGGTCAGCAATGGAGGCTTTCCCTTCTTTATAAATCTTGCAACCCTTATTTTCATTTCTGTAAGAAAGTCCTCATCGAATAAGCTTTCCTTTGTTATTTTCTTGTTTGACACAAATGAATAGATTAGGTTCTTGTCAACGTCATTATGCACTTCCTCCAACGCGTCTTTTATATCTTGGTAAAGAGTCTTATTTTCAAGCAATTCTGGCATTATATTCCTAAAATTGGCCGGCACCCATATAAACGCTATAATTATTTTTTTGCTTTTTAGCTCCCTTAATTTCTCATTCAGCCTGCCAAGCGCCTTTATGTATATGTCTATCCCCTTGTCATGAAACTCATAGCGGCCTGCAATAAAGTAGATAAGGGTGTCTTTTGGGTCGAATGTGTAGTAAGGGAAAAAATAGTAGAGCATGAATTCCCTTATTCTGTCGCGCTGCAGCTGATGCTTTATCGCTATCTCCTCAAAAGAAGGGAATTTGCTTATGTCCAGGCCATTTGGCAATAAAACATCGGGCTTTCTTTTTAGAAAATACTCTGCCTCCATTCCGGTTATCTCGCTTACTGTTGTGAATACATCAGCGAATGCGGCAGATGCCCTTTCCACAAGATGCTTTGACTCGACATTGAGCTTATATACTTCATTATCGGGATTTATTTTGTCCCATAAGCTGTACAAGTCAATATTTGAGTTTGCCAGGGTTCTTCCCAAGACAGTTGCGTGTGTGGTGAAGACTGTTGCAGCTTTCACATTCTTTTTTTTAATGTAAAGCAATCCAGTTCCCGAAAGCCATTCGTGGAAATGCGCTGCGATTTTTTTGTTCTTATAGCAGTCAGACAATTTTTCAATGAGGATTCCAGCGCAATACGCCCAAACTATCGGCTCATCATAGTCTGGCGGGGCTCTCAGCGAATCAACTTTATACCAATCCCAAAGCTCGCGCTTTATGTCATTTGCTCTTTGCTTATAATTCATAAAATCAATTAATATAACGTAAGGATTGCCTTCGCTGAGCCATCTCCCAAAGTGGCATATTATGCCTAATCTCTTTAGCCCTTCAAAAGGCAATCTGCAGAATTCATTCGGAATTTCCTCCTGGAATTGCCCTGCCGCCTTTAAAGCAAAATAAGGGCCTATCATGAAATAGCTGCTGCCGTAAGCCTCAACCATCTTTGCTGCTTTGGACTTAACAACGGTATAGATGCCTCCGACTTTATTGCAGACTTCCCATGAAATTTCAAATACAATGTCTGCTTTTATGTCTGCTTTCTTTTGTTCTGTCATTAGCCATAGTATTTTCTTGTCGCTTTATAAATCTTTGATACTACTGGAAAGCAGAAAATTACCTCAAAAACAGGCTGAGAGAAAAGGGCAGATACTTGCCTCATTAAATATTAATATGCAATTCATTTTTGTTTTCCGGAAACATCAGCACTTCCCTGCCTTTTTTCAGATTCAGAAACTCTGCAATTTCTTTTGGGATTCTTATAGCAATGCTATTGCCTATTTCAGCTACTTTTGCTTTTTTTGCTAGCCCAAATAAGCCCATTTGCTTTGATTTCTCTTGTATTTTACCCGCTGTTTCTTCATCAAAATATTCCTCTCCGCATTTTTTACATACATCAGCCTTAAAATTTCCCAATAAAATTCCAAATTCTTTATACTCAACACCCTTTCTGAAAGTTTCTCCGCCGCAAGTAATACATTTCATTTTTATCTCCCAGCCAAGTAAGCTGTTATTATGAATAAGTCTTTATCTTGTTTAATAAAATTTTCTATTTAAAATTAAACAATAAATTTTTATATATCAATCATATATCAAACTTCTAACTAAAATAAACATAGCTTGTCACTATTATAATAAAATAGTAAAAAAGATGGCGCCTATTGGTGAGGATTTTGCTGCTAAAAGGACTTTTATAGAGATAAGAAACTCTATTCTTTTGTCGCTTGCTGAAGGCCAAAAAACTATAAACCAGATCTCCAGTGAAACTCAAATTAATTGGAAAACTGTTGAGAGGCATCTTATTTATCTTATCGGCAGGGGATGGGTGAGAGAAGCATTTAGTTCTGCTTATGTAAGGGTGTTTGAATTGACTGCATTCGGCAAGGATTACCTGAGAAAAAATGTATCAAAAAATGTCCACATATCAGACTACAAAATAATAAAAATAAATGGAGAGCATAGCCCATGAAAGTGCTGATGTTTGGCTGGGAGTTTCCGCCATTGAGCAGCGGCGGATTGGGAACTGCATGCTACGGGCTGACTAAAAGCTTAAGTAAAAAAGGGGTGCAGATAACACTTGTATTGCCCTACTCTGCTGATATTGGATATTCTGCTGATATTGGAGATTCAGGATTCATAAGGATAATCCCCGCAGGAAGCATCAAACTCAGAAGGATACGCTCAATTTTGCAGCCTTATATGAACTCGCAAGGTTACAGGAAATCAATGTCAAAAAGCCAAAGCCCGGGAATTTACGGCTCAACATTGTTTGATGAGGTTTATAGGTATACACTTGCAGCAGAAGAGATAGCCGAAGAGGAAGGCTTTGATGTTGTCCACTGCCATGACTGGATGACTTTCGGAGCAGGAATTAAGGCTAAAAGAAAGAAAAACAAGCCATTGGTTTTGCACGTTCATGCAACCGAGCTTGACAGGACAGGAGGGCACCCGCCAAATCAGCATGTTTATGACTCAGAGAGGGATGGAATGCATAAGGCAGACAAAATTATCGCAGTCAGCAAATTTACAAAGAATAAGATTACAGCCCATTACGGTGTGCCTTCAGAAAAAATAAAAGTTGTCCATAATGGAGTGGAGCCTTCAAGCCAAAGCCATTATCATGATGAATCTCATGATGAGAATTTTGAAATTAAGAAAAATGATAAAATAGTGCTGTTTTTGGGCAGACTCACACTGCAAAAAGGCCCTGATTATTTTATTTATGCGGCGAAAAAGATTTTAGAGCATCAGAAAAATGTCAAATTTGTAATTGCCGGCTCTGGCGATATGGAGACATTCATTATCGAGAAGGCGGCAGAGCTTGGCATTGCCGACAAGGTTTTATTCGCAGGGTTTCTCAGTCAAAATGATGTCGAGAGAGCTTATAAAATGGCAGATGTGTATGTTATGCCGAGCGTTTCAGAGCCGTTTGGGATTACTGCTCTGGAGGCAATGAAGAATAAGGCTCCGGTTTTAGTGTCAAACCAAAGCGGAGTTACTGAAGTCATAAGGCATTGCCTGAAAGCTGACTTTTGGGATATAAATGAGATAAGCAGCAAGATAATCTCACTTTTAAGATATAAGCCGCTGCATGAGACTTTAAAAGAGAATGCCTATTTTGAAGCCAGGAAATTTAACTGGGATGTTCCGGCAGAGAAATGCATTGAGGTTTATAATGAATTAACAAAAAATTTTTAATAGTTTTGCGATTAAAAATTTTTCCTAATACAAAACTTTAGAAAAAAACTCATCAGTTTTGCTGGTGAGTTTTTTTAAGTGTCAAGATGGTAAGCGTATGCTTTTATTTCCAATTGCATCAGCCGCTCAGGCTTAGAAAATACTCTGTCTTTGAGATAGGAAAGCATAATAATTATTTTGACGAGCATAAAAACGAGTCAATAATAAAAAAAGTGGCTCACAAGTGCTATCTTCCCGCAAACAGGATTATTCTGGACTTGATAAATAGGACTGACGGCAGGTTTAAAGTGTCCTATAGCATGAGCGGAGTCGCGCTTGAGCAATTAGAGAGATATGCGCCAAGCGTCATAGGCAGCTTTAGGCAGCTTGTTGGCACAGGCTGTGTTGAAATTCTGGATGAGACATATCATCATACGCTGGCATCAATTTACTCAAAAGATGAGTTTAATGAGCAGATTCAAATGCACAATAAAAAAATAAAACAATTATTTAATTTCAGGCCAAGGGTTTTCAGGAACACGGAGCTTGTCTATAATAATGAAATTGCAGAATTGATTGGCAAAATGGGCTACAAAGGAATCCTTGCAGAGGGAGCAGACCACATTCTGCAATGGAGAAGCCCTGATTTTGTTTATAAGCCAAAATCAACTAAGATGAAGCTGCTTTTGAAAAATTACAGATTATCTGATGACATTGCATTCAGGTTTTCTGAAAAAAGCTGGAAGGAATTTCCCTTAACAGCAGAAAAATATGCCGGCTGGATAAGCAAAGTTAATGGAAATGGCAATGTGGTTAATTTATTTATGGACTATGAGACTTTTGGAGAGCATCAATGGGAAGACAAGGGTATATTTGAGTTCTTAAGGCATTTGCCCTATGAAGTGCTTAAGCATAAAGATAATGATTTTGTAACGCCAAGCGAGGCAATAAAAAGGTACGATGCTGTTGCTGAGCTTGATTTCCCGCACTATGTAAGCTGGGCTGATGTTGAGAGGGATTTAAGCGCATGGCTCGGCAATAAAATGCAGCAGGAGGCAATAAAAGAAATTTATCTTTTAGAGACATCTGTCAGGCTTTCCAATAATCCTGCTTTGATAGACGAGTGGAGAAAGCTCCAGACAAGCGACCATTTTTACTATATGTGCACAAAATGGTTCAATGACGGCGATGTGCATAAATATTTCAACCCTTATGACAGCCCTTATGACGCATTCATTGCTTATATGAATATTTTGAATGATTTTAGGATAAAAGCCGGCAGGCTGTCTAATGATTTTAATATGCCGGAAATCGCAAAATAAATTTTAAAATAGTTGCGATTTCCGAGCATGCTCAAAAACCACTTATTATTATTGTAAATTGTGGTTTTTGACACTTTAATTACAAAAAACAAAAACCTTTAAATAAATACAGCAATAAGCTGATTTCTGATAATAATGGAAACTATAATGGAAAAACGATTAATCATGTTCACTGGCGAGGAATGCGCGCATTGCAAGGAAATGCACCCATTAGTTGAGCAATTAGAGAAAGAAACAGGGTTAAAGGTAGAGCATATTGAAGTATGGCATAATGCGGAGAATGCAGCTTTTCTTGAAAGCATTGACAAAAATCCTGATGGCAGCGTATTTTGCGGAGGCATTCCTTTGTTCTACAGCGAAAAGACAGGCAAAAAGCTTTGCGGCAACCAGAAGTATGAAAAATTGAAGGCGTGGGCGTTGGAAGGAAGGGAATAAGTTAAATAAAAAAGGCTGATTAGTCTGATATATAACAAAATAACCAAAATATTTAAATACTTGTTGTATTTTAGTTGTGTCGGTGGTGTGTATGACTAAAATTAATGATTCTAAGAGAGTGCAAGTGTCTTTTACTAAAAAACAATGGGAATTAATAAAAAATCTAAAAGGGGAATTTGGCAATGCCGATGCTGATATTGTAAGGAATCTTGTTTTAGCTTGGCTCTCCGAAAAATCGTTAATTTCAAGTTCGGCAAAGAAAAGAATGGGCGTGAATAAATGAATACCACCTTACATGAATATACTAATGAAGACTATATTAAGACAAAAAATCTGGATTCAGATACAGTATTAGACTCAAACCTGCTTCATGAATATCTAAGTTCTATTGAAAAAATAAAAGATTTAAATATATTGAAAAATAAAATAAACGAATTAAAAAATAGTCTAAATAATTTTGTTTTAGAGGGAGATTCGAACGGCATTAAAGTTACAAAATCAACCTTTAGTAAAGAACTCGGACAATTAGAAGAAACCTTAACTTTGCAAAGATTATCTCACTATATTAATACAATAAAAAAAGGTCTTGAAAAACCCAAAAATGGAAAAATAAATGATATCAATTTTAATAGATGGAAAGAATATGAAAATATAGTGACCGATAGCCTTTGGTATTGGCATAAAAGAGATAATTCCGGTGTACATATGGCTGGTTACCATGGCAATTTTGTTCCTCAGATACCTAATCAAACGATGCTAAGATACACAAAGCAGGGAGATACAGTTTTAGATGTCTTTTTAGGTTCGGGCACGACTTTAATTGAATGTAAAAGATTAGGAAGAAATGGGATAGGGGTAGAGTTACAGCCAAGTGTGGCTATGGAAGCAGAGAAATTAATCAGTAAACAGCCATCTGATTACAATATAAAAATAAAAGTCATTACGGGAGATAGTAGAAAGGAATATACGAAGGAAAAAGTAAAAGCTGTTATGGAAGAATATGGGATAAACAAAGTTCAATTATTAATTATGCATCCTCCTTATGCAGATATAATCAGATTTAGTGATATGGAAGAAGATTTATCAAATATCAGCAGTCTAAATGGATTTCTAGAAGAATTCGGAAAAGTTATTGATAATACTTATGATTTACTTGAAGATGGCAGATATTTAGTGATTGTAATAGGAGACAAATATCAAGGTAAAGAATGGATACCATTAGGCCATCTTACAATGATGGAGGCAATTAAAAGAGGTTATTTATTAAAAAGTATTATTGTGAAGAACATGGAGGGAAACAGGGCTAAAAGAAATCAAGAAAAATTGTGGAGATTAAGAGCACTTAAAGGCGGATTTTATATATTTAAACATGAGTATGTATTCATTCTACAAAAAACAAATAAAAAAAGAGTAATAGATGGGTTAAAAGGATTTAATGAATTTAATTATTAGATAAGATTATGATAAAACATTTAACTTCATAATCTCTTTCTCCAACTTTCTCATGTTTGTAGGTAAATTTTATTTTAATTGGATTATCCAAATCAGTTTTATTTATTATTTCTTCTATTTTTTCTGGAGAAATGTCATCATCTAAATAAACTACTAGTAATCGACTATCTGCTCCAAATCTTCCTTCATCTTGATGTTCATAAAGAAATTTTGCAACAATTTCTGGATGATTAATCGCCATTTCTCTCCACTCTTGCCCATATTCCATCATAAATTCATTAGTAGGACTTTTTGCCACTTTTTGATCAAAAGATTCGCCATCAATAAAATAATCTGTCCCTCCCATATGAGTTAACGTTGGTAATATATTCTGGTTCTTTTCAAAAATTAAAGTTTCTAAAAAATCGTTTCTTTTTGTATTTAATTCTTTCATGCGTCTAAATTGGACTGCAGCTCTTGCTATTACTTTATCTTTATCAGTCTCCGAAGAGTTATTTATTCTTTGTGCTAATGCGTCAAAAGCTTTTTGACTGCATGGCCATTTTATTTTGCCTAAATTCAATTTGTTCCACTCATTTATTAATATTTTTATCTCTTCTTTTGCTTTTTTCCCATTTGCATATTTTTTGGTGGACACAAATAGATTCCTGATAATTCTTAAAGCTAGAGGGTAATTCCATGTCGAAATAACCTTATGGATTAAATCTTTATTAGAAATGGTTTTATATTTTCCTAAACCTCCTTTAACTTTATCCAATTCGTCCAAATATTTTACGACATATTTAATTGAACCAAAGATTTTTTTTATAGTTTTTTCGTCTATACTATTTTTAATATTCATCTTCCCATCTCACTTAAAAGGGCAAGATGCGCAAGGCTCTGTCCTGCCCCTGCATTCTTCATAAATTTCACAGCAGGCAGGAAACTTAATATTCAGCTTGCTTGTTGAATTATCTCTTTTATATCCTTGTTTTTTAGGTAGTTTTCGCCCCATTTAATATTGATAAATGGAAATGCTATTTAAATCTTATTGGTTTTTGGAATAGGAAGTTATAAAATATGAAACACATTTTTTACTCAAAATGCAGAAAACAATCCGGCAAAACCTACAAAAACCGCAATGGCTGAAGATAAAGCTTGCAACGAATGATAATTTTGCCAATATTAAACAAACATTAAAGCGATATAAATTACATACAGTCTGTGAGTCAGCCCATTGCCCAAATATATCTGAATGCTGGAGCACAGGCACAGCTACCTTTATGCTGATGGGCGACACTTGCACAAGAGCCTGTAAGTTCTGCGCTGTCAAGACCGGCAATCCAATGAAACAGCTTGATGCTGATGAGCCAAAAAAATTAGCGCAGGCATTGTCTGAAATCAGGCTTTTTGATTATGTTGTGCTGACATCTGTAAACCGAGATGATTTAGCGGATGGGGGGGCTGCCCACTTTGCCGAGTGCATTAAGGAAATTAAAAAGGAATATCCTAAGATAATTGTTGAGGTTTTAATACCTGACTTTAAGGGAGATGTTAATGCCTTGAAAAAGGTAATTGATGCAGAGCCTGAAGTTATTGCCCATAATATAGAAACAATTGAAAGGCTGCAAAAAAATGTTAGGGATGCAAGGGCAAATTACAGGCAATCCCTCTTTATTCTTGAAAGTGTTAAAAAGATTAGCCCCAGAATATATACAAAATCATCCATAATGCTCGGATTAGGCGAAGAAGATGAAGAGGTTATTAAAGCAATGAAAGATTTAAGGGCGATTGGGGTGGATATACTGACTTTAGGGCAATATTTAAGGCCAACAGACTGGCATATCCCTATAAGCGTTTTTGTAGAGCCATCTAAGTTTGAGTATTTTAAGCAAAAGGCCCTTGAGCTGGGATTCTTATTCTGCGCTGCAGGCCCATTCGTCAGGAGTTCTTACAAGGCTGGGGAATTGTTTATGAAGAACATTATAAAGAATTAAATAAATATCTAATGCCTAAACAGCCTAAGCCCGGTAAATACCATTGCTATGTTATATTCGTTTGCCGCATCTATCACCTCTTTATCTCTTATAGAGCCGCCTGGCTGAATTACTGCTGTCACGCCGGCTTTTGCAGCCTCATCAATCCCGTCTCTAAAGGGGAAAAAGGCATCAGAGCTCATAACAGCGCCTTTACTCTTGCCTTCAGACTTCATTACTGCAAGCTTTACAGCATCAACCCTTGACATCTGCCCGGCGCCAATGCCCACAGTAACGCTGCCTTTTGCCAGAACAATTGAGTTTGACTTAACGTGCTTATTGACTTTCCAGGCAAAAATTAATGAAGCTGTTTCTTCTTTTGTTGGCTTTCTTTTTGTGGCTGCTTTTAGGCTTTTTGCGCTGATTTCCGGGCAATTATCAGTTTGAATGAGCATGCCACCTTTCACTTTCTTTAAATCGTATCCACCCTTCCTTTTTTTTATTTGGCCAGTTTCAAGCAGCCTTAAATTCTTCTTCTCCCTCAAAATTCTTAATGCGCTTTCATCAAACTTTGGGCATATCACAGCCTCAACAAATAAAGGCTGTATTATTTTAGCAGTTTCCAGACTGCAATTCCTGTTTAATGCAACAATAGAGCCAAATGCTGACTTTGGATCGGTTTCATATGCCTTTCTATATGCAGACTCAATCGTTCCAGCGGCCGCAACTCCGCTTGGGTTCGTGTGCTTGATGACTGCAGCGGCCGGAGCAGCAAATTCCTTAACCAGCTCAAAAGCAGCATCAGCATCCAATATGTTGTTGAAGGACAATTCCCTGCCTTGAAGCTGTTTTGCAATGGACACGCAGCTTTGCTCTGTGAAAACGTCTCTATAAAAAGACGCTGTTTGATAAGGATTTTCTCCATATCTTAAATTTTGTATTTTTTTGAATGTCAGGTTAAGAACTTCTGGAAATTGGCTTTGAGTAAAGGCATTAAAATAGCTGTTGATAATTGAATCGTATCTTGCAGTATATGAGAATGCCTTTGCCGCTAAATTTGCCCTGTCTTTAATTCCTATTTCTCCGCTTTTAATCTTATCGATCACAAGACTGTAATCGTCTGGCTCAACTATAACCAAGACATCTTCATAATTTTTTGCGGCTGCTCTAACTAAAGCAGGCCCGCCTATGTCTATGTTTTCTATAATTTCTTTTAGCCCTGCCCCTTTTTTTAAGGCAGCTTCAAAAGGGTAGAAGTTCACAACAACCAAATCAATAGTATCCATGCCCAATCTTTTTAGCTCGCTGAGGTGATGCTTATTTTTTCTGCCTGCCAATATTCCTGCAAAAATGCCCGGATGGACAGATTTTACTCTTCCGCCAAGCATTTCTGGAAATTTTGTAATATCTGAAACTAAAGTCACATCAATTTTGTTTTTCTTCAATAAGTTTGCCGTGTTGCCAGTTGAAATTATTTTAATGCCAAGCTTATTAAGCTGTTTTGCAAGATCAACAATGCCTTCCTTGTCTGAAACAGATATTAATGCAGTTTTAATCATTTTTTAATAATTTTTTATGAAGCTGTTTTGTGTATTCTATGCCTTTTTTTGGTAATTTGTGTATTTGCTTTGCATGGTGGTATGTTCTCTTTATAGTATGCTTCATTCCCTGATGTATTCTCTGCTGTATCATTTTCACTGTTTCCCATCCAACCAAAAAAATACCGAGCAGAAGCAAAATCCAGCTAAATATCCATATAGAAAGCCCTGTCAGGAGGTAGATGGGCTCATAAAATTTGATGATGAGCAGCCCCTTGCTGTAAAAGCTTAATACTATGCTTAAAAAAACCAGGACTACCCCTGCTAAAAGCTTTTTATCTTTCCACCATACCATTGGCTTTTCTCCTGATAGCTGCCCATTAATCATCTACTATCACTTTTCTTCCCTTAATCTTTATTTTTCCCTTTTCAAAAAAGCCCAGAGATTTTAAAATTATTTCCTGCTCAGCTTTCTGCACCTTTTCTTTTAGCGAATCTACTGTTTCATTATCGCTTATTTCAACTGCTTTTTGCATTATGATAGGGCCCGAGTCAACGCTTTCATCAACAAAATGCAGTGTGCATCCTGTTACCTTGCATCCATGCTCTAAAACCTTTTTATGCACATCCTTGTCCATTCCGCCGGCAAAGGCAGGAAGAAGGCTTGGATGGATATTAATAATCCTGTTTTTGAACCTCCTGACAAACCAGGGGCTTAAGAGCCTCATATACCCTATGAGCAGAATCAAATCAACCTTGCTTTTGTCAAGCTCTTTGGCTGCCTCTTTATCATATTCTTCTCTTTCCTTACCAGCTGCATCAATAAAAACTGCCTTTATATTGCTGCTTTTCGCCCTTTCCAATACAAATGCAGATCTCTTATTGCTCACAACAATAGAAATCCTTGCATTCAGCCTCTTTGAGCTTATAGCGTCAATTATAGCTTGCATATCAGTGCCTTTTGTAGACGCTAAGATACCAATGTACAGCATAAAACCCCATAAAGAATTAGTCCATTGCTATATTTAAAGGTTTGTTTTATTGGCTGTTAGCAGCTGCTTTTTTGCGCAATGCTTTGTAATTTTGTATCCTCTTTATCTCTTCCGCCATGTCGCTTGCAAGATAAGTGAACCCCCTTTTCTTTTTTAATAAAATGTCGCCTATAATCCCATTAAAATATGCTGCATTAACTGCGCTTTGCAGTAAATCTTTGCTTTGCGCGAGAAATCCAGCGCACAATCCTGCCAAAACATCTCCTGTGCCGCCTTTTGTCATTCCGGCGTTTCCTGTTTTGTTGTAAAATATTTTGTCCTTTGAAATGATAATGTCAACCTTGCCTTTCAGCAAAATTATGTTATTTTTATTTAGGAATTTTTGAACTGTATTTTTTATAAGCTTGGACTTTTTGATAATGTTTTCCTCTTTATTTATTTCATTTATTACTTTATTTATTTCATTTATTATTGACTCGCCAATTTTGGAGTTAATTAAAAAATGTTCCAATTCCTTAGAATGCGGCGTAATTATTGAATTTTCCGCGTCATCCATTGAGATAGCTTTGAGGGCATCCGCATCAATAACTTTTAATTTTTTTATCCTTTTTATTGTCTTTTTGCAGAATTTTTTTGTTTCATAATTTAACCCTATGCCATTGCCTATCAGCAAAACATCAAATTTATTCATCTCTTTTTTAATGACGTTAAAATGCTCTGGCAAAAAAATTTCTGAAGGCAGTTTTGTTGTTATTAAGTCCGGAGAATATGCATTTATTGCCCACGCTGCCTTTTCAGGCGCTACAATCTTGACTAAATCACAGCCGCTTCTTAAAGCTGCCAATCCTGCCAATGCAACAGCGCCCACATAATCTTGAGAGCCGCCTACTACAAGCACAGCGCCGTTATCTCCTTTATGGCTATATGGATTTCTTTGCGGGAGCTTTATTTCTTTTTTGGTTACATATTCCATCTCATTAGACACAAAGAATTTGCTTCTTAATAAGTTTTATGTTTAAATGTTTTTGATTCTTATTTATTTTATTATTTTTTATCTGATTTATTTAAGTCTGATTTAATCAACCGGATGACTGAATAATTCCGAAATTAATTGTCACTTCTTCTTTATATTCTTCAAACAGGGCATAAACCCTCTGCCTGCTGATTTTTTGTATTCTTGCTATAGAAGTAGCGCTTCTGCCGCTTCTGTATTGCT
>Ga0209399_10001053_pt1 | contig 14795 bp, 14 predicted proteins | sample OV2TP3_FD_184130 | JGI IMG/M metagenome (GOLD analysis project Ga0209399, IMG submission 184130) | Hot spring microbial communities from Beatty, Nevada to study Microbial Dark Matter (Phase II) - OV2 TP3 (SPAdes) (version 3) | ecosystem: Environmental > Aquatic > Thermal springs > Hot (42-90C) ... | reverse complement strand
CATATCCTCTCCGAACGGGAAGGAATTGCGACCGAGATTGTCAGTCAGCCGTTTCCATTTACAGTATAGGGGGTGTACGCTTTTATACCAACCCTAGCCAGTATTGATACATGATGCGTCAGAATTCATTTAATGTGGTACTAGGCGGATGGACTACGAGGATTAGAGTCGTGTTTTTTCATCGCGAGACACCGCGCGGCGGCTCTGTGGCGTGCCTCGGTCCACGAACCACGCGTCGTGGACGTCAAACCACCATGCGTCAGGGGAAACCGCAAGGAGACGCGCGCCGATCTCTTTACCGGCATTCGTTTTGAGCCGCTTCAGGCCTATCGTGATCCAATTTTTTGCCTTGCGGTTGCCTTTGACTTCTTCCTCGCGCAGCGTTGCGATCCATTCAAGCATGTCGGCGTCTTTTACTATTTTCGCTTCAAGGGTCGTCCGCGATTGCTCTTCTTCATAGGCACTCTTGATTTCTCCGCCGAACGGCAATTCCGCCGCAAGATCGGCGACCGCGTTTGCCTCCGAGAGCTTGCCGTAGCGCTGGTGGACATAGTTGAGGTCAGACGTACGACCTTCCCCGATGTCATGCACCAGACTCATAAAGAGTACGCGATCTTTTTTTGCCTCTGGAACGAGATGGCAGAGGACGTATGCTATGAATGTGGTCCGAAGAAGGTGTTCTGCAACTGACTGTTCTCCGCTCCCCAGGAACCAAAGCCCTGAACGTGGCGTACGGTTTAAAATTCCGACTTCGTAAACGAAATTTGTGAGCGCCGTGAGCGTTCTGGTAGAAATTTTTTGCATGTCTAGAGGCTAGACACTAGCACGACTGTCTTGCTGCGGTCAAAAATTTGTCTCGCGACCGACTCGACGGCTGCATGTACTCCAAAAATGTCCGGCATCGGATGTTGAACAGAATGTTGGACGGACGAAAATGCGCGTTCATCAATCCTCCATTTTGTACGCGCATGCGTTGCGTGTATAATTGTGTGCATGAACGTACGACCTGCTCTTGCACAGAGCGACCTCGACCGTTTGGTGGACGCGATTGCGCCCATTAAGACCGGCTTCGACCTTTTGGACGACCACGTCATCATCACCGATGCCGACGCGCATATTCTTTATGCGAACAAGGCCGTGGCAAGAAATACGGGATTTTCGAATGAGGAGACCCTTGGCAAAAATCCGGCTGATTTGTGGGGCGGCCAGATGCCGCAAGAATTTTATGAAAGAATGTGGCGGACTATAAAAACCGAGAAGCAACCGTTCGTCGCCGAAGTACATAATAGAAAGAAAGACGGCACATCCTACTGGCAGGAGTTGCACCTTTCACCCATCCTCGACGAGCGCGGAGACGTGCGTTTTTTTATTGGAGTTGAACCGAATATCACGAATCGCAAAGCGAAAGAAAAGTTTCGGGACGAATTTGTCTCGATACTCGGGCACCAGCTTCAGAGCCCGCTCGTCACCGTGAAATGGATTATTGAATTTCTCCTGAAAGATACGACGCTCACCCGAGAGCAGCGAGAAAAAGTCGTTGCGACAAACGCGGCGAATGAATCAATGATCGGCTTGGTTGCGAGCCTCCTCGCGCTCGTGAAGCTGGGCGACACAGAGTTAAAGAGTGAGGAATTCGATCTCGCGCAGGGGATCGAGACCGTCGTTGAACGCGTACGAATCAAAAATCCTCGGGTGTTTATTTCCTTCAGGCACGAGGGTGGAGACCTCCTCGTTGGTGTGAATAAGCCTCTTGCGCTTGAGGTATTCACAAACCTTATCGCGAATGCGGCTGAATATTCAGATAAAGAGGCCGGGGCAGTATCGCTCGTGCTTAAAAAAGATGAAACAGGAATACTGTTTTCTTCCAAAAATAACGGCGCGGGCATTCCTCCGGAAGACCAGCCCAGGATTTTCTCAAAACTTTTTCGGGCGTCGAATGCCGCAGAGGCAAAAGCAGAAGGAAGCGGCCTCGGGCTTTTCATCGTAAAATTGATTTGCGATAAGTTCGGCTGGGAGGTGTCCTTCAAAAGTCCGGTGACGAAGGACGGGCGCGGTGCCATCTTTTTTGTAAAAATGCCGCCACCGTCATAATGGTGGTCAGGAACATGGCTTCTGTGGTGACGGCAGACCAAGAAAAAACGGTGGCTGACCCCATTTCCTGACCTACGCGCACGACAGGACGCTTATCGCTTTGAAATTTGACAAAATTTGAGTTTGGTGGTTAACTTGCCACGACGTGCTCCTCAACAGTTACATAGCAACTTTCCGAAAGGAGGTGCCTCGTGGCAGAGCAGCAGTGGTTTGTCGTTCCGATGGCGTTTGGAAGAGACACGGTGATGCCCATCCCTGACCCGGAAGGCGGACGCCGGTGTGAAAAAGCGTTCCTGATTGCAAAAAGAATCGGCGATAAGCGCGATCCCGTCTGGATCGTACTCGGCGCGGGCATGCCGTATCGGTATGCCGGGAACATCGGGGAGCAAACGCTTGCCGATCTCTCCGTGCGGTGGTTCATCAATCGCGGATGGGAATCGCTCCAGATCATCAAAATCCAAAAGGCAACAACACCCGCACGGAACTGCTCGCGATTAAGGAGGTAACCAGGCGCGCAGGCAGAGAAAACGTACGTGTACGAATTGTGACCTCGTGGTGGCACGCGCCGCGCGTATGGCTCGTGGCGTTCATGGTATTTCACCGACCGATTCGTGTCTCGATGGCGCGAACGACACTCCCACTCATGACGCTCACACGGGAGCTCCCCAAAGAGCTGCTCAAACTTCTCTGCGAAGTACCACGTGCGATACCTTTCCTTGATCGTCTCACAAAAAATTGGTACGATCCGCAGTACCACCATCACTAACGGGGCTAGGAGCGGCAGTCATAGGGACTGCCGCTCGCACTGTGATAGAGTAAATGGAAAGGAAAACGTATGCGAATCATTATCACCGGTTCAGCAGGAACTATCGGAAGCGTCCTCATGCGCGGGCTCAAGGAGAGACACGAGCTCCTCGGTATTGACTGCGGGCTTGAGACGGAGCTCCGCGCAGGGGATGGGCAATTTGTCCAGCTCGATCTTGCCAGTGAAGCGTCGACGTTCGATGCGCTCATTAAGAAAACAATGCCCGACGCGGTTATCCACCTTGCGTGGAACGTATGCGAAGGAGGAAGCGGTCTCAGCAAACGTCTCGACATGTCAACATGGGCTGCGCATGAGGTGAACGAGCAGATGGTACGCACTGTGCTTGCGTCCGTCACAGAGCACAGCGTCCCGCGCCTCATCCTCGCGAGCAGCGTGCACGCGGCGATTGGGCATCTCAACGGCTACGAGTACCCGAGAAGTTTACGCGAGAAAGACCAACACGGCGCTTTCCACCGCAAAACCAAAATCGCGGTCTTGGACGGCCCGGCGGCCTCCGGGCTCTACGGCGCAACGAAGGTCTGGATAGAGGAGGCGGCCCGCGCGGCAGCAGCGGAAGCAGGCGGCGCGCTCACCGCTATCGCCGTCCGCTTCGGCAACGTCCGCCCTAACGACGATGCAGCGCAGAGTGAATATCCGTTCTACCTTTCGCACCGCGATTGCGTCCACTTCATCGAGCGCTGCCTTGAGGCGAAGAAACTCCCGCCCTTCTCGACCTTTTTCGCGATTTCCAACAACGCCTGCAATCCGTTTGATATCGGAGATGCAGAGCGGACACTCTCCTATAAACCCAAGGACGGCACGCACTGCCCTTTTCGGTAGCAAAACTCAATCGTGCGACCCCGTTACTCATCGCACGGACACCGAGCGAAAGTCAATAATCCAATAAGCCCTGCGTGCATGCACGCAGGGCTATAAAAATATTCACCCAATGCGGCCTCTGCTTTTGGCTTGCACGCATCCAAACGGCCGATATATAATCCACGCATAAAAACACACAAATATATGTCCGACTACAAAAAAACCATTCTCGTGAGCGCCGCGACGAGCGCCTTGATGCTCGGGGTAGTGCTCGCGGCCCTGGGAGGCTACGTCTACCTTAACCGCGGCGCGATTTTCAACTACTTCGCCTCAGAGCTCCTCGAGGAGACCGGTGGCGAAGATACTGATGCTACTGCAACGTCGACGGGTGAAGCCTTGCGCGAGCCGAGCGGCTTCGCGAAAGCGCTTCAGAGTGAAGAGGAGCGCGTGGTCAGCGCCGTCAAGCGCGCCAGCCCTGCGGTGATATCGATCGTAGTCAGCAAAGACGTTCCCATAGTCGAGCAGTACTTTGAAGAGTTTAATCCGTTTTTTGATTTCTTCGGTGATGAATTCGGCGGAGGCGGATTTCAAGTGCCGCGCCTCAGGGAGCGCGGCACCGAGCGCAGGGAAGTTGGCAGCGGCTCGGGTTTCATCATCGGAGCGGACGGGCTTGCAGTGACGAACCGACATGTTGTCGAGGACGGAGAGGCCTCTTATACCGCCTTCACCAACGACGGCAAAAAATACAACGTCGAGGTCGTGGCGAAAGACCCGGTGCTCGACATCGCCGTGATTCGCTTAAAAGGCGGCGGTTCGTTCCCCGCACTCTCCTTTGGCGATTCAGCAGGGCTCGACGTCGGCCAGAAGGTGATCGCGATCGGAAACGCCCTCGGCGAATTTCGCAACACCGTCTCGGTCGGCGTCATCTCGGGCCTCGCGCGCTCTATTGTCGCCGGTGACTCCCGCGGCCGCTCGGAGCTCCTTGAGGAGGTCATCCAGACCGACGCCGCGATCAACCCGGGCAATTCCGGAGGGCCGCTCCTTAACCTCGGCGGCTTGGTCATCGGCGTCAATGTGGCGATCGCGCAGGGCTCGGAGAATATCGGCTTTGCCCTTCCTTCAAACACGGTCGCAAGCGTCGTCGAGTCGGTAAAGACGAACGGGAAAATCGTGCGGCCATATCTTGGCGTGCGCTACACGATGATCACCGAGCGCATCAAGCAAGCGAATAATCTTACAGTAGACTATGGCGCGCTCGTCAGGCGCGGCGAGACGCTGGAGGAGCTCGCGGTGATGCCCGGCTCTCCCGCGGACAAAGCGGGCATCGTCGAGAATGACATTATTCTCAAGATTGACGGCGTCAAGCTCGACGCGGAGCATTCGCTCGCCTCAGCGATTCGCCGGAAAAACGTCGGCGAGAGCGTCACGCTCACGATCCTCCACCGCGGCGAAGAAAAGCAGGTCCGCGTCACACTCGAGGCCTTGCCGGAATGAGCCACAGACCTCGTGTTTGGTTGAGCTGCTCACCAAACGAATTCCGCTGCCTCCACGTCACTTTTGCGGAACGCTTGGGCATGACAGACCCCACTTCCGTCATCCCATCGCTGGGACGGACAGCATTTTTGGCGGCGATATTTTATTGTAAACGCGATTACGCTGCTTGAACAGTTTATCGAGTAATTCTATGTTGCCATCACGGTAATCGTACACTTTTTTCTCTTCTGTGGAAAGTCGCATGTCATTTCTCACCAAAACACCAAAACAAACCGCCTCGCCTGCATATACTGCTCGCAGGTGAGGCGGTTGAAAAAAAGGCAAAGCAGCGTGACACGCTACGGCGTGTACTCGATAACTTCCATTCTCTATGGATTCACGGCGCTGGGTTCTACTGCATCCTTGCTTATGAAAACAATCATCATCGTGGGCTCGCCAGCCACAGGGTCAAGAATCGGCCTATCCTTTGTCGCATCAAATACGCCGTCTCCATCATCGAGGTGAAGCATTGCGTAGATGGTTTCGCCGTCAACCGTAGAGCGCGAGAGCGCGATGTCGCGAGGATCCTTCGTCTCGCCAGCCATAACGAGATCGCTCACGCCCAAAATTTTTCCTGGCGCTTCGCTCATATCTTCGTGAATCACCACAAAGCCGGGCCTCTCAAAGCGCACGAGTGCAACTGACACGGTTGCTGATGGAGACTGTTCCGCAACATAAATTCCATTTTCGCTAACCATAAGACCGGCGGCGTCTTCAGCAACGTCGGGCGCTCTCGTTGCTTTTGGGAACAAAAACGCCGTGCCGATACTAGCGGCAACAAGAAGAATAACAAAAATGAGAAGGGTTTTCTTATGTATCTTCATTATGTGTAAGGATAACCCAAAGAGCAAAAACAAACAACCCCCGCGGCTCGCGAGGGATTGTTTGCCTTCATTCTTAATCAAGGAGTGTTAGTCAACCCAGAGGATAAAGGTGAATACTTTCTGGCCATTGCCTAAGTCGCGGACATGGAGCGATGTCTTGCCCTGCCCGTCGTGCCGCAAAGCCCTGCCCCATTGAACTGCATCGTCTGCGTCGCTCTGATTCCCCCGAGACGCAATCGCCTGGCCAACACTTGCCTCGAGGTGGCTCTGATATATCGTCTCAAGTTGCTCGTAATCATGCGCGTTCGGATGCTCATTTGACGGATCATCGTTAACCGCTCCACCCGCGCCGCCGTCAGGATCATTCGTATAGTCCATGCAGCTGCCGAGGTTCGGATTGTTGTGTATCTCGTCTTGATGATCGAGGCCAAAGTCGTGCGCGATCTCCTGACACACGACGAGCTTCTTCCATGCGGGCGTATTGTAGGTTGCGGTATTGAAGTACGTATCGTTCAACTTGGCGAGGCCCGCTATAATGTGATCGTCCGATACAAAGATCTGCGCGAGGCCGAGCCAGCCGCTGAAGCCATATTTACGATTACAAACCTCGATCCTCCCGAGGATGCCGTACGTACACTTTGGTGAACTGCCGGGAACAACCGTCGTGTCGAGTACGCTAGACGCCGACCAGTCAGAGGATGCCGTGTTGAGATACGAGTCCCACGCCGCTGTCACGTTGTCGCCGAGCTTAAGCGAGAACGGATTCTCTGTCCGCTCCCAGTGATACGTTTTCCACGAGTGGGATGCGTACGCTATGGCTGCAGCTGAACCAAACACCACAAGGGCAACGAGGCCTACTTTTACGATAGATTTCGAAAACATAGTATGTAGGTAACAGTACTATAACTGCGTAACTAACAAAAAATTTATCCTTCGACCTTTTGTGATGGCCGCGCGTTTGAAAAAAATCACACCTTTCTCGCATCCATACAAATGGCGCGGCAAACCACCTTATTAGCGACTAAAATCTAGGCTGCTAATAATGGCTCTATTCTACTCCTCGGTGGGTGGGGTTGTCAAGTGTGCGACCCGTGACGCCTCGCGCCTGACGCTCTCCGCGAGGCGCGAGAGGAGCAGTTCCCTCTCGAGCGCGCTAAGGAACCAGCCTGCTTTCGGGCCATAATTTTTGCCGAGAAAAATTGTATACAGCGCCCCGAAAAACGTCTTTGGCTCAAGAGCATGACGCGAACGAATGTCATGAAGCGCGGCATGCAGTGTCTCACCGTCAAGCTCGGTGTGCACTTCAATGTATTCGAGAAGATCTCGTAGCGCCGCGCGCACCTCTGGGGCAAACTCACGCGCGGCCTCGGGTAGGGCCTCCGTGAGCGCAAAACGGTACTCTTCGCTTGCATACTGCGAAAGCCAGCGCTCGGCGCAGCTCGCGCGTGAGTCAAGCTCGTGCATGTCACCCTCCGAGAGCGTCGCGCCTTTGAGTCCTGCTACCTCGCGCGCGAGATCCATGTGCGGCATCTGCACGACGAACGCCACCTGTGCGAAGCGCGGGCGGAAATTGTTGCAAAGCTCGGCGCGTAGCGCCGGAGCGTGCGAGAGGAGGAACGCGCGCGCGTAATCATCATCCTTTTTGCTAAAATAGTGTCTGGCATAGCGGTCGAAGAGGTCGAAGAGCGAAGGGATGGTATCACCCTCGGGGTTAAACTCGATTGCCTCGCGCGGCTCTTTTGCGAGCAGGAGAAACCTGAGGAGCTCCGGCGGCAGAAGGTCCGCGACCGCCCGCGCTGAAGCGCCGACGCCTTTTGACGACGACATCTTCCTGCCGCCGATGATGAGGTGCTCGTAGGGTATGTCAAAGGGCGGCTCGCGGCGGAATACCTCGCGCGAGATCGCGTCCGCGACGTCGCGCGCACCGCCCTTGGTCGCGTGGTCCTTTCCTGCCCCCTCAACCGCGACATCAAAGACAGAGAACTTTGCCGCCCATTCGACTTTCCACGGGAGCTTGGCTTGGCCATCAAAGGGGGAAATACGTCCCTTGATATCGCAGCCTTGCGTCCACTCGACGTGTGTCGGAGAACAATGGTAGGCAACGCTCTCGCCGTCAAAATCACTCGCCACGGTCGTGCTGATTTTACCGCAGCGCTCGCAGAGCACATGGAGCGCGAGCCAGCCTGGCGGCCGCTCGGAGCCGGAGACCGTGCGGTAAATCTCGCGGACAGTCGCAGCGCTCTTGAGCACAACACGGATCGCGTCGTTATAGCGGCCAGAACGGTACGCCTCACTCGACCTCGAGTACTCCGGCGCGAACCCCAGTTCCGCAATCACTCCGGTAAAGTCAGCGGCAAACTGCTCGGCGAAATTTTTCGATGTGCCGTCCGACGCCGGAATATCAACGAGTGGTTTACCGAGGTAAGGTTCAAAGCGCGCTCGATCAAGGAAGGCCGGAATGTCGTCCATCGGATCAAAGTCGTTGATCTCATAAAGAAAGCGCGCGCTCACCCCGCGCTCGGCAAGAACCTCCGCTATGACACCATGGATCACAACGCCCCGAAGCGACCCAACATGAACTCTGCCGGACATGGTCTTCTCGTCACGCACAACAAGGGCGCTACCTGCTTCGAGTTTCTCCCGAGCGCGGGTGTCACGAATTATCTCGTCGCTCATTCGATCAGGCCACAACATACGCGAAGTGTATTGTACCACGCTTCCACTCACTTTGAATAACGAAATCCAAGACCCAGATCTTCTCATCACCCCCCATTCACAAAAGGCGTATCGGGAGTCCCGATACGCCTTTTCCTTGTGCGCCCATTGTCCCTGCGGACTGAAAAGCAAGCCCATTTTGCTATGCTTTACTGACTAACGCCCTGCCCTCCGGGCAGGGTCGTTTACGGACGAGGCCTAAGCACGAAGACAGCAAGCAGCGTGGCCGGTGCGTATTACTTGTTGCTTATTGCGTGCCGCCTGGAACAATGTGCAGCAATCCGTAAGACGACAACCTCGCCTCCTCTTGCTATACTGTTATCCATGATTCACCCGACGTACGACTTCCTCGCTATCGGCGACATCACTATTGACGCGTTTATTAAGCTCGCCACTCCGAGCGCACGCATCGCCCATGGGCCGCGGGGCAAAGAGGAAATTTGCATGAACTTCGGGGACAAAATACCCTATGAGGAAGTCGAGGTCATCTACGCCGTCGGCAACAGCCCGAACGCCTCAGTCGCTGCCGCGCGGCTTGGTCTCCGCTCTGCCATTGTGACGAACCTCGGGCAAGACGAAAATGGAGATCGTTGTCTTGCTCGGCTTGAAGAAAACGGCGTCGCGACCGAGTATGTGAAGCGGCACACAGATATTCACACCAATTACCACTATGTGCTCCGCTATGAGGAGGAGCGCACGATCCTGATCAAACATGAGCACTACCCCTACGCGCTCCCCGATCTCCCGCCGCCGCGCTGGCTTTACCTCTCATCGCTCGGCGAAAATTCGCTCGAGCATCACCACGAAATCGCGGGTTACCTTGAGCGCAACAAAGATATACGATTCGCGTTCCAGCCCGGAACGTTTCAAATCAAACTTGGCGCAGATAAACTCCGCGATCTCTTTGAGCGCGCCGAGCTTTTCTTCTGTAACAAACAGGAAGCGCAAAGAATCCTCGGCCTCGGCGGCGAGGAGAACATGCACACACTCCTTGCCGCGCTCCGAGAGCGCGGCCCAAAAATCCCCGTGATCACCGACGGGCCGTGCGGGGCCTACGCGCTCGAGAGCACGCGCGTGCTCCGCGTGCCAATGTACCCGGACCCGAAGCCCCCGGTGGACCGCACCGGCGCCGGCGACTCCTTCGCCGCAACGGTCACCACCGCGCTCGCGCTTGGCCTCGACCTCCGCACTGCGCTCACCTGGGGCCCCATAAACTCCATGTCCGTCGTGCAGAAAGTCGGCGCACAAGCCGGACTTCTCACGCGCGATGAGCTTGAGCGCTACCTCGCCGATGCGCCGGAAGACTACCGCGTGTCGGAAGAAACACTAACGACATCATGAGTAACCGCCTGATTTATCCACAGGGCAACTTGACAAAGATGATTATTTTGCTAAACTATTTGTTATCGGGTATCAGCCGACGCCGCATCAAAAAAGATGGGGCCAAAAACAACACTCTCCTTTGGGGGAGTGTTGTTTTATTTTCAACAAAAACATACAATAACCACTGCGGAGGTCCGGGGAGGTTGAAGCCAGATGGTCTGGCCGTCGGCCGATACCCGAACGGTCCTATTTCATAGGATGTGGTTCGATTCCACCGGCCTCCGTTTCAAAAAGTCCACGGGGTACACCCGAGGACTTTTTGATTGTCAGCATCGTCCACAAAATCAGTATTTTATAGAGAGGCATAAATGATTACCGAGAGGATCCGGCCTGCTAAACTCCAGAGGGCCGCGTCCATGCCCCTCTCTCCACCGACCCAGCCGCGACCCAACACGCCTGATCAGGACGCACGTAGCGCTTGATCGCGCGGTTGACGTTCTCGAGCGTGAGGCCTCGGACGATTTTAAGATACTCATCGAGAAATGAGAGCGGCCGCTCCTGCTCAATCGTGCCGCGTACCGCTATTGCAATACGCTCGGCACTCGCAAGGCCTACCAAGTGCCCGCCGAGAACCGCCTGTTTGTACTCGGCAAGCTCGCGAGCGCTGACGCCACGGAGCGCAAAACGCTCGAGCTCGCGCGCGATCGCCTCTTTGCCGCGAGTGAGCAATTCCGGCGCAAACGACGCGCGTACCACCCAATAGCCGTCAGTCCGATAGAGCGCACCCTCGACGCTTGCCGTGATGTGATAGGTCAACCCCAAACGCTCACGCACGCTCTGAAAGAGCCGCGAGATAAACGGAAGACCGCCAAGGACGCCGAAGCCAGCGAGCAAAGGGTAAAAATCCTCGTGCGTCGCGCTAATGCCGATGGATGCCCCGACGACGAGACTCACGCTCGCCTTGTCTCGAATATGCACGACCTCAGAGCAACCGCCCTGCCCCTCTGCCGCGCGCTCCGGCTTCATAAGAGAGAGCGGCGAGTGCTTCCATCCGTGAAAGTGCACCCGGATGCTCTGCTCGAGCAGAGCATCATCCACCTCGCCCGCGGCGACAATGACGAGTGAGCCGGTGCCGTACGCACGAGTATGAAATTTTAGCACCTCGGCAGCGCTCGTGCGCCGGATGTCTGCCCTTGATCGTTCCGTTGTTTGGGCCCGATTCGGATGTCCCTCCGGAAAGAGGAGCTCGGAAAAACGGATTCCCGCCTGCGCTCCAGTGTCTTCCGCCTCTGCATCGAGATTGCCGAGAGCGCGAGCCGCGACACTCCGGAGCGCGCTCGCTCGAAATGCGCTTTCACGAAGCTCCTCCGCGAGCGTCTCAACAAAAAGGCTCGCGTTCTTCGGCCGCATCGCGCCGTCAAAGCGCACGTAGTTGCTTCCCGACGAGAAAGAGAGCGAAGCGCCGACGCTCTCAAGCCGTTCTGCCAAGGCGTGCTTGCTGTGACGCCGTGTCCCTTCGTCGAGCATCTCCGCGACGATACTCGCGAGCGCTTTATTTTTAACCGGGCTGTAACGTGTGCCGCCAAGCAAACTCCCTGCAATACGCGTGATACCCTTGAGCCCGGTCTCGACAACAAATAGCCGCACACCTGCGAGAGGCTCGGAGGCATGGATACGTTTGTGGATGTGTGTTGGTGTGTTTGGCATGAGAGAACGGATCGTTTATGGAGCGAAAAGCGCAAAACGAAAAATGCAAAACAAAAACGCAAAGTCCAAAACGTCTTTTCCGTTTTGCACTGTTGTTTTTCGTTTTACATTTTACCTTTTTCGCTCGATGTCTCGTGCAGCGGTTCGTGAACGCTCGAGGGTGCCGCCGCAACGCCCTCCTCCTGCGTGACCTTCGGCACGAACCAACCCACGGTAGCGCGATCGGTGTTGAGGTACTGCCTTGCGACGCGCGCAATGTCACTCACGCTGACCTCCCGCATACGCTCCTCAAGCGTCATAAGGAGCGTCCAATCACCGACGGCAATCATTTCGTTGAGAGCGCTCGCAAGTGCGTGCGCTCCGTCGCGTGCAAGTGCCGCTGCCGCGCTGAAGCGAGCCCTCGCACGCTCGAGCTCTGCGGCGCGGATGCCACACTGTCTAATGCGCTCGTACTCGCCAAGTATGCGCAATTCAATATCCGCGTGCGGCGTATCTGGAGTCAGTATCGCATAGATCGCAAAGAGTCCCGGATCGTGGAGGGGTTGATAGATGGGCAACACGGCGCTCGCAAGTCCTGTATCCACAAGAGAGCGTACGAGACGGCTTGCGGTACCGCCGGCAAGCGCCCACATGAGAAGAAGAAGCGCCGCGATGTCCTCGTGCCGACCCTCGGGCACCTTATGCGCAATGCCGACGATGCGGGTCAGTCCGGCTCGGGAAATCCGCACCCGCCGCTCCCCCTGCTGCTCCGGCTCCGCGGTATACATCTCCGGGATGTCGCGCGGCGATCGATGGAGCGCGCCAAAATGCTTCGCGACGAGCCGCAATACCTCCGCTGACCCGACGTCTCCGACGAGAACAAGCGTCGCGTTATTCGGCCAGTAAAAGGTATGGTAGAAGGCTTTGAGCCGCGCGATTGGAACATTTTCGACATCAGCTCTCCAGCCGATCGTCGGGTGGTGGTACGGGTGCGCTTGAAACGCAGTCGCCCACATCGCCTTATCGAGCGCCTCAAGAGGATCGTTCTCGCCGCGCTCGAATTCATTGCGCACAACGGTCATCTCAGCCGCACGATCACGCTCGCGGATGAAGGCATTACGCATACGGTCCGCCTCGATCGCGAGAGTATCCGCAAGCATTTCGCGCGGCACAACCTCGTAGTAGTTCGTGCGGTCAAACCAGGTCGTTGCATTCAACTCCGCGCCGCGACTAATAAGCACGCGGTCTATCGGCTTGCCGTTCCCTTTGTGAAAGTTCTTCGAACCCTTGAACATTAGGTGCTCGAGCAGGTGCGTCGCGCCGGTGTGGCCGACGGCCTCGTTGCGTGAGCCAACCCGATACGTCACATTAACGCACACCACTGGCGTGGTGCGCTCTTCTGCGATGAGCACCGTGAGGCCGTTCGTTTTGAGGCGATACTCGCTGATCCCGCCGCAGTCGCGGATGTGGTCGAAGTGTTTGGTATCTCGTATTTTGTATTTTGTATTCGGCATAGAAGTTACATTACGTCATACGAAATACCGATAAGCGAAAACTGCAAAGCGCAAAAAGCAAAACAACAATTCAAAACAAAAAAAGATCTTTTGCATTTTGCGCTGTTGTTTTGCGCTTTTCGCTTTGCGATTTACGTTTTCTTGCCCTCGATGAGCGGTACGAACGCAAACCCCGAGAAGCATTTCTTAGCTATCTTTCCTCTGCCAAGCTTTTCGACGCGGCAAATCGCATCGCCTACAGGAACAACCATAACGCCGCCCTCGCCGAGTTGCGAAACGAGCTCTTGAGGAAACTTCTCCGCGCTGGCTGAGACGAGGATACGATCAAACCGGGCCACCGCGGGCTTGCCGAGTACTCCCCGCTCCGCCTCCTCGATCGTTGCCTGCGGGAGGCTGTATTTCGCGAGATTTCGCGTGCCGAAAGCGACAAGCTCGGGCAAGAGTTCGATGCCGATTACCCGACCCTGCTCGCCAACGATACTCCCAAGAAGAGCCGTCGTCCAGCCGCTGCCCGCTCCGACGTCAAGCACCCGCTCGCCCGGCTCAGCTTCCAACTTTTCGAGCATAAAAGCAACCGTTGTCGGCTGCGAGATGGTCTGCTCCTCCCCGATCGGCAACGGATAATCCTCGTACGCCTCGAGACGATAATCGGGATGCACAAAGTCGGCGCGGTCAATTGCGCGAAACGCTGCCCTCAGTCGAGGGGTCGTAAGCACCTGTGTGTTGTGTTCAAGATGGGAAACGAGGGCGTCGTTGGTGATGGTGCACGACATAGACAAAAAGTTTGAGCTTTAGCTTTTTTGAATGTGGAAAGGCAATCTACGTTTCAAAAGAAAACCGAGAACAAAGCCGAGGCAGCCAGTAAGAAAAAAGGACAAAGCATCAGCCCGGTTTGGCTGTTCTCCCCTTTGAACGTCTAGTAGAAAATCGGGCGCGTTATACACTCGTTTTGGATTTGACGCGAAAGCAAAGTCGAAAAAGATCTCGTGCAATACGGGTTCGTTGAACGTATAGGGGAATTCTACAACGCCTCCTTTTACCACGATATTCTCTTGATCGAAGATGAAGTTTCCTTTTGGGGCGTCGCCTAATTTTGCGATACGAATTCTTACCGTAAGATCTTCATCGATGAGTCGGTTGGCCGCCACATCGAAAAACGAAGCGACAAACGAGGTTTTTACTCCAACGCGCGGCGTGAAGGGCGCGCGGGAAAGATTGATGAAATATTTTCCTCTCTCAATTAACCGCTGATCGCCGCCGTTGGCAAACGATAGTGAAGGCACGAGGATTAAGAAAAGAAGCGACAAGACTGCCACGAGGATTTTAGTGTCCATCGGATTAAATTGTTATTTTCTTTCTTTTAAGCATAAGCGAGTTAGAAACTACTGTGTCTCGACATGATCGCCGAGAATCAGAGCGACAACGAGAGCGCCGCCGCAATGCAAAAAGCAAAGGTCGAACTTTTTAAAAAAATTCATCGACGAT
>Ga0209399_10001052_pt1 | contig 14811 bp, 21 predicted proteins | sample OV2TP3_FD_184130 | JGI IMG/M metagenome (GOLD analysis project Ga0209399, IMG submission 184130) | Hot spring microbial communities from Beatty, Nevada to study Microbial Dark Matter (Phase II) - OV2 TP3 (SPAdes) (version 3) | ecosystem: Environmental > Aquatic > Thermal springs > Hot (42-90C) ... | reverse complement strand
CGGCAGGCATGCCTTTAACTTTGGCAGGGGAAAATGCAGTTCCTGCGGATTTGGCAAAAGCGCAAGGTTAAGAAAATACAATTGGCAGAAAAAGATAAGATAATTCTATAACAATTAGATTCACAATAAATATCTCAGATAAAATCACTTATCTTATGAGTTTTTTCCTCATGCCATAGCCACCACAGCAATACAATTGCTTCTAATCCTTCGACTGCTAAAGGCAAATGAATTCTTCCAATTAAATTTAACCCATATGCTGCATCTGAAAATGGATAAAATGGGGCAATTGCGCCCACAAGAAGCCAGTCAAGGAAAATGTGGAATGAAACACCAAAAGTTATCACTGCAAAAAGCTTGCTTACTTTCTTATTCAAATCAAAATAAATCAATGATATAGCCAAAAATATCAAAATAAAAAGGAATGTATGCGTAAAAATTCTGTGGAAAAATGGCACATCAAGCCCAAGAAATCCGTTTAATATCCAATGCAACGGAACATCTATGTCTGGCAATAAGCCGGCTACCCCTCCAATAAAAACATAATGCAATGGCAGTTTTTTCTTGTCTTTTAAAAAATGATCTCTAAACAAATCCAATACAATAATTGTAAATAAAACATGAACTACAGCTTGCGGCATTTTGGCTTTTGAAAAAATTAATCGCTTTGCGATTAATTTTTTATTATAAATGTATCATCTTCTCCTTTATAATCGACACAAATAGGATAAAAATCAGTATAACTGCAAAAAAGAAGCTAAAAAAGGCTAAAAGCGGCACGCCGAGTATTGTGGGCCCTTTTTCCACATTTATTAGTATAGCAGATGTTATTAAAAAGGCAGCTATCATCAATGCATAAGCCACCCTGTTGCTGCTTCTGTCTATCTCAAGCGATAATTTTTTTATGTCTGTATCCTCAATGTCGACCCTTATGGAGCCCCTTTGTATTTTATCAAGCGCCCTTTCAGCTTTTTCCGGAAATTCCTCTGCAAATTTCCTATACTTATGGATGTTATGGACAAAATTTTTCCATGCGTAAAGCGGGCTTTTTCTTTTTGCAATGAGCTTCTCAATAAATGGCTTGGCGGTTTCCACAAGCTTGAAGCTCGGGTCATATTCAAGGGCAACCCCTTCCAATGTTATTATGGTCTTCCCAAATAAGACAAAAGATGCAGGCACTCTTAGGCTGTGCCTCAATGAAATATCAAGAATCTCCTCAAGCACCCTGCTTATTTTAATATCTTTTATTGAAGAATTCTGCAATGGCTGAACTATAAAGCTAATATCGGATTTTAACTGCTCAAAGTCAATCTCGCTGCTTTCCATTCCCATGCTTACTAATGTTTCCATTATAAGCTCTTCATCCTGCTCAACTATGCCATAAAGCAAGTCAATGGATTTATTCTTTAATTTCTCATCAAAATATCCTACAATCCCAAAATCGACAAAAGCTATGGAATTATCCTTCATTACAATTATATTGCCAGGATGCGGGTCAGCATGGAAAATGCCATGCACAAAAACCTGAGTCATTATGGCATTAAACCCATTTTTTACTATTTCATTAAAATCAAGCTTTCTTTTTTTTATTTCATTTATATTATGCAGCTCAATGCCTTCTATGAATTCCAATGTAAGCACTCTTTCTGTTGTCAGCTCGTCATAGACTTTGGGTATATGGACATTCCTGCTTCCTTTGAAATTATCATAAAACCTTTTTGCATTTCTTGCCTCTATTCTAAAGTCAAGCTCTTTTTCTGTCCATTCCTTAAACTCATTTACAATTTTTGCAGGCTTAAATCTTCTTATCTTTTCTATGTTCTTCTCGAGAAGGTTTGCAAAATAAAACATTATATCAATATCGGTTTCCATTATATGCTTAACATTAGGCCTTTGAACCTTTACTGCAACCTTTTCGCCTGTTTTAAGGACAGCTTTATGGACCTGGCTTATTGAAGCAGATGCAACTGGAGACTTTTCAAAATGAAGAAATGTGTGTCCTATACTTCTGCCCAGCTCATTTTCAATAATAGGCTTAACCTCATTAAAAGAGAAAGGCGGAACGCTGTCCTGGAGCTTTTCCAGCTCTTTGGCATATTCCTTTGGTATTAAATCAGGCCTTACGCTTAAGATCTGGCCAAATTTTATGAAAGTAGGGCCAAGCCTTTCAAGAGTCTTTCTTAGCCTAACTTCAGGCTTTATTTCCTGGCTTTTTTTTAGTCTTGATTTGAGTCTTTTTGTTAAGGGAATGTGATGCTTAAGCCTTATTTTTGTTAACAAAAGATCGAAGCCTTCCTCAAATAGAACTACCAGTATCTGATTGAATCTCTTTAAATCCCGCACCTCTTTTATTAGATGGAACATTGCTCTTTATGATTAAAATTTGTTTTAACCTATTTTATTTAATATTTCAAGCAGTAATGTTTCGTTTATTCTGTATCCTTCTTTTACAAGTTTTTGTATTAATTCCTTAAGTTCTTTTTTGCTTATTTGAGCAGTTTTCCAAGCTGATATTAATATTCCAATTGTTCCTTTTGGTTTTAGTTTATAGAATTTTGCTATTCTTCTTGCTTTTCTCTCATCAAGCAGTACGATGTTTGTTTTGTCCTTAATAGCTAGGCTGATTACCGCTTTTTCTCCTTTTCCTATGTTTTGCTTTTCTATTTCTGTATTTATTATTGTTTCTTCGACTTTTATAATCTTTCCATTAATCAGACTTTCTATTTTTTGTACATCCTCTTTGCCTATTTTTGCTCCTTTATTTATTTCTTCATATACCTGTTTTGGTATTTTTATCTCATACTTCTCTAATAATTCTATTTTTTCTATCTTTGCTAAGAATATGAGTGGTGATGCATTGCTTACTATTTTCATTTAATTAATGCCTTCTAGGTCCTCTTTTAGCTCTTCTTCAGAATAATCTATGTATAAATTCTCTTCTTTTATAATATCTATCATCTGCCATAAGTCTATGTTAAGCATTTCTGCTGCCTTTGCAATGCTTATCCTTCTTTCTTTGTACATACTCATTACTTTCTTTTTCTTTTCAATTACTAGCCCTTCAACTATTAAATTTCTAAGTAGAGATGCTCTGTCCATCTGTCTCTCTTTAGATAGTTTGTCTATCTCTAACAGCATACCTTCCTCTATCCTTGTGCTTACAGTTGCGGTCATTTTAAATTAAACTGGCTTGTCTCGATACAATGTTAATGTTTACAAATATAAAAATTTCTATACTACAAAATATATGTTAGAGAAGTAAATTAAAATAATTAGAGTGTATTGACTTTTTATCTCACTCCTTCCTTAACCCATTTATCATAGCTTTCATTTGCCTCAGCAGTAATTTTAAGAATACATGGCACACTATAACTATGCAATCTTAAAACCTCTTCTTTTATTTTGTTATAATTCTTTTCTAATGTCTTTGCTATTATCACTATCTCTTTTTGAGCTTCAATTTTTCCTTTCCACCAATACATGCTTTTTATTGGAAACATATTTGCGCATGCTATGAGTCTCTTCCTTAATAAATGCACTGATATAGTTTCAGCTTCCTTTTTATCCTTGCATGTGATATAAACAATCGCCATATCAGGATAATTTTTTAAACCCATATTAAATACTTTCCTTTATGTATCTCTTTTCAAATATTATTGGAGTATTTATTTTTGATGGGCAATTCAACATAGTTGATGAGATATTTTTTAATAGTTTAGAGGACTGCAAAAATAAAGGGCAATTTATTAAGGAGCTGAAAAATAAATATAAAAATCTAAAAGAGCCAGAGCAGGAAGCATTGAAAAAGATATTGCCTTATTTTAAAAATAAAAAGTTTTTCAGAAGTTTTTACAATAAAAATCTTCAATTAACAAAATTAAGCGTTAAAAATTCTGTGACAGATGATGTTTTGATAGTTCAGGCTATAAAGTCGATTGAGGAGACTGACAAAGCGATAAGCCTTCTTGTAAAAAGATTGAGGGAGTGGTATGGGATTTATAATCCGGAGTTCACGATGTCAATGGAAAATAACGAAAAATTTGCATGTGAAATTCTTGACAAGGAAAAAATGGAATTGCTGGAAAAATTAAAAGTAAACATAAATGAATCAATTGGCGCTGAGCTGAAGCAGGAAGACATTGAGCCAATCAAAAGCCTGGCGCAGCAGATACACAGCTTATACAAATTAAGAAAATCTCAGGATGGCTATATCTCTGCTATGATGGATGAACTCTGCCCAAATATGAAGGCTGTTTGCGGGGGTATGCTGGGAGCAAAACTGATAGAGCATGCCGGAAGCTTAAAAAAATTAAGCAAGATGCCTGCCTCCACAATACAGATTTTAGGGGCTGAAAATGCATTATTCAGGCACATGAGAACAGGGGCAAAGCCTCCAAGGCACGGAATAATAGCAAATCATCCGTTAATAGCCAAAGCTCCAGATAAAATGCGCGGCAGGATTGCAAGAGCGTTAGCTGACAAAATATCAATAGCTGTAAAGATTGATTATTTTAATGGAGAGTTTATTGGGGATAAGCTAAGAAAAAAATTAGAAGAAAAATTTGGATAAAATGATTCAAACAACAAAATTTTTTAAAAGTTTTGAGGCTGGATTTTATGAATAAAATACAACAATCAAAAACATTTGAAGTTTATGAAGCGCAGGATGGGAAAAAAAGGCAGCTTTATACTATAAACATTGTTCCGGGACAAAATGTATATGGAGAAAGGCTTATTAGGGAAAATGAAGTCGAGTACAGGGAATGGGATGCTTTTAAGAGCAAGCTTGCTGCCTCCATACTAAAAGGAAGCCCAAATATTGGCATTAGAAAAGGCGGCGTTATTCTGTATCTGGGCTCAGCCTCTGGAACAACCGTAAGCCATTGCTCCGATATTGTTGGGAATGATGGGCTTATCTTTGCTGTTGACATTGCGCCAAGAGTAATGAGGGATTTGGTTTTTTTATGCTATGGAAGGGGCAACATCGCTCCAATTTTGGCGGATGCAAATAAAGTAAATGAGCTAAAGGAAAGAATATCGATTGTGGATGCTGTATATCAGGATGTCGCCCAAAAAAACCAGATAGAAATATTTTTGAAAAATGTTGAGCTGTTTTTGAAGGATGATGGATATGCATTGCTGGCTGTAAAAGCAAGAAGCATAGATGTAATTAAAAAGCCAAAACAGATTTTTAAGGATGTCAAAGAAAAATTGCAGGAAACATTAACAATTATTGATTACAGAGAGCTTGAGCCATTCCAGAAAGACCATTGCATGTTTATATGCAAAAAAAGATGAAACTAAAAAATTTTGGATTGTATTTTATAACAGACAGTGAACTGAGCAGGAAAAATGTAATTGAAGATGTAAAATCAGCTATAAAAGGCGGAGTAAAAATAGTTCAATACAGGGAAAAATCCGCCTCGACAAAACAAATGATTGAAGAATGCAAAAAACTCAAAATAATATGCAAAAAGGGCAATGCCTTATTTTTGATAAATGACAGGATTGATGTTGCTCTTGCAGTTGATGCCGATGGCGTGCATCTCGGACAAGAGGATATGCCCTATTGGCATGCCAGAAAACTATTGGGAAAAAATAAAATCATTGGGTTAAGCGCCCATAGTGTGAAGCATGCGCTAAAAAATCAAAAGCTTGGAGCTGATTATACGAGCATAGGCCCGGTTTACTGCACCACAACTAAAAAAACTGCTAAAGAGCCGATTGGCTTAGAGCCGATAAGGCAGCTAAAAAACAGGCTGAAAATCCCATTTGTTGCAATTGGCGGAATTAATGAGTCGAACATTGATGAGGTTTTAGAGGCAGGCGCTAAAAATGTAGCAATGATATCGGCGATTGTGGCAAAAGAGAATGTTGAAAAAGCGGTAAGGAACTTTATAAAAATAATCAACTCATATAAATAATTGGAATAAACATATGAAGTAAACCGCAAATTTTAGACCGCAAATTTTAAATAATACTGCTGTTAATGGATTAATATGCGGATTCATATGAAAAGGAGGCATTTGATTTTTATTGTAATTATCGCTATTTCTGTCCTGCTTATTATTTTTCTAGCCAGATACAGCTATTTAGCTGATAAAAATTACAAGAATTCTTTGATGTATATTAGCGCTCTTGAACAGTTAACGAGCATTGGAAGGCTTGGAAGCGCGCATGTTCATTCAGATATCAAGGTTTATGTCAATGGAGAAGAAATAAGAGTCTATCAACAAAAAAATTTTGAAAAGAACAAATTTACACACATGCATCCTGGCAAAGACGAGGAAGATGTAATCCATGTTCATGCCACAGGCATTACTTTAAAGCAATTTTTTAACACTTTAAATATAAAGCTTTCAAGGAATTGCATAATTTTTGAAGATGGGAATGAATTTTGCAATGACAGATCAGAGACTTTGAAATACTATGTAAATGGCAAAATTAATGACGAAACTCCAGATAATGAAGTTAAGGATTTAGACAAGATTCTGATAACATATGGAGATGAAAGCCAGGCTGAAATACAAAAGCAGTTAGCGTCAATTGGCAATAACGCATGCATTCAATCTAAGAAATGCTGACGGCATGGAAAATGTGGAAAATGAAAAGAGGAATTATAGCTTTATTGTTGATAATCTCGGTGTTATGCTCATTTAATGTTTTTTCTCATGAAGCTGAGCCGCAGGAATTTAATTTAGAGCATTCTGATATGTATCCTTTAAGCCAGATTGAAGCTTTTGGCTATGGCTCTTTAGCCTTTGCAATTTTAATAGCAATAATACTCTTATTTCATAAGAAAATGAATGAAATTGCAAAAAAAATAGTATATTGCATGGTTGCTGTTACTGCAGTCCTTGTAACGCTTTATCTTGTAATAACAACATTACATCTCAACATTATTTCACTAACAAAAGGCCCTGTGCATTGGCATGCAGATTTTGAAATTTGGATATGCGATAAGGAAATTGATCTTGTTGATCCAAAGGGATTGAGCAATAGAGTCGGTCCTCCATTATTGCATGAGCATAATGATAACAGAATACATGTTGAAGGAGTGATATTAGATAAAAAACAGGCAAGCTTAGGCGCTTTTTTTTATGCAGTCGGCGGCTCGCTTTCTTATGACGGGCTAAAAGTTCCAACAGACAATGGCTTAATTTCAGTTCATGATAGCGACTTATGCAGCGAAAAGCCAGCAAACCTTTATGTTTTTGTTAATGGAAAACTAATTGAGGATTATCAATACTATGTATTATCGCCTTATGAAAGAGTCCCTCCTGGAGATAGAATAAAAATTATTTTTACTGAAAAGCCGCTTGAGGAGATTAATACAAATATAATATAGGACAAGATAGAGTAAAATAGGATAAAATAAGATAGAGTAAAGGATAAAATGAGCGTTGAAGCCTACTTGCCAACATTAGGAACTGTAATTACTACAGCATTGATTGACTCAATTAATCCCTGCGCTATAGGAGTTTTAATACTCCTTATTTCAATAATGATGGCATTCAAGACAAAAAAAGAAATGCTGTTTTATGGATTTATGTATGTTCTTGCAGTTTTCCTGACTTATATACTGGCGGGGATTGGCATTTTGTATTTTTTAAGCTCAGTCCCATTGTACATAAGCGAATACATCTCAATATCGGTTGGATCTTTAATTATTATTGCCGGGCTGGTAGAAATAAAGGATTTCTTTTGGTATGGTCAGGGAATCACATTAGCAATACCTCCTGAAAGAGCAAAGCAAATCCAGGATATGACAAAAAAGATTACTTTGCCGGGCGTGCTTATATTGGGGGCTTTTGTTGCAGGCGTTGAGCTGCCTTGCACAGGCGCGCCTTATTTAGCGATACTGCTCTTATTATCACAAAATTTTAATTTCGCTGCGTCTCTGATGCTTGTGCTATACAACCTTATATTTGTGCTGCCTCTGATCGTTATTTTATTCATGGTCTACTTTGGAGTTAAAATACAAAACATTAAAAGATGGAAGCAGAACAATAGGGCTTATATGAGGCTTGCAGCAGGGATTATATTAATATACCTGGGATGGCTGCTCATTTTGATTGCGAATGGAACGATAAGCTTTAATTAATAAACTAATGTCAAAAATGAAGAAAGTTATAAAAAGAACAAAGGACAGGACAGAATTAAAGATAGTTAAGAGAGCAGGGCATACAGAGCTTTATGATGAAAGAAAAGTGTACGGCTCATGCTTCTTTGCCTGCAGAAACGCGCATCTGAGCAAAGAGGAGGCAGAGAATATATGCAGCAAAGTATGCAAAGCCATAAGCAAATGGGCAAATAAGCGAAGAGTCATATCTTCAGACGATATATTCAGGATTTTAATAAATGAGCTGAAAAAGCACAACAAAGATGCCGCATTTTTATACGAGACTCATAGGGATATATCATAATTTTAACGGAAAATTTTTTAAAGTCAAAATGGCAAAGAAAACAAAAAAAACAGCAAAAAAGAAAAGCGCGAAGAAAGTCATAAGCAAGAAAAAGAACGTATGCGAATTCTGCTGATTGGCTTGAAAAATGCCTTGCATAGAGAAGCCCAAATAAGGCTACATGAACGCAAATAAACAATTTTATGCCTTATTTCAAAAAATAAAGCTTAATATACAAGAAGGTTTTGACGCTAAATTATAAATAAAAACGCAGATTAGGAAGTGTAAAAATGAAAAAGATAGTTTTATTTTTAATATTGGGTATTTTATTGATAAGTGCTTGCGCACAGCAAAATCCGCAAAATGGGCAAAACCTGCAGGATGCCATAGGGCAGGGAACGCCAGTAGAGCAGCCAGCACAAAGCGGCGGAGTTAAAGAAATCAAAATGACAGCAAAACAGTTTGCCTTTGAGCCAGGTGTCATAGAAATCAATAAAGGCGACAAAGTAAAGCTGATAGTTACAAGCGTTGATGTGCCTCATGGAATTTCAATCCCGGAATATGGCATTAATGAAAGGCTTAATCCAGGAAACCCAGTAACAATTGAATTCACAGCTGATAAGCAAGGAACTTTCACTGCATTCTGCTCTGTATTCTGCGGCTCTGGGCACAGCAACATGAAAGGAAAAATAGTTGTGAGGTAAATTCATCCTTATGGAAAAAATATAGACGCAACTTAATTATAAAAATGGTAAAAAAAGTTTATATTTGCGATGCATGCAATTTCGCATACAAAGAAAGGGCATTAGCAGAAAAGTGCCAAGACTGGTGCAATAAACATAAAAGCTGTAATTTGGAGATTACAAAAGACTCTATTGGAGAATTAAAGCTATAAACACACTAAAATGATTAACATAAAAGAAAAAATATTAGGGGCATCCGGAAGCCTGAGTGGAGTATTGAGTTTTCTTGGCAGCTATCAGGTTTGCCATAACGCTTGCTTAGCCTTAGTCGCTTTTCTCACATTTCTTGGATTTGCAGTTGCAGGAATGCCTCTGCTTTTTCTCACAAAAGTTGCAGTTCCATTTTGGATTGCTGCAATTTCTTTACTGATTATAACAATAATTATGAGACATAAAAAAATTGTGAATTTATCAAATAAAGTCATTTTGTTTAATTCAGGCTTGATAATTGCAGGCGTGCCATTCCAGCAAGTTCAAAATTTCAATTATATTTTTTGGATAACAGGCGGTATCTTAGCAATACTCAGCATTGGGTGGTACTTATACGATAAAATGGAGAAGAAATGAAACTAAAAGCAGATTTTGAGGCTATAACATTAATACTCATACTATTTGTGGTTATTGGATTGTTTGCATACTCTTTATTTGATTTTTTTAGTATTAAAGCTGAAAATCCTAATCAAGTTTCGCCTCAAATGAAAAAAATGTCAAGAATGTCTTTAACATCTTTTGATAAAGACTTAGCAATACAATTAATGGACAAAGATCATGATGGCAGATGTGATGTTTGCGGCATGCCAGTAGAGCAATGTATTGATGCGGGCGAGCTTCAATGCAATATGGGGGTTAATTCAAAAATTGGTGTTTTAGGCGCACAGCACATACATGCAGACTGGAAAATCTATATTGGCGGGAAAGCATTAGATTTTTCTGATAAATCCCATATGGAAAGAATGAGGAATAATATGCCGGTAAGCAGCTTCATTCATGTTGATTCCGGCGCTCCTGCTCCTGAAAAAACTGGTGATATTGTCCATATGCATGCTTCTGGAGTTCCTCTCTGGGTCTTCTTTAAAAGCATTGGTATGGACTTCAACAAAGATTGTATAACTCTGGAAAACAAAGAAAGATTCTGCAATGACAGCAACAAAAAGCTAAAATTCTTTGTCAATGGAAAAGAAAGCAATGAATTTGAAAATTATGTTTTTAGCGATTTAGATAAAATACTGATAAGCTATGGCGATGAAAGGGAAGAAGAAATAAAAAATCAATTAGCTAAAATTACGGATTTTGCGAAAATACATTGAGGAAAATTAAAATGAATCTAAAACATAAGTTACATTTAAGCACAAAAAATATTGTAATAGGCCTGTTAGTCTCTATAGCTGTTTTTATAGCTCTTTATTACTTGACATTTTATTTTACTACTCCAAGAGCATTGCGCAGCATGGAAGGCTCATTTTATTTGTATTTTACTTTTATATCTAACATTATTATCTCTATTTTGTTTGGGCTGAATACTGTAATTCTTGTGCAGCGATTCAGAATGAAAACAAAAATAGCTAAAGAAAGCACTTTGTCTGGAAGTGGAGCAATAGCAGGAGCTTTTGCATCTGGATGCCCTGTCTGCGGTTCTTTATTATTGCCGTTAATAGGCATAAGCGGCGGCTTGACTATTCTTCCTTTCAGAGGATTGGAGTTGAAAGCTTTGGCTATGTCATTAATGCTGGTATCAACTTATTTTATATTGAAAGGGAATAATAAATGTGATTCGTGCGAAACACATGGAGAAAAAAAGAAAGCAGAAGAAAAGATAGGGGATGAAACTCCAAAAATAGCGGAAGCTAAATGAAAATCAGCCTGATTGCAGCCATATTTTTAATTTTTTTAATTTATGGGTGTACAAACGGAAATAAGAATGAGACTAATTTAGAGCTAAAAACAAAAGCTGAGAGCCAGGAATTAAATCAGGTTTTCCAGGTAAAATCGCAATTACAAGTAGGAGATGCCCCTTATGATTTTACAGTTGTCACAACAGAAGGAAAAGCAGTAAGGCTTAGTGATTTTCTGGGCAGAAAACCAGTTATAGTTTATTTTATGGCAACCTGGTGCCCTTATTGCGCAAGGGACTTTGCAGCTTTGTCAAAAGTTTATAAGGATTACGAGAATAAGGTTGCTGTTATATCAATAAGCCTTGACCTTAATGAAGATTTGAATTTATTGAGGGAATACAAAAAGAAATACCCGGCGCTTGAGAAAGTGATGTTTGCATCTGGACAGACTGAAATACTTGTAAATTATAGAATTACAAGAACAACAACAAAATACGCAATAGACAAAAATGGAAAAATAATTTACATAGGAAGCGGCGCTTTTAATGAAGAGCAGTGGAAAGTATTGCTTGACGAGATGCTGAAATAATTAAATTTTCCAGCAATTCAGATGATTAAACAGATGATTAAAATGCAGTCAATGGCTTTGGTTTTAATAAGTTTTATTTTAGTAGCGGGCTGTGAAAGCCACAGTATTCAAAAGGAAAAACTGCAACAAAAAGAAATAGAAATTTTAAGGGATATAGCAGGGCTTGAACAGGCAAAAAAATCGCAAATTGTACAACTCAAAAATTATGATGTTTTCCAGCTTAAAGCAAGTCCTGTTGTCAAGGAAATAAATGGCACAAAGATCAGGATGTTCGGCTACAACAGCCAAATACCGGGACCATTAATCAAAGTAAAGCAGGACAGCACAATTTTTGTCAATTTTACCAACAATATAGACATGGATACAACAATTCATTGGCATGGAATAAGGCTTGAGAATAAATTTGACGGCGTGCCTGATGTTACGCAGCCGCCAGTCAAGCCCGGAGAAAGCTTCCTCTATAAAGTCAATTTTCCCGACGAGGGCGTTTATTGGTATCATCCTCACATAAGAGAAGACTTACAGCAGGAGTTGGGATTATATGGAAATTTTTTTGTCGAGCCTTTTGATGAAAATTATTTCAATAGTGCAGATAAAGAAGAATTCCTTTTCTTAGATGATATAAAAATGGCTAAAAATGATGCTGATGCTTTTGGAAAAGATTTTGCAAGATTCGCGCTTATGGGGAGGTTTGGGAATACAATGCTCGTTAATGGAGAAACTAATTACAATCTCAACGTCAATAAAGGCGACATTGTAAGATTTTACATAACAAATTCTGCAAATACAAGGGCATTCAATTTTTCCATACAAAACCGTAACCTTAAACTCGTCGGCAGCGACTCTGGAAAATTTGAAAGAGAGGAGTTTGTGGATTCTGTAATTTTGAGTGTAGCTGAAAGATATATACTTGAGGTTTTGTTTGACAAAGCAGGTGTTTTTGAAATGCAGCACAAAACTCCTGAAAAAACTTATACTCTAGGGACTGTGCTGGTTTCTGATAGCGATAAAAGCCAAAATCTGAATTTTGACTCATTAAAAGAAAATCGAGACATTAAAAGCAACATAGACAAATATAGAAAATATTTTGACGAAGCACCAGACTATGAAATAGACTTGACTATTGACATGTCTTCAATGCAGGGAATGGAGCACAGCATGATGGCAATGCCGTCAAATGAAAAAACTGAATGGGAGGATGACATGCCTGCAATGAATGCAATGGCGACAAGCAAAAACACAAAATGGATTCTAAAAGATAAAAAGACAGGCAAAGAAAACATGGATATTAATTACCAAGTCAAAATTGGCGACATTAAAAAAATAAGATTATTTAATGACCCAAAATCAATGCACCCGATGCAGCACCCAATTCATTTGCATGGGCAGAGATTTTTAGTCTTAAATGTAGATGGCAATCCAAATGAAAATTTGGCATGGAAAGACACTGTACTTGTGCCAAAAGGAAGCACTGTTGATTTGCTTGTTGAATTTAGTAATCCGGGAAAATGGATGATTCATTGTCATATAGCAGAGCATTTGGAAGCTGGAATGATGGGCATGTTTACAGTAACATAAAAGGATGCTAAAAATGAAAAGAATAAACTTAATTGTCGGATTTTTGGCTTTAATAGTTTTAGTTGCAGCATGCAAAAATAGCCAAAACTTCGATCCAGAATTTGAAAAAACGTGCAAGGACAGAACCCCGGACAATTGGATGAGCATGAGGCCGATGAAAGATGGTAAATTCACATCAGACAAATCATGCTGGGGCTGTATGAGCGATGACGGCATGAGTCATTTTTGCAGCATGGAAGATTACAATACTTATTTAAAAGTACAATGAAAATAAAATCAATTTATCTTGCGATTTTTGTAATAATCCTACTATTTGGCGGGTTCATTCTTTTATTTAAAAGCCCGTCTCAAAGCAATAATACAGGTGGGTTCCACGAATGAAAGAGAAATATTAATTTTTGCAAAACTGCATTAAAAATGGAAAAAAGGGACATTCTACAAAAAAATTTCAGAATTTTTATCTACCTATCAATATTTATTTTATTGTTGGAAGTTACTGGCGGGATTTTTACAAATAGTCTGGCATTGCTGAGTGATGCGGGTCATGTTCTCATAGACTCATTGGCTTTGATGATGGCTTATTTTGCAATGCAGCTTGCGAGAAAAAAATCTACTGAGAAATTCACATTCGGATATTATAGAGCAGAGATTTTGGCCGCCATCACTAATGGTTTTGTGCTAATTTTTGTCACACTCTATATCTTTTACGAGTCCTATGTGCGTTTCTCATCTCCCAAACTAATAAGAGGGCCAGAAATGCTCATAATCTCAATTATCGGACTGCTCGGTAATTTGTATGTTGTAATAAAAATGCAAAGCTATGGAAAGGAGAACCTGAATGTTAGAGCAGCATATCTTCATGTATTGACAGACCTTCTATCATCAGTTGGGGTAGTTATTGCAGGTATCTTAATTATTATTACAGGCAATTATATCTTTGATATTATAATCAGCGTGATAATTGGATTATTCATTCTGGTAAGTTCTCTGAGATTATTAACAAAATCAATATATATACTTATGGAAGCGACACCTGAAAGCATTGATTTGGAAAAACTAATGAAGGATATCAAAAAAATTGAAGGAGTCATGGAAGTACATGATTTACATGTTTGGAGCATAACATCAGATGTGCATGCTCTCAGCTCCCATGTTCTAATAGACGCAAAAGATGTGAAGGCAATGAATAAAATAATTTCTAAAATAAACAAAATGCTTAAATCAAAATACAATATAACACATACAGTAATACAATCTGAATGCAAAAATTGTGTTGATGGAAAAAACAAACATAATCATTAATTATTTAAAATGAAGAAAATATTATTATTGATGGGCATTTTGTTTGCGCTAATAATCCCAGTCTCTCATTCAAACGGCGGATGCATAAAGATTGCTGATGATTCGTTTGTGCAGATGTCAATGTCGCCATTAACGCCGTCAACCAATAAACAAGCTTCATTTTTGTTTTCATTTGGCAACAAAGAAGGACTAATTAATGAAGAAATTAATGGAAAAATATGGATAACTAAATATGAAGAAAAAATCTTATCGAAGGACTTCAAAATTAAGGACGGCATTTTGGATTTAAAGCACACTTTCACAAATCCGGGCTTGTATGAGATATTCTTAGAATTTAACATCGGCAATAAAAGTTACACTCC
>Ga0209399_10001048_pt1 | contig 14849 bp, 9 predicted proteins | sample OV2TP3_FD_184130 | JGI IMG/M metagenome (GOLD analysis project Ga0209399, IMG submission 184130) | Hot spring microbial communities from Beatty, Nevada to study Microbial Dark Matter (Phase II) - OV2 TP3 (SPAdes) (version 3) | ecosystem: Environmental > Aquatic > Thermal springs > Hot (42-90C) ... | reverse complement strand
CCATCCGCGGCTCCTAAGCCGCGGCCCCATTGAAGCCATATTCAAGAGGTTCAAGACCTATTCGGACGTGTGGCTCCCAGAGCCACACGTGCGCGATCTTGACGCCCCGGCGCCGTCGAGGTAAGCTTTCACCAACGTCATCGGGCAATGGAGTCTGCCCTGAACCGCCGATGAGGCTGATGACTCCTGCCGCCGAGCGGCAGGGGTCCTCTGATGCGGACCGCGCGCCCTGCCGCAAGGCAGGGTGTTTTTGTTCCCGGGCTCGAAAGGAAGGACTCCATGACCGAGGCGTTCGCCCAGGCCGCCCTGTGGCTGGCCCTTGCCGTGCTGGCCACGGTTCTCGCCAATCACCTGCGCGTCTCGATGGCCCTGGTGGAGATCTGCGTTGGGGTCGCGGCGGGAGCCGTCGCCGAACGTTACTTCAACCCGGACGCGCTCGGAGCCAACGTTGACTGGCTGCGGTTCCTCGCGGCGGCCGGGGCCGTGGTCCTGACCTTCCTGGCGGGCGCGGAGCTTGAGCCGTCCGTGCTCCGGTCGAAGTGGAAGGAGGTCACGGTGGTCGGGCTGGTCGGCTTCCTCGCTCCGTTCCTCGGCTGCGCGGCGGTGGCGCGCTATGCGCTGGGTTGGAACCCGCAAGCGAGCTGGCTGGCGGGTGTGGCGCTCTCGACCACCTCCATGGCCGTGGTTTACGCGGTCATGCTGGAGACCGGCTTCAACAGGACCGAATTCGGCAAGGGCATCCTCGGAGCATGTTTCGTCAACGACCTCGGGACGGTGCTCGCCCTGGGTCTGATCTTCGCGCCCTTTACTTACAAGACGGCCATCTTCATCGGCGTCAGCGTGACCGTTCTGGCCGCGTTGCCGTTCATCACGACCTGGATCACGCAACTGTACGCGCACCGCACGGCGGCCATCCGCACCAAGTGGGTGCTCTCGGTCCTGTTCGGCCTCGGAGCCCTGGCTCTGTGGTCGGGGAGCGAGGCCGTGTTGCCCGCCTACATCGCCGGGATGGCGCTGGCCGGCGCAGCCGCGCGCGATGAGCGCTGGGTCCGCCGGCTCCGCACGCTCACGATCGGCCTCCTGACGCCGTTCTATTTCATCCGCGCGGGGTCGCTCGTCTCGATCCCGGCCGTCGTTTCCGCCCCGGCGGTGATCCTGCTCCTTTTCGGGGGCAAAGTGGTTTCCAAAATCTTCGGGCTCTATCCCGTCATCGGGCGGTTCCGGGCGGCGCCCAAGGAACGGTGGTACTACACGCTCATGATGTCCACGGGACTCACGTTCGGCACGATCTCGGCGCTCTACGGACTCAGCCACGGGGTCGTCTCCCGCGGTCAGTACTCCTTCCTGGTGGCGGTGGTGATCGGCAGCGCCGTCATACCGACGATGATCGCCAACTTCGCTTTCCTTCCGAGTTACCTGCTGGCCAGGACGGCCGTGCCGGACGACGAACTGGCGCAGTTGGACGTCAGCTCGGCGGACAACGAGAACATCAGGGGAGGCAACGGACTGGGCGACGAATGAGCCCCGGATGTGAAGGGGCCCATGGGCCAAGATCGATCAGAGGAGCGACGCTCGGCGCGCTCGTGGTTGAGGGCCGCGGCAGGAGCTGATCTTCGTCATGCGAGGCTCGCCGAGACCTTCCGTTTTGCGCGCGGCAATTCTCGGCGCCGGGAGGCGGCGATGAGATGAGAGGGTGGGGGTGCGATTCGGACCCGTTGGGTGGTGACGTGCGGCCAAGGCCACCCAGCCCTTAAGTTCGGGGCTCTACGTCGGCAGATTTCTGGTCGGGGCGGGCGGATTTGAACCGCCGACCCCCTGCTCCCAAAGCAGGTGCGCTAGCCAACTGCGCCACGCCCCGACGAGCCGATAAGCGGCAATCCGGCATCGGAGCCGACGGCCGCGGGGAAAGCGAGCCCGCCGACGCCGCCGATCGCCTCGCCGATGATCATAGCCGAACCTCGCCCGGTTTTCGGCCGGTTTTTAATTCCCCTGGCGGTCCCTCCTCGTTCCGCGTGACACCGGCCGCCAAATCGTGTTCAACGGTACCCATGACGGGCCGACCACCGGCTCGGAACGGTTCCTCGGGAGCCCCGGCGCGCGCCCGAGCGCCACGGGTCGCGCTGGCGGGGGGCTTGGTCCTGGCGGCGATAACGGCGGGCGCCGCCTGTAGCCGCCCGCGACCGCGGCTGACGGCCGAACGCGTCGAGGCCGTTCCCCGGCCCAACCGCACGATCGAGTGGGGGGCGATCTGGGGGGCGGCGCGGCCCGCCCGGCTGACGCTGACCGCGGCGATGGCCGCGGGCCGGGGGAGCCGCCCGGTCGAGCTACGGGCGATCCACGATGGGGAAGCGGTGGCATTTCTGGCCATCTGGCCGGACGTGCTCCGGTCGGATCCCGGCGGCTTGATCGAAGGGGAGAGCGACTCGGACTTCGTCGAGCCGGAACGGCTGGCCTGGGTCTGGAACGATCGGTCCGGCGGTTATTTTCTCCGCCAGACGCCGACGGATTTCTTCGCTTTCAAGTTCAGGATCGCCGGCGACGAGTCGGCCTGCATGCTCAACGGTCGGGAGGGTCTCTTCGACGTCTGGCTCTGGCGCGCCGGCTGGAGCCGTCACTTCGGCTACGCCGAGGACCTGCGCCTGCGGATCAGCCGCGCGCCGCTGGACCGGACCCGCGCCCGCGCTTATCCCCTGCCCGGTTCGCGCGAGCCGATTTATCTCCAATGGATCGCCGACGCCGGGCGTCCGCCCTACCGGGACCTCCCGCGGCCGACGGAGTTCCGCCGCCCGGCGACGTTCGCCATCGTCGCGCAGGAGCCGACCGAGAGCGCCGGCGACGTCCTCGCCGAGGCCGTCTGGGAGAACGGCTTCTGGATGCTGGAAGTCCGGCGGGCGCTGGCGACGGGCCATCCGGACGACGCGCCCCTGGTCGGCCGCGGCCCCCATCGGCTGTCCATCGCGCTCGGCGACGAGGAAGAAGGGGGGGCTCACTTCACCTCCGAGCTGATTGACCTTTATCTCAAGTAAGGGAACGCAACGGCCGCCGCGGGTCGGCGAGACCGACCTTCAGGGACGCGAACTCGTCGGCCATCGTCCCAGGCGATCCCAGTATTGCTTTCGAGCCGCGTCGGCCTCCTCGACGCGCCCGAGGAGGTCGAGCGCCCGGGCCTCGCGGTCGAAAAGTTCGGTGGAGTCCAGCCGACGCCGAACCCGCCGCAATTGAGCGAGCGCCTCCTCGCCGCGCCCCTGCTCGACCAGAAACTCCGAATATCGGCTGCGGACGCCCGTCGCCCAGGGGTCCAGTTGAAGCGCCCGCCGGAGAAGACGCTCTTCGCCCTCGGGTCGGCCCAGGAGCCGTTCGGCCCGGGCTTGGGCATAGGCCGTCTGCGCCGCGACGGGTCGATAGAGGAGGGCCGTCAGCGCGAGAGCCCCCGTGAGGATCCCCCCCGCCAGGCCGAATCCGAAGGCGGGGGGGAGGGCGACTTCGAGGGCAGCGGCCGTCGGCCGTCGCATCGTCCGCCCTTCCAGGCGCAGGCGCAGGAGGCCAACCTGCCAGACGAGGGCGGGCATCCGAGGGGCGGGGGGAACGGCGGCCTCGACGGCGATCGCGGCAAGAAGCAGGTAAAACGTGACCGCCCCGGCCGGCTGTTCCAGGACGAAATTCATCAGTCCATGAACCAGCGTCGCCGTCATGAGACCGGCCAGAACGACGCGGCGGAGAAACGCTCCGGGCGGCGCGCAGCCCAGGCCCGACAGCAGCGCGTGATAGGCCGCCGCGATGACCGCCAGCCAGGCGAACAAACCCATCGGGCCCAACTCGGCCCAGGCCTGGAGATAGATGTTGTGGGCGGCGTTGGTCCACATGCCGCGGTATCGCAGCAGATTGTCGCCTCCGTCCAGCAGGGGGGACTTTGTCGCCGGGAAAACGTAGGTGAAATTGCCGGCGCCGACTCCCAACGCCGGGTGCGTTCGGATCATTTCCAGGGCGCCCGCCCAGATCACCCATCGCGTCTCCCCCCCCTCGCGCCACCGCTCCGAGGCGAATCCCTGGCGCAAAAGACCGGGTCGGTGAGGGTTGAGCGGATGATCCGTCAGGACGAAGGCGAGCATGGCGGCCCAGGCCCCGGTCAAGACGAGCCAGCGACGGCGCCGGCAAAACGACCGAAACCGCTCGCGGGAGGCGAGCAAACCGACGATCACGCCCGCCCCCGCCAATAATCCCAGGAGGGAGCCCACGGAATAGCAAACCGTCAAGGCGGCGGCGGCCAGGAAAGCGAGCGTTCCCGCCGAGACGAGGGCCCTCGGTCGCCGCGCCTCGCCGAAGTAACCGAGGGCGGCCAGGATGGTAAGAGCCATGAAATCGCCGATATGATTGGTGTTGCCGAGCCCGGCGGCGAGCTTGCCCCGCCAGTCCGGGAGATTGGCTTGAAGATGACTCACGGCTTCAGGGAACCAAACCTGGGCCGCGTCCTCCCAGAGCGTCCAAAGCGCCGTGAGGGCGCCCACCGCCAGCCATAGCCATCCCCAGGCGAGCAGCGCGCGCGCGGTTGTGACCATGACGAGCCCCATCCCGAGCGCCAGGGTGAGAGCCGTCAGTTGAAGCGCCCGTTCCAGGGCCAGCGAACGGCTTTCCGCCCAGAAAAGGCTCAACCACGTCACAGCGAGAACGAGAAGCGCCGCCCCGGCGATCGGGGAGAGCGGCAAGCGAACGGGCCGTCCGATGAGCGCTCCAGCGAGCAGCGCCGCCCAACCGACGACGACCGCCGTCGCCAGCCAGACCCATTTGGGACCCAGGAAGGCGTCGTCCCAGGCCGCGGGACTGATGACGAGGGGGACGAGGATCAGTCCGGCCAGAGCCAGCCGGCCGATCCCGATCACCCCCCCTCGGGCCGCGGCCTCCAGCGCGGCCGGATGGCCCCGCCCCGATGGGGCCTCACTCGGCGAGGGCGCCGGCATAATCCTCGGGCGTGTTCAGATTGGAGAGAATCGCCGGGTCGGGAACCTCAAGGGCGGCCGTGCGGTCCTCAGGCAGGTCCCGCAGGAGAAAGTCCAGCCGCGCCTCAGAGGGATCGGCCGCGAGAATCGTCGCAAAGAGCCGCTGATCGAGGACGACGGGGTGGCCGGGCCGGACGGGCCGCTCCGGGTCGCCCGTGGCCGCCTCGGGCCGGGTGCACCAGGCCCCCGAGGCTTCGTGACGATCCCACAAGGCGGCCAGCCAATCCGGATCGAGCGGCACCATATCGACCGGGGTCAGGAGAAGCGAATCCACCTCGGGCCGTTGGCGAATCAGGGCCCGGAGGCCTCGCTGGATGGAGGCGAACAGCGGCGCTTCGGGGGTGGGATTGGGGACGCGATGCCCGGGGGGGATCAGTCGTTCGGCTTCGGCCCGGTCCTGCTCGGGATAGACGACCATCCAGAGATCGGCCCCGGCGGCCGTGAGCGCCTCGGCGTGAGCCGTGACGAGGGCCTTTCCCCCGTAAAGGAGCCCTCCCTTCCAGCGGCCCATGCGCGAGGAGGCGCCTCCGGCGAGAATCAGGCCCGCCCGCAGCCCGGGCGCGGCGGCGGTCCGTTCCGCCTTCCCGATCTCCAGTCCCGGTTGGTCCGTGTCCGCTCGCGCTCCGGCCCATCGGGCGCCATGAAACACGGCGAGCACCTGGGCGGCGACGCCGACGGCGATCTCCTGAGGTGTTTTGCCGAGCGCGGGGTCGCCGATCGGCGAGACGATGCGCGCCAGCTCTTCCTCGCCGAACCCCCGGGCGGCCAGGCGGTGGCGAAACCGACGCCACTTCGTTCGGCTCCCGATCAGGCCGACCCACGCGAAGGGCAACCGCAGCGCCAGCCGGCACAGCGCCTCATCCAGGGCGTGATTGTGGGTCATGATGAGCAGGTAAATGCGTTCGGCCTGGGCGGCCATCTCCTGGAGCCAGGCCTCCGGATCATCGGGGACCACCTCGACGGCCGGGGGAAAACGCTCGGCGACGACCCAATCCGGCCGGGCGTCGACGACGCTTACGCGCAGGGGAGAATCGGCCAGGATGCGGGCTACGGCGGCTCCGACGTGGCCCGCCCCGCAGATCACCAGCCGGCGCGGCGGAAGGCGCTTCTGGAGGAACACGCGGACCCACCCCCCGCAGCACTGGCCCAGACTCGCCGAGAGCGGATACTCGCGCAGCGCGGTCGTCCGTTCGCGGTCGGCCCAGAGCGCCCGGGCTTCCTCCAGACATTGATGTTCCAGATTGCCGCCGCCGATGGTCCCTTCGATCCCGCCGCCGGGAAACCAGAGCATCCGGGCGCCGGCCTCGCGGGGCGCCGAGCCTTTGACCTCGACGACGATGATTTCGACGCAGGGGGTGGAGTGAGGATCGCGTTCACGCATGGGCGGGGGGAGTCAGGTAGAAATCGACCAGGACACAAAGTTCACGAAGCATCGGCGGGCCGGGGCCTGGAATCAGCGCATCGCTCGCCTGCCACTGATCCTGCTTGTCGGTGTCCCGGAGTCTTCGTGGTTGATTCTTCTCAATCCTCGCCCGCCGCCACGACAACCGGCGCCGAAACGGTCAGCGTGATCGGATCGGAACGGAACGTGAACCGCCGGTTGCGCAATTCAACCTCGCCGAGGACCCGGATTTCCAGCGGGGCGTCCACGGGCGCCTTCGTCCCGGCCGCCAGCGTCACGGTCCCTTCGGTCTGCCCCCGCTCGATCACGATCGGCTCGGCCGAGACTCCCTCCGGCAGACCCTCCAGACGGACGGCGATCGGTTCGTTGAACCAGCCCCGCCGGTCAGCTTTGATCGTGAGAACGGCCTCGCCCGCCGCCGAGCGAGAGCCCTCCGGCTGCGCCGTCAGCGAGAGCCGCGGAATCAGGTCGCGGAAGACGAAGGGAACCTCGCCGACGATGAGCGGGAAGGCGGCGCTCGCCTGCGTGTACGTGCGCCCCCCGGCCGTCGCGCGGGCCAGCACGAAGATCGACCGTTCGCCCGGCTCGGCGTCCGGCCCCCCCTGAAGCCGCAGCGTGGCCCGCGAGCGGGAGTTCTCCAGCCGGACATCGCCGGCGCTGACGCCGCGGGGCAGCCCTTCGGCCGAGAGGCGTATCTCCCCCTGGAAGCCCCCCCGGCGTTCGACGCGGACCTCCACGTCGGCCGATGACCCCTGATTGACCTCCGCGGCGAGCGTCACGACCTCGACGCCGAACGGGGCCGGCTCCGTCACCGTCAGGAACGCTTCGCGCGGGGTTCGTTCGCCGACCCGCGGCTGAGCCGAGCGGCTGAGGCGCCTTCCGTCAAGGACGCCATAGCCGACGGCCGCCAACGCCGCGTGGCCGATCGTCGCCGTCGGGCCCGCCTGCAGCGTCATCAGGCCCCGATTGGCGCCGGCTGGAATCAGCACCGGCGCGGCGACCACCCCCTCGGGCAGCCCGGCCAGCGCCACCAGCACGGCCCCGCCAAAACCGGCCGCCCGACGGACCTCGAAGGCGATCATCCCGCAGCCGCCCCGATGGACGCGCGGATTATCCGGCGTCAGCGTCAGACTGAAATCCGGCTCCGGCGGGCGGACCGTCAGCCGATAGGCGTAGAGCGATCCGCCCCCCTTGAGCAGGTCGGAGAGGACGAGCGTGTATTCGCCCCCCTTCTCGAACGCCTGCTCGATGCGGGGGTCGGGCGCCACGGCGTCATCGTCGCGGGCCAGGACGTTCCCCTCGGCGTCCATCAATTCCAGCAAGCCGTCGAGCGGCGCGCCGAGACGCCCGGCCTCGACCTCGAAGACCAGCCGGGTCCCGGCTTCGGCGCGGAACCGGAAGGCGTCGCGATCACCCGGCTCCTGGAGCCGCCCATTGATCGTGATCGGCGGCGCGATCGCCGTCGCCTTCTGCGGATCGTCGTTGGGCTCTTCTTCCAACCGCTCCGGGAGATCCCCGATCACGAAGGGAACCGGATTGGAGAGGCCGGCCTCGGTCCGCGTCCGGACCTCCTGCGAGCCCAAGGGAGCCTCGGGCTCGATCATCAGAACCTTGCGCGCCCCGGCGGGCAGATTCCGCCCGATCAGCTCCACCTCGACCCGCTCGCCCCGCCGGCCTCCCATCGGAAACAGGCCATCCAGCCGGGGCAGGAACCCGATCCGGAACCGGTAAACGTGCCCCGGGGAACCCTGGAACCGGATGTCGCGCAACCGGAGCAGATAGCGGCCATCGTCCGGGAGCGTGAAATCCAGGAGCGGATCGGCGCCGAGCGTATCCTCCACCGTGGCCAACTCGCGCCCGGAAGCGTCCAGCAACGTGAGGGAGCCGTCGAGCGGCGAGCCGATCCGCTGAGCGAGGACCTCGGCGAGGACGCGCTCGCCTTTGCGGCCGACGAACGCCAGATGATCGCTCTCGGCCGGGCGGGCGATCGCGCCGCTGACGATGACCGGCAGCTCGATCTCGAAGGCCCCGTCGGGGGCGTCGTTCGGCTCGCGTTCGACGGTCTCGGGGAAGTCATCGACGTAAATGTTGACCGGATTGGAGACCCCGTCGGGCGACCCGACGCGCAATTCCCGCGGCTCGCAGGCCGCCTCCGGGTCGATCCTCACCCGGATCCGCAGCGGCCCCTCGCGCGCCGATTCCTCGGCGGCGATGCCCGATCCGCTGAAGATCAAGTCGGCGCGGGCCGGCGGCGGGGCCAGCACCTCCCCCGTCAAGCCCGGCGCGCCGCTGATCAAAAGCTCGCGCGCGGCGGCGAGGTTCTCCCCATAAAGCGTCAGTTCGACCGCCGTCCCGCGCTGGCCGCCTTGGGGGAAGTGACCCGTCAGCCGGGGCGCGGATTGACCCACGGCCGACCCGGCCGCCACGGCCAACCAGCCGATCGTCCCGATCCAGGGAACCCACGGCGGCAAACAGCTCTTGGCGCCGGACTCTCTCCGTCTGGGCTGGATCAACAAAGGCCCTCCCGCATTCTGACCGCCGCGGCCCCTCGGCCTCAGGCGAAAAGCGCGGTGATCGGCTCGGCTTGGACCAGCTCGCGCGGTTGCTCCAAGTGATTCAACACGATCGTCTTGGGATCGATGCCGAGGCCGTGATAGATCGTCGCCAGAATCTCCGTCGGATGAACCGGGTTCTCCGCCGGCGAAGAGGCCGTCGCGTCCGAAGCCCCATAGACCCTGCCCCGGCCAATCCCCGCTCCGGCCGCCAGCGCCGTATAGCAGTAGGGCCAGTGGTCGCGTCCGTCCGGGGCGTTGCCGTTGCCGGAGGTGCTCACCCCCAGCCGCGGCGACCGGCCGAATTCCCCGATCGCCACCACCATTGTCTCGGCCAACATCCCCCGCTGATCGAGATCCTCCAGCAACGCCGAGAGCGCGCTGTCGAGCTTCGGGCAGTGCAGTTCGCGCAAGGGGCCGAAGTTGGCCGCGTGGGTGTCCCAGGCGTCCACCTTGGGATCGCCGTTGGCCACGGCGGGCCAATTGACCTGCACGAAGCGCGTCCCGGCCTCGATCAGCCGCCGCGCTAGGAGGAGCCCCTGGCCGAAGGTGTGGCGTCCGTACCGGTCGCGGGCGGCCTCAGGCTCCCGCGTCAGGTCGAAGGCGTTGCGCGCCCGACCGGAGAGAATCAGATCGAAGGCCTTCTCGTAATAGCGATCCAACGCGTAGTCTTCGACCGCCTTCTCGATCTCCGGCATGGCGGCGTTGACGGCCTCCAGCAGCGTCCGGCGCCGCTCCAGCCGCTCCGGCGTTACGCCCGGCCGCAACGTCAGGTCCTCGAGGTTAATCTCCTTGTTCGGGTCCTGATAAAAGTAATACGGATCGAAGGCCGGGCCGAGGAAGCCCGCCGTTCCCCCCTTGCCGATCACGTCGCTCTCCTGCAGCGGCCGGGGGAGCAGAACAAACGGCAGCATGGGGACGTCAGGGGGGCGCAGGCGGGTGATCTGGCATCCCATGTGCGGGAAATCGTTCGGCGAGGGGGGCTCCAGTTGACCCGACGGCGAGACGCGATCCGGCGTGTATCCGGTCATCATCTGGTAGATCGCCGCCGTGTGGTTGAATAGCCCGGCCGGGGTGTAGCTGACCGAGCGGATGAGCGTCGCCTTATCCATCTGTTGGGCCAGGAGGGGCATCGTCTCCGAGAGCCAGATGCCGGGGACGTTCGTCCGGATCGGCTTGAACTCGCCCCGGATGTTGGAGGGCGCCTCCGGCTTCGGGTCCCAGATGTCGATGTGGCTCGGCCCTCCCTGAAGGAAGATGAAGATCACGGAGTTGGCCCGCCCCCAACCGCCGGCCGAGGGACCCGCCCCGGGGGCCGATATCTCGCGGGCCTGAAGCCGCAAGGCGTCCCCCAAGGAAAGGCCCATCAAGCCGAGGCCGCCAACGCGGAGGAATTCGCGGCGGCTGAAACCGTCGCAGGTGGCGCCGGGATGACCGGGGATGGAGAGCATGAGGGGCCGCCTCCTTTACCGATTGAAAAGGAATGCCGGGCTGTTCATGAGGGCCCAGGCCAGGTCCTGAGCCGCCGCCACCCGATTCTCCCCCTCCGGCAGTTCGCCCGCCGTCTTCAATTCCTCCGGCTCCGGCGGCCGCGCTAGGACGGCCAGGTAAATCTCCTCGACGACCTTGCGATCGTCGGTTTCCTCGCGCGCCAGCCGGGCGAACCGCCCGTTGGGGTCGCTCACAGCCGCGTTGATCGTCCGTCCGTTGATCAGGTTCATCGCGTGCGAGAGCGTCAGGTTGCTCGTCCGTTCGCATTCGCAGACGGACTTGCGTTCGGGCTTGCCGAACAGTTCGAGGAACTTGCTGTCGGCCGCGCGTCGATCCGGCACGGCGGCGGCCCGGAGCCCTTCGGGCAGATTCTCGAAGGCCGGCTGCGTTCCGGCGGCCAACGCGATCGCGTCGAAAAGCTGCTCGGCCGAGAGCCGTCGCGGCAACGCCCGGGCGAAGTTTTCGACGTCGTCCTCGTTCCAGCGGTTGGTCTCGACGCTCCGTTGATAGGTCTGCGAATCGCAGATGAGACGCATCAGGCGCTGAAGGTCGAATCCGCTCTCGACGAGCGCCTCGGTGAGCGCGTCCAGCAGTTCCGGGTTCGACGGCGGGTTCGAGCTGCGAATGTCGTCCACCGGCTCGATGATTCCCCGGCCGAAGAAGTAGCTCCAGATGCGATTGGCGATCGCCCGGGCGAAGAGCGGGTTCTCGGCCGACGTGAGCCACCGGGCGAACGCCTCCCGTCGCGCGGCGTCCTCCGGGCCGGCGGCCGCCTCGCCGAAGGGGACGGCGGGGCTCACGTCGCGTCCCGTCTTCGGATGCGGATAGGCCGGATCGTCGTACCGGGCGTAAACGATCTCTTCGCCGGGCTGACGTCCCTTCTTCAGGGCGAGCCGGGAGAAGTAAGCCCCCAGTTGATAATACTGGTTCTGCGTCCAACGCTCGAAGGGGTGATCATGGCACTTGGCGCAGGCGAACCGCGTGCCGAGGAAGAGTTGCGTCACGTCCTCGGCGGCCTTCTCCGGCTCCCGCAGCGCGCGGTAAAAGTTCGCCGGCGGATGGGCGAAGCCGCTTCCCTCGGCGGTGATCAACGCCCGGACGAACTCGTCGTAGCGCAGATTCGTCGCCACGGCCTCCCGAATCCAGTTGCGGAAAACCCAGACCCCCTTCTCCCCCAGGGCCGTGGAGCTGCATTGCAGCAGATCGGCCCACTTGTTCGTCCAGTGCTCGACGTAATCCTCCGTGCCCAGAAGGGCTTCGACCAGCCGGGCGCGTTTTTCGCGGCTCGGCGTCGGGTCTTGCAGGAAAGCTCGCGTCCGCTCCGGCGTCGGCGGCAGCCCCGTCAGATCGAGGCTCGCCCGGCGGATGAAATCGGCGTCGCTGCACGTCGCCGCCGGCTGAATCTTCATCCGTTCGAGCTTGGCGTTGACCCGTCGATCGATGAAATTGTGCTCTTCCGCCGCCGCCCAGGCGAACCCCGTCCGATCCCCCATGACGGCGAGGCTCTTCGTCGCGTAAGCCCCCTCATAGCGGATCAGGACGGCCGCCTCGCCGCGCCTGAGGGCGATGACTTCGCCGCGCTCGTCCACGGCGGCCACGTCCGTCTTGTTGACGGCATAGATCGCCTCGCGCGTCACGTCGCGCGTCGAACCGTCCGGATAATGGGCCAGGACCAGAAGCTGGCGCGTCATCCCCGGCAGCGCCAGGTCCGCCGTCGCCGGCAGGACCTGAAGCCGCTGGACGCGCTCGCTCGCCGCCTCGGGCCGGGCCCCCTCGGCGATCCACCGTCTTAAAATCGCATGGTAGCGGCCGTTGGGGACAAGGGGCTGGCCGCCTTCGTGCGGGATCGTCGCCGTCGTCTTGAGGAGCATGAGACTCTGATCGGGGGCCGCCCGGTTGAAGCGTCGGCCCGACAAATCGTGGACGAGGGCCTGGTAATCGGCCTCCGGATCGTAGCCCCGCAGCGAGAGTTTGAAGCCGTTGCGGCCGCGATTGGCCCCGTGGCACGTTCCGGCGTTGCAGCCGACTTTGCTGATGATCGGCATCACCTCCCGCACAAACCGAATCGGCGGCGCCTCGGCCCCGTCGACCGTCACGTCCACCGAGGCCGAGAGCCCGGCCGCCGCGACCGCGAGCCGGCCCGGCCCGGCCGCGCGCGGATAAACGAACCCCTCCTCGTCCACTCTAAGATTGGATGTCTCGGCCGTGATCCGCGCCCCCCAGGTCAGATCCAACCACGCCCCGTCGGCCGAGCGGCCCGCCACCAGCAGCCGGCGCCCATCGCGCGCCTCAACGAGCCTCAGCGAAGCCGGCTCGACGCGCAGCTCCGTGATCGCCGGCAACGGCGGCCGGCTCGGAATCTCCTCCCCCGAGCGGGCGCCCCAATCCTCGGCGCGGAGCTGCGCCGGGGCGGCCCAAAGGGCCAAGAGGCTTAAGCAGGCGAGCGTTTGTTTGGGCGGCAACGTCGGGGCCCTCCGTTTCAGAACTCCAGCCGGACGCCGGGGGACGCGGCCCGGCCCCCCGAGGCAATTTCATCGGCCTTCGGCGGCAGGTCGGCCTCCGGCTCCGGGGCGGCCATCAGGATTTCGAGCATCATCTGCTCGGTGAGCAGCGGCGCGGGGGCGAAGTCGGTCGCCGCCTTGCCGGTCTCGACGTCATAAATGCGCACGACGCCGTCGAAGCCGCCGGTGGCAATTCGGCGGCCGTCGGGGCTGAAATCCAGAGCGAAGATAGCCCCCTCGTGGCCGGTCAGTTCCGCCCGCAGCCGCCCGTCCTTGACGGAAAAGAGCGCCACGGCGGGGCCCTCGCCGCCGACGGCGACCAGCTCCCCGCCGGGGTGATAGGCGACGGCGTAATTGGGGCCCGGCTGGCGCTCGAACTCCCGGATGAGATTGTTGTCCAGATTCTGGTTCGTCCGCCCCTGGTTGTCGGAGATGCGATAGATGCGAGGGGTGCCGTCGAGCCCGCCATAGAGGACTTCATCGCGGCTCGGGTGACGGTCCAGGCAGAGCACTCCCTCCAGAAGCTTGTTGATGTCGTCAATGAACTGACCGCTGCCGGCGTCGACGAGCTTCATGGCGCGATCCCGACTGCCGGTCAGGATCCGCTTGCCGTCGCGCGTGAACGTCGTCCCGAAAACCCAGTCGCTGTGATTGTCGAATCGGAGGAGTTCCTTGCCGTCGTCGACCCGGATCACGCGGGCCACCTTGTCGGCTCCCCCGAACGCCAGACGATCCCCCTCGGGCGAGAAGGAGACGCCAAAAAGCGAGTCGTAAGTGAACCGGAACGACTGGATGAAGCCGTAGTCGGCCGTTTTCCAGAGTTGAACCTCCCCGAATTGCGACGGCGAGCCGCCGGCCACGGCCATCAGATCCCCGCCGGGGGAAAACGCGATCGATTCGATCCTCGGCGATTGGCCGACCAGCCGGGCGACGACCCCCCCCCCGTCGGCTTCGTGGACGATGACTTCGTGATAGCCGGAGACGGCCAGCGTTCGGCCGTCGGGGGCAAAAGCCAGGGCCGAGATGACCGGCGGACGCGTGTAGACCGGCGGACGCGTCCAGCGCTTTTCATCGAAGAGCGGCGGCGTGTCGTCGGCGGCCCCTTCCTTGATCCATCGCTCGATCAGGGCGACTTCGGCCTCCGTCAACGGCGCCCCCTCTTTGGGCATCCGGGGCTTATCCCCGGCGATGAACTCGATCAGGACCGACGCGCCCGGTCGACCCGGCACGACCGCCGCCCCGGTTTCTCCCCCGGCCAAGAGATCGCCGTGGCGGGTGAGCGAGAGTTGCCCTTCGGGCTTACCGGGATGATGACAGCCCTGACAACTGCGCCTCAGAATCGGGAAGACGTCCCGATAGAAACTCACCGGCGCCGGCTCGTCGGCCGCCCGCCCCTGCCCTACGTAACCGCCCCAGACCGCCGTGGCGAAGAGGCCCACTCCGACGAGCCGCCAGGGCCGCCGGGCCCAGCGGCCCCAGGGCCCTCCGAGAGATCGAGAGCGGGGGTGGCGGTCAGCGGGCATACCCATGCTGTCTTCGGCCGGCGTCCGCCGCTGGCCGACAAGGCCAACGCCGACCGCCGCCGATGCGTTCATTCATCGTCTGATCATTCTAGACCCCGCCCGTCCGGAGCGTCAAGGTCGGCCCGACGCTTTTGCCCCGGGCCGAGGAGGCATCTCCCTGGCGCTCCCGAAGGGGCGACCCCGCCGACCCCGAGTTCCCCCGCCGGCGACCCGAGCGCCGAACGAGAGCACCGCGCCGAACGATCTGTGCCGAATGTGATCGAGATCGACCGGGCGCTCCGCGCCGCCGGGGTGGACACGGTGTTCCTGCGCGAGGGCGTCGACACCTCGACGCCGACGGGCGAACTCTTCCGCAACATCATGGCCTCGCTCGCCGAGTTCGAGGG
>Ga0209399_10001042_pt1 | contig 14945 bp, 13 predicted proteins | sample OV2TP3_FD_184130 | JGI IMG/M metagenome (GOLD analysis project Ga0209399, IMG submission 184130) | Hot spring microbial communities from Beatty, Nevada to study Microbial Dark Matter (Phase II) - OV2 TP3 (SPAdes) (version 3) | ecosystem: Environmental > Aquatic > Thermal springs > Hot (42-90C) ... | reverse complement strand
TCTTTAAGAGTTCTCCTGGTTGAAAACCCTTGATTAAGAGCGCTCGTATCTCATCATGGTTTTTTTCTCTGACACATTCACTCAGCAAGGTTTCGATGACGTTTCGGTCTTCCAACCAAAAGTTCACCCCTTTGAGAATCAGGGGATTATAGCCGTCGGCCTTAAGAAGATTAATAAAGCTCAAAAGATGCTGATCTTTAATATGGGGATTAAACCAGACATCGTTACGGCGATTCTGGTTGATATCCCGGTAATTGCCGTTTCCCTGGGAAAAGTACGTTGGCTTTAAAACAAAAAAATTGTAATCCCTTTCCAGATCGCCGTGCTTGCGGCTGAAGACATTAAAAATAACCTCTCCTTCTTTGGTTCTAAAAGAAATGGGAAGCCCCCCGCGCAAGACATTATCGAGAAAAGTCTGGGTGCTGTACTGGTTGAGCGGCTGAGAGGAGCTGTTGGTCAGGGCAAAGTTTTTGATTTCGCTGATGACGGCCCTGTTATGCTCGGATTTCTTCTCAATAAATCCTTTTTGGAGAACCTGCCGGGCGATTCTATGGGTCCAGGAGATTCCCGGGGCGTGGCCGATAAGCGAGGTGATCTCTCTTTTTGCCTGAGGGCCCAAGACAAAATGATGAAAAACCATGGCCGAAGGCATGCGGTTAGCCGTCTTCTGTCGGGTGGGGGGCGTGAATCGTTTTTGCTTTAAAAAGCCTTGAGGGGAAGAAAAATCATCACCCGATCCGAAAATACAAGACGTCTCGACCACCGGCTCCAAGAGCTTCCCGGGAGAGGCGGTGGCATCGAAACCCAGATAAAAATTCCCTTCGTGGATACGGGTCGTGGTGGGCCGATCGTTGACTTCAACTTTCAGATGATAATAAGGCACTCGTTTATTCAAATTCTCCACCTCAACCCACGCCTCGAGGGTCCGGGACATATTTTTTAAAAGCCAATCGCTTGCCCCATACGGGATGATGACCGGCAGACCATCCACAAGCTCGATATCATATTTTTTTTTCGAGACATTCTCGAGGGTCAAACGCCTCACCAAGGCCGCATAAGGCTCCTCAGGCATGGTAAAATAATTCACGCGGGTCACCAGCCCCAAGGATGGAAAAACCTCCTCGAGCGTGAGATCATGGCTGGTCAAGAGCATCCGGGTTGTCGTCCTATGCCCTTGATCCCTAAAGGGCTCATGGAATATCGCTTGGGCATCTTTTCTGATTTTTAAGAAGGTCCTGAATCCTTCTGAAGAGGTAAGCCGATAGGCCTTGCTGGCCGGCTGAAACTCCAAAATGCTCTTGTCCTTGCTTTCAATGCCGAAACTGCAAATCCCCTGGCCGCGATTGACATAAAAAACCCACATGGGGATTCCCCACAGACCCGCAATACCCGGAAAAAAGCTGCTGAAAGCCGGGGCCTGATTGTAATTTTCAATCACAAAAGTTCCGTTGGGATTTAAAGAATACTGTACGGGATGGGAGGCTGCAGAATTTCGCATAGGTTAATGGGGATCCTTCAGGCTGCGGAAAAAATTGTAATACCCGGAAAGCTTAGCCCATAAGAAAAGAGACCATCGGTCTTCGCTATTTAAACGGACCCGCTTTAATTCGTAGACATCCTCATTGAAACGATGATAACCGCGATTGGTTGTTAAAGCACCCTTATAGCCAGCCTTTTGAACCATGGCTTTGATCGGTTCGCTAAAACCGCCCGAGGGGTAAGCAAAATAATCAATGGAATGTCCCAGCTTCTCTTCCAGGATCTTTTTACTCATTTCAATCTGGCGGCGCTGCTCTTCTGGAGGAAGAGACGGCAGATACGAGTGATTTACGGTATGACTCCCCATCACAATGCCGTGGCGTTCCATCTCTTTGATGTGTTCTAACGTGAGGTGCCCGGGCTGATCTATTTGACCGGCAATGATAAAAATAGTAGCCGGAAAGCCATTGGCCCTTAAAATGGGAAAGGCGAAGGTATAGTTGTCCTCGTACCCATCGTCAAAGGTGATTACGACAGTATTTTTAGGAAAAGATTTCTTCTTTTTAATCCCCTCGACCAGCTCATCCAGACTGATCACGCTAAACCCATGGTTTTTTAAATAACGCATTTGCCTGGAAAAAATTTCAGCCGTAGTCGTATTGAGCTTTGGACCATCCCCATATTCCACATGATGATACCCTAAAATAGGGACAACATATTTATCAGAGAGCCAAAATGAAAAGCCGACACCCAGTAGAACGGCCACAACAATCAAAACGAAAATGACTTTTAATGCGCGCATCGGATTTCGCTTCCTCTCTTAAGGGAGCCGCTTTCCTTTCTTAAGTTTTGTTCAACCGTTCTCTCACCAACTCACTGACGAGCTTGTTGTCACAACGCCCGGCCAATCCTTCTAAAAGGACTTTCATCACCGCTCCCATATCCTTGATACTTTTGGCCCCGGTTTCTTGAATCGTCTTTTCAATCAGGCCCTCAAGCTCTTCCCGGGACATCTCCCGCGGCAGATAATTTTTCAGAATCTCTGCTTCTGCCTTCTCTTTTTGAGCCAAATCGGGCCGGTTGCCTTTTTCGAATTGTTCAATGGAATCCAGGCGCTGCTTGACTTGTTTTTTGATGACCGCAATCACATCGCCATCAGGAAGTTTGTCCAGCTTCTTATCGATCATGGCGTATTGGAGTTGAGAACGCAAAAAACTGAGCGCCGAGGCCTTAAGGGCATCCTTGTCCTTCATGGCCTGCTTGTAGTCATTCATGATTTTTTCTTCCAAGAGCATATGTCCTCTCCTCTGTTAGATTTCAAGACCCTGTAGTGATTCTTCTATTTGGGGCAGAGACAATTGGCAGGCCTGCCGACGGTAGGCAGAAATACTTTTCTCGAAAAGGTGGGCGTCCTTTAGACAAGGCTTATTCTACAAAAATAACGTCTATGTCTACCCCTTTCTCCAGATCTTTTTTGGTGGAGGGCTTTCCCTGGAGTTTCTTAAAGATCTCTCCGTTCTTAACAAGATATCCGTTATTCCCTTGAAGCAGCAAAACGCGGTCTCGTTCTCTGCGGACAGCCTCTTTGGCGAAGAAGGCTTCTTGTTTTAAATAATGAATTTTGTTTCTCACCAATTTCAGCTTATTCTTGAAGGAAGCGATCACAGCATTGCCTTCTTCTACGGTCTTGATGTCTCCCTCAAAACTCCGCATCTGATCTCTTAACTGAGCCAATTGACTGGTGAATTCCGTATTTTTCTCGTGCAGAAGGGCAATCTCTTGTTCTATGCCTTGACGGCCTTGAGAAGACTGAAGCCCCTGAGACTGTAAAGAAGTCAACTGCTGTTGGAGTTCCATATTTTTATTCCTGGTCTCTGTCAGAAGCGCCTCTGTCTCTCGCAGCAGGGACTTTGTGGAATCAAGATCCTGGCGCATGCCAGATAGCATCTGGCTGGTCTGCTGATAAAGCGCGGCGTAATTCCGGGTTAAGGCCGCCTCTTTCTCGAAAGAATCCGCTAGCCTCTGTTGAGAATCCATCATACTCTGGATGATTGAGGCGTGTTGGCTGATGAGAAATCCAACCAAAAGCGTCATCACAACACACAAACCGACCCCCACAATGCTTATTATCTTTCTTTTTTTCGTTGAGTCCATAATCTTCCTCTGTACCCTTTCTCTGAAATTTGGTTACAACTAACACAAACGTGTTAATAAAAGTGACATCATATACGAGCCGTGTCATTGCGACCCCCGCTGATTCGTTTTGATTCGCTTTGCTTCTCAAAACGAATCAAAACGGCGGGGGTCGCAATGACACATGACTTAATGCGGTTGTATTAAAAGGGGTTTCAGTATATCCCTTCTTTTTTCAGATGACAAGAAAAATTTCAGAAAGCCCTTAAGGGCTTTCTGAAAGAATCTAAAAAAGCTCGGCCTGAAGCGGTGCCGGCGTTGTGAAAGGCTCTTTCAAAGGCTTTGGCAAAACCTCCTGAGGCGAAGACAGCGACATCACACTCCTGAGGTAACGGCAATAAGGGCAGTTTTTTGTGTAATCCGGCGGGATCTCCTGGAGGAGGCATTGGTGGCTTTTCACCAAAGCCTCCTCCACCCAATGGTCATTCCCTTGATAAATAAGAATCTGAATCCTAAATTCTAATCTGGCATCGAAACTCTTTTTGCTTTTGTCCCCATTGCAATAAACAAAATACCCCGTATCCGAAATGTTGAGCTTTTGTTTCCTCAATAACCATTGATAAATCTCTATCTGGCGTTTGTAGGCTTGGCGGTATTGGGTATCTAAAGAAATGGGCTGATCCGTTGCGGTTGCTTTGTACTCCACGACCGACAATCGTCCCTGGTCGTCAACCCAGATGTCGTCCACCGCGCCGTAGAGAATGACGTTGGTGGGGCGATGGTGATACGGGATGCCTTTAAAAGGCTCTCTCCACTCATCCATCAGGGGATGCGCCAGCGGGACGGCCTGTATCCCATGGGCTTTAAGAAGAGGGGGAATCTCTTGAACCCGACGAAAGGCGTCAAATTCCCTTTTGAGAAGCTCATCGACCGCCACATTCAGGCTGAAGGCGGGCATGCCGGGTGGCTCTACCCCTAAACGCCGGTCCAGATAAAAGCATCGGGGACAATTGAGAAAACTTTCCAACCGAGAACGGCTGAGCCGATAGGGGCTCGGCGATTGGGGGTTAAAGAGATTACGCGTCCTCAAAAAGATCCCTCCTCATCAAATAATCCCGCAAAATCCCAGGGCACAGATCGTCTTGGCGTCCTGCAGCCGGCCTCCTCGAAAAAGACGCCGAATTTGGGCCCGGCTTAAGATGCAGGCCTTCAGAATTTCATCCGGATCTTTTTGTTCGGAATCCCGGGGATGGTTTTCTCCTTGGAAAGAGGTCTTGCGAAAGACCCTTAAGCCCTCAGCCTTTAAAATGGTGATGATTTCCGTAGAATACCCCGGGACAGGAAATATCTTCCCGAGCTTGATCAACTTCCGAGCGGTATAACCGGTCTCTTCCAGAAGTTCTCGACGAGCACAAACCAAAGGCGGCTCGTCCGGTTTCAAGGTCCCGGCCGGAAATTCATAAAGGGTACAGCCCACGACCGGACGAAACTGGCGGAGAATAACCAAACGATCCGAGTCCCAAAAAGGGACAATCAGAACCGCTCCCGGATGTTCAACAATCTCTAAGCTCGCAAGATACCCATTGGGCAGGCGTCTTTTTTGAGTGATGATCTTAAGGAGCCTTCCTTTAAAATGGAGTTTCATTTAAAAATGGAATCCAGGATCCCTTCCAGCAATTGCCGCTGCGGCGGGTTGGCCTTGTCCAAAACTTTTTCCAACTCTGATTTTCCCTTATTGATGATCATCTTTCTGGCCAGATACTCCGCGTCAATGGAAAAATTTTCCACACGCGGGATTTTACCGCTCAGTTTTAAACCGGGGATCAAGATCCTTTTTTGCTCATCCAAAAGGTATTCGAATTCCGGGACAACGCTCATCATGCTTGCGGACAAATCCTCCGGGATAAAAAAGGAGCCGTTTAAAGAAAACTGCTGGTTAAAATCCACCTGGCCCTGTCCCGTGAGAAGAAAACCGTCGGCATCGAGGGTGGCCGATTGAATCACCAGCAATCCCTGATGAACGATCGTTGTGAAATGGACCTGGCGGAGGAGCGTGTCTTTTTGAGTCAACTGCTCTTGGTACCGCGGGGGAAGCGCCGCCTCAATTTTATCGACAAGATTGGGAATCATGGAGATCTTGCCCAAAATGATTTTTAAGATATTGATATCCTTGAGCCTCCCCTCTTTGATCTCCAGGTTTCCTTCTGCGGATAAGGACCGTGCCAGGGCCTCCGGTTTAAAGCCCTGTCCTTCGGCCCTGAATTTTCCCTCGAGGATTCCCTGAATCTTGACGGGCATCCCGGTTTGATCCATCGTTTGCCCCAGGTCAACATCTTTAAGATCAAATTCCCCGGTAAAATCCTGCGTTCCGAGATAATCATCCACCTTCCCCTGGGCATGGAATGCCCCCCGGCCGATCTTGAAAGAAAATTCCGGGATATGGATTTGGGACCCTGAGATTTGAAAACGGGAATGGATCGACTCGAAGGGCAAGAGGCATTCTTTGAGTTTAATCATCCCGTCCTTCAACTCTCCCTGACCCGAGACAAAAGCCGGGCCTTTCGAAGAAACGTTCATCTCAAAGGTGGCATCGAATTTCCCGGCCAGGCTCTCCAGGGAGGTGAAATTTTTCAGGATAGACACAGAGGACTTTAATTGCGGCAAAGAAATCAATGCCAAATCCGCCGAGATATTCGTATCTTTAAGCTGGATGTTTCCGATCTGGGGATCAAAACGCCCTTGTCCTTTCAGAAAAATATCCGGTTGATCGCTGAATAAGGCCGCCCGAGCCGTCCATTCAAAAGGACTGCTCAAAGAAAGGTTCTTAAGCTTTAAATCGATCTGGGAAATCATAAAAGAAATTCCCGGGGAGATTTCCTTAAAACTGAGGGAGCCACCCTGCAGCTCTCCTTCGGCCGAAATGTCCTTTAACCCTTGGGGGCCAAGCTCCAAATTCTTAATCGTCCCTTGAATCTTGCCGTTGACTGCCGAAGGAAAAGGGACTTCCCTCAACAAAGGAAAAGAGCCCCGCAATTTTTCTAAGGAAAGCTGGGACAAATTGGTTGCGATGCGGACATCGCTTAACTGAAATTGCCCTCCGGTTCCAAGGATACGGGCCTTTCCTTCCGACTGAAAATTCTTTTGGTCGCTAAAGAGCGCTCCCTCCACAGAAAACCCAAAGGGGGCTGATAAAGAAAAATGGTGAATTTTAAGATCCAATCGGGAAAAACTTAAGGCGAGTTCCGGCTCCCAGGATCGATCGATAAAATGGATGGACCCATTTTTGACAAGAATCGCTTGAATTAGAAAGGAAGGAATGATCTCGTCTTCCGGCAAGGCCAGGGCCTCGGAGGGTCCGAAGACCGGCGGGGACCTAAAAATTTCTCTGGCCGCTACTCGGGGAGAGGGCTTCCCCAAACTCTCTAGGTTGATGCGGCCTTCTTTGTCGCGGATCACCGTCAGCTCCGGAGATTGGATTTCGACCTTTAAGATCACAAGCTGCCTTTTCATGAGCAATTTGCCGACGTCCAGCCGGAAAGAGAGATCCTCGACTTTCAGGAAATCCCCCTTTCCAAAATCAGGATCATCCTCAACGGTCAATCCTTTGAGGTGCAGACTTAACCCCTCCTTAAGCGAAAATCCCAAGCCCATGTCCTTAAAATTCAGAGGACGACCCAAAAGATGAGAACTCTCCGCCAGGATCCGCGGTTTCAAGCGATCCATTTTGAAGGTCTTGACAACGATCGTCACCCCGACAATCACGGTAATAACGATCGTCAACACAATCACCAGAATGAGTTTTAAAATCTTTTTCATTTCAATCTCTGATCCCAAAGCCGGTCTTCGAGGATCGCCTTCCGAGACTCGGTCAATTCCTTAAGCCGCCTTTGTTGCTCTTCCTGCAACTTGCGGCTCTCTACGATCCGATTCTTTTTTTGTTCGATGGCATCGGTTAAATCCTCAGATTTCTGTTTAAGCTGCCGGGGGTCTAAAGAAACTTCTCTTTTCTGTTCAAACTGAGTAACTTTATCCTGGGTGGATTCCCTCAAGGTTCGTTCCTTTTCTTCAAGACTCGCGAATCGTTCCTCGAATTGTTCTCGGGCAAGCCGCTTCTCGTGAACAACCCTTTTTTGCTCGCCTTCTACTTTATAAAGGCCAAAGCGATCCAGAAAACGCCTAAGACTAAAGCCTTGGCTGGAATCGGAACGATTGGAACTTACCGATATAAATCCTAGACCGATCCCAATCATTAAAAGGATCCAGAATAAAGCTCGCAGCACAAAGACCTCCTTTTTTTAGAAGCTTGCTCTCAAGTCTAATTTAGAGAGGCGGGTTTGTCAATCCCGATCACTCTGGAGCATCTTGTCCAGTTTTTCCAACTCAAAGACGGGGAGCTGACAGACGTGATTTTCGCAGACGTAAACCGTGAGTTTGCCTCCAATGGGTTTTTGAGGCTCCAAAGAAGGGATGAGAAGCACCAAGGCATTTATCTCCTCATCAGGAGATCTTAAAATCACGACTTTATTGGGAAGGAATTTGCTGTAAATGCTTTTAACCATCCGTGCCAGCTGGGGATCGCCTCTCGATCCCGCCAGGATAATTTCCCGGCTGGGACCCAGAAAGAAATCCAAAGCGATCAGCATTTGACCGTAGGCGCCAGGTCTTTGGCTGATTTCTAAAGAGAAGGCCCCAAAAAGATTCTCCGCTTTTTCCTCCCATTTTTGATCGAGGGTGATGCGGGCCAAACGGATCAGATCCAGGGCAGCGACCGAATTGCTGGAGGGGATCGCTCCGTCATAAATTTCTTTCTGACGCAGAAACAGCTCTTCTGCGTCGGAGGCCGTAAAGAAAAATCCGCCGCGAGGATCATCGCCAAAAAGATCAATCATCGGATTGGCCAACTGCAGGGCCTCTTTCAGGAATTCTTCGTTGAAGGTGGCCTCGTACAAATCCAAAAGTCCGTGAATCAAAAAGGCGTAATCACTGAGGGTGCCGAGGATCGCGGCTTCTTTTTCACGGAATCGATGCAAAAGCCGTCCGTCGGGCTTTCTCAAGTATTTGAGAATAAACTCCGCGGCCTCCGCAGCGGCCCGGGCATAACGCGGTTCTTCCAACACCCGGGATCCAAAGGCTAGCGAGGAAATCATCAATCCATTCCAATCCACAAGGATTTTATCATCCAAATGCGGCCGGGGCCGCCCCTCACGGATCTTAAAAAGCTTCTCTTTCGAGCGCCTGATGATTTGATCGATCTCCTCCGGTGACTTTTGAAAATGACTAGCCACCTGCGGGGATGTCTTTTGAAGATAAAGAATATTTTTCCCGGCAAACTCTCCGTGCGGATCCGAATGGGCGTTGCCCTCTTCCTCCACGCCAAACTGGTAGTTAAAAATCCGCCCGTCTTCCGGGCCCAAAATCTCGATTGTCTCATGCGACCGCCACAGATAGAACGCACCCTCCTTCTTGCTCAGCGGGCGGCCGGATTCTTTTTTAGAAAATTCCTGCGGATCGAAGCTGTCCGCATCCTCGGCGGAGAAAAATCCTCCCTGCGCATCCCGCATGTCTCGCAGGACATATTCAAAAATCTCTCTGGCCGCCTGAGCATACAAGGCCTTGCCCGTTGCCTGAAAGGCCTCCAAATACGCTCTGGCCACAATCGCCTGGTCATACAGCATTTTTTCAAAATGCGGAATCTGCCACCTCTGGTCGGTGGCATACCGGTGGAAGCCGCCTCCCAGATGATCGCATATTCCTCCTCGGTGCATTGCGGTCAAGGTCTCCTCCACCATCTCCAAGGCCTGGGGCTCTTGGGTCCTTTTCCAATACCGTAAAAGAAAAGAAAGATTATGGCCCGAAGGGAATTTAGGCTGTGTTCCAAAGCCTCCGTATTGGTCATCAAAGGAATTCAGAAATTGTTGGTAGGCGCCTTCGAGGATTTTTGTATCCAACGACATACCGGATGCGGCCTGTTGGGTCGCCCCTTGTAACATTTGGGTCAAGCGCTGGCTGGAATGGAGGATCTCCTCCTTCTTTTCGTGCCAGGCTTCGTTAACCGAACGGAGCACATCTTTGAAACCCGGCATCCCAAAGCGGGCCTCCGGTGGAAAGTACGTCCCTCCCCAAAAGGGTTTCCTATCCGGTGCCAGAAAAACCGTCAAAGGCCAGCCGCCTTGGCCCGTCAGGGCTGTAACCGCGCTCATATAAATCTGGTCGATCTCCGAACGTTCCTCCCGGTCCACTTTGATGGACACAAAATACTCATTCATCATCCGGGCGACGGATTCGTCTTCAAAGGATTCGTGCTCCATCACATGGCACCAATGGCACGTCGAATAGCCGATGGAAAGGAGAATGGGCTTATTTTCTTTCCGGGCCTTGGCAAAGGCCTCCTCGCCCCACGGATACCAATCAACGGGATTGTGCGCGTGCTGTAAAAGATAAGGACTCTTCTCCTTAATAAGACGATTGGTGTGTTGATCGCCGGACATCTTAGGGGACAACCACGGTTTCTTCCTTTCGCCCGCCTTCATTGCAGACGGCCGTCACTCGAATGACGTCTTTGGGCTTTGCCTCAAGGGGAATGTCGACAATCAGGACGGAAGGTTTGGTCTGGGTTGGAAAATAGCGAATGATGGGTTCTTGATCATTGGGAGCGATTGTGACCTTTCGGATATGATGCTCGCGGGGATCATGAGCGGCATGCGTTATTTCGATATGCAGGTTCTTCTTTTCTTGATCATAATTGAGCTCCATTTGCGAGGGGGGATGAGCCCACGCTAAAGGGATAAAGCTCAAAAGAATGGTCATTGTGAAAACGGCGAAAGGCATCATACGCAACATCCTAAAAACCCATTACGGCCTTAAGGGTGAATAATCATCCGATTCTTCAATTCCTCTAAATAATGCCGGGTCCTCTTAAAATTCGGAGAGAGATTTTCTACCTCCCTAAATTTCTCCAAGGCGTTGGCGTAATACCCTAGATTATAGAAGCGTACCGCTTCCTTATAAAGGTCATTGGCTTTCGCATTCATATCCCGAGTGTTCTTTTTGTCTTTCTTCTTTTGCGCGGCAGAAGCTTCCTTCTCTGCTTTGAGTTTTTGAGCGGTATCCATTTCCTGGTCGAGAACGCGGGCATACCCCGTCAGATCCTTGATTGCTTTCTCCTTCTGTTTGTCCACCGCCCGGGCCTGTGGCTTCTTTGGGGCTGCCTTTTCTTGAGGAAGGGATTTGTTTTCTTTCTTTTGCTTAGGTTGTTTTCTCTCATCAGAGATTTGACGGTCAATGCGGCTTAAGTATTTGCGGGTGAGTTTATATCCCGGCTTGATCTCTTCAATCTCCCGGAAGACCGTTTTCGCCTGCTGCCATGCTCGCTGGTCATAGAATTTGACCGCTTCCTGGTAAAGGGATTCCAGGCTGGTTAGGAAATCTTTTTTGATCCTGTCTCTTTCTTGCTGAAGGGCGTGTTCCTTTTTTTTAACCTTTCCTTTGGCGGTCACTTGAGCGGGAGGCTTTTGTTTTTTCTTTTGTTTTTCTCTTTGCTCCGATTCTTTTTTGTGCTCAGCCGCCAAAAGCCGTATCTTTTCGCGCTCTCTTTGTTGGGCCTGTCTTTCTTCCTTCCGCTGGCTCGCTTGCGCCAATTCTTTTTGTTTGCGCTCCTCCCTCATTTGCTGATGCCTTTGGTTCCGGGCTTCTTTCTCCTGCCTTCGTTTATCCAGCTCAGCTTGTCTTTGTTTTTCTAAGGCCGCTCTTTTCTCCTGCTTCTGCTCTTGGCTTTGCAGTTTGGCTTGTCTTTCTGCTTCTAATCGAGCACTCTGCTGCGCTTCCTTTTCCTTGGCCTCTTGCTGCTTAACCAGTCTTTTTTGCTTTTCTTTCTCTTCCTGGAGAAGCCTTTGCATCGCTTGTTCTTTTCTGGCCGCAAGATGCTCATCTTTACGCCTTTGGGCTTCTAGCCGCTTTTCTTGATCGAGCCTGCGCTTCCTTTGCTCTTCTTCTTGCTGTTGTTGTTTTCTGGCCGCAAGAAGCTCCTGCTTACGTTTTTCTTCTTCTTGGCGTTGAGACTCTCGGGTGATATCCTCTTGGATACGAGCGAGGTAGCGTTGGGCGAGTTTATAACGGGGGTTCGTGCTTTCTAGCTTTCGGAAGGCTTCTTGGGCCTGTTGGAGTTTCTTGGATTTATACAAACTCAAGGCCTCTTGATAGATTTTCTCTGACTCACGGTTCATCTGCTCAAGTCGCTTTTTTTCAGCAAGCCTGCGCTGCCTTTGGTCTTCTTGCTCTTTGATCCGGGCGGATTCTTCTGGCTTCTTTCTGAATCGGGCTTGGCGCTCTTGCTCTTTGGCCCATCGTTCTCTTTGACGGGCGATCTCTTCATCAATTTGCTTAAGATACTGGTGCGTGGCTTTGTAGCCCGGAAAAAGGTTTTCCACCTGCCTAAACTTCTCCTCGGCTTCCGGGAAGTTCTTGTTTCGATAAAGGGCCAGGCCCTCTTGATACCACGGCTCGACCAAGTCGGTCAACTCTTGGAGGAGCTCTTTGTCCATTAAAAGCTGAAACTGCTTTCGCTCTCTTTCGAATTCCAATTCGGCTTCCCGTTTGAATTGTCTTTCCCGTTGCTTTCTGAGGGACTCTTCGCCTCCATAAACCAACGCCGTCAGGGAACACCTCCACCCACTCCCCTTCTCATCAGAACCGGCATGAAAAGTTCCTGTTGAGCTGGGGAAAAAGAAGAAAAAGACAAGACAAAAGAAAAAGTATCGGGTAATTTTGCTCATATCAGTAGATATTTATATTACGATGGTTATTTATGATTGTAAAAGATTTTTATTTTTTATTAATAGGAACTCCTCACAAGCGCTGATCCTGGGATTGCCCGAGGAAACACCGATTGTCTCTGCAGATCTTATTAAAGTGAAAAAGATAACGGTTTTTAGCCACGAAGCGGTAGGCCCAAGGCCCAATCAACCCTAACCCAGGAAAATACAGGACCGGGATCAACGGATAAAGCATGGGCATCTTCCAGGAAAGCCGGCGCAATACAAAATAACCGCCATAAAGCGAGCCATCGGGCTCAATCCAATGGAGCTGACTGGCCGCACGCTCAACCGTTAAACCGGGATGGAGGCTTTGGGGGGATTGTTCGTTATAATCCACCGGCTTTAACGTGTTAAAAAGATCCATGACCTTAAGCATCCGAACGCTTCCCCGACAGAACTGGCAGCGCCCATCGTAGACCAAAATGCCTTGAACGCCTTTCTCGGCGATTGTCCTTTTTCGCTCAATCCAATCCACAATCTTGTCGGGATGGATAAACAACAAAAGCTGCGGCGGAAAAAGGAAAAAGAAAATCGCCGGAACATCAAAGGTCAACAAAAGAAGAATGTGAAAGATGAAGCCCAGCACAATGGCCGAGCGCCGCGTCTTCGGGTAAAAAAGAAGAAACGGCATCGAGAGCTCCCAAAGAAGAATCGCCACCCCAATCCCATAAGAGAGATCGGGCTTGTTGGCTAAGAACTCCTTGAGAAGAAAATGCTTCACAGAACCCTCGGGTGGATAATTCATCAGATAGTGCATGGGATTCCCTGTGAGCCAATTCCCATAAGGAGGCGTGATTTTGTAAAGGCCCGTATAGAAATAGGTGAAGGCAATCTGCATCTGCAGAAGCCGCTGGAGAAAAAACGGCCGCTTTCTTTTGTAGGCTTCAGGCTCTCCTCGCCGAAGGCAATCCACCGAAAAATAATCCCCGGGATAGGGCGTCAAGCACATCAGAAAAAGCGTAACCAATAGAATGTCCCACGAAAGTGTCCCGATAGGAAAAGAATTCAGGGCATAAAAATAATAACAGCTCAAAAGCATCACAATACCGCTTAGCTGCGTAAAAAGCCCAATCAAGAAAAAAAACCAGGAGACGCAAAAAAGGATCACCCAGAACACAACCACCCCGTCAGGGCTTTTCTGAACGAGCCCAACGACACCGGGCGTGAAAAAGCTGAAATTGTAGGTTTTAAAGGCCGTTTGAAAATAATTGTCCATAAGGTGGCAAAACGAAGGAAGGACGTGAAGGCCCGTCGTCAAGGCCGCAGCGATGCGAAAGAAGCCGAGCCCAATCGAGGGGCGTTCTTCGAGGAAGAGGCGTTGCCAGAGATTTTGCATTGGTCTATGGTCTTTGGTCTCAACTACCGACACTGATACACAATCCTCTGAACCCGATGATAGGGTTCTTTGGTCAGTGAGGGATAATAAACCACCGTCACTAGAAAATTATCGAACCCGGGAAACCGCATCTGAAGAAATCGACAAAACGGCTCCTGCAGCCGTTCATCCAAGACCTCGCTTAAGACATTGCGGTGGATATTGTCATAGGCGATGGCCCGCGTGCGTAAAATTTGATGGGGATCTAAAGGATAGACTTCTTTCCCTTTAACAGCATAAACTTCCGCAAAACTAAACTGGCTATCGACATTGAAAAACATGATCCAGCCGGCCGGAGGAAATAAGAATTTGATTTTGGGAAGCTGCTTTTGGAAAAACGGATTCCAATAAAAGGCGCGCGTGGATTCGTAGTGAAAAACGATCGTCCAGAGGATCACAAAGACGGTAATGATGGTATTACGAAGGCGATGAGGCATATTTTCTATCGTCTTGTAGGGGCAATCCATGAATTGCCCCTACTCGGCAAGATCCTTTTCCGAAAAAACCTCCGCGGTAAAGATCTCGATTGTCGTACCCGGATCCCTCCAGCAATCTTGAGGCAATTCGGCCTTCTGGCTGCAAAGCTGAGAGAGAAATTCCTCTTTGGTCCATCCGGTTTCGGTGGCTACCTGTGGGAGGAAAACACCCTGCGCCCGATGATTGCCTCCATCTTCGTGACTGATAATCACACCGTGATGGCCCATTTGAATCTGAGCCACATCCCGAATCACTTCCGGTTTCGACAAAATCGAGACCTCCACGTCAATCGCCTTTAATTCGTCTTGGGTTACCGCAGAAAAACGCGGATCTTTGGTCGCAGCCGAAATCGCCATTGAGCGGACGAAGATCAGAGGTCCTGTGGACTGCTCCTACGCGAACTTGAAAGCAGTCTTGAACCTCAGCGACTCGACACTTGAAAGCGACGCTAACTTCACGGCAGCGGTCGCCGAAAAAGATGTTTTTCTAGATCAAGCGATCTTTCTGGCCGCTGCCAACTTCCTGGATCTCACCGTTGGGGGAGTGCTGTATGGGCGGCGCGTCATATTCAAGAAGGGAGCCACATTCAATCGGGCGGTGTTCAAAAAGGGCATCCTGCTAAACGGGAGTAGCTTTGAAGGAGGAGACGCTGACTTTGGGAGTACTCA
>Ga0209399_10001041_pt1 | contig 14952 bp, 15 predicted proteins | sample OV2TP3_FD_184130 | JGI IMG/M metagenome (GOLD analysis project Ga0209399, IMG submission 184130) | Hot spring microbial communities from Beatty, Nevada to study Microbial Dark Matter (Phase II) - OV2 TP3 (SPAdes) (version 3) | ecosystem: Environmental > Aquatic > Thermal springs > Hot (42-90C) ... | reverse complement strand
GTGCCGTAGGCGGCGACCCGCACGTCGTGCTTGGTGACGCGCTTGCCGCCGCCGAGCGACGTTTCGCCGCCGTCGCCGCCGCGGGTGTAGATCTTGTCGAGCTTGACCATGACGCCGGCCCGTCCCTCTCCTTGGGTGTGCGACCCTATTTTACAGCGAAAAAGGTGATCAGCGCGAAAATCGCCACCGCGATGCCCTGCAGAACCACCCGGAGCCGCATCAGGTTGTTGGAGTGGCGCTGGTAGAACTGGCCATGGACCCCGAACGAAACGACACCGACCACCAGCACCACCAGGGTGGCGAACATCGCGAGACCGAGGAGCCAGGGAAGGATGGCTTCCATCCGAATCATATAGTCCCTGGCGGCGCCAACGTCATGGAAAAACCTCGCAAAAGACGGCTATGCTGGGCCCGGGCGCCAGCCGGATCACCGACCGGGAGCCGTTGCCGATGGACAAGGATACCCACGAGAAGCTGACAAGCATCAGCGTCGCCACCGTCACCATGCAGTTGTTGAAGCGCGGCATCCGCAACGTCTCTATGGCCGGCGTCCGGCCGCTGAACACGCCGGTGATGCCGGTGGTCGGGCCGGCTTACACGCTGCGCTACGTGCCGTTGCGCGAGGACTTGTCCGCGCCCGCGGTGCTGGGCCGCCCGGATTATCCGCCGCGCCTCGCCATCGAGCAGGCGCCGGCCGGCAGCGTGCTGGTGATCGACGGCCGCGGCCGCGCCGACATCGCCGTGGTCGGCGATATTCTGGTCGAGCGGCTGAAGATCCGCGGCGTCGCCGCCATGGTGTCCGACGGCGGCATCCGCGACTGCGCCGAGGCGCTGAAATCGCAGCTGCCGCTGTATGCCGCCGGGCCGGCGGCGCCGGCCAGCATCGGCGGCCATTCCGCCGCCGACATCGAGACGCCGGTCGCCTGCGGCGGCGTCGCCGTGTTCCCGGGTGACATCATCTGCGCCGACGGCGACGGCGTCGTGGTGGTGCCGCGGGCGCTTGCCGCCGACGTTGCCCGCGACGGCATCGAGCAGGAGCGCTACGAGCGCTTCGCCAAGATCAAGATCAAGCAGGGCCGCAAGGTGCCCGGCGTCTATCCACCTAACGCCGAGACCAAGGCCGAATACGAGACGTGGGTGAAGAAGGGCGAGCCGGCAAGTTAGGCGCGCGTCACGCGCCGCTTGGCGCCGACGTGCCGGGCAGCAGCACCGGGATCGGTTCGACTTCTTCCGCCTCTTTCTCGTCCTCGCCCTTGTCGAGGTAGTCGGGGTTGACGACCACCGGCTGCATCACCTGATACAGATAGCGGACGACGCCCGGCTGGAATTCGGGCTTGATCATCGACCAAGTGACGAACAGGCCGCCGCGCTTGTCGTAGTCGACGATCTCGTCATCGCGGCGAAGCTCCTGCAGGGTACGGCCGAGGTCGTCGGTGTGGCCGATGTACACCCATTGCGGTCGCACGCCCTGATGCCACAGCACGTAGACGGCCGAGATGTTCTCCAGCCCCATCTCGTCGGGCTCGAGGTTGAGGAACTTGAAATACTTGCCTTTCGCCGACCGGACCCAGGCGACGTCCTGGGGCGGGCCGGAGGGAACTTTCGTTTTCTTGGACTTGCCGAACAGGCCCAAAACCATGGGAATGATCCCGTGTTGGTCGGAATTGGCGATGGCCGGACGTGAGCGCACTCATTTAAGATAGAATCCGTTAACAATCAATCAATCGAAAGGGCAGACCGAGGCCAATGGTGGGGGAAATCGCCGTCCTGGGCTTGGTCCTGCTGGCGATCGGCTTGGTGTTCTACTCGACCATCGTGACCGGCGCCTCGCCGTTGCCGTCGTCGCCGGCGACGCGAAGAACGGTGCTGGAGATGCTGCCGATTCGCATCGGCGGGCCGGTCTACGAGCTCGGGTCCGGCTGGGGCGGGCTGGCGGTCGCGCTGGCGCGGCGCTATCCCGATCAGCCGGTCAAGGCGTTCGAGATGTCGGTGCTGCCGTGGGCGTTCGCCAGGGCGCGACGGTTGCTCGGCGGGCCGCCCAACCTGGAGTTCCGGTTCGGCGACTTCCACCGCGCCGACCTCGCGAACGCGGCCCTGGTGTCGTGCTACCTGACGCCGCCGGTGATGGCGAAGCTGAAGCCGAAGCTGGAGGCCGAGCTGAAACCGGGCGCCCTGGTGCTGTGCAACACGTTCGCGATCAGGGGCTGGCGACCGGTGGCGACGGCGACGGCGCGCGACCGCCACCGCAGCGAGGTTTTCCTCTACAGGATCGGCGGCTGAACGGGCCGGCGCTCAGGCGAGCGGCGCGGCGGCTTTCGCGAGCCACCGCGTCGTGGCGTCGTCGAGGAGCGGCGCCAGCGTCGTGGCGACGCGGGCGTGGTAGGCGTCGAGCCAGGCGATCTCGTCGGCGGTCATCATCGAAAGGTCCACCAGCGCCCGGTCGATCGGCGCCAGGGTCAACGTCTCGAACCCGAGCAGCGCCTTCTCGGCGCCGGCCGGCGCGTCGACCGGCGTCACCGTCACCAGGTTCTCGATGCGGATGCCGTAGGCGCCGGTCTTGTAATAGCCGGGCTCGTTCGACACCACCATGCCCGGCTGCAGCGCCACCGTGTTGGGCAGCTTGCTGATGCGGTGCGGCCCCTCGTGGACGCCGAGATAGTGGCCGACGCCGTGGCCGGTGCCGTGGTCGTAGTCGAGCCCGGCCCGCCACAGCGCCTGGCGGGCGAGGGCGTCGAGCTGGCTGCCGCTGCTGCCTTCGGGGAAGCGGGCGGTGGCCAGCGCGATGTGACCCTTGAGCACGCGGGTGAAGTTGCGGCGCATCTCATCCGTCGGCTTGCCGATGGCGACGGTGCGGGTGACGTCGGTGGTGCCGTCCTGGTACTGGGCGCCGGAGTCGACGAGGTAGAGCGTGCCCGGTTCGAGCCGGCAGTCGGTGCGGTCGGTGACCCGGTAATGGACGATGGCGCCGTGGGCGCCGGCGCCGGAGATGGTGGGGAAGCTCAAGCCCCGGAACTCGCCGTTGGCGGAGCGGAAGGATTCCAGCTTCGCCGCCGCGGCGATTTCGGTGACCGTGCCCTTCGGCGCCTCGGCGGCCAGCCAGCCCAGGAAGCGGGTCAACGCGGCGCCGTCGCGGCGGTGCGCGGCGCGGATGCCGGCAAGCTGCGCCGGCGACTTGACCGCCTTCGGCAACTGGCACGGATCGACGCCGCCGTCGATGACGGCGCCGGCCGCCTCCAAGCGCCTCGTCACCCACGCGGCGACGGTATCGGTATTCACGCGCACCGCCCTTTTCGCCTTGCCGAGCGCATCCAGGGCCGGGCCGAACTCGGCCGGCTCGGCGACGCGCACGTCGGGCCCCAGGTGGCGGGCGGTGCCCGGCGCCAGCTTGCGGCGGTCGATGAACAGCTCGACGCGGCCGTCGGCGTAAACGACCGCGAACGCCAGCGCCAGCGGCGTGTGGGGGACGTCGCCGCCGCGCAAGTTCAACAGCCAGGCGATCGAATCGGGGGCGGTCAGCACCGCCGCCGCCAGCTTGTCGCGGGCGAGATCGGCGGCGACGCGTCGGCGCTTGTCGGCCGCGGGGGCGCCGGCGAAAGCGTCGTCGTGGGGCACCGCCGGCGAGATCGGCGGCGCCGGCTGTCCGGCCCACACCGCGTCGACCGGGTTCCTGTCGACCGCCACCAACGTGCCGCCGGCCTTCTTGCACGCGGCGCGGTAGCGGACGAGCTGGCTCGGCGTCATCAGCCACGGGTCGTAACCGAGCTTGCCGCCGGCCGGCAAGTTGTCGGCGATCCAGTCGGTCGGCGGCTGGTCGATGAGGTGGCGGCGCTCGAACAGGTGGCCGGCGACCTCGGCCTCGGCCTGCAACGTATAACGCCCGTCGACGAACACCGCCGCCTTGTCGGCGAGCGCGACTGCGAGGCCGGCGGAGCCGGTGAACCCGGTCAGCCACGCCAGGCGCTCCGAGCGGCGGGCGACGTATTCGCCCTGGTGCTCGTCGCCGCGCGGCTGGATGAAGCCGGCGAGGCCGAGACGCGCCAGCTCGCCCCTGAGCGCCGCCAGCCGTTCGGGTCGGCTCGGCCGGCCGTCGAGCCCGTCGTCGGCCGCGGCGGCGGCGCGGTCCTTCAGCTTCCCGAGCGCGTGCTTGAGCTTGTCATCCGGCCGCGGCGTCACCAGCGCCATCCAGGCGTCCGGGTCGCGCGCCGGCGGCGCCGCGACGACGCCCCGGACCAACGCCTCGACCCCTGCCACGTCGAGCGACGCGCCGGCGGCAGCAAGCAGCCGGGCGAGCGGGTCTTTGCCGGCGGGTTTCGGCGGGTGGTCGAGAGCCACGCCCATTGCCTCCGTCGCGGGATCGGTACCGGCCGAAGGTAGCAGGCCGTCCGGCGGCTGTCATAGGCCGGGCGCCGGCGGCGCCGCCTTCTAGGGCGGCAGAGCGCGGCGACGGGAAAGGTCCGCCGATGCCGATCCCGCTATGCAAGGATTGCATTGCTGCGCTGCAGCAATGCCAATTGTTAACGCCGAATTTGTGCGTATTTTCAAGCCGTAACAAGCGATTTTCCCCGCCGCCGTGGCTTTGATGTGCGGGGACCTCGCCACGACCAACTCGAACACGCAAAGGACCAAAAAAATGACGACCAAAAACGCCAAGGCCGGCCCGGCCTCCAACCCGGCGACCACCGAGTGGCGCGCCCTCGACCCGGTGAGCGCGGTGATCGTCGCCCGCCGCCTGCGCAACGAAATGATCGCGAAATTCCTGCACGACGCCTGGACGTGGGCGACGACCGCGATCGCCCGGCGGATTCGCGACCGCGCCGTCTATCAGGAGCTCAGCGAGCTCCCCGATTACCTGCTGAGCGACATCGGCGTCCGTCGCGACCAGTTGTCGGCCATCGCCTATGGCGGGCTGAAGCGCCCGGCCACGGACCTCGAGACTGCCGTCGGCAGCCGCCCGCTCGGCTGGCTCGAGCGCAAGCCGGCCGGCGTCGCCGCGGCGCGCCAGGACAACCTCCCCGGCGACCACGAGCCGCTCGCGGCCTAACGAAGTTTCCGATCCCCGTTCGCCGATCGCGGCGCCCGGCCTCGCCGGCGCCCACACCATCGCGGCGGCCCGTCTTTTTCCAAGGCGGGCCGCCGTTTTTTTTGCCTCCGGACGAGTCGGCGCAAAAGGACTGGAATGTGGGGCGGCGGCGCAATAAATAACGCCCAACGCAGGCTGCGGGCCGCTGGCCCGATCAGAAATAGTTACGGCAAATTTGACCGACATAAGGGAGGATAAACCGATGACATTGCAACTCGGCGACACGGCGCCGGATTTCACCGCCGAAACCACGCAAGGCAAGATCAATTTCCACGACTGGATTGGGGACGGCTGGGCGGTGCTGTTCTCGCATCCCAAGGACTTCACGCCCGTGTGCACCACCGAGCTTGGCTACATGGCCAAGCTGAAGCCGGAATTCGACAAACGCGGCGTCAAGATCGTCGGCATCAGTGTCGATTCGGTCGAAGACCACAAGAAGTGGGCCAACGACATCAAGGAAACCCAGGGCCACGCCCCGAACTACCCACTGATCGGCGACACCGATCTCAAGGTGGCGAAGGCGTTCGGCATGATCCATCCGAACGTCAGCGGTGGCGCCAAGGGGCGCACGGCGGTGGACAACGCGACCGTCCGCACCGTATTCGTTATCGGCCCGGACAAGAAGATCAAACTGATGATCACTTATCCGATGAGCACCGGCCGCAATTTCGACGAGGTGCTGCGGGTGGTCGATTCCCTGCAGCTGACGGCCAAGCATCAGGTGGCGACGCCGGTCAACTGGAAGAAGGGCGAGGACGTGATCATCGTGCCGTCGGTGAAGGACGAGGACGCCAAAAAGAAGTTCCCCGGGGGCTGGAAAGCACCGAAGCCTTACCTGCGGATCATCCCGCAGCCCGGCAAGTAATCATCACCGTCCTCTGACAACAGCGGATGACGGCGGCCTTGAGCGGGATTTCCCGAGAGGCCGCCGTTCATTTGACGGCGCCCTTGTCGGGAACGTAGCCCCTGGCGCGCATGCAATCCTCGAACAGCGCCCGCTCGCGGCGGCGATGGTCGTAGCCCGCCATCTCCTTCTCGTAGGTCGAGCCGGAGCCATGGATCGGCGAGTCGACCTCGGAGGCGCGGCTGCGGTACTCCCGTTCCGCCAGCGTCCGCGCCCGCGCCCGGCACGCGCCCTCGTCGCGGTCCCAGTCCTCTGCACCGGCGCCGGGCTTCTGCCACTGCGTCGGTCCGGCGCACGCGGCGACCAGCAGCGGCAATGCCGCCGCCACCGCCACGACCGTCAAGGCCCGCCGCCGGTTCATGGGCGCTTTCTCGCTTTCGTCTTGCCGAGACAGCGACGCAGGAACGCCGTCACCGTCGGCGAATCCCACTCGGCGGCGCCGAGCGCGCGGCCGACCTCGCGGCCCTCGGCGTCGATCAGCACCGTCGTCGGCAGGCCGCGGATCCGCAAGTCGCGCAGCACGGCGCCGTCGGCGTCGCTCAGCACCTCCAGGTTCCGGATGCCGTTGACGTCGTAAAATTTGCGGATCAGCGGCGCGCCGCCGCGGTCCGCCGACAGCGCCAGCACCCGGATGCCGTCGCCGGCCAGCAACGCCTTCAGGCGGTCGAGCTGCGGCATCTCGCGGACGCACGGCGCGCACCACGTGGCCCACAGGTTGAGGACCACGCTTTCGCCGCGGAATTCGGCGAGGTTGCGGCTGCGGCCGGCGCCATCGACGAAGGCGGCGTTGGTCGCCGGACGCGGCGGATCGGCGGCCTCGAACTGGACGAAGGCGCCCTCGGGGGCCCGGCAGGCCGGCGCTTCTTCCCTTGCAAGCGGCGGCGATATGGAGACAATCACCGCGAAAAGCAGCAGAATCAGGGCCGCAACGGCCAGGCGCACGGACGCGGCCGAACATTTCTCGAGGCGTCGCGGGCTGTTTGTCATTCCGGCATCCCGATCGGGTTCGGCAGGTTGTGGACGATGGCCAAGAAGCTCAAGAAAACCAAATCCGCCGGCAATCGGCCGGGCGCCCACGCGGTTCGCGGACGGCGGTTCACCAGCGGGCCCGCGAAGGCGATGGAGGAAATCAATGCGTCCATCGATTTCGACCGCCGGCTTTACGTCCAGGACATCGCCGCCTCGAAGGCCCACGCCGCGATGCTGGCCAACACCGGTATCATATCGCAGGCGGACGGCAAAGCCATCGCCAAGGGACTGGAAACAATTTCCCGTGAGATCCAGAGCGGCCGCTTCGCGTTCAAGCGCGCGCTCGAGGACATCCACATGAACGTCGAGGCCCGGCTCGGCGAGCTGATCGGCGACGCCGCCGGGCGGCTGCACACCGCGCGCTCGCGCAACGACCAGGTGGCGACCGACTTCAAGCTGTGGGTGCGCGACGCCGTCGACCGTCTGGACAAGGACATCAAGGGCCTGCAGGCGGCGCTGATCAAGCGCGCCGAGCAGCACGCCGCCACCGTCATGCCGGGCTTGACGCATTTGCAGGCGGCGCAGCCGGTGACGCTCGGCCATCACTTGTTGGCCTATGTCGAGATGCTCGGCCGCGACCGCGGCCGCGCCCAGGATTGCCGGCGGCGGCTCAACGAGTGTCCGCTGGGAGCGGCGGCGCTGGCCGGCACGTCGTTCCCGATCGACCGCCGGATGACGGCCGAGGCGCTCGGCTTCGACCGGCCGGCGGCGAACTCGCTGGACGCCGTGTCCGACCGCGACTTCGCGCTCGAATACCTGGGGATGGCGGCAATCCTGGCGTTGCACCTGTCGCGGCTGGGTGAAGAGATCGTGCTATGGTGTTCGGGGCCGTTCGCCTATGCTCGGATGCCGGATTCGTATTCCACCGGCAGTTCGATCATGCCGCAGAAGCGCAATCCGGACGCCGCCGAGCTGATCCGCGCCAAGGCCGGCGAGGTGATCGGCGCGCTGACGGCGCTGGCGGTGGCGATGAAGGGTTTGCCGCTGGCCTACGGCAAGGACATGCAGGAGGACAAGGTTCCGGTGTTCCGGGCGACCGACACGCTGAGCCTGTGTCTCGCCGCGACGACCGGGATGGTGAACGGAATGCGTTTCGACGAGGCGCGCATGAAGGCCGACGCCGGACAAGGCTTCGCCACCGCCACCGACCTCGCCGACTGGCTGGTGCGCGAGCTCGGGATGCCGTTCCGCAACGCCCACCACGCCACCGGCCGGCTGGTGGCGATGGCCGAACGGAAGGGCGTCGGCCTGGAGCGGCTGAGCCTGGCCGAAATGCGCTCCGTCTGTTCCGGGATCACCAAAGCCGTCTACGGCGTGCTCGGCGCCGGCAACTCGGTGGCCAGCCGCTCAAGCGAAGGCGGCACGGCACCGAAGCGGGTGCGCGCGGCGGCCAAGGCGGCGCGCCGGAGGTACCTGTGACGAGCGCCCGGCGCATCGGCGGATCGGCGGCTGCGGTCGCGGCGGCGGCGATGCTCGCGCTGGCGCTGGCGGCGTGCGGGGTGAAGTCGTCGCCGCAGCACCCGGAAGGCGCCGGCTATCCGCGCCAGTATCCGGCGACCGGCGAATCCACCCCCGGGCCCGGCGAAAAGGCGAAGGAAGGCCAAATCTCGCCGTTGGGCTTCCCCTACGAATATCCCAATCGGCCGCCACCGCGCTGACACCGACGGGCGGGCCCGGCCATGGATCACTTTCAGTACCGGAACGGCGAGTTGTGCGCCGAGGCGGTTCCCCTCCGCCGCATCGCCGACGACGTCGGCACGCCGTTCTATTGCTATTCGACGGCGACGTTGGAGCGTCACTACCGCGTGTTGACGGAGGCGCTCGCCGGCCTCGACGTCGTCGTTTGCTATTCGGTCAAGGCCAACTCCAACCTGGCGGTGATCGCCACCCTCGCCAGTCTCGGCGCCGGCGCCGACGTGGTTTCCGGCGGCGAGTTGAAGCGGGCGCTGGTCGCCGGCGTGCCCGCCGAGCGGATCGTCTTCGCCGGCGTCGGCAAGACGGCGGACGAGATGGCGGCGGCGCTGAAGGCCGGCATCCTGCAGATCAACGTCGAATCGGCGCCGGAGTTGGAGATGCTGGCCGAGGTCGCCACCGCGCTCGGCCGCCAGGCGTCGATCGGCATTCGCGTCAATCCCGACGTCGACGCGCAGTCGCACGCCAAGATCACGACCGGCAAGCGCGAGAACAAGTTCGGCGTGCCGCTGGCGGACGCGCGGGAACTCTACCGCCGTGCCGCCAAGATGAAGGGCATCCGCGTCGCCGGCGTCGCCGTCCACATCGGCTCGCAGATACTCTCCCTGGAACCGTTCCGCGAGGCGTTTCGGCGCACCGCCGAATTGACCCGGACGCTGCGCGCCGACGGCCACGACATCCGATGGGTCGACCTCGGCGGCGGCCTCGGCATCCCTTACGAGGACGAGACGCCGCCGACGCCGGCCGAGTACGGCGCGCTGGTCAGGTCGGAAATCGGCCCCCTCGGCTGCCGGCTAATCGTCGATCCCGGGCGGCTGATCGCCGGCAACGCCGGGGTCCTGGTCAGCCGGGTGCTGCTGGTCAAGACCGGCGCCACCCATGACTTCGTGGTCGCCGACGCGGCGATGAATGATTTTATCCGGCCGACGCTTTATAATGCCCGTCACGCCATCGTACCGGTGACGGAGCCGGCGGATGGCGCCGTGTCACAGGAGGTTGAGGTGGTCGGTCCGGTCTGCGAATCGGGCGATACGTTCGGCCGGACGCGGCGGCTGCCGGCGGTCGGCGCCGGCGATCTGATCGCCTTGCGCACCGCCGGCGCCTACGGCGCGGTGATGGCGTCGACCTACAACACCCGGCCGTTGGTTCCGGAAGTGCTGGTCCGCAACGACACCTACGCCGTCGTCCGCGAGCGAATTTCCGTCGACGACATGCTGGCGCGCGAAACGCTGCCCGATTGGCTCGCCGCGGGCAGGCGCGCGAAGCGGAAAGCCCGCCGATGAACGAACGCGCGACCGCGAACCCGAGCGAAACCGCCGGCGTCGGAAAGGGTTGGCGCCGACGCTACCAGGTGCTGATGGGACTGGCGCGGGCGGCCGTGACCTGGGAGCGGTTGTGGCCGTGCGCGTGGCCGGCGGTCGGCGTCGCCGCGCTGTTCGTTTCGGTGGCGCTGTTGGACCTGCTGCCGCTGCTGCCGTTCTGGCTGCATTCGCTGATATTGATCCTGTTCGCCGCCGCCTTCGGCTTTCTGGTTCGCGACGCCGTCGTCGGCTTCCATCCCGTCGACGAAAAGACCACCCGCCATCGCCTCGAGCAGGACAGCGGCCTCAAACATCGCCCGCTGACGGCGATCCACGACCGGCTGGCGTCCGGCCATTCGGACGCCAGCGCCCGATCGCTGTGGCGGATTCATCTCCGGCGCATGGCCGGCGCGGTCCGCAAGCTGCGCCTCGGCTGGCCGTCGCCGGGCTTGGCGCGGTTCGATCCCTACGGGCTGAGGGCGGCGCTGATGCTGTTGCTGGTGATTGCCGCCGCCGCCGGCGGCAGCGAGGCGACGGCGCGCCTGGAACGCGCCCTGGTGCCGAAGGTCGCCATCGGGACCGACGGCCCGACGAAGCTCGACGTGTGGATCACGCCGCCCGCCTACACCGGGCTGGCGCCGATGTTCCTCGAGCGGGCGGCCATGGTGGCCTCGGCCGGCGAAGGCGACGACCTCGATTCGGTCAGGGTGCGGGTGCCGGTGGGCAGCACGCTGCTGGCACAGACCGGCGGCGCACGCGCCGCGCCGGTGTTGAAGGTCGGCGGCCGGTCGATCCAGTTTGCCGCCATCAGCGAGGCGAGCGAGACCGGAAGCTACCGGCTGGAAACAGTCGTCGAGGACGCCGACCAGGGCGCCGACCTGCTGGAGGTTCTGATCAGGGACCGTCTGGTTGCGCGCTGGGCGGTGCAGGTGGTCGCGGACTCGCCGCCGGGCGTCGAGTTCCTGCAGGCGCCGTCGCGCACCGGACGGGCGCAGTTGCGGATCGATTACGAGGCTCGCGACGACTATGGCCTCGCCGGCGTGCAGGTGGTGATCCGCCACCCCGAAGGCCGCCCGGTGCCCGGCGGCCAACCGTCGATCCGCGCCGACCTGCCGCTGCCGGACCCGGGATCGAACCGAATCCAGACCTCCAGCGTGCAGGACTTCAGCGCCCACCCGTGGGCCGGGCTGCAGGTTCAGGTCCAACTGCACGCCATCGACGCCCGCGGCCAGGCCGGCCACAGCGATTCGATCGCCATCGTGCTGCCGGAAAGGGTGTTCAATCACCCGGTGGCGCGCGCCATCGCCGAGGCGCGGAAAAAGCTGAATACGCCGACCGAGCCGGTGGTTCGCGACGCGGTGACGGCGTTGCGCGACCTCGCCAGCCGGCCGTCGCATTTCTTCGACGACACGGTGGTGTTCCTGGCGCTGACGGTATCGGCCAGCCGGCTGTCGCACGACAAGACCGAAGCCGGCGTCGGCGCGGTACAGGAGCTGTTGTGGGAAACCGCGCTCCGCATCGAGGACGGCGAATTCGCCATCGCCGAGCGCGACCTGCGGAAAATCCAGGAAAGCCTGATGCGGGCGCTGCAGGGCAAGGCCGACTCGGCCGAGATCGAGCGCCTGATGGACGAACTGCAGAAGGCGCTCGAAAAGTACATGTCGGCGCTGGCCGAGCACTTGAAGAAGCAGGGCCTGGAGGAATTGCCGGTCAATCCGTCGCGGTTCATGGACGCCACCGATCTGCAGCGGATGATCGAGGAGGCCCGCGAGCTTGCCCGCACCGGCGCCATCGACGCCGCCAAGCGGATGCTGTCCAACCTGCAGCGGATGCTCGACAGCTTGCGCGCCGGCATGCAGGCCGGCAAGCCGCGCGAGGGAATGGCCCAGGCCAAGAAACTGATGGACGGGTTGCGCGACCTGGCGCAACGCCAACAGAAGGAGCTCGACAGGACCTTCCAGCGGCTGCAGCAGCGCGAGGGCGCCATGCGCACCCTGCCGCAGCAGGGCGGCCAAAGCCCGGACGCGCAACAGCAGCGCCGACCGGGTCGCGGCGGCGACAAGGGCGACGGCGAGGGCGAAGGAGCCGCCGAGCAGGAAACGCTGCGCCGCGATCTCGGCCGCCTGATGCTGCAGATGGACGAGTTCCTCGGCAGCATCCCCGAGCAGTTTGGGCGCGCCGAGCGCGCCATGAGCGGCGCCGCCCGGGCGCTCGGCAACGACGAGCCGGGCGACGCGGTGCCGCTGCAGACCGAGGCGCTCAACCAGTTGCAGCAGGGAACCGAGAACATGGCCGAGCAGATCGCCCGCCGCATGGGCGGCGCCATGGGCATGACCCGCGGCCGGCAGGGCCAGCAGCCGGGCGACGGCCGCGATCCGTTCGGACGCGATCCGGCGGGCGCGCTGGGCACCGCCATCGACGACGGCGACGTCAAGATTCCGGACCAGATGGAGCAACGCCGCGCGCGCGAGATCCTGCACGAGTTGCGCCGCCGCGCCGGCGAGCGCTTTCGCCCGGAGCCGGAGCGCGATTACATCAACCGGCTGCTCCGGCGCTTCTAGATCACGATTTGCCTGACCGCTCGCTGGGTCGCCCGAGAGAAGCCGCCTTTGGCCAGCCCTCATGCCTCGACAAGCTCAGCATGAGGGCCTCGTCCTGAGCCTGTCGAAGGACGAGGCCGACGCCTGTCCCTTGCGCTAACGGCTGCTGTTCGAGTCGTCGGTGAAACCGGCGGCCGGCTACTTCTTTTTCGGCGCCGGCTTGTCTTCCTTGGTGAAGGTGACCTCGAGGCGGCGGGCGAGCGCCGACGGCTCCGCCAGTTGCGCCTTGAAGGCGATGGTCTGGCCGGGCGGCAACCGGTTCTTCAGCGGCGCCGCGACCACGTGCTGGACCTCGACGCCGTTGCCGTCGAGCAGCCCGACGCGCAGCATCGGCACCTGTCGATCATCCTTGGAGACGTTGGCGACCACGCCCGACACCACCAGCGCGTCGGCGCCGCCCTCGACCGTGCGCGACGACGTGACGTCGCGAATCTCGAGCCCGGCGCCGAGTTCCTCGCCGCCGAGCCCGACCATGGCGTAGATGCCGGCGGCGCCCGGCCACAGGTCGACGACGAAGCCGCGGCCGAATACCAGCCCGGCGAGGATCGCCACTACAGCCACCGCGGCGGCGATGCCAATGATCCTGCCCTTGCCGGCTTTTTCCCCGGCGCCGGCGCCCGCCTCGTCCTCGGCGTCGGGCTGGAACACCTGCGGGATCGGCTCCGGCTCGGGCAGCTGCTCCAGCGCCTTGATGTCTTCGACGTTCTCCGCCGCGCCGCCATCCTGCAACGGCTGAATCGATTCCGGCGCCGGCTCGTCGCCGAACATCTCGTCGAGCTGCGCCGGCGTCAATTCGCCGGCCTCGGGCGTCAGGGAAGGTGGCGCGGCAGCCGGTTGTGGCGCCGGCTCCGGCATCGGTTCCGGCTCCGGCATCGGCTCCGGTTCCGGCATCGGTTCCGGCTCCGGCTCGGGCATCGGCATCGGCATCGGCGGCGGAGGCGGAGGCGGCGGCGCGGCGGCCGGGTATCCCGCCTGGGCGTACGCCATCTGCGGATCGGCCATCGGCTGTCCGTACGGCGCCGGCGGGTACGGGTACGGCATCGGCTGCGCGTACTGGGGCATCGGCTGCGCATACTGCGGCATCGGCGGCGGCGCCATCCGCCGCGCCGAAGTCCTGACCGGATTCTGATGCCATGAATTGCCGCAGTTGCCGCATCGCACGGCCTTGCCGGCGCCGATCGCCCGCGAATCGACTGAATAATGGGTGTGGCAGTTCTGACAGGTTATAATCATCGCCGGCGCCGGCCGCTTGCGTGAACGACCGTCGTTTATAGGCATATCCCGGCTTCAACGCAACCCGCCGCCGGGGCGCCCAACAGGGCCGGGCGGAAGGCTGGACGGTCGAAGTTTTAACTGGCATTGTCCGGGGCGGCCGGGTCGTTGGCGGCGACAGGTTGCGACGCGTCCTGACACGTCCCCGGGCGGTCGAGGAGCGATTTCGGAGTGACCACCGACGACATCGAACCGATCGTGCGATTTGAGAACGTCGGGCTGCGCTACGGGCTCGGTCCGGAGGTTCTGCAGGACGTGACGTTCTCCTTGGCGCCGGGGTCCTTCCATTTCCTGGTCGGCAACAGCGGCGCCGGCAAGTCTTCGCTGTTGAAGCTCATCTACCTGGCGCTGAAGCCGTCGCGCGGCCTGATCTCGCTGTTCGGCCGCGACATCGCGACGACGCCCAGGCGCGAGCTGCCGGCGATGCGCCGGCGCGTCGGCGTGGTGTTCCAGGAATTCCGGCTGCTCAACCACCTCTCGGCCTTCGACAACGTGGCGCTGCCGCTCCGGGTGGCCGGCGCCAGGAAAGGCGATATCCAGAAGCACGTGGTCGAGCTCCTGACCTGGGTCGGTCTCAAGGACCATCTCGACGCGCGTCCGCCGACCCTTTCCGGCGGCCAGCAGCAGCGCGTCTCCATCGCCCGCGCGGTGATCGCCAGGCCCAAGATTTTGCTCGCCGACGAGCCGACCGGCAACGTCGACGACCGCATGGGCATGCGCCTGATGCACCTGTTCGAGGAACTCAACAAGCTCGGCACCACCGTCATCATCGCCACCCACAACAACCATCTGGTGGAGCGGCTCGGCTTTCCGAAGATGCACCTCGACGAGGGCTGGCTGAAGATGCTCGACGGCGGCCCGCGGAAGGCGCGACTCGGTACGGTGCAGACCAAGCCCGGCGACCCGCGGCCGGGCGATGGGCCCGGCGACGGCAAACCCAACTTGGAAAAGCTGATCTGAATGTTTTCCCGACGCTCCGACCTGCCGCTCGATAAGGACGCGCTCAGCCGCTTCCTGCCGTGGCTGATCGCATTCATGGTGTTCCTGGCGATCCTCGCCATGGCCGGGATGCTG
>Ga0209399_10001039_pt1 | contig 14968 bp, 15 predicted proteins | sample OV2TP3_FD_184130 | JGI IMG/M metagenome (GOLD analysis project Ga0209399, IMG submission 184130) | Hot spring microbial communities from Beatty, Nevada to study Microbial Dark Matter (Phase II) - OV2 TP3 (SPAdes) (version 3) | ecosystem: Environmental > Aquatic > Thermal springs > Hot (42-90C) ... | reverse complement strand
AATATAGATCCGGCCCTTGTTTCAGCACCACCACATTATTGATCGCTTCCAAAAGGCTTCCCATAGGATTAAGCAACAAAAGGGTCTGCCAATTACCCATTTGGCTTGCTGAATAAAATACAGGTGTATAAAAGATTCCGAACATCAGGATAACTTCGACAACATACTTGACATCGCGAAAGAACAGATTACTTGCAGCCAGCAAAAGCCCCAACCCCGTAGTCAATAAAATCAGGAAGAACAATATTAAAGGTACATATAATAAGTAAATGCTAATTCCAAGTTTGTTTATGGTAAGGATGACAATTAAAACACACACTGATATAGAAAAGTCAAAAAGGCAGGCAAGGACGGAAGCTAACGGAAGCACAGCCCTGGGAAAATATATTTTGGTGACCAAGTCCCGATTACCCACAAGGCTCTGTACGGCAAAGCGTATTGAGCTGATAAATAGAGTCCAGGGCAGGACCTTGACCGCTATGGATACAATGCCTAACATGTCAACAGTTTCTCCGGAAACGACCGCCATGGCTTTTTTAATAAAAATGCCTGCAGATACGGCGACCATAGGCATAAAGATCGCCCAAATGAAGCCCATGGCCGCCTGTTTATAACGAATACGGATGTCCCTTAAGGTCAACATCATCAATAAATCGCGATATTTCAATATTTCCTTAATGGCCTCAATCATGATTTCCCTTTCTGGAAATTATGGATATCAGGTAAACTGATTATCCGGGACTAGGGGAGTTGGAGATCCGGACATCAGGGACGCTTCCCTTGTCCCGCACTTCCTTTCCGTTTATCCCGGATATAATTAACGTAGCTATTTATTCCGGCAATGACTTTCTCGTATCGCTTAAACCAATCATCGGCTGCTTCTCTTTTGAGATATTCTTTTCCTACTAAGGCTTCTATATGATTTTGAGTTTCCCCTGCTTCTTTTCTGGCTGTCAACATTCCTTTGATTTTTTCATTGTAATAATAGGCAACATATCCCTCCGCTATATTATCTGGAACAGAACTGGAAGACCTTTCAATTTGGTCCCGTTTACGATAACGCTCATCGGTGGGAAGAATTTTAGTAAATTTATGGATTTCCAACATGAGTTCATGCGACTCTTTCCATATCCATAGATCTTTAAACGTTGGCATATTTTGTCCCTAATCTCCAGATCCGTGAATCACCTAGTCCCTTAATCCCCCCGATTACCGGATGACCTAGTCCCTCATTCCCTGATCACCGGATAACCTTTACACAACATTGGCAACTTTATTTACTCCCCTTCTTCTTGAAATACTCAACGGTTTTTCTTAATCCTTCCTCGAAGCCGATAACTGGTTTAAATCCTAACCGCTTATTAATCTTTGAAATATCCGCACATGTGCGAAACACATCTCCGGGCCTGGGGGGAAGAAATTTTGGTTTGATTTTTTTTCCAATGATCCTGTTCAGTGCATTCACAAGTTCCAAAACCGTATTATCCTTCCCATTAGCCACATTAAAGATTTCATGCTTAATACCCGACGTTGTGGCTGCCAAAATATTCGCCGAGATAACATTCTCTATATAGGTAAAGTCTCGGGACTGTTTGCCTGTCCCAAAAATCGGAGGTTGTTCATCATTAAGAATACAGGTGATAAATTTTGGAACGACCACCGCATATTCGTCATCGAGAGCCTGTCGCGGACCAAAAACATTAAAATAACGAAGACAAACTGTTTCGACATTGAAAAATTCTGAAAAAATTCGACAATAATACTCGCCGGTGAGTTTGCTTAAGGCATAGGGAGAAATTAATAACGGAAGGTGCTCTTCTTTTTCTGGAAATTTATTGGTGTCGCCATAAATCGAACTTGAGGAGGCAAAAACAAACCGTTTAATTTTGTTTTTGGAAGCAGCCTGAAGCATAAACAAGATCCCATTAATGTTCACCTCGTTATAGCTTTGAGGGTCTTCCATGGATTTCGGGACGGATCGCAAGGCGGCTTGATGCAACACATAATCCATGCCTTGACAGGCCCGATCACACACACCCTTGTCGCGAATATCGCCACGGATAACCTCGCATTTTGCCTTGCCCAGACCTTTAGTGAACTCGAGATTTTCTTCCTTCCCGGAGGAAAAATTATCCAGAATACGGACGAAATGGTCTTCTTTAATCAGGTGCTCTGCAATATTAGAGCCAATGAAGCCAGCGCCACCGGTAACTAAAAACTTTGACATGAGAAAAATCCTTTCTTAATTAAGTCACACGGTCACCGAGTCACATGTCACACGTAGTTTAAAAGTTTTGCTTGTGACCTGCCTGCCGCAGGCAGGCTTTGTGACTTTGTGACATTGTAACATTTTATAAGTACCTATAAATATACTCCGGCAAATGATACTCAATGCTCGTCAAGACATGCCCTAAGAGTTTGGAATGTGTCTGCTCCAGAAGTTCTGTGGCGCGTTGGACAATACCGCGTTGGGTGCGACCAGCTTGAACAACCATCAGCACACCATCCGCCAGGGCCCCAACGATTCCAGAATCTGTCACAGAAATGATAGGTGGGGTATCAACCAGAATGTAGTCAAACTGTGTTCTCATTGAAACCAAAAAATCCTTCATGATTTCCGAATCTAATAATTCAACAGGGTTAGGGGCAACAGAACCCGCAGCCATAAATGTGAGATTTTCGATATCCACATGAAATAGAGCCTCAGAGGGAGAAGCCTTTCCCATCAAGACTTCGGTTAATCCGATTTTTTGGTCTACCCCTAAATATCTCGCGATACGTCCGCGACGCAAATCAGCATCGATGAGCAAAACCTTTGGTTTTTTAGTCGATTGAGCCAATGCCACGGCTAAATTAAGCGCAGTGATGGTCTTCCCTTCTGAATGCACGGCGCTTGTAATAACAAGCACCTTGGGTGGTTTTCCCTTATTTAAGGATAGGACATTGGTCCTTAAAATCTTATACTGCTCGGTCACCAACGCCTTGGGATCAAAATAGGTCACAATCCGTGGATCGACCCGAGAGGATCCTATTTTTTTAATGACCAGCTGATGATGATCTTGGATACGTGTAATTCTATCCAGTCTTTCAATTCTCTCTTCTGCTGCTTTTTTAAGTGCTTCTGTTATTTTTCCCATTCTATTATCCTTTCCGTGAAGACACGCTGAATGTCTTCCTTATTATTGAGTGTGAACAGAATTCGCTTCCCCTAGTTGCCTGACCTCATTATTCAAATTAATGTAACTATCCATCAACTTCTGATTTGTGACGTCCAATTCTTTGATTTTGAGTCGTAAAAGATTCGTATCGATACTCACATCTTCTATTTCTGAAACGAGCTTCTTATAGTCCATTTGTATTGACTTCATTTGTCCATTAAACATTTTGGTCATTGCTGAATTTGTTAGACTTAAGTTATTAAGACCCTTTTCTAATTGTTTCAACTTGCTATCATAGCCGCTTATGCCCTTCGTTATTTGTAAAGTCGTCGCACGCATTTTTTGCAACTGAACCATCATTGAATAATTAACGTAAGTCAGTAACCCCACTAGAAAAATGAACACCGTCACCAATAACCAAGGGCTATTCCATTTAAAGAACCTATGCCCATTCATATCTGTATGGCCATTCTCAGCAGATAGCGAACTCTCGGGAGTTGTTTGCACCGTATCGTTCATAAGAAAGGTATGCTTATTTTTTCTTAATTCTTTCACGTCGCTTAACGCGCGTAATATCTTGCTCATAGTTTTATTCCTTTTTAGTTAAGGTTCGATAATCTACGAATATATTGAATACGCCGCACAATGACCTCTCCCTCCCGATAGGCCTTTCGCACAAGATCATGCCGCAGGCCACTGCGTTGATTGGCAATCTGTAATGTCGACACCGTGGAGGCAACCGAATCAATGGCTTGCTCTAAGGATTCCTTTTGTTCCTGTTCAGTACGAGAAATCGAGCTTTTCGCAATATTGTCGGAAATCGATAAGGCTGACCGTCTTGCCAAAGATGGAAAATTAGCCTCTTCATGAATAGGTAGATGCTCCACCATACGACAGATATTATTAAAGTAAGCCACGGTCCTTTCCCAAAGGTCCAAAATTTCGGATTGGAGGATTTCTTTCACACGTTTATTGGTTCTATCGGTCTCGTATTTCATCATTAACGCTTAATCCCTTCTATAGCGAATTTTTGGTCCAACTCTAATTCAGTTAGTGAGCTGTGGGTAATTTGCATCAACGGCGATTCCTTAATGACCTCTCGCATCAATGTCTCATCGATGATTTCCTTTTCGTAGATAAAACCATTAAGGAGGGCGCTATCGCAGATCTGATTAATAAGTCGGGGAACGCCTTGTGCATATCCATAAATTAAGTCCATCGCGGGCGAGGTAAAATAAGTCCTGTTGCTTTGACTGGCAATACGCAGACGGTGCACAATATATTCTCTCGTTTCTTTTTCGCTTAATGGTGTTAAATGGTAAAAAACGGCAATGCGTTGTCTTAACTGCTCTAATTGCGGGAGGGCCAGTTTTCTCTTGAGCTCCGGTTGTCCCAAAAAAATAATCTGAATTAATTTCTCGCTTTCCGTCTCCAGATTCGAAAGAAGGCGAACCTCCTCTAAAACGGAGGGCTTCAGATTCTGCGCTTCATCAATGATTAAAACCACATTGTTATCCTTACGTAACTGCTCAATCAGATACTGATTGAGTTGAGATAACAGTCTGGCCTTAGAGCCCAGCGTATAGTCAATCTCAAATTCCTCTAAAATAGTGGATAAGAGATCTTTCCCGCTAATGTGGGTATTGGTAATCAGGGCCACTTGGGTTCGCCCATTCAATTTATTAAGAAGGGTACGACACACGGTGGTTTTCCCTGAGCCAATCTCACCGGTAATCACCACAAAACCTTTTCTTTGCTCAATGGCAAAGATGAGACTGCTTAAGGCTTCGGTGTGCTTGGCACTTTCATAAAAAAAGCGCGAGTTGGGTGTCATGCTGAACGGTGCTTCCTTAAAACTATAGTATTTGTAGTACATGTTTTCCCTCGTTTATTTCACAACTGACGTAAATGTGACCGTTAAAATAATTAAACTCACTCCCGCTAAAAACGTTAAACTGTACAACCATCGCTTTTGCTCTCGTTCATGACGCAGGATAGCTTCGGTCGTGATCTTCGAAATAGCCCCTAAGAGCGGTACACCAAAAAAGTTCTTGGCCTCCTCGACGTCCAGGAATGACTTATCCAAGAATTCAACAGCAATCACAAAAATACCTCCGAGGATGCTTCCAAGCACCAATCCGACAATAGCCACAACAACTTTATTGGGTTTAAAGGGCTTAAGCGGTACCCGAGGCGGATCGAGGACAGTATACTTGGTGCCTTCTTTGGACGATTGAAGGCGTTGTGTAATCCTAGCTGTTTCCAAGCGCTGCAGAAGCATATTATAAATCTGCTCATTGACCTTCACATCACGGGCCATCACATTGTCCAACTTATCAATCAGCATAACCTTATAAATATCTGTTTCCTTGACGGATGGATTGGATTGTTCATCGCTTTTTTGTGGCGTAGTTGACTCAAGGCTATCCAAGGCCTTTTTAATCTCATCGATAATGGGACTTGTGGTCTGGGCCGATAAATTAATTGTTTCCGTATACTCTAAATTTTCCTTTCTTAATTCCTCTTTCTTTGAATTAATCTGTTCGCGTAATCGCTTAACATTAGGATGATTTTCCGTAGAATCAACCAACAACGTGGTTAATTGCTCTTCTAATTGAGCAATCTCCGCGGATTTAATCTTGCCCTGATAGATGCGCAACTGCTCCTCAATAAATTTAATAGCATCGGCCGTTTCTTGATCTTGCTTTTGTACATTACGTTCAACAAAAATGCTCGTAATATTTTCTACGACCTTCTGCGTGATTTCTGGGTCACGGCCTTCGTAAGAAAGGCCAATGATATTCTCGCCTCTCATGCGAATTTTAATTGTTTGACGTAACTTCTGAATCAGACGTTCATATTCATATTTTGTCTTTACATCCTTGTCCAAATTAAGACGTTTAATTAATTCCACAAGGCTGTTCCAACCCAAAATGGATTCCTTAATGCCCGTTAAACGCTGCTGGACCGTCGTCGAAACAGCTAAACGGTCAAAAAGAGGATTGTCTGTCTTCCCTTCTTCCACAAGAATGATGGTCGATGATTGATATTCTTTGGGCAATAACAGGCTAACACAAACGCCTAATACCAATCCTATAAAGGTGGGAATGATGAGCAATTCCTTACGTCTAAAAAATATCTTTAAATAATTTAACGGTGAAATACCTTCATCATTAATATTTAACATAATCTTGTCCTTTCCCTATGTTTGGAATCTAATGTCATTCACAGTATTACGGAAATGGGGCCACAACTCTTCGCCCCGCATTCGCTGCCGTTCCAAGCGGCTGAGCAATCGGATTGATTGCACGCATCGTCTTCGTCAAAAATGTTGGAGGAACATAAAGCGTATCCCCTGGTTCCATGACCAGATTCTCTCGCAAATCACCTGCATATAATAAAGCTTCAACATCAACATCGCGCAGGACTGCGTTACCTTCTTCTGAAGGCGTGATGACCTTGCTTCTTTTGCCAGCCGCTGATAATAATGGTAAGCCGGCCTCAATCAGAGCTTCATGGACCGTAATTGTATCGCCGCGCATAAAAATCTTACCCGGTGCGCCCACCTCCCCAACAACATAAATGACCTTGCTGTTATAGCCAACAATCGTAACCGTTACTTCGGGCGTGACGATATAGGTCCCTAAAATTTCAGTAAGGATATCTTTTACTTGCTCTTTGGTCATCCCTTCCACTTTGACATCACCGACAAAACCATATTGAATCTTTCCTTCACTATTAATGATATACTGGCCACTCACTTCGGGATGTCGCATGACACTGATATTAATGACATCTTCTTTCCCTAAGGTATATGTGCTTTGACTTTCTTGAAGGCCTGGAATATTGATGATTGGTTTTGGGGTAGCCAGCATTTCTTCTGTAGGAGTGATTGCTTCTTGGGTCAAAGGGGTTGTTGGGTGTGAGCTTTGTTCTGTATTGGTTGATGCGGTTGGGGCTATTTCTGGAACATCAATGAAGGGATTTGTGTCTGTGGCTGCAAGATTTTGTCCCCACGCCAATCCTGACATAAGGACAAAAGCAAAACTGGAAACTATAAGATTATTCACGTGTTTTCTCATTTTTTCTCTCCTTGGCATCTCTGCCTAAATGTAAAAGCAATTTTAAACCTCAAAGACCGCTTCATGAAATTGGCGTATGTGCATGAGATCCTCTTCCTCATAGACACGCCATCCCCGCCAATCTCTCTTGGGTTTTCTAATCTTACCTACCTTTTCCCATCGGGCTAAGGTTTTTGCGCTTACTCCAAGGTTATCAGCGACTTCTGTAATGGTCATCCGTTTCTTCACTTTTCTCCTCCTTCTAAAAAATGAGCTAAAAGTTTTTTTTCATGAAATTTAAGGCGATGCCTTTGTTAAAGCAATAAACGTGCCATGTTAATCCATTAATGAAATAAAATTTTAGTAGAGCTATAACACTATGATTATCAAACGTTTACACTTCCTGCCTGAAAGACAGAGATTTATACTACTCCATCCAAACTTTTCTAATTGTTTAAATTAATGGACATCCCTGTCTAAGACAAACTAGGACAGAGATAGAAGTTATCTAATATCATTAAGTTACAATTGTTTAATTTTTGCAGCAGTGTACTATTTTGTCCTAGATTGTCCGAGACGCCAAAAAATTTGTTGACAAATAGGAGAATATGGTATACTTCTTGCATGCCTATCAGCCTTTCCACACAGCAAATCCAAAAACAAATTATGGCCCCCTCAATGCAGCAGTCGATTGAGGCTTTGTTGTTGCCGCTGACCGATTTAAACCTTCTTATTGAGCAAGAACTTCAGGAGAATCCCCTCTTAGAAATAGTGGAGGAAGACTTGGATGGCTCCCAGACCTCTCTTGATGAGGAGATGCGCAAACAATTGGAACGCTATGACAATATCCCTCAAGTTGAAAATGCCATGACCTCAGATGATGAGGTGAATGAGGAACGTACCTTTAAAAATGAATCTAATATGGAGGAAAGCCTCCTTCGGCAATTGCATATTGAACTTTCCGATCCACTCGACATTCAAATTGGTGAATTTATTATTGGAAACCTTAGCGAGGATGGGTATCTGCAAGTTAATTCCGAAGAAATCGCTAAGGAACTGGGCCTAACGGAAACGGCTCGAATTGAGTACGTGCTCAATATCATTCAAAATTTTGACCCCATTGGCATCGCCTCACACAGTCTTCAGGAATGTTTATTAGCCCAAGCCAAGGCCAAATGTAATAGCGCTCAAGATATCGTCTATCGCATTATTGAGGAATGTCTTTCAGAATTAGCCCACAAAAGGTATTTGGAGATTGCTAGAAAACTCAAGGCTTCTGTAGAAGACGTCAAAAAAGCAGCGAGAATCATCGCCTCCCTTGACCCTCGGCCCGCCCGAAACTATCGGCCCATAAGCCCCAACATATATATCAAACCAGACGTTTTTATTGTCCAAAATGATGATGGTTATCAAGTGGTCATCAATGACGATGGTATCCCACCTTTACGCATCAGTCCCATGTATAAGAATATGCTCAACAAAAGAGATTTAAATATCCATGAACGAGATTTCATCAAAGAGCGATTGCGCAATGCCTTAAACTTTATTAAGAGTCTTGAGCAGCGGGGACAAACCATTCGTGCGATTGCCGAATATATCCTCGAAAAACAAAAAACTTTCTTTGAAAATGATTCCGATTATCTATACCCTATGACTCTTAAAGATGTCGCCCACGTCCTTGATCGTAATGAATCCACCATCAGCCGAGCCATTAACGATAAATATATCGACACCCCTAAGGGCGTCTTTCCCTTAAAATTTTTCTTCTCCCAAGGCATACCGGAAAAAAATAATGGGGCCATTGCCTCACGCAGTATCAAGGAAAAAATTCGAGACCTCGTTGATTCGGAAAATAAATTCTCCCCTCTCTCTGACCAAGATATCCAAAATTATTTTAACGAAAATGGAATGCACATCGCTCGACGAACAATTAGTAAATACCGTCAAGCTTTAAATATCCTGCCATCACACTTAAGAAAAGAATAATTCTTGTCTAGAGATAGAAGAAATAGAGGAAAGAATTTACCCCGTTAGAGAACAAAGTTCTCTAATGGGGTTTACTCACCGCTTATAATCATCTTGAAGGCGCTCAATATCATTTTCCGACAAATAATCCCCACAGGCCACTTCGATAAAAACGAGCCTATTCTTACCGGTATTGCCAATACGATGAATTGCTCCCAAGGGAACATCCACCACAACGCCGGGCTTAACAGAAATTTCCTTATCGTTAACAATAGCGATTCCCTCTCCCGCCACTATAACCCATTTTTCCGAGCGTCGATTATGTTTCTGCAAACTTAACCGTGCACCAGACTTGACCTCCACTCGCTTGACCCAAACGCCCGGCTCCTGAAAAAGTTTTAAATAACTCCCCCATGGCCTTTCGACAAAACTGGATGTTTCTTGATTCAGGGTATTTTCATCCATTTTTGACTCCCTTTTCAAATAGCCTTCTTCAACGGTCGCTATCTATAGATATTTTCGAATTGAAGTCAAGATTGCTTCTGAACGAGCTTGATCACCCAAAATACCCACACGAATTTTAATTTTGGAAGTTCTTTCGGTAATGGCAAGAATATCAATGGTCACATCTTTCCCATCAGAATATTTCGAACGTACTTTGGCATTATGCTTATCTTTCAAATCAGTCGTCACGGGTAACTTTAGCCGTTTAAGGCCACTGACCGTGGCACTATGAACTTTGTCCACGGGGGCATCGATATTTACTTCCAGATCACCATTGACCCACGCCACGGTTCCTGCCCCGGCTGCGGCACCTAATAACAACGCAAAGCACCCCGAAAAACTCAAGGCTGAAATAATTAATATGGCCACCATCAGCATACCTGTTATTAATCTTTTAAACATTGCCTTCTCCTTTTTGAAGATTGAAAAATTTTTTCAATTCCGTTAAAAGTACATTTAAATCCTTTTGCGTATGAACGCCGGAAATAAAAAACGATTCTAAATCAGCCGGTGGAAAATAAATGCCGGCCGTTAAAAGATGCTGAAATAATAAGGCATAACGTTTGGAGTCGGAGGCTTTTTGGGCTTCTTCGTAATTTAACACCTCTTCCTCTCGAAAACGTAGACTCAACATCGACTTATAATAGGAAAGATGAGCGAGAATATTATTCCTGAGGAAAAAATCATTTAAAGACTTAGCAAATTCCTCGACTTTACGATTTAAAGTATCATAAAAAGACTGATTCAACATTTTTAGAGTGGCTAAGCCGGCCTTCATGACCACAGGATTTCCTGAAAAGGTTCCTGCTTGATAAACACCCCCCAAGGGCGCTAAACATTCCATGATATCTTTGCGGCCGCCATAAGCACCAACCGGAAAACCGCCCCCAATAATTTTCCCTAAACACGTAATATCCGGATAAATGCCGTATTCAGACTGAACACAGCCCAGATGTGTACGAAAACCAGTAATGATTTCATCAAAAATCAAAACGATATTGTATTTTTTGGTTAAATCGCGTAGTGTTTTCAAAAAACTTTTTTCAGCCGGGATCACTCCCATATTCCCTGCCACAGGCTCAATAATCACACACGCAATCTCATCCTTGTATTGGGCTAAAGTCTTTTCTAAAAGGTCGCTATTATTATAAGGTAAACTGATAGTGTTTTCGATATGGTTTTTAATTATTCCTAAACTCGAGGATTCTTTCAGTTGGGCCACCCCTGAGCCGGCCTTGATTAATAAATCATCAAAATGACCGTGATAACAACCATCAAATTTAACCAACATATTTTTTCTCGTAAAGCCGCGCGCCAAACGAATCGCACTCATAGTGGCCTCCGTACCGGAATTAACGAAACGAATCAAATCAATAGAAGGAACGCGCTGGGCAATATGTTTGGCGATTTCTACTTCTTCCGGTGTGGTTGTCCCATAGCTTATACCGCTGTTGATTCGCTTGCGCGTTGCCAAAACTACATTACGATGAGCATGCCCTAAGATCAAAGCTCCCCAAGAAAGGCAATAATCGGTATACTCATTGCCATCGAGGTCAAAAAATTGGGAACCCTTTCCGTAATTCATCAAAAGCGGATTACCCCCGACGGAAGTAAATGCTCGGACAGGACTATTGACACCACCTACCATCACCTTTTGGGCTTGATGAAATAATTCTTTTGAACGATTAATATTCATAAAAAAATGTCAAATGAAAAATTTCCAATGACAAATGAATGACAAATACCAAATGGAAAAATCCTTATCTAATAATTCAACATTGGAAATTAATTTGCCATTTGACATTGTTCATTTATTGGACATTTACTATTGGAAATTTATCATTCATTAAGCCATTGAAGAACATCTTGCGCGTAATAGGTAATGATAACATCCGCCCCTGCTCGTTTCATGGCTGTCAAACTTTCCAAAACAATGTCTTTTTCCTTAATCCAATTTTTTTGAGCGGCGGCCTTAATCATGGAATATTCACCGCTAACACTGTAGGCCACAATAGGAACATCCAAATGAGACCTAAGGAGTGTAATGATATCCAAATACGCTAAAGCCGGCTTAACCATAATAAGATCAGCCCCTTCACAAATATCTTGTTTGGCTTCTTTCATGGCTTCACGGCTATTGGCATAATCCATTTGGTAGGATTTGCGATCACCGAATTCTGGGGCTGAATCAGCAGCCTCACGAAAAGGCCCATAAAAGGCTGAGGCATACTTGACGGCATAGGAAAGGATGGCTGTATTTAAAAAGTCATTTTTATCCAAGGCTTCGCGAATAACACGCACACGAAAGTCCATCATATCCGAAGGAGCCACAATATCGGCACCGGCCTGCGCATGTGAAACGGCCATCTTAGCCAACAGAGGAAGTGTCTTATCATTATCCACGTAACCATCTTCGATAACCCCGCAATGGCCATGACTCATATACGCACATAAGCATACATCCGTAATCACCAAAAATTGCGGAAAATTCTTCTTAATGGCCTTGATGGCCTTTTGGATAACACCTGCTTCAGCATAGGCCTGCGAGGCTCTCAAATCTTTTGTATGGGGAATACCAAAAAATAATCCTGCCTGACCCCTAACACGCATATAACGCTCTATGGCTTTCAGCAATTGATCGGTTGAATAACGATAAATACCCGGCATAGATGAAATGGATTCTTTTTTGTTATGGCCTTCCACAACAAAAAAGGGTTGAATAAAATCATCCTTGTTTAAGTGTGTCTCACGCACCAAACGACGGATTGTTTCTGTCCTTCGCAATCTTCGAAAACGGTTAGTCATAAATTAAGACCTCGCTTGTATAACCGTATTCTTTAAGTGCTTTTTGAGTATGGGGCCCTTTGCTTAAAATTGTCCAGATCGACGGTATTTGACCATAATCTTGCAAAAAATTTTTAACCGTCGAGGGACTGGTAAAAATAACACTCCTAATCCCTTCTTGGGGGAGTTCCCGCCTCATTGGTTTTATATTCTTATAAACCACTACCTCACGCACGGTAGCCCCCAATTTTATTAATTTCTCCTTTAAAAAAGGGTTCGGTAACGAAGACCGCGGGAATAAGATATTCTTTCCCGAAATCTGATATTGGTTCAAAAGAGCCTCAAGAAACCCCTCACTTGTCTCTACGGAAGAGGCTATCTTCGCCTTAAATCCATATAAACTAAGAACGTATTGGGTCTCTTCACCGATCACAGCGAAATCAATCGCTTTTAACTGTTCGAGGGAATAATCAATCTTGGCGACTAACTTCAAAAAATAATGGACGGCGAAACGGCTTGTCAGAAGAATCAAATGATATCGGGGCAATTCTTGGGCCAATTGGGCTAATTCCTTTGAATTTAATTCGGCTGCAGAAATCTCAATCATCGGAAAATGAACAATATCTCCCAGTGGCTTATATTTTTCTGGGTTCGTTCCCACATACAGAATTTTATCTTGATGACTTTTCGCATTTTTCTGCCAAAATTTAACCGTACCACTGGCAATAATAAGACACGGTGGTTCTAAATTGGCTTCGCGCACTAAAGCCTCGATTGTATCAACGGTGCCACTCACTATCTTCTCATCCATACGGGTGCCTTTCGAGACAACCATCACCGGTTTGTCTGAAGGCCATCCTGCTTTTTTAAGTGAATCGATAATCACACTCAGTTTTGTTAATCCCATTAAGAAAACAATGGTGTCAACGTGGGGAATCTCCAGTTTGGAGGATTGTTCTTCTTTCTCGGCCTCAGCGTGACCGCTGATAAAAGCCACTGAAGAAGAAATCCCTCTGGCCGTCAAAGGAATCCCTAAACCCGATGGGATTCCTGTCGCGGAGGTAATCCCAGGAATGACATCCACCGCAATGTGATAGTTTTGTAAATACTCAATTTCATCGGCCCCTCGCCCAAAAATAAGAGGATCTCCTCCTTTTAAACGCACAACCTTTTTGCCCTCCATCGCTTTTTGACGCAACATTTTCGAAAGTTCGGCTTGGGGGAGGGTGTGTTCTCCTTTCCTTTTTCCGACATAAATCTTTTCGGCCTTGTGTGCGTAGAGTAATAGATCAGGATGAATTAAATAGTCATAAAAAATGCAGTCTGCTTGCTGAAGAGCCTTAAGACCTTTAAGCGTAATCAACTCTGGATCCCCTGGCCCTGCGCCCACTAACGTCACCGGACCATATTTTCGACGCACATCTATCCGTGAAAAAATTCTCTTAAGTTGGATATCGTCGACTCGTCCGACAACCACCAATTGTCCCTGTAAAGGTGTGGCTTCCCATGGAAAAATATCTTTAATTTTGTCGGATAAGCCTAAGCGCTTGAGGGCGGCGGTTGCAACCACCACACCCACACAATCTCCTCTTTCAATAAGAGCCAAACGCTCCTCGATCGTACCTCGAATATTAATAATCTTAAGATTTGGATTAAGTTCTTGGAGAGACTGTTGTCTTAAAAGACTGCTTGTCCCTATTTTATCTCCTGGTTTTAACTGTGAAAATTTCACCTTCCCCACAAAGGCATCGGTATCATCGAGCGAAGCTGTTAAGGCAAAGATCTCCAGTCCTTCACGTAAGTTTTTTGCTAAATCCTTGGCACTATGAATGGCCACATCGATTTCGTTGTTTAAAAGTGCTTCATCCAATGTATCGGTAAAGAAATCATCCGCGGGATTCATTGTCAGAGGTGTTATTTTATCCTTGTCTCCCTTCGTCTCATAAAATTTCTGCTCGATGTTAAAATGTACCTTCTCTTGGGCCAAAAGGAAAAGCACCTCTTCTACCTGGATTTTAGCCAAACGGCTATCCCGTGAGCCAATAATGACCTTTTGATGCTTTGAACGTTCAATGGGGTTCATACGTTTCCGTAATCTCACCATGGACACAATTTTTATGAACACACCATAACGGAAAAACAATATCACTCACACAGCAGGGGATCATCACTGAGACGACAGTAATCAAAAAGACCCATCCCAAACTATGCACCCAATCATGCACCCCATAAGCCAACAAATATAAAAGGGAGGCGATAGAGCTGACCAAAACATGACCCGAATGTGAGTATTGGGTCGATTTTTCAATTGCGCCAATAACAAAAAATCCCGCCATTAATCCAACAACGGCAAACGGTAAAATAATCTCTGGATGTTCAATCACGCAGATATGCATTTCCATAGGCATTCCTAACAGACGTCCTCCCAGGAATGGAAAAATGATATCGCTCAGACTGCAAATACCAATTGCGCCGATCAAGCCAATAACCGTAGCT
>Ga0209399_10001038_pt1 | contig 14984 bp, 17 predicted proteins | sample OV2TP3_FD_184130 | JGI IMG/M metagenome (GOLD analysis project Ga0209399, IMG submission 184130) | Hot spring microbial communities from Beatty, Nevada to study Microbial Dark Matter (Phase II) - OV2 TP3 (SPAdes) (version 3) | ecosystem: Environmental > Aquatic > Thermal springs > Hot (42-90C) ... | reverse complement strand
TCCCGCAATCGAAATCAGATTGATGATGGAAAGAAACCGGTCTTTGGCAGCGGTCAAATACCGATAACTGATCCAGCTTTCGTATTTCATTTTTTTAGAATGAGTTTAAAGCGCCTATCCTATTTTAGCGGAATCGCCGGCATACGCTTTAAAGTCTGCCGTGCCGCATCAACCAAAATTCCGACAGACTCCAGAGCCGTCACGCCCAAGATCGGCTCAGCTTTCTTTTTTGTCCTCCGATCTGCTTTTAAACTGACAGTTACATGAGCTAATCCCATCGTGATTTCACCTCCTGTCCTCGTGTTCAGCAACAATGAAGGTTTTAGGCTGCGGCTTCAAAAGCGGAAACAAAATCACATCCCGGATCGAAGGGCTGTCGGTCAAGATCATGACCAGGCGGTCGATCCCGATCCCCAGGCCCCCGGCCGGTGGCATCCCGTATTCCAACGCCGTTAAAAAATCTTCGTCCACGCATCTTAAGCCGGTTTCGGCATCGTCCTCGAGATCTTCGGTCAGGCGTCTTCGTTGTTCCTGAGGATCATTTAACTCGGAATACGCGTTGCCCAGCTCGAGACCCGCCGCAAAAAATTCAAAACGCTGGGCCAGCGCCGGCTCTTCAGGCTTGGTTTTCGCTAACGGGCTCAAAAACGTGAAATAATCAAGTAGAAAAAGCGGGTTGACCGTAGCCCCCTCTTCCAGGATCTCTTCCACAATCTTCATGACCGCAGAACGCGTGAGCTTATCGACTTTCACTTGTCCGCGTTTGGATTTGACTTTCTCGAGCATGACCAAGGCGCTGTCTTGGGGGTTAATCCCGAATTTGTCCTGAACCGCCTGGGCAAACGATCTCCTCTCCCAGGGAGGCGTAAAATCAATCTCTTTTCCCTGATACCTCAATTTATAAGAACCGGTTATATCCTTAACGAGTGAGCTGACGAGGTCTTCGGTGAGCCTCATCATATCCTCGTAATCGCCGTAGGCCTGATAGACCTCCAGCATGGTGAATTCCGGATTATGCCGGGTCGAAATTCCTTCATTGCGGAAGTTGCGATTCATTTCGTAAATCTTCTCCAGGCCGCCCACCAAAATTCTTTTAAGGTAAAGCTCCGGGGCAATGCGCAAATACACATCCATTGCGTAGGCCTCGTGAGAACTTTTAAAAGGACGTCCGTGGGCGCCGCCGGCCAGGGGCTGCAGGATGGGCGTTTCCACTTCCAGGAATCCCCGTCCATCCAGAAAGGAACGAATGAAGGAGATGATCCGGCTGCGTTTGATAAAAAGATCCCGGACCTCGGGGTTGGCGATCATATCCAGATAGCGCTGGCGGTAGCGGATCTCGATGTCTTTTAGGCCGTGCCATTTTTCCGGCAGGCTCATCAGGGATTTGGCCAGCGGTGTCCAGTGCAGCACCCGTACGCTTTCCTCGCCCATATGGGTCTTAAACAATTCTCCCTGGACTCCAATGATATCGCCAATATCAATCTCTTGAACCAGTTCAAACGACTCCCAACCGATAACATCCGCCTTGAGGTAAAGCTGGATCTTGCCGGTCTGATCCTGCAGATCCATGAAGATCACCTTGCCGTGCTTGCGCTGGGCGCTAATGCGGCCGGACAGGCTTACTGCTTTTTGTTCGGTAAAATGATTTAAAACCTGCCGGATACCTTCCGAACGCTCAAAGCGTCCTCCATAGGGAGAAACCCCCTTGGCTTGCAGTTTTTTAAGCTTTTCTATTCTAACGTGCTTGATCTCACTGAGTTCCATGTTGGGGGAATTCCGGATACTCTTAAGGAGGAAATTCGCGACCATCTGCGTTCGATCCGCGAGAATCCGCGTTAAAAGAAGTTTCAATAAAAACTAATTAGGGCTCCATTATATAGAAAAAGATTTTGAGTGTCAATCGAAAGGAACGTCTTTTGCGGCGGGAAATTAAGAGGGAATAAAAAAATTTGTAGGATTGTTTATTGGGATTTTCCGACATCACCCCTGCGTCACTCGCAGAATCTCGGAGAGACTGGTGATTCCCTTGACCAATTTTTCTAACCCGTCATCGCGTAAGGTCTTCCTGCCTTGACGAATCATCAGCTCTCGGATTTCTCCAGAAGAGGACTTTTTATCAATGAGTTTTTTAATCTCCTCATCCGGAAGGAGCATCTCAAAGATCCCGATTCTTCCCCCATATCCAGTATTGCGGCACCGGGAACAGCCTTTCTCCCGATAAAACTCGAGGGATGTTTTCTCCTTGATCTTCAATTGTTCCAAAAGCTCTGGCAAAGGCCGATGAAGTTCTTTGCACTCCTTGCATAACACCCTGACCAGGCGCTGCGCCACCACACACACGAGCGAGGAAGACACCAAAAAAGGCTCAATGCCCATATCGACCAGACGCGTGGCAGCCGATGGCGCATCATTGGTGTGGAGCGTCGAGAAAACCAGATGACCGGTCAAGGCGGCGTGGATGGCGATCTGGGCGGTCTCGCGGTCGCGGATTTCCCCGATCATAATGATGTCCGGATCCTGACGGACAATCGAACGTAAGCCTGAGGCAAACGTCAGCCCCGCCTTCACATTGACCTGGGACTGGCGCACCCGGTCGATCTCATATTCGATGGGATCCTCCAGGGTGATGATATTTTTTTCAATCGTATTGATTTTACTCAAGGCCGCGTAGAGGGTTGAGGTTTTGCCGGCACCCGTGGGGCCGGTCACCAGGATGATCCCATGCGGTTTGCGGATCATCTGCTCAAAGACACGAAGGCATTCCGGCGACATCCCCAGATCTTCCAGAGAAAAAAGAGACCGAGTTTTATCCAGAATCCGGATGACCACGTTCTCCCCGTACACGGTGGGGAAGGTGGAAATCCTTAAGTCCACATTTTTGTTTTTGACCGTTGTTTGGATCCGGCCGTCCTGCGGCAGGCGTTTCTCCGCGATGTCCATGCCGGCCATGATTTTGATCCGGGAGTTGACCGCGGCCTCATGCTCTTTGGGAATGGTCGGCATGTCCTGCAGCACCCCGTCGACGCGATAACGGCAAAAGAAGTGCTCTCCCTGGGGCTCAAGATGGATGTCGCTCGCTCCCATACCCACGGCGCCGGCAATCAGATTGTCCACGATGTCCACCACCGGCGCAGGACTCGCGATCTCCTCCGGCGCGGAGGAATCCCTCATTGCCTGTGGGGATGATGGCTTGCGAATCGCCAAATCGCCGCTAAAGGCCTCCCTTGTTCGGGTTGTGGCCGAAGAAGAAGGGTTTTCCTTGCGGTATTCCTCGGCAATCCGCTTTTTCAGTTGAGCCGGGGTGGCAAAAACCGCTCTCAGATTGGCGTTCATGACTTTTTTGATCTCATCGGTTGCCCTAAGGTCCAAAGGATTCGCCATGGCGATGGTCGTGGTCGCGGCCGTTCGAAAAAGAGGCAGGGCCAGATATTTTCTGGCCAATTCCTCGGGCAAAAGTTCGGTGATTCCGGGTTCCACCGTATATTTTGTTAAATCCACATAGGCCAGCCCCAACTGCTCGCTTAAGGACTGCGCGGCCTGCTCTTCGGTGGTCCAGCCCCTTTTGACCAGGATCTCGCCGAGGAACCGGCCCGTTTGGTCATGCTCCGCCAGGGCTTGATCGAGCTGTTTGTCGGTCAAGATCTTTTTGGTGACTAAGAGCTCACCCATACGCATGGTTGGCATTATGACTCCTTTGTTTATCGGGATACGGGTAACGGGGTACGGGGTACGTATTCCGAAACCCGTATCCCATAACCCGTGCCCCGTACCCCGTACCCCGACTTCACTTCCCCTTCAACTCCCTCCACATGAGCGTGCTGACCCCGCTTTTCCCCACCCGGCCGAAGGTGACGGTCCCTTTCTTGACTTGAAGCTTGTAAGAAGACGAGGGCACGATGGTCACGACCTCGGCTTGCGTGTCGGCCACGCGAATGATGGCTTTGCCGTCCGTAAATTGAATCGGGCCGGAAGGCAAAACCGCACTCTTATCGTCGACTTCCTCAACGGCCTGGACTCCAATCGTCAAATTGTTTTCGGAGTGGATCACATTTCCGGATTCATCCACAATCTTAATGATGACCTCGGCGGTGCCCACCGGCGAGACCGTGTCAATCACCTGGAGGAAGGCATTCTTGACAACGATCGGCTGGGACTCCGCTTTCAGGAATCCATCGGGGGTTTGGACCGAAACGCTATATTCCCCGGCCTTCAGGGCCGTGGCCAAAAACTGATGCCGGCCTGCATCTTCCCTGGTATACGCATATTCACCGAGTAAGGCCAAACCGGCCGCTGAGCTCAACTCGATTATGCCCGGATAATTGGGGATGGGATTTTCCACCTCATCGTTGACCTTGACCACGAGGCCGATGGGTTCCCCAATATAGAAGAAGTCGCGGGTTCCCGGCAGCTCCACTTGAGCCGAAAGGCTTTTGGGTAAAAAGGTGATCTCTGGGCTTAAACCCTGCCGGGTTGTGTCTTTCGAATCTTCCGCCCGGATTGCGATCGTCCCGTAGAGGTTATAGGAAATCTGGGAGATCGCCACGCCATCTTGGAAATCCGCACCCAAAATCTCAACCGGCGCCAGGATTCCTTGGGAGATGTCTAGGGGCGCGACCGCCACTGGTGTGAGATAAGCCTTGCCGTTGTAGTTGGGGGTCGTCTGGCCCTGGGCATGGGTGGCGTCACGGAAAGCTCAAAGGGTTTAGAGACCGTCTGGAGTTCTTCTGCCTTCATGGTAAAACTGGCCGGCAAAAACAGGATCTGGCTGCTCGTGCCGGTTTTCGCCGGGCTGTCCTTGTCCGCGATCGTGATCGTCACGAGGCCCGCATCGGGGTAGCTCGCTTTGAGTTCCAGTTTTCCTCTCACAAACCCTAAGGCCTCTGGTGGGGAAATCTTATAACGTCCGGTTTGGGGAGAGACATAATCGGGCTCAATGAGGACGCTTCCGGAAAACAATTCGTTGATCGCGCCCTCATCGTCTTTAGCCGTGATTTTCATGAGGAACTCCTGCCCGGCCACGAGCTGCGCGGAGGGGAGCTCAATATCAAAGTAGGATACCTTGGTGGTGATCTCTTGCTGCTGGGAGGCGTCGGTCAATCCCTGGTCCGGATGCTCGGAGGCTGTGAGAAGCGGTTTGCCGACCGCGGTATCCTTATAATAAACGCTCGTGCTCTGGCTGTCTTTGGGGATGATGATCTGGGCGATATCCTTCCAGGGTTCGCGCCTTAAAGAGAATTTTCCTTTGGGAGAGGTGGTCTTCAATTCCACGGCCATATCCGAGAGCGCGGTCTGGGGCTCGCTGTTGGCGTTCTGAAGTTGGATGATGATAGGGCTCGAGGCCTGGTCCAGCATGAGCTTTTGCGCAGAGGAAACGATCTCTAACCGATCCATGGTGGTCACCGAGAGATCATCGATGTACACATCACCGGAGTGGGTGGTGGAATAGGCGCCGTAAAAATTGAGTTGCTTAAGAGAATTAATGGAGGCATCAATAAATTTGAGAGCGCTTTTAACCGGGACAAACTGGACTTTGGGGGTCTTTTTAAGGCTGGCATACAGATCATAGCGGTGGGTTTTAAAATCGATTTTCATGGCCACATCGTACCATTCGCCAACGGTGTAACTCATCCCCGTATCCACCCACAAAGAGCCGCTGGCCGCCAAGATCTTTCCGTTATGACTGAAAACAACCGCGCCCACACCTGAGCCGGGCACAGTGGGCGTCTGGCCAGAACTCGAGGGCTTGACCGAGAAATGGATCCACGTGGGGCTTAAGGCCCCATAAGATTTTGGCCGGCCCACGTTGGTCGTGGTTAAGGCGCCGGTCAATTTGAGCGACTTGCCGGATCCCGAAAAGGTGACGCCCGATTGGGTGGCGGCGTTGGCTTGATCGCCTTTGGAGACACTCCAAGAATCCACGCCATGGATGGTGACGCCGTCCTGACGGCCGTCAAAGGTCTCGAGGTAGCTGTCGAGGATGTCGGCGTTTGTTAGTTTACAATCGACAGACCATAGTCCACAGAGGGATAAGCTCAAGAGAAATATTCTTAAAGGAAAAATGGTCATTATGCAGGTGATTTGGGAATTGGGAGATCTGGATTTGGAGATCGGGGGATCAGGAGATCAGGATTTGGAAATTAGGATATTGGGGTTAGGAATCCCTAATCCCCCATTCTCCCAATCCCCAAACCCTAATCCCCTGATTACCTAATATCCCTTTGTCATTCCCTAATCACCACTTTCCTCACCTCGGCATCCCCGCTCGCCGTGTCGCTCGCATTGTCCGCATCCCGGTTGAACTTAACGATAAAGAGATCGGCCTGCGCGCAGGTGCTCGCTTTTGCCATGTCTGATAATGCCTTTTGACAACCATCTTTTTTAATGTAAAATGTTTTTCATAATGCCAGATTATTATGGCAGGCACCATCAAAATTTGGTAAATTAGTCAGGCTCACTCATAAAGTCTGGTCCGAGAAAATCCTCCGGGAACACCCTGAGTTTTCTCTGAAAGCCGAATACCTTAATGCGCCGTGCCAAACGATTGAAAATCCTGAATATATTATTGAGGGTTGGCAGCAAGAGTTGCTCGCTTTGCGTTGGTGCGAAATCGCTCCCCGTAGCCCAAAATATCTGAGGGGTCGGGGAGTTTTCCGACCCCTCATCCTGAGCGAAGCCCCGAGGCAACGCCGAGGGGCGAAGTCGAAGGATCTCTTGCGATAGACCCTTCGACTCCCCCCACTGCTTCGTTTTGCTTCCGCAAAAGCGAAGCAAAACGGTGGGGGTCGCTCAGGGTGAGCCCCGACATAAAAAACTCCCCGAGGGCTCAAATATCTATGCGTCGTATATCGTGAATATGGTGACGAAGGATTTGTCATCACCGCTTTTTTTATCTCTCGATATGGTAAACTATTAAGGAGGAAAATTCTATGGCCCCCACAGATCTTGTAGAAAGAACCCGTCTCACCTATGACCGCGATACCGATACTCTCTACATAAATTTTGACCCACCGCAACCCGCGGACGATTCGGATATCACCGATGAGGGAGTCATTATCCGCCTGCGCGATCATCGTATCGTAGGCCTTACGATCCTCAATGCAGCTAAAGTCTTGATTTAACATAGGCGATTTCGGAAGAACTATGAGCTGTGGGCTTACTCCCTAATTTATACTTCATTCAAATGGAAATGTTTGGCCACTGATTAACCGAATAAACACGGAGGATCCTTATGACTATTAAAACCATCGAACAAAATATCCTTAAACTACCTCCCATCAAACGTATTCAGGTCGTCGAAACAATATTAAAAAGTCTTAATAAACCCGACCGTGAAATAGAACGTGCTTGGGCCGTGGAATCAGACAAACGTCTTAAGACATATAGAAAAGGCTCTGTCAAAGGCATCCCTTGGGAAACCGTCAAAAAACGTTTTGTCAAATGAAAATAGAATTCCTTCCCGCAGCTCAACAAGAATTGGCGGAAGCGGTCGAATTTTACGAAAAACAGCTTGACGGTCTCGGTGTTCTTTTTTACGAAGAAGTTTCTGGAGCCCTTGACCTTATACGACTTTTTCCTGAAGGCTGGCAATTGATTACTAAAGTGAGCCGCAAATGTTGTTTGCATAAATTTCCTTATATGATTCTTTATGGGATCGTGAACAATGTCATCGTTATTTCTTCCATCGCCCACCAGCACCAGCACCCGAAATCCTATCTTCGCTGACATTGGGCAACTTTACTCTAATTTCCCCAATTCCCCAATCTCCTAATTTCCATATCCCTACCCGCCCCTGTGAACAAATGGGCAGGAATCGGCGTTGGTGAGCCTACCCCTCAACACCGGGTGTTCCCATTGGGAATTCTCTACAACTTATCAAGAATTTCCTGACGATCTATCCCTTTATGCTTAGCCACAGACTTTAGAATATGATGGAGAGTTCCGACTCTTAGACTTTTATGGGCAGGAATCGCTATCCGCTGGTGAGAAGGCTCTTGTGTTTCCAGAATAATATGACTACCGGTCTGATGAACCCGAACATAGCCCAAATGCCGACAAAGGGATTCGGACAAGACGATACCCTTGAGATTACGGGGTAATTTCATGCTGCAGCCAAGACTTCGTCACGGACGAAATGCAAACGGATGACCTCGGGCTTAGGCTGATCAAAGAAATATCCCTCTACCGCATCTCTGACTTGTTGTCTCAACTCTTCCCAGGTATCTCCCTGGGTGAAAATCGATTCCGTCAGACACTCAGCCACAAAACCTCCGTCCGCTTCTTGCGTGATTTCAAAAATTATTTCCTTCATGATTGAACTGTAACACGATTCCATAGAAATTTCAATAGGCAAATTCAGGCAACGTGGGAATGATACCATTGATCCTTACCCCCTCATTCCCGGGGAGGCGATATCCCGAAAATAGGCGCTGTCCCTCATTTTTCCTCTAAATTCCTTTCTCTTTGACTTTTGAGAATTTGAACATTAAAAAATTCTAATTTGTTTCGGATTTCGATATTCGGATTTCGAATTTAATTCTCTCTTATAACCCTCATTCCCTAATCACAATCTTCATATTGGTAGCTGGTACCTTATTGAATTGATCCCCCCGCGCATCCAGAATCCCCACCGCCGCGCTGGTGCCGATCCCCACATTGCCGGTATTCATGACCCGCATCCTCTCGGAAAAGGTGTTGGCCGTTATGCCGGTGGAACCCGCCGGCGCGGTGCGAAAGACCAATGCGCCGGATCCCCCGGTTCCCGTGCCGTTGGAGGCGTCCAAGGTTAGGCTCGCGCCCGCAATGTCGGTTCCCGAGGCCGCCGCCCCGCGAAGCGTCGTTGCCGTAGGGCTGCCGGCCTCGCCCACCCCAAAGATCGCGGCCGTGCCGTTTAAGTGCAAAAGCGCACTGGGACTCGTCGTCCCGATGCCGACGTTGCCGCTATCTTTGAATACAGCCACATCTCTGCCGCCAGTATATCCAGACCTATCTCCCCCAATAATCAAATCGCCGTTACCGCTGTTATCTGCATCGACATTAATATAGAGCGTTGCATAAGAATTGATCATCCCTGAAATCGTATTACTGCCAAGCGCAATTAAGGGATCACCATCTGTGGTACTATTGATACCTAACTTTGCCCCGGGACTCGTCGTCCCGATGCCGACGTTGCCATTGGAGCTAATCACGAAGGGCGAGGTGTCCCCGTCATTGGTGTCCGCCACCAGAAAAGAGTCCCCGGAGCCGTCGTTGACCACCTCCAGAGAGGCGTCGGGGGAGGAGTCGCTCACCCCCAGGCTGCCGGTGATGTAGGTGTTGTGCGCGATGATTCCATTAGCGATGAAATTGTGAGAACCTTCCACTTCAATATCGTAGACTTGCTCTTTGCCTGCGTAATTTATCTCCAAAATTTCATCCGGCGTCATAGAAAATCCATCCCCCAATGTGGCAATAGAGTCTCCCGCCTCCAGATAAATCACTTTCAACCAATTCCCTTGAATCTTTTCTTGACAGGAATCTTCCGCGGCTGTACACTCAGCCATGATTTCCAGCACTGAGACGGATGTCCTTTCTGATTTCTTTCTCGATGGAGCCAAAGTCATATTTGCTTCGCTGGTCATCGGTGTATTCGCTCCCAGCACAACAGGCCATATTCCCTGGCTCACTGTGGCCATAGGAATCTTCATGACCGTCATATTCTTAAGCATTGCTGTCAAATTATCCAACCTATCTAAAAAGGATTCGAAAGCCTTATGACTCTTCTGACCTTCTATATTGCCGCCGGCATTTTGGCTCTTATTGTTTATGTCTGGGCCATAAGACGACAGAAAAGGTAGCTTTCCATGAATGAACTCTTCCTTTACATCATTGCCATCATTATTGTGATTGTTGACTGCGCGGTCATTATCTTCTATAAAAGATCCTAATCGCCAGATCACTTGAGTGTCCGCAAACTCATTTTCCGCTGAAATATTAACGCCTCTCGGCAGGATCCCCTCCGAATGCTTAATCCGTTGAACCGCAATCTTAAACCTCTCGGGTTCGTTTTTTCTATCATTCATCACCAGATACGGATGATTCCCCGTTATTTTAATTCTCTTTCTGCTTAGCGTTGTCATCTCAAAAACCGGCTTGACTCCCATGTCCAGCAGGCCGTTGATCCGACGGGGCTCGATTTGGCCGGTCTGTTCGTTGAGGGAGAGCACGTAATCGCCGGGCTTCACTTCGGTGATGGGGAGGTACTGGAGGGTGTAGGCTCCAGGGTCAAGGGGGAAGGGGGTGATCACTCTTCCTTGAGATAATTGATCAAGCCACTGAGTTGACTCAAAATCACTTCGGCCCGCTGCCGCAAGTTTTGGTAATTCTGTTCCCTAAGGTATCCCAACTGCTTGGCTAACTGCATTAAGGTCGTGGTTTCGTACAGCGACCCCCGGGCGTTGTAGAGAAACTGCTTGTACTCTTTCCGGTGAAACCGACCCTTGCCCTCGGCGATGTTGACCGATATCGAGATGGCTGCTCGCCGTATCTGAGACGTCAACCCATATTGCTCGTCCTTTGGGAATATCTTGGTTAAGTGATAAATCTGCTCGACCAATTCCATTGCTTTCTGCCAAACGGTTAGATCCTCGTATGGAAATTTCATATGGGCCTCCTTTGTGGGGTTCGTTGGTAAATGGTATGCTTTGACCCTTAACCCTTGACCCTTGACCTTCCTCAAGATGGGTAACAGCGTATCCCCGGTCACGCACTGTCCCTCCACATGGAGCTTGTTGCCGGATGCGGGCGCGGTCGTGCCCACACCCACGTTGTCGGTGGTGGTCGTCACATAGACATTCGTGCCCCCGTCGGTCCAGCCGGCTGCCGCGGTGACCCCCGTGATGTTCGCGCCATCCCCGTAGATGGAGCCGTCGACTTCCAGATCACCCTGCACATAAAGCTCCCCGGAGGAAAGCGCATTGTCGACCGTCCCTGAGCCCGTCCATATCCGCACCTCATCCCCCCCGGGCATCCAGGATGCCCACCGCCGAGCTCGTGCCGATCCCCACATTGCCGGTATTCATGACCCGCATGCGCTCCGAGAAGGTGTTGGCGGTCGTGCCGGTTGATCCTGCCGGCGCGGTGCGGAAGACGAACGCCCCCGAGCCGCCAGTCCCGGTGCCGTTGGAGGCGTCAAAAGTCAAGTTCGCTCCGGCAATGTCGGTCCCGGAGGCGGCAGCCCCCCGAAGGGTTGTCGCCGTGGGGCTGCCCGCCTCGCCCACCCCAAAGATCGCGGCCGTGCCGTTTAAGTGCAAAAGCGCACTGGGACTCGTCGTCCCGATCCCAACATTGCCGTCGGATTGAATCGTCAGCCTGGTGCTCGTGTCGATCGCACTCGTCCCGATCTTGAACTTGTCCGAGTCCCCGTCATCGATCCCCATCGTAAAGGTCGATGTCCCCGAGAGCTGGAAGGTAAGGCGCGGGTCGCCATCGGAGGCGGTGTTGTTGATATCAATGCCGTCCGAGGAGCCCGAGCTTTCTAGATCCAACAGGGCACTAGGGGCCGTGGTGCCGATCCCGACACGGGAATTCGAGGTATCCAAATCCAAGAGGCCGGACTCAATGTTCAAGGACGTGGTGGAAGAATTAGCCAGATTGAGCGTGGAGGCATTGGCGAGGCTGAGGGTCGCGGCATTGATCGTAAGGGAATCCCCTGAGGCATCGCCCAAGGTCGTGCTGCCGTTGGCCGCAAGCGCGCCAGCGAGGGTCAGGCCGCCGCCCGAGGTGAAATCCGTTGAGGCGTTGCCGATATTAAGGATCAGATAATTTTGCATATCCAGATTCCCTACCGAGGTGGTGGTGCCGGTCTGGGTGACGTTGCCATTGGCATCCACCTTAAAAACCGATGTTCCAGCGATCTGCAGATCCAGAAGATTCCCGGCGAAGCCGCTGGCCGCGTTTCCAGCAATGAGGGTCCCGGAGGAGGAGCCGGCGAAATAACCCGAGGTGGAACCATCCCAGGTGGCCGGGCCCACAGAAAGCAAACCGTAATTGGCCGAGTTGGTGCCGTTGTAAACCTGAAGCCGCGAGGTATCCCCCACGAGCAGATCCAATAATTTATCCGCGCTCCCCGGCGCGGCGGTCTCGGTTATGTTGAGCTTAAGGCCCGTGTAATTGCCGGAGGTCGCCTTGTTGATCGTGGCGGCCAGATCATAGGCCACCTCGTTGCCGGTGGCGGTGTTTTTCGTGACCGCGCCGGTCAAAGAATACGAAGAGGCCGGCTGCAAGGCCAAGTCTGCGTTGTAGCCTTTGATCGAATCCACATACAGATTGGCCCAACTCAAACTGGAGGAACCCAGATCATAAGTGGAGTCCGTAGTCGGGATCACGGAGGAGGCGAGATAACCCGTGATGGTGATGTCATCGGAGCTGGCATCGCCCAGGGTGACCGTGCCGTTAAAGACCGAGGCACCCACCACCGTCAAAGTGGAATCAAAATAAGCGGCGCCGTCGGTTTCCAGGATGCCGGTTAGGTGAAGGTCGTCGTTGGGGGTGGCGTGGGAATTGGTGCCGGTCAAATCACCAACTTGCGTATTGCCGCCCTCACCGGGGACGATCACCAGGTCTTCGTTGGCCGAGGTCGTGACGTCCACCGGCACGCCGTCAAAGAGAAGCTGGCCGGCGTGAATGAGTCGACAGTCCATAGTCGACAGTCCACAGAGCGTCAAGATAAGGATGAATAATAGTCTAAATTGGAAGCGTATCATGATACAAATCCGTTACTACCGGTTACTATTGGTTACTAATACTCAAGAAAAAAACGTATGGTTACTAACGGTTCCGTTTAAAGCGGGTCTTCCACTTACCTTCTTTCTCCAGTTCTTCGTCGTTAGTAACCGTTGGTAACCTACACCCGACTACTCCGCCCCGAACATAAACGCCGGCTCATCGGGTGGGGATTCTTCCGAATTCTTAAAGGCCCCTTTCAGGGTCACCGCACCGACCCCCTGCATCGTCACCGAACTGTTCTTCCTGATATGCAGAGCGTTATCGGTGTTCTTGGCGGGTATGACGGTGCCATACACAAAGTTCACCTTGGTCAAGCTGGAGGTTTTTCGCCCGCCCACTGTGACCGACTTGGCATTAAACGTCTTGGAAATGGCAGCATTGGCTCCTTCATCATCAATGATAATGTCATCGGAGGCGGTGGGCGCAACGGCCGGAGACCAGTTGGACTTATCTTCCCAGCTGGCCGCATCGCCTTTGCCGGACCATTGTTTGTCGCTGGCGCTGGATAGTCGACACTCCATACTCCATAGGCCACAGATCGCCAAGATTAGGATAAAGGACAGTTTGTAAAATTTGAATGGTATGAATTGTGAATTTAAAAACGGCCCGAACACGACCCGAACAAATCCTTGACTTTTTCCTTGAGCTCGTATAGTCTTATCCTAAAGGTTGAAAAATTTCTGTTCATTTCGGAGAGCGAATAATGTCTCATAATTTCCAAACCTTTCTAAAACTTGACACTTCCCAATATCTCGACCAGTACATCGTGATGATTGATAAAAAAATTATCGCTCATGGGAAAGACATCATTGGTCTCTTAAAATCTGTACGGAAGAGATATCCCCATAAAACTCCCTTTATCGCCAAAATCCCTGAAAAATCAGTCTTAGTCTTATGATCAAGTTTTATTATCGAGAAGAACCCCATCATCTTTCTCTAATCCCTTCCTTATAATACCTTTATCCTTTTCACATCTAGGGAAACCCAATCTCCTAATTCCCAGACCCTAATCCCCTAATCTCCTGATATCCTTCTTAATCGTAATGTATTCCCAGCTCAAGTTGAATTGTTGAACACAATCGGAATCAAAAGTTTACCCCCTCTCCCTGGAAGGGAGAGGGCAGGGGTGAGGGTGGACTGTCAAGCCCCTCGGCAATCACCTCAAGAACCCCAGCGGTATTCTTCAAGACCTCATTGTCCCAGAATCGAATCACACGGAATCTCTCTTTCTCTAAAAAAGCCATCCTTCGTTCATCCGCTCCTTTAAGCACGGCATGCTGTCTTCCATCCACCTCCACAATCAGTCTGCGCTCTAAACAGCAAAAGTCCGCGATATAAAGACCGAGGGGTTGTTGACGCCGAAATTTGCATCCTTTGAGCCCTCGGGAACGCAAAGATCTCCACAGCCTTTTCTTGGCATCTGTTTGGTTGCGCCGTAGACTTCGGGAGAGATTTTTCAACGCCTTGCCTCTCATAACCCCTCACCCCACCCCTCTCCCCCAAAGGGGAGAGGGTACGCTTTCATCATCTCTTTTCCCAAAGGGCAGAAGAGATTCCTCCCCTCTATTCAACATTGCCTATTGAGCCGTATTCCCCATAACCCGTATCCCGACTAAGGCCTCACAAAGATCGCGCCGCCGCCGATATCCATCTTCGCCACCTCCAGGGTGACCTTGCCATCTAATATCACGCTGTCCTGCATATCATCATCGTTGTAATCATAAAGACCGTTAGGGCCCAGCGTCAGGAGATTCAACCCCAGCTCCGCCGTGGTGTTGAGGCGTTCGGAATGAACCTTGTTTCCCGAGGGGTATTCAATCGAATAAATCCCGATCAGGGGCGTTGGGGATCCCGCCGGTTTGGCAAACTCCAGTTGCAGACGCCATACTTTGCCCGAGGCAGGCCTGGCTTCTAGAGTCAAGGTGTCTTGATTCTCGATTCCAGTTAAATTTGTAAGAACGAGGGCCTTGACTTCTTTGGAATTGGGAATCGGAATGCGGGTCCCTTCTTTTAGGGTCAAATGGCCGGAGTGTAAATGGGCATTGCGAAGCGAAATAAAACTGATGGCTTCAGAGGTATGGCCGCCCCGGCTGACGGCCTTCAGGGCGATTTCCAAGCCGGTGATCGAAAGAATATCCTCACGATCGATTGAACCCTCGGAACCCACTTCGGTGTTAGTGTTGTCAAAATACCGGAGGGCAAAATCCGTGATCTTGACTCCA
>Ga0209399_10001034_pt1 | contig 15039 bp, 15 predicted proteins | sample OV2TP3_FD_184130 | JGI IMG/M metagenome (GOLD analysis project Ga0209399, IMG submission 184130) | Hot spring microbial communities from Beatty, Nevada to study Microbial Dark Matter (Phase II) - OV2 TP3 (SPAdes) (version 3) | ecosystem: Environmental > Aquatic > Thermal springs > Hot (42-90C) ... | reverse complement strand
TTTGATTGCGCCTAGGCAGGTCCTGCCGCGCCGGCGGCCGGCGGCGGCTTCGACCGAGCAATTATTGCCGGGTGCGGCCGTTGAAGCCGCTCTGGGCAGACCTTACTTGGCCGGGAAAACGTGGGCCTGGCGAGGGTTGACGGTGACCTGGACCTCGTCGCCTGGCTTCGGCAGGAACACACCCGGCACCCGCGCCTCGATCGTCAGCGCCCGGCCGTCGCCGTCGGGCACCCTCAACACCACGTGGCTGGACCGCCCGAGCGGCCGCGCCGAAACGGCGCGGATCGGCGCCCGCGTCACAGCTCCGCCGCTGACCGGCGCCGGCTTGCACGGCACGTCGCCGGCGCGCACCTCGGGCGCCTCGCCGGGCCACGCCACGCGCAGGCCCTCCGGCCGGATCAGGATTTCCACCGCGGTGCCATCCGCCAGCTTCGGCGCGTCGAAGACGCCGAGCGGCGTCGCCACGTGGCCGCTGCGGACAACGCCCTGCAGCCGGTTGACTGGACCGAATAGGGCGGCGACGAAGGCGGTGGCAGGCTGGAAGTAGGTGTCGACCGGGGTGCCGTCCTGGATCACGCGGCCGTCGTTCATCACCAGGATGCGGTCGGCCATGAACATCGCCTCCTCCGGGTCGTGGGTGACCATCAGGGTGGCGACCCCGGTTTCCTTCAATAGCCCGAGCGTTTCAGCCCGAATGCTGGCGCGGCGGGTGACGTCGAGGCCGGAAAACGGTTCGTCGAGCAACATCACCTGCGGCTCCGGCGCCAGCGCCCTGAGCAGCGCCACCCGCTGCTGCTCGCCGCCCGACAGGATGTGCGGATAGACCCCGGCATAGGCTTCGAGGCCCATGCGCGCCAGGGCCTCCGCGGCCCACTTCCGGCGCCCCGGCGCGTGATTGAGGCCGAAGGTGATGTTCTCCATCACCGTCAGGTGTGGAAACAACGCGTAGTCCTGGAACATCAGGCCGATGCCGCGCCTTTCCGGCGGCACGTGGATGCCATGGCGGCCCTCGGCGACGACCTGCTCGCCGACCCGCACCTGGCCGACCTGCAAAACCTCCAGCCCGGCGGCGACGCGCAGCAACGTCGTCTTGCCGCACCCCGATGGCCCGAGCAAGCACACCAATTCGCCCGGCGCCACGAACACCGACACTCCGTTGAGCACCGGATCGCCGGCGACATAAGCGTGCGATACGTTGTTGAGGTGCAGCCCGCCGATCATCATGGCGCGACGCCCTCCAAGCTGATCTCCTCCACCGGGCGGCGGGCGCCGCCGCGGCCGGGCCGCGAACGGGCGATCGCAACGCTGAGCAGGATCACCGGCAGGATGCCGGTGGCGACGATGGTGAGCGCCCCGAGCGCGCTTTCCTCCAGCAACTCGTCGGACGCAAACTGATAGACGTGGGTGGCCAGCGTCTCGAAATTGAACGGGCGGAGGATGATCGTCATCGGCAGCTCCTTCATGCAATCGACGAACACCAGCAACGCCGCCGTCATCGCGCTGCCCCGCAACATCGGCAGGTGTACGCGCCGCAGCACTCGCATCGGCCCGCAGCCGAGGGTGCGCGCCGCCCCGTCCATGCTCGGCGTGATTTTCGCCAGCCCCGCCTCCAGGGTGCCGAACGACAGCGCCGTGAAGCGGGCGAGATAGCCGTAGACGATGGCAAACAGGGTGCCGCTCATCACTAGGCCGATGGAAATCCCCAACACGTTGCGGGTCAGCGCGTCGAGCGCGTTGTCGACCGCCGCCATCGGAATGATGACGCCGATCGCCAGCACCGCGCCCGGTACCGCGTAGCCGGTGCTGGCGACGCGGGTCGCCGCCTTGACGACGGGCCCGGCGCCGAGCCTCAGGCCGTAGGCCATGGAAAGACCGATCACCACCGCCACCAACGCGGTCAGCGACGACAGCATCAGGCTGTTGGCGGCATAGGTCCAGAAGTCACCGGACAACGTCCTGGCGTAGTGGGCGAGGGCGTAGTTGGCCAACACCCCGGCCGGCAGCAGGAAGCCCAGCGCCACCGGCAACAGGCAGGCGAGAACGGCCAGCGCCGCGCGCACGCCATGCAACGGATAGGTGGGCAGCGACGAGTACTTGCTCGAGGTGTGGTGATAGCGTTGGCCGCGGCGCGCCACGCGCTCGACGGCCAACAACACGATTACGAACAGCAACAGCACGCTCGCCATCTGGGCGGCGCCGGCGATGCTGTTCATGTTCAGCCACACGTCGTAGATGCCGGCGGTGAACGTGGGAACGGCAAAGAACTGCACGGTGCCGAAATCGTTGAGTGTTTCCATCAGCGCCAGGGCGACGCCGACGACGATCGCCGGTCGGGCGAGCGGCATCGCCACCGAGGCGAACCCCTGCCACGGGTCCTTGCCGAGGGTGCGGCTGACCTCCAGCACGCACACGGACTGCTCCAGGAAGGCGGCGCGGCCGAGCAGGTAGACGTAGGGGTAAAGCACCAGCGTCATCACCGCGATGGCGCCGCCGAGCGACCGGATTTCCGGGAACCAGTAGTCCTGGCGGTCCTTCCACCCGAAAATCTCGCGCAGCCACACCTGCAGGGTGCCGGCGTACTCCAGCTGGTCGGTGACGACGAACGCCAGCACGTAAGTCGGCACCGCCAGCGGCAGCAGCATCGCCCATTCGAAGACGCGGCTGCCGGGGAACCGGCACATGGTCACCAACCACGCGGTGCCGGTGCCGATGACGAACGTGCCGATGCCGACGCCGACCATCAACAGGAACGTTTCCCGGATATAGAGCGGCAGCACGGTGGTGGATAGGTGCGCCCAGATGCCGTCGTCGGGGGAGAACGCCAACGCCACCACGGCGATCACCGGGATGGCGACGAGGGCTGCAACGATCAAGGCGGCGCACGTCCAGCCGTCTGGTATATGACGCGTGAAAGCACGCCTGAGCGGGCTTCCTTCCGACATCATCGAGATGGCCACCGATCCCTCTACTTTCGCCGCCGCGTTTCCTGACCTATCGGATCGACGGGACGAACTCAACCACGTTTGCGATACACAAAAGGCGAACGGCGCGGCCGATCGCGGCCGCGCTGTCCGTACCCTTGCGCCCTAGGTCGGCAGCCGTCGCGTCAGCTGCCGGGTCCTTGGTCGAATCGAATGCGGTCAACCAGCTGCGAGGCCTTGCTGCGCAAGGCCGCGATTTTCTCGAGATCGATGGTATCGGCCTTGAACGCGCCCCAGGATTTGACGACCGGATCGACGGCGACGCCGTCCTTCACCGGATATTCCAGATTGTCGGATGCATACATCCGCTGGGCGGCGTCGTCGGAGAGGAATTCCAACAGCCTGACGGCGTTGTCGCGGTTCTTTGCCGTCTTGGTGATGGCGGCGCCGCTGACGTTGACGTGATTGCCGCGGCCGTCCTGATTGAGGAACACGACCTTGACCGCGTCGGCCCATTTGTGCTGCTCGACCTCCTTCTTCTCGGTCTGCATCTTGCCCATGTAGTAGGTGTTGATGATCGCGACGTCGCATACGCCCTCGTAGATCGCCTTCGCCTGGGCGCGGTCGTTGCCCTGCGGCTTGCGGGCGAGATTGGCGCGCAGCCCATTGAGCCACTGTTCCGCCTTGGCCTCGCCTTCGTGGGCGATGATCGAGGCGATCAGCGCCACGTTGTATGAATGTTTTCCGGAGCGCACGCAAACCCGGCCGCGGAACTTGGGATCGGCGAGGTCGGCGTAAGTCTTCAACTCGCCCGGCTTGACCCGGGCCTTGCTGACCACGGCGATCCGTGCGCGCGTCGTCAGGCCGAACCACAGGCCATCGGCATCGCGCAGGTGGGCCGGAATGTTCTTCTTCAGCGTCTCGGACCGGACCGGCTGCAGCATGCCGGCCTCCTCGAGCTCGTGGAGGCGCCCGATGTCGACGGTCAGCACCGCGTCGGCGGGACTGTTCTTGCCCTCGGCCTTCAGCTTCTCGAGGACGCCTTCCTTGGCGTAGACGACGTTGACCTTGATGCCGGTCGCCTTGGTGAAGGCCTCCAGTATCGGATTGATCAGGAACGGCTGGCGATAGGAATAGAGGTTGACCTCCGGCGCGGCGGCGTCGGCGAGGGACGCCCAGCCGGCAACGGCGAGGACGACCGATGCCAGCAGGGTCGGTAGCTTACGCGGCATGTCGGTTTTTCCTTATTCTAATTCTGCAATTGCGAATAATTCGCAAAATCCACCCGGACGCGTTATATCGGGCGCTGGCGCCGAACGCAAGCAAAAATGCGAATGATTATCATTACTACAGAGAGAGAGGCCGATTCCCGGGCCTCGGCCGGGGTCCGGCGACCTTTTCCCGGGGCCAAATGTGCTGGCAATTGGTGCCCCGTTTCGGCACAATCCCGACCACCATCGCGCCCGTTGCCGGGCGGCCGGCCGACGCGGCGTTGATGCCGTAAACCCGGTTGTCGCCAGCCCAGATGTCCAGCCGATGAAAATCTCCAAGGTCGGGTCCCCGAAAGACGCCGCCGGCGTCAAGAAGAAGAAGGCCGTCGCCCAGGGTGGCGCGTTCGCCGAAAGCCTGCGCGACGTGGTCGGCGCCGACGCCGCCGACGGCCCGCACGCGGCCGAGCCGACGGGAAAGGTCGGGGCGGTCGACTCGATCCTGGCGCTGCAGGAGGTGCCCGATGCCGTCGACCGGCGGTCGCGCGGGCTGTTGCGTCAGCACGGCGAGGAGCTGCTGAGCCGGCTCGACGAGCTCCGGGTCGCCATCCTCGCCGGGGCCGTGCCGAAGGATCGGCTGACGCAGTTGGCGCAGCGGCTGCGCCAGAAACGCCAGCAGAGCGACGATCCCAAACTCAATGAAATCATCGACGAGATCGAGCTCCGCGCCGAGGTCGAGGTCGCCAAGCTGACCCGCGATCGCTGACGGGGGTCCCGGCCCGACCGTTCGCGGATTCGGGATCAATAAGAATTTTCAACGAGATAGCCTGCAACGGCGTCGCCAAATTGTCGCTTGCGATACGGCCCCACCTTACCTATATTCCCGCCGCGCCAAAAACGACCGATCCGGGAGCCAAGAAGCATGAACGTCACGCTGCCCCACGATTACCGTCCGTCGCCCGACGAGCCTTTCATGAATTCCCGGATGCTCGAGTATTTCCGCCGCAAGCTGAACGCCTGGCGGGCCGAGCTCCTGAGCGAGTCCAACGACACCCTGCAGCATCTCCAGGAAGGCGGCAACCTGGAGCCCGACATCGCCGACCGCGCCTCGATCGAGACCGAACGCTCGCTCGAGTTGCGCACCCGCGATCGAGCACGCAAGCTGATCGGCAAGATCGACGAGGCACTGGAGCGCATCGACAAGGGTACCTATGGCTATTGCGTCGAGACCAGCGAGCCGATCAGCCTGTCGCGGCTCGAGGCGCGGCCGATTGCGACGCTGTCGATCGAAGCTCAGGAGCGCCATGAACGGATGGAGCGCACCCACCGCGACGAGTAGCGGTAAAATCCCGAGCGATTGAAAACCATCCGACACCAAAAAAGAGGCCGGTGCTTTCGCACCGGCCTTAAGTTGCCAGGTTCAAGAAGCCGAACCTAGAACGGGAAGATAATGTCCCAGATTTGCGTGCCCCAGCGGGGTTGCTGAATCTGGCTCAGCGTACCGCGACCGCCGTAGGCGACGCGCATTTCGGCTATTTTTTCGTGAGTAATGGTGTTGTCGGATTCGATGTCGCTCGGCCTGACGACGCCGGTGACCAGAAGCTCGCGGAGCTCGGCGTTGACCCGGATCTCCTGGCGGCCGACGATGACCAGCGAGCCGTTCGGCAGGATCTGAGTCACCACCGCGGCGAACGTCAGGCTGATGGTCTCCTTGCGGTCGATCTCGCCGTCGCCGGAGGTCGAGTGCCGGTTGGCGAAGTCGATCAACGACGCCGGATTGACCGCCTGCGGCAGCTTCTTGGCGAACTCGGCCTCCAGGCCCAACAGGGTCGTGACCCGGGTGGCTTCGCTGTCGTCGCGGTCGCGCTCGGTCTTGTTCTCCAGCTTGGCGCTGTCGGCGAGGGCCAATTTGACGGTGACGACGTCGCCGATGTCCTTGGCCCGATGATCCTTGAAGAACGCCTTGGCGCCCGCCCGCCACAGCGAGTTCGGGTTGTCCTCGGCCACTTGCGGCGCCGGCATCGGCAGACTGACCGGCTTGTAGTCGGGGCGCGCCATCGGATTGACGATGGTACTCAGCTTCGGGCCTTCGCCGCCGACCTCGGACATGCGGGTCAGCACGTTGCAGCCCGCCACCGAAGCGGCCATCAGGCTCAATGCCGCGAGGCGCAGGGCGTTGCGCGCGATCTTGCGTTTCATACGTTTCGTCTCCTTGCTCGTCGCCGCCCGGGGAACCGCCCAGGGGGCGCCGTTAGTTCGTCGCCACCGCGTCCGGCGAGCGGACAATCACCTTGCCCGGACCCGTCACCTCGGCCTCGATGATCTTCTTGCTCTTTGAATTGGCGACGCGGATGGTGTCACCCTCGCTGCCGTTGTCGAGCGCCTTGCCCTGAGAGGTCAAGGTCATCTTCGGAATCTGCAGCACGATGGTTACCAGCGAGTTCTTCGGCACCACGATCGGCTGCTGCACGGCGGTGCCCTGCACCGGCACGCCGGGGCGCAAGCCCCGTTTCGCCGCCATGCCGATCAGCTCGTCGGCGCTGGTCACCGCGTCGCGCGGCACCCGGTCGTCGCGGATGGCGACCAGCTTGACGTCGCGCTCCGTGATCACGTCGTTGACGGCGAGCCGCCTGGCCGGCACCGGCACCTGGGTAATCTTGTGCACCCGACCGCTGACCCGCACCCGCGTCGCCGCCGGGTCGCCGGCCGGCGCCGCGATCACCGCGGCGAACCGCCCGGTGCGAGTCTCGTAGGCGACGTCCTCGACGCCGATGGTCGCGGTGGCGGTGCCGGGAAGATAGATCCGCATCATCCGGTTGGTCATCTCGACCTGCATCGCCGGATCGGCCCCGCGATCGATCAACGCGGCGCGGATGTGGTCCTCGATCTCCTCGCGGGTGACCATCAGGCTTTCGCGCTCGACCACCACCTGGTCCTGCAGGCTGAGCGGCCGCCAGTTCAGCTTGTAGGCGCGGGCTGCCCGGTACAGCCAGTTGGCGTCGAAAACGGCGCGCTTGCCCGGTTCCGGAGCGTAAGCGACGCTGACGTCCGCCTTGTCCCCGGCGTTGTCGAACAGATCGCCAAGACGCACCACCCTGCTGTTGACGGTGACGGCTTCGCGCAGGTTCACCGGGTCGCCTTTGACGGCCTCGGCCTTGGCGGCCGATTTTCCGGCCGCGGCCACCGACGCCGGCATCAACAGAGCCGTTACGACCAATGCGAAGAAGAACTTCTTCATCGGACTACTCCTTAGCGCAGCGCCGTCAGGGTGCCCATCATCTCGTCGGAGGTCTGAATCACCTTCGAGTTCATTTCGTAGGCGCGCTGGGCCGAGATCAGGTTCGAGATCTCCTCGACCGCGTTGACGTTGGACGTCTCGAGGAATCCCTGCAGGATGCTGCCGAAGCCGATGGCGGCCGGGTTGCCGGTGATCGGCGCTCCGGAGGCCGGCGTCTCCAGGAACAGGTTGTCGCCTTTCGCCTGCAGCCCCGCCTCGTTGGGGAAGGTGGCGATCTGGATGCGGCCGACGTTCGAGAACGCGACCTGGCCCTCGATCTTCACCAACACCTCGCCCGACTGGTTGATGGTCACGTCGATGGCGTTGTTGGGGATGGTGATGGCCGGGCTGATCTGGAAGCCGTCGTGGGTGACGACATTACCGTTGTTGTCCAGCTGGAAGGTGCCGTCGCGGGTATACGCCGTCTCGCCGGTGGGCAGCGTGATCTGGAAGAATCCCTTGCCCTGGATTGCCAGGTCGAAGGTGTTGTCGGTGGCTTCCAGGTTGCCTTGCTCGTGGATGCGGTAGACGGCCGCCAGCTTCACGCCGAGCCCGAGCTGCACGCCCGAGGGCACGATCGTGCCGGCGTCCGACGACGTGGTGCCGACCCGACGCAGATCTTGGTAGATCAGGTCGTGGAACTCCGTGCGTCGGCGCATGAACGCCGTGGTGTTCATGTTGGCGAGGTTGTTCGAGACGACCTCGACGTTTCGCTGCTGCGCGAGCATGCCCGTCGCAGCAATGTCTAGCGATCTCATGGTTCCCGTCCTTTCTTTCCGTTCGTTCAGTTCTTGCCTTTTGGTTCTTGGTGCCGTGGTTGTTTCCGTCATGAGTGCCCGGGACCGCCGGCGCGAAGCCATGGCGGCCCGCGCGCCCGCGCCTTAGCCGGGCTTGTCGTCGGCGATCCGGATTATGCGGTTCGTGCCATCTCCCTGATCATGTTGCGCATACGCTCGTCCTCGCGTTCGAGGAAGCTGCGGACGTTTTCGTAGGTGCGGTGAATGTCGATCATCTTCGCCATCTCGAAGATCGGCTGCACGTTCGAGCCCTCGAGCATGCCTTGGGCGATGTTCGGCTGCTCGACGCCGATCGGCGGAGAGTCGGAGGCATAAAGTCCGCTGGCGGAGCGCTTGAGCTGCTGCGGGTTCTCGAAGCGGACCACCTTGAGCTTGCCGAGATTGCCGTTGTTGGTGGCCACGGTGCCGTCGCGCGACACGGTTATCTCGGTATCTTCGGGCGCCAGGATGAATGGTTGCCCGCCGGACGACAGCACCGGCTGACCGGCCTGGTTGACCAGCTGGCCGCCCTCGTCGAGCTTGAGCCGGCCATTACGCGTGTATCGCTCGCCCTGGGGCGTCTGGACGACGAAGAAGCCGTCACCGGTGATCGCCAGATCGAGCGGATTGCCGGTCTTCTCCATCGGGCCTTCGTTGTAGTTGATCAGCGTCGCGATGTCGCGCGCATAGGCCAGCTTGTTGCCGAGCAATTTTTCGCCGCCCCGACTTTTCACCAGGTGATCGACGAACATCATGTCCTCGCCCTTGAATCCGGTGGTGTTCATGTTGGCGATGTTGTGAGCGACTATGTCCATTTGCCGTCGCAGGCCGCCTTGTCGCGACAAGGCGATGTATGTTGATGTTTCCATGGTTCCACAGGTCCCTATTCAAAAACGCACACGTACCCGTGGACCCCAATGCACGGCCCATGCCAAACGGCGAAGCTGTTGCAAATCAAGCAGTTGCGGAATTTCCACCGGCGCCGCCGCCGGCCTGCCGCGACCACCGCGGTAGCCCTTGCCGGGTATTTATTGCCCGCCCGTACATGGTTCCGAAATCATTGGAAAACATGGGGTATTGTTGCCCGGTGGGGCGGCGATTTGGTATTCTCCGATTCGGCCCTGGCATTCGGGTGTGACGACCATCTGGCGGCGCGGTTGGGGCCTGCGCGGGATGCCGGGAACGGACCCTCGGCAAGGCGGCCGTTCTCAAGAAGTTGTTAACCAACCCAACCTATAGTCCCCAGCGGCGGCACATGCTGCGTTGGCCCCGTTGTTAAACCGAGTTGGACAATGGCCGACGAAGAAAAAGCGGAAGATCGGGAAGAAGGGGACGAAGACCTCGAAGGCGAAGAGGGTGAAGGGGAAGCCAAGGAAGGCGGCAAGAAGAACCTTCTGATCGTCATCGCCGTCGTGCTGCTGCTCGCCGTCGGCGGGTTCGCGGCGGCCTATTTCACCGGGCTCCTGCAGCCGGTCCTGGAGATGTTCCTCGGCCAGCACGAGGACGAACCATCGCAGCAAGCGATGAAAACCCCGCAGAAAGCCGTGTTCTTCCCGTTGGAAGAGTTGATCGTCAATATCAACACCGGGGGCAGAAAATCGACGTTTTTGAAGATCCGCGTCAGTCTGGAACTCGCGAACCAAGAGGATATTGCGAGAATCCAAAGCGTCATGCCGCGGGTCATGGACAGTTTCCAGGTCTACCTCAGGGAACTGAGGATCGAGGACCTGAAGGGGTCGGCGGGGATGTACAGGCTGCGCGAGGAATTACTGGCACGGGTCAACGCCGCGGCCGCCCCCGCCAAGGTGCGCGACGTGCTGTTCAAAGAGATGCTCGTCCAATAGGCCGGTCCCGTGGTCCGGCACTGTAGGCAAGGAAGCGATTTGTCATGACCAGTCCCGCCGACGAACCCAAGCCCGCCGCGCCCGCCGCCGAAGGCGCCGCCCCCGCCGGCGACGAGCAGGACGACCTCGCCGCCGAATGGGAGGCGATGGTCGGCGAAGGCGAGGAGGGCGCCGCGCCAGGCGGCGCGCCCCGTGAATCCACCCGCGTCCTCAACCAGGAAGAAATCGACAGCCTCCTCGGATTCGACGAGGAACACGAGGAAGGCGTCGAGAAGTCTGGCATCCAGGCGATCTTGTCCAGCGCCCTGGTGTCGTATGAACGCCTGCCGATGCTGGAAGTGGTGTTCGATCGCCTGGTCCGCCTGATGTCGACCAGTTTGCGCAACTTCACGTCCGACAACGTCGAGGTGTCGCTCGACAACATCGCCTCGATCCGTTTCGGCGACTATCTGAATTCGATCCCGTTGCCCGCCATGTTGAGCGTGTTCAAGGCCGAGGAATGGGACAACTTCGGCCTGATCACCGTCGATTCGTCGCTGATTTACTCGATCGTCGATGTGTTGCTCGGCGGCCGGCGCGGCACGGCTGCGATGCGCATCGAAGGCCGTCCCTACACGACCATCGAGCGCTCGCTCGTCGAGCGCATGGTCCACGTCATGCTGAGCGATCTCAGCTCCGCCTTCGAGCCGTTGAGCCCGGTTACCTTCCGCTTCGACCGGCTGGAGACCAACCCGCGGTTCGCCACCATCTCGCGGCCGTCGAATGCCGCCATCGTCACCCGGCTCCGCATCGATATGGAGGACCGCGGCGGCCGGCTGGAGCTGCTGCTGCCTTATGCGACGCTCGAGCCGGTGCGCGAACTGTTGCTGCAGATGTTCATGGGCGAGAAGTTCGGCCGCGACTCGATCTGGGAGACGCACTTGGCCGAAGAGCTGTGGATGACCGAAGTCGACCTCGAGGCCGTCGTCGACCAACAGACGATGCGCTTGAGCGACGTCTTCAATCTCAAGGTCGGCTCGCGCATCATGTTCAGCGCCACCCCGGACAGCCTGGTTTCGCTGCGTTGCGGCGACGTTCCCATGTACACCGGCAGAATGGGCCGCAAGGGCAAGAAGATCGCCGTCAAGATCGAGGAAAAGATCGAAAAAGCGCCCCGCACTTGAGCGGGCGCCCGGCCTTCGGGTCGGCAAATAAGCGACGGTGGCCGAGTGCCACCTGTGGACGCAAACAGACGGAAGGTAAGGAGTCGTCGTGCCCTATTCGTTGATCGTCGACGTTCTGGTCGCTGTTCTTCTTGTCGTCACCATTGGCTACGCCATCGTTCTCAATCAGCGGCTGGGAAGGTTGCGCCGCGACAAGGCGCAACTGGAGAGACTGGCCGCCAGCTTCGGGGAATCCACCGCCCGCGCCGAGGAAAGCATCCAAAAGCTCAAGAAGACGGCCGAATTGCTGCAGGAACGCATCGACAAGGCGCAGGCCCTGCGCGACGACCTTTCGTTCCTGATTGACCGCGGCGGACAGGCCGCCGACAGCCTCGAAGACCTGGTGCGGGTGACGCGCGAGACGGTTAGCGTCAAGCCGCGGGTCGGCCGCCTGGCCGCCGAGCCGCCGCAGCGTCCGACCGCGGCGCCGGCGAAACCGGAGGATGACGACGGCCGGTCACAGGCGGAGCGCGAGCTGTTGCGGGCGATCCGCGCGGCAAATTGAACCGTCGGAGCCGCGCTGACGGCAACCCGAGGACCACGCGATGATGAGACTGCTTTCCAGGATCCGGTTCCTCCCGCTGACCATTTTCGCCGCCACCTTGATGCTGACGGTGAAGGTCGGCGACATCTGGGACGGCGTCGACGGACTCATGAAGGGCACCATCCGAGTCGCCGACGCCCTGGCGCAGGCCGGCGCCCAGCCGGGAGCCCAGCCCGGCGCCCAGCCCGGCGCCAAGCCGGCTGCCGCGCCGGGGGCGAAGCCGGCACCCGCTGCCGCCAAGGACGCGGCCAAACCGGGCGCCAAGGACGCCGCCAAACCGGGTGCCAAGGACGCCGCCAAACCCGGCGACAAGGATGCCAAGCCTAGGGCCGAAGGCACCGTCGCCGAAGCCAAGCCGGCAACGCCGGCGCAGCCGCAGCCGTCGAAGCTGGTGACCGAGGATCCGACGCTGTTGACCCAGGCCGAAATCGACCTGCTGCAGCACCTGGCGGAGCGTCGCCGGGTGCTCGAATCGCGCGAACAGGAACTGCAAATCCGCACCGGCCTACTCACCGCCGCCGAGGCCCGCATCGACAAAAAGATCGAGGAATTGAAAGTGCTGCGCGAAACCATCAACGGCCTGATCAAGACCTTCGACGAACAGCAGGACAAGAAGCTGCTCAGCCTGGTCAAGATTTACGAGAATATGAAGCCCAAGGAGGCCGCCAAGATCTTCGAGGACATGGAGATGGACACCCTGCTCGAGGTGGCCGAACGGATGAAGGAACGCAAGCTGTCGCCGATCATGGCCAAGATGAACCCCGAGAAGGCTCGCGAAATGACGGTCGAGTTGGCGCGCCTGCGACAACTCCCGCGCGGCGGCAGCCAAGTCGGCGGGTAACACCCTTGCCGCCCCCGCAAATCGGCCCCGGCTTATCGTCCATTAGGCAATCCCGCCCGAGGTTTCTGCGCCGGCGTCGCCCCGGCCCGGTGGTGGCCTTGAGCGCGTGGGTGCCGGCGGCTCGGCGCCGACCCATCCCGGGAGTGCGGAATGGCCGGTGATCTCAACATGAACGTCCTCATCGTGGACGACATCCTGCACCCGGCGCCAACCGAACAAGACGGCCAGCGCGGCATCGTCTTCGTGTTCCTGTCGCTGTTCGTGCTGGTGCTGGCATTCTTCATCCTGTTGGTGTCGATTTCGACCGTCGAGGCGACGAAATCCAGGGCAGTCATGCAGAGCCTGACGTCGACCTTCACGGCGATCGTCCCGGCCGGCGCCGAACCGAGCGACTTCACCTCCAAGGAGGGCGAGATCCTGGGCGGAAGCGCGTTCCAGGAGAAGATCACCGGCCTATTCGCGACCGCCTTCCAGGTCGCCAAGGTCGAGATCGTCAAGCCCGGCCGGCTGATGCAGGTCGAGGTGCCGGCGGCAACGTTGTTCGCCGACGGCGAGGCGCGCGTGCGGCCGAGCGCGCATCCGTTCATCGACCGGGTGGTCGCGGCGCTCGGCGCGCGGCCGCCGGGGCTGCGCTTCGACATGGAATTCGTGATCGGCGCCGGGAAGGCGCCGGATCGCCTGCTGCCGGTGGCGCAGTCGCTGGAAATGGCCCGCGCCGGCGCTTTCGCCCGCGAGATGCTGGGGCGCGGCGCGCCGCCCGCCAACCTGTCGATCGGGTTGCAGCCGGGCGCGGTGGACGCGGTCACCATGCGCTTCTACGTCCGCCCCGGCGACGAGCGCGAGCGGGCGAAATAGCCGGGCGGGGAGCGGGGCAGGGCCGTGGGCATCAGCGACCAGAAATTCGTCATCGACATCCCGCCGCCGGAACGCGGCACGCGGGTGTGGCTGATCACCTTCACCGACCTGATGGCGCTGATGCTGACGTTCTTCGTCATGCTGTTCGCGATGTCGAACGTCAAGCTCACCGAATGGCGCAGCATCATCAATTCGCTGTCGCAGACGCTCAGGCCGGAGGTGGCGAAGACGGTGCCGGCGCCGAGCGCCGCCTTCAACATCGGCACCATCTTCCGCAAGCGCGCCATCGACATCGATTACCTGGCCTCGGTGCTGCGCGAGGCGTTCGAGGGCCACGCGTTGCTGTCGCGGGGCCGCATCGCCCGGCTCGAGGATCGGCTGGCGATCGCGCTTCCCGGCGATGCTTTGTTCGAGCCGGACGGTTCCGGGCTCACCGACGGCGGCCGCCAGGCGCTGTTCGTTCTCGGCGGCGTGCTGCGCAACATCGGCAACCAGATCGACGTCAGCGGCCACGCCGACATTGCCCAAGCGGCGCACGGCTATGCCTCGGCGTGGGAGCTGGCGGCGGCGCGCGCGGCGACCGTTGCCAACGCGCTGCGGCAATCGGGATACACCGACGACATCGTCGCTTTCGGCTTCGCCGACGCCTTGAACGGCGCCGCCGTCGCCCGCCGGATCGAAGTCGTGGTCCGGCAGACCGCGGCCGGCGCGCCATGACGCCGCGCCGGCTCGCCGCCGTCGTGCTCGCCCTCGCCATCGGCGTCGCCGGCGCCCCGGCGCGCGCCGAGCCGGTTGCCGTGCAGGCGTCGGCGCGCGCCGACATGGGCCGCATCGTGTTCGTCTGGCCGACGCCGGTTCGGTTCCAATCGTCGTTCGCCGGCGGCCGCCTGACGCTCACCTTCGGGCGCCCGATCGAAGCCGACTACGGCCGCGTGACGCGGGCGCTCGGCAAGTACGTCGGCGCCGTCGCCCCCGGCGGCGACGGCCGCAGCGTGAGCTTCACCTTGAAGGGCGACGTCGACGTCTACAGCTTCGATTCCGGCAGCTCGGTCATCGTCGAGATCGTCGACAAGGCGCCGACTGGCGACAAGGCCGCCACCAAGCCAGCCGACGCCAAGCCCGCCCCGGCGCCCGCCGCGTCGCCGGCCGAGGCGCCGGCGGCCGCCTCCGGCCTGCCGACGGTGCGGGTGCGCACCGGCCGCCATCCCGACTACACCCGCCTGGTGTTCGACTGGCCGGAAACCGTGCCCTACACCGTCAAGCAGGAGGACGGCGTCGCCACCGTCGCCTTCGGCCGCGCCGCCGCCCTCGATCTCAAGGCGCTGACGCCGCCGCCGCCGTTCGTCGGCGACGCCCGCGCCCGCGCCGGCGACGCCAGCGTCACCGTGACGCTGGCGGTGCCGAAGAGCTCGCGGCTGAAGCACTTCCTGGCCGGCTCCAAGGTGGTGGTCGACGTCGGCCGCCCGAGCGGCAACGACGCCGCCGGCCCGCTGCCGCCCGAAGTGCCGGTTGCCGAGCCGGCGAAGCCGCAAGCCAAACCCGATGCCGCGCCGGCCCAGGCCGTTGCCGGC
>Ga0209399_10001032_pt1 | contig 15055 bp, 14 predicted proteins | sample OV2TP3_FD_184130 | JGI IMG/M metagenome (GOLD analysis project Ga0209399, IMG submission 184130) | Hot spring microbial communities from Beatty, Nevada to study Microbial Dark Matter (Phase II) - OV2 TP3 (SPAdes) (version 3) | ecosystem: Environmental > Aquatic > Thermal springs > Hot (42-90C) ... | reverse complement strand
ATGAACGAGTTCATCGCGCAGGTCCGGGAGGCCTACGACGTCGTCCTGTTCGACTCCCCGCCCGTCCTCCAGGCCACCGACGCCACCGTCCTCGGCACGGTGGAGAGATTCAAGAAGAGGCTCAGGAAATGGGGCCTGGAAAAGGCCCGTTGACATTGAGCGGGTAACGGACGGGGTCCGAGACAGGCTCAGCGAGGTGGCAGGCCGCGCGATGACCGGAGATGAGCTCCCGGAGGGCGGGCTCCTGCGTGTGGCATTCGGATGTCAGCTTCAGATAACATCGGGTGTGAAAGCGACATCCCGCGGGCACATCCATGGGGCTGGGAGGATCGCCTGAGAGCCGAATGCGCTCTGATCGGGGTTCAGGCCCGATTTGAGGGACCGCGGCCAGGAGGGCCCGGGTATAAGGGTGCAGCGGGCGCTGCAGGACCGCGTGCGCCGGTCCGATCTCGACGATCCTGCCGAGGTACATCACGGCGATGCGGTGGCTCACGCAGGAGACGACGCCGAGGTCGTGGGAGATGAAGAGGACCGTCAGGCGGAGTTGTTTTTGGAGACGGCGGAGGAGGCTCAGGATCTGGGCCTGAATTGAGACATCCAGGGAGGCCACAGGCTCGTCCGCGACGATAAAATCGGGCTGCGCAGCCAGGGCGCGCGCGATCGCGATGCGCTGCTGTTGCCCTCCGCTGAATTGATGGGGGAATTTGGGGGCGTGGCTTGCATCCAGGCCTACGAGTTGCATCAGCTCGGTCACGCGGTCGCGGATCGCGCTTGGCGTTCCATATCTCCTGATCCGCAGGGGCGGGTCGATGATCTGTTCCGCGGTTTTATGGGGGTTCAGGGACGAAAGCGGGTCCTGGAAGATCATCTGGATCCGGGGGCGAAACCGGCGCAGCTCCCCGGGGCCCAATCCCGTCAGGTCCACTCCGTCGAAAAAGACTTTCCCGCGGGTCGGCTCCTGGAACCGGCAGAGGAGCCTTCCGAGGGTGGTCTTCCCGCACCCGCTCTCGCCCACGAGGCCGAGCGTCTCCCCCCGCAGGACGTCGAACGTCACGTTGTCCACGGCGCGCACGGTCCGGCCGAGGTCCGTCACGAAATGCCTGGTCAGGTCCTCCGCCCTGACCAGTGCGTTTTCCTGGTTCATTCCATCCCTCCTTCCCCGGCAAGCAACTGGGGTTCCGCGTAGAGGTGGCACCGCACCGTCCGGCCCTCACCGTGCGGACGGAGCGCGGGCATCTCCGTCCAGCAGCGATTCCATGCCTCCGGACACCGGGGCGCAAAACGGCATCCCGGCGGGGGAGAGACCGTGTCCGGGACGCTGCCTTCGATCGGCAGGATTTCGAGGTCAGGCCGGCCCAGACGTGGCACGCAGCGGAGCAGGCCCTGCGTGTAGGGGTGGCGCGGGTTTTGGAGCAGATCGGCGGTGGGGCCTTGCTCAACGATCTGGCCTGCGTACATAACCGCCACGCAGTCTGAGAACTGCGAGACAACGCCAAGATCGTGCGTGATCAGCAGGATGGCCAGGCCCCGCTCGGCCTTGAGGCGAGCAAGCAGGTCCATGATCTGCGCCTGCAGCGTCACATCCAGGGCTGTCGTCGGCTCGTCTGCGATCAGGAGATCGGGTTCGCAGGAGACCGCGATCGCGATCATCACCCGCTGGCGCATCCCCCCGCTCAACTCGTGGGGGTAGCTTTGTAGCCGCTCACGGGCCGAGGGTATGCCCATGGCCTCCAGGAGTTCCACGCTCCGCTGTCGGGCCGCCGGGCCTCGCGCAACGCCGTGAACCCTGAGCGACTCCTCGATCTGGTGGCCCACTCGCAGGGTCGGGTTGAGGGTGGAGAGCGGGTCCTGGAACACCATCCCGATGCGTCTCCCGCGAATCCGGCGCATTTCAGCGTCGGGTTTTAGCAGCAGGTCCTCCCCGTCAAACAGTACCTGTCCGCTGACGATCCGACCCGGACGGGGGACCAGCCGCACGAGGGAGAGGGCCGTCATGCTCTTCCCGCAGCCGCTCTCCCCCACGAGGGCAACGGTCTCCCCCCGACGAATCGCCAGACTAACGCCATCCACCGGGCATAGCGCCCCGCGATGGGTCAAGAGGCGTGTTTGAAGGTTCAGGACCTGCAGGAGCAGTTGAGACATCATCTCCTCATGCGCGGGTCGAGGGCATCGCGGAGGCCCTCCCCGAAAAGATTGACCGCAAGGACAAGCCCCAGGACGGCCAGCCCCGGAATGGTCGCGGTCCACCAGGCGCCGGCGATGTCCCCGCGTCCGTCGGCCACCATGGTGCCCCAGGCCGGGATGCCGGGGGGGACCCCGATGCCCAGGAAACTGAGGGAGGCCTCGGCGATGATGATGACGGCCATGCGCAGCGTCGCCAGCACGATCAGGGGAGGCGCGATATTGGGCAGGATCTCCCTGAAGAGGATGTAAGGGGTGCTCGCTCCAATGCCCCGGGCCGCGGTCACGTAGCTGGATTCGCGCGCGGCCAGCGTGTCCGCACGGGCCACCCGGTAGAAGTCGACCCATCCTTTGAAGGCCAGGGCGGACACCAGGGCCACCAGGTTGGGGCCGGTGGAGGCCATGATCGCCAGGGCGAAGATCAGGAACGGAAAGGCCAGCAGGATGTCCACCGCCCTTGAGAGGACGGTGTCGAGCCAGCCCCCGAAATAGCCCGCCGGCATGCCCAACCCCGTTCCCATCACGAGGGTCAGCAGGACGACGACGACCCCCAGCAGGATCGAGACGCGGGCCCCATAGATCGTGCGGCTCAGCAGGTCCCGGCCGAGCGAATCGGCGCCGAGAGGAAACCGGATGTCCCCGCCCGGGAGCCAGAAGGGGGAGGCCCGGATGGCCTCCGGGTGCTGTTTCCCCGGATCGTGGGGGGCCAGCAGGGGCGCGAAGAGGGCCACGATGACAAAGCCGAGCAGGACCAGGCCGGAGGCCAGGGCGACCCGGTTTTTGAGCAGCAGCTTGAGCGTCCCCGGCGGCGTCCCGGGCGTCGGCTCCAAGGTCGCGTCTTCGACCCAGGGGGAGGCCATCCCCGATCACCTCCCCTCCTGAGGTCTCCGGATGCGAGGATCCAGGACCATGTGGAGGACATCGGCCCCCAGGTTGAGCAACACGTAGGAGAGGGCGTAAATGAGCACAATGGCCTGCACCAGCGGATAGTCCGCGGAGGAGATGGCGTCCACGGCCAGCTTGCCGATGCCCGGATACTGGAAGACCACCTCAATGACCATGTTGCCGCTGAGCAGGAGCCCGGCCTGAAGGGCGACGACGTTGACCGCCGGAATGAGGGCGTTCCCCAGGGCGTGTTTGCAGATGACCGCCCGTTCGGGCAGCCCCTTGGCGCGCGCGAACTGGACATAGTCCTGGCTCAACACCCCGATCATCGAAGAGCGGACCATCCTCACCACCATGGCGGCCATGGGCGCGGCCATCGTCAGGCCCGGCAGAAGGAGATGCCTGAGGGCGCTCCAGAGGGCGGCTCCGTCCCCCGCGATCAGGGCGTCGAGGGAGTTTAGGCCCGTGGCCGAAGGCAGGACGAGCCCGAGGTCGAGGCGTCCCGAGATCGGCAACCAGTGGAGTCGCAGGCCAAAGAGGATCATCAGGACGAGGCCAAGCCAGAAACCGGGCATGGAGATGCCGAGCAGAGCGCCAGCCGTGGCCAGACGGTCAAAAAGGCCCTGTGGACGCACGGATGCGAGGACGCCCACCGGGACGCTCAGGGCGAGGGCCAGGGCGAAGCTGAAGAGGGTCAGCTCCAGGGTGGCGGGGAGCCGCTCCGCGACCACCTCCCGGACAGGACGCCCCAGATGGCTGTAAGAAGGCCCGAAGTCCCCGACCAGGGCGCGCTTCAGAAAAAGGCCGTACTGGACGAGCATAGGCCGGTCCAGGGCGTAGTGCGCCCGGAGTTCGTCGATCTGCCGCTGGGTGATCCTGCCGGCCTGTCCAAGCATGTGCTCGATGGGGTCCCCCGGGGTCAGATGCATGGTCAGGAAGACGATCATGCTGACCCCGGCCAGGACCGGGATGAGCTGCAACAGCCTCTGGCCGATGAAACGCATCCACACGTCTGAGAACCTCGCGTCAGGACATCAGAGAAACGTCATGCATGGGCAACATCCCGTCCGGGCGGGGGTGGAAGTCCTTCACCGCACGGGCTACCCCGTAGAGCTCCTCCACGGCGAAGTGAAGACAGGTCGGGGCGTCTGCGTGCAGGATCCTCTGGACCTGGATGTATTTCTCCTGCCTCGATTCGGGATCCATGGATCGGTCCGCCTCTTCGAGCAGGCGGTCCAGGCGAGGGTTCCGGTAGCCGAAGAAGTTGGAGTAGCCGTCCGAGTGGAACAGGACGGGCAGGATGCCCGAAGGGTCCAGGCTGGCGTTGCCCCAGGAGGTCAAAAACATGTCCCGCTCCCGGCGGCGGAGCTGATGGAGCAGGTTATCCCTCTTCCAGGCGCGCACCTCGACCCGGAACCCGGACCCCCTCATCCCCCCGGCGACGGCCTCAGCGATCCGTTTGTCCCCCGCCTCGCAGTCGAGGGTGACGTTCAGGCCGTTCGGGTAACCCGCCCTTCGCATCAGGGCCCGGGCGCGGGTCAGGTCCCGTCGGGGCTGCGGCAGGGATGTATCGAACGCGAAGGACATGGGGACCAGGACCCCCGGCAGGGCCCGGGCGCGCCCCACGAGGAAATGCTCGATGAGGGGCATCGGGTCGATGGCCCATCGAAGGGCCTGTCGGACTCGGACATCGGAAAAAGGCCTCCGGGCGCAGTTCAGCCCGACGAAATGCGTCCGCGTCCCCTGCGTGGAGGCCAGGCGCGCGTTCGGCATCCCCTCCACGCGAGCGACCTGATCGGGCGGCACGCTCAGGACCACGTGGACGTCCCCGGCCTCCAGCGAGGCCAGACGGGTGGCGCCCTCCTCCAGGGGCCTGAAGATCACCCCTCCCAGCCTGGCCGGGCCCACCGGGGGGATCTCCGACGATCCCCCGTAGTAGCCCTCAAACCTTTCGAGCACGATTCGCTCGCCCGGCTGCCACTCCACAAACCGGAAGGGGCCGGTCCCGACAGGACTTCTCGCAAAGGCCTCCGGCCCCACGTTTTCAAAATAGCGTCTGGGGACGATCTCCTGGAACACGAGCTTTTTGTCCAGGATGGGATAGGGGACCTCCGTGAGGATAGCCACCGTGTAGGGGTCAACGGTCTCCACACCCGCGACCGGGCCGAGCAGGTCTTTTCTAGGGGATGGGGGCAGGCCTGGAACCGCGCCGATGATGCGGTCCAGCGTGAACTTGACGTCCTCGGCCGTGAACGGGTCTCCATTGTGAAACGTCACGCCCTGGCGCAGCTTGAAGACCCATCGGGCCTCATCCTCCACCGTCCAGGAGGTGGCAAGCTGGGGGACGTAACGCATCGTGGGGTCCCGCGTCAGGAGTCCGTCACAGATGTTTTGCACCACGGCCTCGACGGTCCGCGAGCGGTGCATGGCCGGGTCGAGGGTCTCCACATCGGCGTCCAGGGCCACCCGGACCGCCCCCCCGACCAGGTCGGAGGGCAGCCCTTTTCTCTCTTGCGAGCAACCCGGCAGGAGCGCGGTGAGCGCAGGGGCCATCAGCGCGCCCGCGAGAAATCGACGCCGGGTCATCCCCTGGCCTGAGCCTGTGGGTTTCAAGTCCGCCCCTCCTTCTACGCGCTACACGCTCTGACTCCTCCCGATCAGGGGCAGGACCCTTTCGGGGGGATAAAACTCCCGGAAGATTCGATAGTAGAGCAGCTCCTCTTTGGACCGCAGGAACACCCCGTCGGCGATCTCGCGCTCGCGCGCAAAGGCCCGATCGCTGATCTCCCCGTCCGCGAACCGGGCCAGCCGGTCGCCCAGGCCACACCCGATTGCAAACTTGGCCTTTTTGCGCCAGACGATCTCCTCCGGCAGGACCTCCTCGGCGACCTTGCGCAGGATCCATTTTTCGGTCTGATGCGGCATCCGGATCTTGAGGTGGACAGGGATGCGAAAGGCACAATCTACAACCTGTACATCGAGAAATGGGACGCGCACCTCCAGGCCGTGCGCCATGCTCATGCGGTCGCACCGCTGCAGGTTGGTGTTGTGAAGCTCGCGCGTGATCCGGAGCAGCTCGTCGTGAAGGTCCTCCGGGGGTATCTTTTTCAGATAGTCGTAGCCCGCGAAGAGCTCGTCCGCCCCCTCCCCGGACAGGGCGACCTTGACGTGCTGGCTGGCCAGGCGAGTGAGAAAGAAGTTCGGGATCGCGCTGCGCACGAGCGCGGCGTCGAACGACTCCAGGTAGTAGATGACCTCCGGCAAGGCCCTGAGGGCCTCTTTCAAGGTGTAGATATATTCGTGGTGCCGCGTCCCCAGGAACTCCGCCACCTGCCGGGCAAAGGCCCTGTCCGGGCTGTCCACCGTGCCCACGGAGAAGGAATCCAGGGGGTCTTTGTAGGGTCGGGCCAGGGCCGAGATGAGGCTGCTGTCCAGACCGCCGCTGAGAAAGACGCCCACGGGCACGTCGGCCATCAGCCGTTTGAAAACGGCCTCCTCCAGCCCTTCGCGAATCTCAGCCATACCTGTATGGAGGTCAGCGATATCGGGGGGACCGGGGTTGAGGTCGTAATAGCGCCTCATGCCTTTGCGAGAGATGTAGATATGGCCGGGAGGGAACTCCCAGATCGCATCGCAGGTCTTCAGCAACGCCTTCATCTCAGAGGCGAAGGCGATGGACCAGTTGCGCCTGCCCACGTAGAGAGGCTTGATGCCCAGCGGGTCACGGGCCAGGGTGAGCTGGTCGTCCTTCAGGACCGCGTATGCGAACATGCCGTCCAGCTTTTTAACGTGCCCCGCCGGGTCCTCCAGATGAAGCTCAAGGATCACCTCGGTGTCGCTCCGGGTCCGGAAGAGGTATCTCCCCATCTGATCGCGGAGCTGTTCGTGGTTGTAGATCTCCCCGTTGTAGACGATGTGGCTGCGACCTCCCGGGGCGCTCATGGGCTGCGCCCCGCCCTCCAGGTCGAGGATGGAGAGCCGGGTGTGGCCCATCGCGTGATGGGCATCCCACCAGAGGCCATGTCCATCCGGCCCCCGGTGTTTCACCGCGGCCATCATCTCCTCCACCGCGCGCACTTCGTTGTCGTTGAAGATTCCTGCAATGCCGCACATGGATCTATCCTTTCAGCGTGTCCTCCGAAACGAGGGTCCTTCCGCATGACCAGCAATACCCCGGCGATGCCGAGACTCCTGCTCAACCCGTTATGGGTTCCAGAAGGCTGGCGCAGGCGTTCTCAGCGGCGACCCGGGCCCGTTCGTGGGGCGGAATGATCTGGCCCGACTCGTCCACGACCTTCACGCTCCCCCGAATGACCCGCGTGGTCCACCCGACGGCGTGCGGGAACTCCTCCCGGCACGCCCACAGGTAGGGGATAGGGAGGAAACCGGCTGCGAAGGTCTGATACAGCCCTTCAGGCGTGTAAGGGGAGGGGATCGCGGACTCGATGGTCTTGAGGACTGCACGCGCGTCTGCGATCAGCTCCTCCGTTCGGCGCTGCGTCTCAGTGTGCCGGGACATGTCCTCCATCTCCCCTCGCATCCTCAGCCGCCGGTACTCCTCGATGGCCGCGCGGGTGATCTGGATGCTCTCGTTGATGACCGGAGGATCCGCCAGATGAGACGCCTCGGAGCAGCTCACCACGTGGACGATGGGAGGGCTGTTCGGGTTGTGCGGCTCAATGTCGTCCATGAGGGCGCTCACGGCGGCGAGTTGCGCCTTTGCCTTCTCCGTGTCGTGGGAGAAATAGTCCAGGCCGGCGCGCGGCTGAAGGAAGACCTGAAAGTTCTCGTCTTCGAGCTCGCGCGCCAGGGTCAGCATCGCCCGCGACTTGGCCAGGTCCTGCACGCCCCACGTATATTTTGGGGTGTTCAGCATGTTCTGGAGGATGAGGTGGCGCACCCCCAGGGATTTGGCCGTCCGCGCGGCCAGGACTCCCGACACGACGTAGGTCACGTCGTCGGCCCCCCGGAACGCGAAATGATGCGGGATGTTGGGCTCGAAGGGTTTTCCGCTTTCGGCCACAAACCGGAGGGCCTCTGCGTGCTGCTCCAGGTTTTCCCGGACCGGGTGAGGCCCTCGTCCGTCGATCCTGCAGAACCACCAGAAGGAGAAGGCGTGCCAGGCGATGTTGAGCGTCTCTTCATACATCCGCGCCAGGCGGGGGATGTCCTTCGTGCCGGCGTATGTGCGCACCAGCATGGGCCGGGCCGCCTCATAGACGGCGTGGAGCTCCTCCGGGGCGTTGATCGGCACGCCGCCCCCGTTGGGCCTGTCGCCCCATTCCTCGCCGAAGCTGGACTGCGTGAGCTGTGAGGTACCGATGGAGAGCACGTCCAGGAGGCCATCCCTGGCAAGCTGTCGGGCCCACTCCAGAAACCGGTGGACCGCCTCAACTCGATCCGGCAGGTAGGGGCCGACGTGCGCCCGCATCAGCGGCGGAAGGCCGTTGTCGATGCCGTGACGCACGCGGGCAACCGCGCGGTCGGTTCGCGTCCCAAAACCTTCGTAGCCGGAGCGATCTACGGGCTTGACCTGAAGGTGCTTTTCGCTTTGAAGCAGGTCGCGGGCGAACGCCATCCGGGCGTTGTCGTAGGCGATCTCCTCGGTCATCTCGCCCGGTCTCCGGGAGGGGGCCACGCCGAGGCGGTCCAGGGTCTCACCGGGGGTCTCGTCCCCGCAGAAGACCTCCACCGCGTCGCCGTGCTCCCGCTTCACACGGGCGCAGGTCTCGGGCAGTCCGGCGAAATAGACCCCGGCGAGCGGACCTCCCTGTTTCCTCAGAAGTCTCCGGTCGCGGAGTTGATACAGGAGCCGGCCGAAGGTGGTGATCCCCTTCTGCGGGTCGAGCCGGTAGCTGAACCCGAGGCGCGTGATCCGGTTGGCCCCGATCCAGCGCTCCAGCAGGGCGATGCTGCCGGGCCTCGAGGGTTCGCCAGCCGCCTCACAGACCTCGGCAGGGGCAGTGACCGCCCGAAGGCCGCAGTCTTTCAGGAGTTGCTCCACGACGCTGACCCCCAGGGTGTGCGCGTCGAGGGCGGTTTTGACCAGGCCGAACACGTCGCTTCTGGTGATCCGTGATCTCATGCCTGTAACACCTCCTTTTCCACCCGCAGCCCTGGCCTCTTTCCGGGGAGTTCCCCGATGGCCAGCAGGCGAAGTTCTTTAAGACCAAACCCATCGATCCCCATCTTCTCCATCGTCCGCCCCTCGGCCCGGTAGTCTCTCCCGTGCATGGCCGAGGCCAGGACAATCAGCGCGTCCATCACGGGCGTAGGCACGCCGAGCTGCCTTCCCAGAGAGCTCATGGGGACCAGGCTACAGGGCACGTCCTCCGTGACGTAGCGCATCTCCGTCTGATGAGGGGCCTGTATGCCCCGGTAGCCGGGGTTGGCGCGCATCGCCTCCCGGATCGTCTTTCCCGCGGCGTCGTAGGCAAAGTACATCCACTCGCGCGCGGTCATCGCCTGGATGCCCAGGGCGGCTGCTACCTCCACGCGCTCCGCATCGAGCTTTTCCAGAACATTGGCCACGGAGGGCGAGGCGCCCTGGTGGTAAAATTCAAAGTCCGCCGGGTCATCGATCCACCCCGCGTTGAGAATCACCAGGGCGGGGTGGAACACAGCGCCGATGTTGTTGAAACTGGTCTTGAAGATGTTGTCTCCCGGAACGAACTGCGGGTAGGCCTTGCGGAGGACCTTTAAGCAGTCGGGGATGCGATACGCCCTCAGGGTGGCCAGAGGAATGGCGTTCTTGATGCGAAAGATTTTGGCCTGCCCCGGCCCCGTATTTCGGCTGGCATAGATAAACGTCTGGGTCTCGGCAATCACGATGTCGGCCTCGCACCCCAGGTCTCGCAGCACCTGGTAAAATTCGACCGCGCCGAAGGTGCGGCCGGGATTCAGGACGACGATCTGCCCGGAGGCGAGGTGGGGCGCGCAGAGCTCCGCAACCGTTCTGTGACCGGTGGCAGGAACCACGACCATCACCACGTCAGCCCCGAGGAGCGCCTCCTCCGGCCGGGTCGTCGCCAGTTCGATCCTGGCAAACCCCTCCTCCTCCCCGGTGACGTCGATGCCTCCCTCCATCTGAATGGGGCGGAGGCGCTCCTCGGAGCGGTTGAGCATCCGCACCTCGAACCCTTTGAGGGACAGATGTCCGGCCATGGCCAGGCCGCCGTGGCCCGCGCCCACCACGCAGAAGACGGGTTTATCGTTGCGCATAAGACCACCTCCGTTCCCTTTTTCTCTCAGGCGGATTCGTGAAGTTCCTTCTCAGAAACGTCGGCCATGCGCGCCACCTCCGCCACGATGGCGCGATCCAGGCACTTATAACCGAGAAGCTTCGCAGCCCGGCGGGCCACGGCCAGGCCTTCGGCCCCGAACTGCCTTGAGATGGTGATAACGGCCACGGCAGACCTCCTTTCTCAAAATTCAAAAGAAAAGCCGACGTAGAGCGCCACCACATCGTGGGCTTTCTACATCGGCCTACTCTTCAACAGGCCCTCTCCAGCGAGAGCGCCGTTTGACCAGTCTGCCGCAATGCACAACTGACGCGTGGTGAACCCGTTAGCTATTTGCCCTTTCAATCCCTTTCCTGGCGCGCCGCGCCGCCAATCCGGGTCTACACGAACGGAATCGCTCAGGAACCTTCTTCAGTACCCGTCTCACGTCTCACCGTCCCCAGGGGGGGTCTATCGTGACCTGCGACCAGCTGAGGTGGCTAAACTCCGCCGCCCGGTCGATCACCTCCTTGAAGGCGCCCACGTCGAACGGCTTCAGGAAGTAGTCGTAGGCCCCCAGCTCAATGGCCTGCATGGCCGCCTCCGACGTGCCGTAGGCCGTGATTAACACCACGGGCAACTTTGGATCGATCTCCCGAAGACGAGAGAGGGTGTCCAGGCCCGACAGTCCGGGCATCTGGATGTCCAGGACGATCACGTCGAAGGGGGTCTCCTTCACCAGGGCGAGGGCCTCTGCTCCGCTCCTTGCCGTGCTGACTTCGTAGCCTGCCGGGCCGAGGAGGCGCTGGAGAGAATGTCGCATCCCGGCCTCGTCGTCTACAATCAGTACCCGTCTCACATTTCGTCCCCTCCATCAGCGAAAGCGTGCCCGTGAAGACCGCCCCGCCCTCCGGCCGGTTTCAGGCTGTGGTCCGTCCTCCGTGCTGCTCCACGACCTTCCACATTACCAACACAGTAAGCAAAAAGTTTGCCATGCTCCGCCTTTGCTCCCAGATGACGCCCTCCAGGCATTCGGCGGCCAGAAGGCCCGAGACATTGGTGTCGAGCATCATCTCGGTGATGCGCTGCAACTTGTGTTTCGAATACACGATCCATTCATAATACATCTTCTGTCGCAGCTGGCCAACCTGAGCGCGTTGAGGCGATGACCATTCTGAGAGGATTACGAGTCTCCGCCCGACTCCATGCCGTAGCGCCTCATCCGGTCTCTGAGCATGGAGCGGGAGACGCCCAGGAGGCGGGCGGCCTGGACCTGGTTCCCCCCGCACCTCCGGAGGGCGTAGTCCAAGAGGCGGCGCTCCACCTCTTCGGAGACGGCGGCGTGGAGGTCCTTGTCCAGCGCGTTCAGCCGGGCGAGGTCGAGCGCAGCGAGGGGGGAGGAGCTGTCTGAGGAGGGGGGGGTCTCGGAGGGGCGCACGTCCTCCGCCGTGACGATGCCCCCCCGGCAGGTCAGGATGGCGTTCTTGAGGACGTTCTGAAGCTCCCGGACGTTCCCCGGCCAGGCGTGCCGGAGGAGGCGCTCCATCGCCTCCGATGAGACGGAGGCCCGCTCCGCGCCCAGTTCCGCGCAGAACCGGCTGACGAAGTAGTCCACGAGGCGGGGCAGGTCGTCCTTTCGCTCTCGCAGGGGGGGCAGGGATATGGTCACCACGTTCAGGCGGTAGTAGAGGTCCTCCCGGAAGCGCCCCTCCCGGCAGTCCGCCTCCAGGTCCCGGTGCGTGGCCGCGATCACCCGCGCGTCGGTCTGGATGACCTCATTCCCGCCCAGGCGCTCGAAGGTCCCTTCCTGGAGGACCCGGAGGATCTTGGCCTGGGTGGAGAGGGCCATGTCTCCGATCTCGTCCAGAAAGATCGTGCCTCCGAGGGCCTGCTCGAATTTTCCGATCCGCCTGGCGTGGGCGCTGGTGAACGCCCCCCGCTCGTGCCCGAACATCTCGCTCTCCAGCAGGCCCTCGGGAATGGCCGCGCAGTTGACGACCAGGAACGGCCCCTCCGCCCTCCGGCTGTGCTGCACGACGGCCCGCGCCACTAATTCCTTGCCCGTGCCGGTCTCCCCCCGGATGAGCACGGGGACGTCCGCGCCTGCCACCTGCCCGATGCGTTTGTAGACCTCCTGCATGCCGGGGTTGAGGCCCACGATCCGGTCCTCGGAGGGGTCGAAGGCGGGGGGGGACTCTATCGTGACCCGCGTCCGGCTGCGATGCCCGACCTCCGCCGCCCGGTCGATCACCTCCCTGAAGGCGTCCCCCTCAAACGGCTTGAGGATGTAGTCGTAGGCCCCCATCTGCATGGCCTGGATGGCCGTCTCCGCCGTGCCGTAGGCCGTGATGAACACCACCGGGAGCTTGGGGTCGATCTCCCGGAGGCGGCGGTAGGCGTCCAGGCCCGACAGGCCGGGCATCTGGATGTCCAGGACGGCCACGTCGAAGGGGGTCTCCTTCACCAGGGCCAGGGCCTCCGCCCCGCTCCTGGCCGTGGAGACCCTGTAGCCAGTCGGCTGCAGGAGGCGCTGGAGGGAGTGGCGCATCCCGGCCTCGTCGTCCACGATCAACGCTCGTCTCACGTCTCACGGTCTTCCGTCAGGGAGGGGGGGGTGTATCGTGACATGCGTCCGGCTGCGATGCCCGAACTCCGCCGCCCGGTCGATCACCTCCTTGAAGGCGCCCACGTCGAACGGCTTGAGGATGTAGTCGTAGGCCCCCAGCTCGACGGCCTGCATGGCCGCCTCCGACGTGCCGTAGGCCGTGATGAACACCACCGGGAGCTTGGGGTCGATCTCCCGGAGGCGGCGGAAGGCGTCCAGGCCCGACAGGCCGGGCATCTGGATGTCCATCACCGCCACGTCGAAGGGGGTCTCCTTCGCCAGGGCGAGGGCCCTCTCTCCGCTCTTGGCCGTGGAGACCTCGTAGCCCGCCGACTGGAGAAGGCGCTGGAGGGAATGTCGCATCCCGGCCTCGTCGTCCACAATCAGTACCTGTCTCATACCCTGTTGTCCTCCTCCAGCGGAAATAGGATCGTGAAGGCCGCGCCCCCCTCCGGCCTGTTTTGCGCCGCGATCCGTCCCCCGTGCTGCTCCACGACCTTCCGCACGATGGAAAGCCCCAGCCCCGTCCCCCGCTCCCGGCCGGTCACGAACGGCTCGAAGATGCGCCCCAGCAGGTCCTCCGGAATGCCGTAGCCCGTGTCTGCCACCTCCACCTCCGCCCACCGCCCATCCCCTTTCCCCGAACCGGAGAGGGGGAGAGCCGGAGAATCGGAGAGGGACTCTTTCCCCGTTTCCCCGCTTCCCCGCTTCTCCGTTTCAGGGAGCGGGGAAGAGGAGAGGGTTTCGTCCTGGTTCGTCTTCCGTTGCGTCGTTATCGAGATCCTCCCCCCCTCCGGCATCGCCTGCAGGGCGTTGAGGATCAGGTTGACGAAGACCTGCTCGATCTGCCTCTGGTCGGCCCGGATGACGACGCCGGGGTCCGCGTTCACCTCGACCTCGACCCCCTGGCTCTGGGCCTTGGAGGAGAGGAGGGCCACGGCGTTGGCGAGGGGGCGATCCATCTGCACCGGGGCGAATACGGGCGCCGGGGGCCGGGCGAAGTGGAGGAGGCGCTGGATGGAGCGGTCCACCTGGTTGAGTTCCTCGCTCATGACGTCGAAGTCCACCCGCCTGGGGTCTTCGGGGGGGAGGTCCGCCCGCAGGGCGAAGATCATCGTTTTGATGGCCGCCAGGGGGTTCCGGATCTCGTGGGCGAGGCCCGTGGCGAGTTGCCCGGCCATCGCGAGTTTTTCGGCCTGAATCAGCATCCGCTCGCTCTGGGCCAGGTCTGCGCTCACGGACCTGATCTTCTGCACCAGGGACTCCACGCCCTGCCCCAGGGACTCCAGCGCCTGGCCCTCCGAGATCTCCAGGCGCTCCACGACCTCCCCCGCGTCCTCGGCGCTGCGCACCTTGAGGACCAGCTCCGCGAGGGGCCGGACGACGCTCCGGGCGATGACCACCCCCAGCAGCCCGCCGATGATCACGCCCGCCACGGCGATGCCGTAGATCGTCCGCCTGGCCCTGGCGTTGTCCTGCAGCATCTGGGCGCGGGCGGCCTCGATGGCGCGCTCGTTGAGCCGGCTGAACTCCTCGCACGTCACCAGCAGGGACTCGGTCTGCTGCCTGCTCGCGCCGACCAGCATGTCCCGCGCCATGGCCATCTGCCCCTGGCGATACCAGGAGATGGCCTCGTCCTGCGCCCGCAGGAACCCCTCGTAGAGGGCGTCGATCCGGGTCAAGGCGGCCCGCTCTTCGGGGGTGCGGATTGTCTGCTCGACGTACTGACGAATGGCGGTGAACCTCTCCCGGTCCTTGAGGAGCTGATTCACCCACCCCTCATCTCCAGTAAGCAAAAAGTTTGCCGTGCGCCGCCGTTGCGCCTGAATGTCCTCTACCATGCGCAGCGAGGACAGGAGGCTGGAGACGTTGCTGTCCAGGATCGTCACGGTGAGGGTCTGAAGGCGGTCGATGTAGAAGATCATCGCGAGGTTCACGCCGGCCAGCAGGGCGGCCATCAGCAGGAATCCCGTGATCGTCCGGGTGGTGATGTTGAATTTCATGCCCGTCCCTTATCTATATGTACCTCTGACCTCATCGTCCGTTCGCCCATCCGTTTTCTACCTTATACAAAATCTTATGCGCCAGGTCAAGCAAAAGTGTCATCCCCTGCGCGCGAAACAGACAGGGGTGACCGCCGGGCATACAGAAGACGGTCCGTTCG
>Ga0209399_10001030_pt1 | contig 15070 bp, 21 predicted proteins | sample OV2TP3_FD_184130 | JGI IMG/M metagenome (GOLD analysis project Ga0209399, IMG submission 184130) | Hot spring microbial communities from Beatty, Nevada to study Microbial Dark Matter (Phase II) - OV2 TP3 (SPAdes) (version 3) | ecosystem: Environmental > Aquatic > Thermal springs > Hot (42-90C) ... | reverse complement strand
GACCCCTTGAGATCCAGGATGGTGCCCCGCAGAACCTTGAGGACCACTTCGTCCCCACGCATCACAAAGAACACCTTCTCGCCCTCCTTGACCTTGAGACGATCGCGGATGGGTTTGGGGATGGTGACCTGGCCCTTGCGGGTAAGCGTTGACGCAGACATTCCTACCTCCTGACTAAAGTACTACCACGTGGATAGTAGCACTACAATATCACTGAGTCAATGCCGGCCGGTGAGTTGCCCCTTCTATACTCATAGACAGTCAGTGGAGGGAAAAGGTTGAACGGTGCGGCTATTTCTTCCAGACCGCCAGGATAGCGCCCGTGAGCACGGCGCCGACGAGTTCCTTGCCCGTGTCCACACCGATCGCCAGCCACGACAGGCCGATGAACTTGTAGTGGACGGCCAGCGCCGGGGCGAGAAAGCCCAGCCACATCAGGCCGCCGACGAGCGCGCCGTCTTTGGCCGATGCGGCTTTGGCCTTGTCGTTCACCCACGCCAGGATATAGCAGAACGCGATCGCGCCCACGACGGCAGCGATGAACGGGACAGGGTCGGACTGATTGAGGTCTGACTGCTTTTTGCCGATCCCCTCCAGCCACAGATTCATGAACAGCGGCGGGGAGTACCACACGAACCCCAGCACCTGCTGGAGCACCACCATCGCCCAGACCGCCTTATCTCAACACCCGGATCTTTAGGTCGTCGAAGTAGGTCACCGCATCCGACTTGGTCCACAGACCGACACGACCTCTCGTGAAGGTGTTGTCGCAGAGGTCGAATACCTGCCGTTCGTCATACAGCACCCGGATCTGACATCCGCTGGTGATGACTCGAAAGGTGTGCCACCGCTTCAGTGAGATAGTCTGATTGAAGTTTTGCAGAAGATGACGGATGCCCTTCACGACCCGGTAAATCCGAATGTTCTGCTCAAGGGGATTCGCACGCGTCAGGTAGTAATTCCGATCGTCCGACGCCCGCCAGATCAGGCCGCCGCCCATGTCGGCTTTCCCGTCAACAGGCAAGAACGAGACTTCGAGGTCGGCATCAGATCCATCAGTTCCGCTGACGATGACCACCTTGTACGCGTGCTCCGCGCCTTTTCCCTCTACCTGGCCCAGTACATGCGGTGGGCTTTTCGCCTGGTCCGTGCGAAGCACCTTCCAGTCTCCTGCTGAACGGCCATCGAACAGCGTCCCGATGGCAAACTCCTTGGGGAGTGAGTCCGGAGCGTCACCATCGAAGTTCCAGACCTTCTCGACGGCGGCCGCCTCCACACCCGCTGCCAGCATGAGCAGCGTGAGCACCACCATCGCCCATACCGCTTTATGATTGAATCGAGGCATGATTTAAGCTCCTTGGGGAACTATGTCTGCCCCAATTACTCCGGCCACGGTATGCATATCGTGTCAACACCGCCACCAACCAATTGTTCGTTCGTCTCTCGGTATGCCTGGAAATATGCCGCATAAGTCAGAATAGACATTCGTACTTGCCGTTCCCAGTCAGAAAGATTTTGAGGAAGAGTGTGATCTGGGTGAGTTTTGCACAGCAGTTTGAATGCATCCTTAAGGAAGGCTTCGAGCAGATTGAAAGTGCCCAGATCCTGTCCTTGGTGAATCCAGAAGGGGGCGTACCGACTTGCTGCTTCCCTAAGGCATTCCCTCAGTGCAACATCGGACAGGTTTTCCTTGGAAAAAGGAACTTCATCGCCGATCCGGAACTTTTTAGTAACGTTATCGTATATGTGAGTGTGGAGTTTGTGGTAGTTTGCGACTTCTCTAATTATAGGAACCCATACGTCGTTTCTTTTTTCAAATCCAGCGAGCATGATAATTAGAAGCCGAGCTTTACTGTCTCCTTCATCAAGGCTGCGCTGTCTCTCGACCTGCGACCGTAGCGATTCGGCTAAGGTTGCTATGGAAGTGAAGTCGCGATTGTCTCCAATGAATTCATAGAGCCACTCGTCAGTCGGTTCTCCGCCGATTTGTCCCGCTCCGACATATCCCGCCAACGCTTTTCTCTTCGGCCAGCGAAGAACTTTTGTTCGTTGGTATTGACCAAGATATTCGACGGACTGGTCTTCTCTACTCCCCATGCGGGTTATGTTTCTGTCAGCACCGAAAATAATTCCTTGTGGAACTACCTCAATCAGGAGAATAGACATGGCCTACTCCTCTAGCTAATCACTTTATGCTGCCTTCCGCTCTTGCGGGTGGCGCCGAGCGGGACCCTGGCGGAGCGGAGCAAATCGTCTGCGTAGGGGCACCCCCCTGTGGGTGCCCATCATAAGGGCGGCCACTGGGGGCCGCCCCTACGAAGACAGGACCCGCTCTTAATTTCCCCCTCACCCTCGCCCTCTCCCGCAAGGGGAGAGGGGTGTTTTAGGAGACTCCTCGGTCTTTCAGGCGCGTGGCGATGAGACGCAATGCCCCTTCGGTGCGCTTCGTGAGATTCCGGTCCTTGCCGCAGAGCGCGATGAAGGCCTTCAGATCCTCCAACGTGTCGAGGTCGCGGCGCTCGGGCAACAGCCCCAGCGAGAGCCCCGCCGCTTCGATTTTCTTCTTCGTCTCCGCCAACACCGACGCCGTGCTCCACGCGATGCCGTCGAATAATTCGGGGATCATCTTCCGCAGGCCGATCAAATAGTACCCGCCGTCGGTCGTCGGCCCCAGTACGACATCGTGAGCCTTGATGAGCGTGAGTGCTTCAACCAGATGCACGCGCGGCAGCGTGGGCAGGTCCGTTCCCGTCAGCAAGACATCTTGCGCACCCTGATCGAAGGCGTCCTGCATGGCCTGTCTCATGCGCGCTCCCAGGTCGGGCGCCCGCTGAAGCAGCAGACGGGCCCCGTAGCGGCCTTCCATGACCTTGAAGAATGGGTGCGTGAGGTCCGGTGCACCCGCGATGTACAGCGAGATCCCTTGCAGCCCCTTCGTCCGTTCGATTGCGTCCAGCACCAGTGTGCCGTGCAGCGACGCGGCCTCATCCAATGTCAGAGGTGGACACAGGCGCGTCTTGACTGTGCCGGGGATCGGTGCCTTGGCGAAGATGATGAATGCGGTACTCATGACGTTCTAGAAGAGCCCCCTCACCCTCGCCCTCTCCCTCGGAGGGGAGAGGGGACGATTAACGCGTGTCGGCATACCATTGCCTCAATCGATCTGGGCTGACGCCGAGAAAGAACAGCAGCCGGAGCCCCCACATGAGGAGGATGGTCCGGATGGGACCGTTACGCTCCCATCTACGCTGTGAGGTCACGACGCAACTGCGCAGCGCGGCCGCCCGGCCAACCCGTTTGAGGCTTCGGCTGAAGGCCACGTCTTCCATGATCGGGACGTCGGGGAACCCGCCGAGCGCCTCGAAGACCTTCCGGCGGACGAAGATCGCCTGGTCGCCGGTGGCGATACCGGTGAGACGCGAGCGCCAGCTCATCATCCGGCCCACGATCCAGAGCAGGCCGCGATCGGGCATGAGGCGTGCATCGAAACGCCCGCCAACAACCAGGGAGTCGGCCATCGCGTTGAGGATGTCGTCGGCGGCGGTGTGCGGCAGCAAGGTGTCTGCATGAAGGAACAGCAAGACGTCTCCCGTGGCGTCGGCGGCGCCCGCATTCATTTGCCGGGAGCGGCCCTTCGACGACGTCAGGACTTTAGCCTTCGAGGCCGCCGCAGCGATTCTCTCCAGCGTCTTGTCGCAGCTTCCCCCGTCAACCACCAGCACCTCCGCAAAAGCCGGATGGTGAAGCCGGTCAAAGGTTGCGCCGATAGTCTGTTCCTCATTGAGGGTCGGAATGATGACCGAGATGGTCATGCCGATGGGGGCGGGTCCAAGGGCGTCCGGATTCGCCGCGCGGGCTTCTTGGTTATGAACATAAAGACGGCGATGTAAATGATCGTGCCGTACACCACCAATTCCTTTTCCCATCGCATGGCGGACCCGATGGATTTGATGTGGTAGATCAAGGTGAGGCCCGTGATCGTTGCGAGGCCCATGATCGGGTATTTGTACCAGGACGTGACCGTGCCGTTTATGAAGATGACGAGGCCGACGAAGTAGTAGATGAACGGCATATGGTCCGCCTCGGAGCCGCTGCTCACGGCCACCAGGAGCTGGAGCCAGGCGAGCACCATCATGACGAAACCGACGAACTTCTGGAGTGCGACGACGTGGCGCTCGCCCTCGCTTTCATCCTCGTGTTCGTCCCGGCGGTCGTCTGGTGTGGGTTCTCGGTCCATCTCCCTCTCTGCCGCTCCGATTCTACCCGCTATAGGGTTTGAACTGCTTGCTCAACGTCAGTCGTTGGAACTGATATGACGAGCCGAGACCGACGCCATAGACCTTGTCGGGGCGCTCGTGCATCCGCTCGAACAGAACCTTGAAGAAGGTCTGCCCGTCGTGGATGAGGAACGGGACATCGTGAGGTCGCACTTCCAGGACAATGGGCGTCCCGTGCAGGTCCCCGGCGCCGTATCCGAATCCTGGATCGAAGAAGCCGGCGTAGTGGGTGCGATGCTCGCCGCACGCGGCCTCGTAAGCCACCATCTCGGCGGCATAGTCCGGGGGAACCCGGATGCGCTCTTTCGACGCCAGGATGTAGAAGTCCTCCGGCTCCAGCAACAGGGTATCGTTGCGGTGCCGATTGATGGGTTCCCAGAAGTCGGTCGGATCGTAGTGGCCGATGAAGGAGAGGTCCAGCACCTGGCTGTTCTTCTTGGCGCGGAATCCCACGATCCCGCTCTCGCCTCTCAGATCAATGCGGAGAAAGAGTCCGTCTTCGATGCGGAGGTCGCGGGCCGGAAGCGGTTTCTCGTCTCGATAGAGGAGGCGGTCTGTCCGGTGTCTCGCGCGAATCTCGCTGTCGCCGACCGTCGGGAGTCCGCTGAAGAGCCGGAGCTGATTAAGGCACATGCCCGCTTTGACCCTGATCGAAAAGGAGCGGGGGACGACCTCGAGGTATAGCTTACCGCGGTAGCCCGGCCGGATCTCGTCGAAGCGGGCGTGAAAATCGGTAATCGTGCGGGTGAAAACGTCCAGGCGCCCCGTCGTGCTCTTGGAGTTGGTCTTGCCGGCCAGCGTTCTCGGTAGCGCGAGCTCTTCCACCAGCGGGATGAGATAGACGTGACCCTTCTCCAGGACCGCTCCCTGCCGCAGATCGAAGTCGTACATGAGGAGATCGGCCTGGTATAGGTCTTGGACCGTGAGCCGCGAGGCGATGGCTGCCTGCTCGGGGAGGAAGCTGCTGAGCATGCGATAGGCCGTGTCGCCGAGGCGTAGGTCGAGGCTGGCGGGTTGGTACTGACGCTCCTCGACCGGCGCCTTGGCCGAGATCACGCCGTCGTGGACGAGCGCGCGGAGTTGTTGCCAGGCCAGGACCCCTCGGTTGCGCTTTCGGGCAACCCGTTTGGGAGGTGGTTTGGTCATCCGAGCATGGCGTCGGCTATGCCGCAACCGGTGGAGGGCGTCGCCACCATCGGCAGTTCGCGCGTCAGCCGGCGTTCTTGGCCGTTCCCGTTGCCGTTCGAGCGGGTGGAAGTGCCGTTCGCCCCGTTCGGTTGGGGATAGGTGTAGATCTTGCCCTCGTAGTTGCGGAGCGTGGCCTTGTCCTCCGTAAGATCCACCAGATAATCGGCCGGCAAGAGCGGGACCTTGCCCCCGCCTTCCGGGGCATCAATCACGAAGTGGGGCACGCCCATTCCGCTCGTGTGGCCCTGCAGCGCTTTGATGATCTCAAGACCGGTTTCGACCGACGTGCGTAAGTGATTCGTCCCGCGAGTCAGGTCGGCCTGGAAGAGGTAATAGGGCTTCACCCGAGCCAGCAGCAACTGGTGGACGAGGCGCATCATCACGGCCGGATCGTCGTTGACCCCTTTGAGCAACACCGTCTGCGCGCCCAGCGGCACGCCGGCGTCCGCGAGCCTCCCGCACGCGGCCTTGACTTCCGGCGTCAGTTCGTCCGGATGGTTGAAGTGGAGGTTCATGTAAATCGGGTGATACTTCTTGACCATTTCGCAGAGTTCCGGCGTGATCCGATCGGGCAAACTGCCTGGAACGCGCGACCCGATTCGAATCAGTTCGAGATGGGGAATGGTCCGCAAGGCCTTGAGGATGCGCTCCAGGAGGTGGTCCGGCAGGAGGAGCGGGTCGCCGCCGGAGAGGATGATGTCGCGCACTTCGGGATGGACCTGCAGGTACGCCACCACGCGGTCCAGTTCGCCTTGCTTGAGAAAGCCGGGCTTGCCCACCAAGCGCTTGCGGGTACAAAACCGGCAGTAGATCGGGCACTGGTTGGTGACCATAAACAGGACCCGGTCCGGATACCGGTGGACCAGGTGGGGGACGGGACTGTCCTGGTCCTCGTGCAGAGGGTCATCCGCAGGGCTTTCATCGGTCAACTCTTCCGGCTCGGGGACCACCTGCCGCCAGAAGGCATCGCCTTTCTCTTTAATAAGCTTCAGCCACATCGGCGTGACGCGCATCGGGTACTCCGCAACCACATCCTTGATGGCGTCCGGGTCCACATCCAAGCGCTTGGCCAATTCCTCAGGTTTGGTGATGCTCTCTGCCAGGGTATGTCGCCAGGTCTCCATCTCGGTATCTGCCTCCCAGGTGGGTTCTAGGATCGCGCGACCTTGTGGCCGTATATGGTTTCCAGGTAGGACAGAATCTCAGGGGTCTCGCTGAGCACCCTGTCGCCGTCCTTGAGGACGGGGACGAAATACTGTCCCGAGACCTCGTACACTTGCGAACGCATGGGACGGCTGTCGGGTACGATAACGCTCTCATACGGGATGCCTAGTTCCTTCAGCTTGTCCATGACCATCTGGCACTCGGGACACCAATGCACGTGATAGAGGGTCATCATTCTGATGCGACCGCGCAGGGAGCCATGATCGCCTCGGTCATGCCGTGGATCAGCTTTTTATCCAAGGGACACACGGTGGCCAGGATCCCGGCCAGCTCCACCGTGTCTCCCGCCATGAAGTAGTAGGGGGAGAGCCGGACGCGACCCGGCATGGGGACGATCTCGTCCGTTGCGGGATCGTAGTACTGGCAGGAGACCCGACGCCCTTTGCGGAATTCCTGGAGTAGGTAAGGGTTCCTGGGATACGAAGCGAGAGCCGTCTCCAATGCTCCCGCCCATTCCAGTTGCGGCAGATCATGGCCGACCGACACCCCGCGCGAGCCCCATGCCAATTCCGAAAACCCTGAGGGCTTGATGACGAACCGGCGATCCTTCTGGCCCAGTCCGGCGAGATCCTTCCAGTCCGACACCCCTCGTCCGCCTACGCTGAGTCCAGGGATCACGGCGGAGGGGGGCACGGGGCGCGGGTCCAGGATCCAGGTCCGGGGCATCCACTGCCGAAGCAGATCGAAGGTCTCCGAGCCGAGCGCATGGCTCCAGAATGGTTCGAGCACCGGATGATGCAAGAGCGCGAAGGCCATCTTCTCTTCGAGCCATGGCTTGATGGGGGCGGTCAGCGAGACGCGGCCTTTCTTAGCGGCGTACAAGAGAAGTTCGGCCTTGGGGATATTTTTGAGATCAAAGAGTTCGAAGAACCGATAGAGTGCCGAGAGGGGTGTGGGGCTGGAAAGGAACAGACCCTCCTCCGTGAAGATCACGTCCTGGGGCGTGGCGGTCTCAGTTGGAAGGCCGGCTTCGCGCAGTCTTGCGGCAAGCCACGCCATCTCGGGCCGGTAATCCTTGGCCTCGTCGGACACGACGATGGCGAGGGAAGCCGTTGATGACTGTGATCGTTCGGCATGGAGACCCCGGATCATCCGGGCGAACCCCTTGACCATGCCTTCTCGACCGCCGACGACCGACCAGCCCAGTTCAGCGTAGATGTGGGCAAGGCAACCGGTGATGCCGATTCCGCCGGGGACGGAGTCCAGCTCGCTGATCATCATGCCGTTCTCGGTAAGGATCAAGTCGGGACGGATCACGCCCGGTAGGGCATTGTGCAACCGGTTCATGCGCGCGTAGGCAATCAGGTCGGCCGGCTTTCCTTGGTCCAGGTACTCGGCCACCCAGGAGGGTTGGAGGCCGCGGATGCTCTCGTAGTAGAGATGGTTCAGGGATCGCGTGAAGGTGTAGAGATGATGACCCAGCGCCTGGATTGTCGCCAGGTCGGTCGGAGTCAGGAGAAAGGGGATGGGGGAAATGCGCCATGTGGCGCCATCGAACAGGCCTTCATTTTTCAGGTGGTCCCGAATCCGGCGGCTGTTGTCGCGTGCGGTATCGGTGAGCAAACCGTGCGGCGGGTTTCCGGTCAGTGGGTCACCCGGTATGGTTGAGCGGTCCATCACTCCCAAGGCGAAGGCCTAGACCGCCACCACACGCTTAACCTCGGGAACGCTGGCCTTGATCCGGCGCTCGATTCCCATCGTCACGGTCATGGTCGAGGAAGGACACCCCATGCACGCGCCCTTGAGAAGCACCATGGCCGTGCCGTCAGGGGCCACTTCGACCAGTTCGCAATCGCCGCCGTCCATTTGCAGAGCAGGCCTGATGCCGTTCAGAGCTTCCTGGACCCGGCTTGCGATGGAGCCGATGTGGCTGTGGGGTGACTCCACTAAGACCTCTTCAAATCAAGCGCATCCTAACATGCCGGACTCTGCCGGCACAAGGGGTCGCTGGCGTGCCAAGACGGCATACGGTACAATTCACATTCGAATGGCCTCGCAGAACTTACGAGAAATTCCGGTAGTCGTCGAACAGATCGTGCCGAGTCAGGTCTGTTTCGCCTGCGACGTCTGTTGCCGGTTTCCTGAGTTCGACAGTGTCCTCCGGCCATATTTCACCCGAGAAGAAATTCAGGCAGCCATTACCCGTGGTATCTCTCCCGACGCGTTTCCTGATCATGGGGGGTCGAAGGTACGGGTTGTGCCCCATGGAGACGGTTATCTCTGCCCGGCGTTTGTGCCCGCGACAGGCCGGTGCGGAATTTACGAGGATCGTCCTCTCGATTGCCGTCTCTATCCAGTGGTGGTCATGTGGGATGCGACCCATGCCGCGGTGGTCATGGGGTGGGACAGCAAGTGCCCGTTCATCCGGGACAACCTCGACAGTCCGGAGTCACGGGCCTATGTGGCGCGGACCGCTGCGCTCCTTGAATCCGATGCCATCGTCCGGACATTCCTTGCCCACCGGCAATTGATCGGCGCGTTCCAGGATGATGTCATCGTCCTGAGACCCCTCGATCGTGTCACGACCGGGTTGCGTTCTTCCGTCCCGCTCTCAACGAAGTAGCGCGTGCCGGTTCCGGCCATTCATCCGCTCACCCTGGAGGACCGCCGTTGGCTGGAGCCGCTGCTTCTTGCAAACTGCGCTTCAGGCGATCCGCTCGCGGCCTATTCCTTCCCTTACCACTTTATCTGGCAGGGTCTGTTCCGGTACGAATGGATGGAACTGGCAGGACACCGCTGCCTGCTGGCCGGCAACCAAGAGGGAAGTTTCCTGGCCCTCCCGCCCCTCGGACCGGACCCGGGCGGATCAGCAACGACACAGGCGTTTGCCTTCCTGGCCGACCGCAATCGGAACCCGGCCCTGACCCGCATCGAAAATACTCCCGAGAGTCTAGCCAACCGTTGCCGGGCGCAAGGGTATCGCGTCGTGCCCAAAGGAGCAGACTACCTCTACCAACGGGATGCTCTCGTCGGGCTGCATGGAGACCGCTATAAGGGACAGCGCGTATCCTACAACCATTGCGTCAAGGGATCGCGTCCCATGTTTCGGGCCTTCCGGCCTGAGGATATAGGCGCGTGCCTGGACTTGTTCCGGCAGTGGCAACAGGGTGTGAAGCAGAATGGGGCCTCCGATCTGGCCCGGCACCTGGCCGCCGATGCGGAGTCGGCCCATCGAACCGGCATTCATTACGCCGCTGAGCTTGGATTAGTAGGACGGGTTGTGGAGATCGAGGGACGAGTGGCGGCTTACACGTTCGGCTATCCCCTCACCTCCACGAGTCCCTCGCCCCTGCTTCAGGGGAGAGGGGAGGGTGAGGGGGCCGTCTTCTGTATTTTGTTCGAAATCGCCGACCGCACCGTGAAGGGGCTCTCGCAGTTCATCTTCCGCGAACTCTGCCGCGAGCTGGAGGGCTATGAGCTGATCAACACCATGGACGATTCAGGGCTCGAAGGCCTCCGCCGCGCCAAGCTCGCCTACAATCCACTCAGACTGATCGAGTCCTACATCGTCAGCCCGTAGAGTCAGAGCCTGAGGATGATGCGGATCCGCTGTTCCACCGCATCCAGTAAATTGTCCGAGAGGGCCCCTATTTTTCGATGGAAGGATTCATTGGCCACGGCGATCAATTGCCCTAGGAGAAGATCGCTCTCTTGATCCAGGCCGCCTTCTCCCTTGCCGAGGCGGAGTCTCAGGATGCCGGGGTTCTCGACGAGCTTGGAGGTCGTGGGGATGATGATGGTGGAGGGATACCCTGCCTCGTTTACGATGTCGGATTGAAGCACCAGAGCAGGGCGGAGCTTGCCGGGTTTCGTTTTGACCCGTGGGTTGAAGTCTACGACGTAGAGGCGACCACGCCTGATCTCCATTAATCCTCGGAGGCACGGTTCGCAATGCCGGCAGGAAAGAGCACGCGGTTTTCCTCCTTGTCGGCCGCTCCGCACCGTCGAACGGATTCCTGAACCTCACGGCGAAGCCGTTCTTCCTCCGTCTTCTTCTCCAGAGTCTTCAAGGCAGCGCGAATCAGTCCGGATTTGGTTGGTATGTTAAGCTCCTTGCACAAGCGTTCGATCTGCTGTTCTTCTTTTTTGGAAACAGCTATTGCACCCATAACTCAACTCCACATCTATAGCATTGTTATCTTTATAATTGAAACTATTATGGAAGTCAATAGCTCAGTGAGTCCTGGAAGGCCTCCGTCGCGCCAAGCTCGCCTACCATCCGATCCGGCTCGTCGAGTCCTATATAATCAGTCCGCCGTGATAACTTCAGTACCAGGGGTCCCACCAGTAGGGGAAGGCGGGATAAAAGGGGTGGTAGGGCTGGCGATAGAGATAGGGGCGCGACCAAGGCCGCCAGTACCAATAATAGTAGTCGTATTCAGGCCAGATCTTGAGGGTGCGGATCTTGAGGGTGGGGTAGGTATAGTCCACCTCGTCAAGGGGCAAGGTCTTGGTGCCCGTGAGCTCCGCGATCATGGAGACCTGAGTGCCGGCCGGGATCGTGGCGGGATCGAGGAACTCCGTCTGGTACGCCAAGAACCGACCTTGGGAGTTGACGAGGTTCATGATCGGGCCGTCCGCTTTATCGAGCGGCAACTGGAGCACTTCGATCTGGGTGCCCTCCTTCAGCCGCTTGGCGCCGAGGACTTTCCCCCCGATGACGACCACTCGTCCCTTGAACTTCTCCGGCTCCGCCTTGAGGGACTCGAAGGGAATGTCCCTGGCGATTTGGGCTTCCATCTCAGGGGTGACCAACTGGGACGTGACGCAGCCGGGCAGGACCAGCAAGGCAAGGAAGTAGAAAATCGTCGCCATGACTGAATTATACCGCAAGAACGCCGGCCGCGCTTGAGTAGAGGCGCCGCTCTCTCTATAATGGAGTCGAGCGGAGGAGACGTTGACAAAGGGACTGGAGCTCGGGATCGAACAGTATCGGGTGAAGACGGAGCCGTTCTATGCGGAGGTGAACGGCGAGATCGGGCTCTTCCGGGCGGCCGCCGCAATGCGGATCCCCGTGATGCTGAAGGGGCCGACCGGCTGCGGGAAGACCCGGTTCGTCCAGCACATGGCTTATCGGCTCGGCCGCCCCTTGATCACCGTGGCGTGCCACGAGGACCTCACCGCCTCCGATCTGGTCGGCCGGTACCTCCTGAAGGGCGACGAGACCGTGTGGGTGGACGGCCCGCTCACGTTGGGGGTCAAACACGGCGCCATCGTCTATCTGGACGAAATCGTGGAGGCCCGCAAGGACACCACCGTCATCATCCACCCCCTCAGCGACGACCGGCGCATTCTCCCCATTGAGAAGAAGGGGCAGATGGTCGAGGCGGTGGACGACTTCCTCCTCGTGATCTCGTACAACCCCGGCTATCAGAGCGTGCTCAAGGACCTCAAGCAGAGCACCAAGCAGCGGTTCATGGCGATCGAATTCACGTATCCGCCACGCGATCTGGAGGCCCGCATCATCGAGCGCGAGACCGGCGTGGACAAGGACATCGCCGTGGCGCTGGTCAAGGTCGGGGAGAAGGTCCGTAACCTCAAGAACCACGGCCTGGAGGAAGGGGTCAGCACGCGGCTGCTGATCTATGCGGGCAACCTCATCCGGCAAGGGATCGTGCCCCCGCTCGCCTGCGAATCGGCGATCATTCGACCGATCACGGATGATGCTGACATGCAGCGAAGCCTCCGGGAGATTGTCTCGGCGATATTTTGAGGAGCTCAGTCCAATGCATAAATATATCAGTGTCGTAGGACTGGCCGTATCGTTGCTTGTCTTGCCTGGCTGCGGGGCTATGATGCACCCGCGCGCCGGAGAGTTTTTGGAACAGGCCAAGGGGTCCACCGGGGTGGAGACCTTGTCGAACCTTTTGGCGCGGATGGAGACCTCAGCCAAGGCGGCTCGGACGGGGCAGGATCCGGAGGCGAACCTGGCAACCCTGCACGATCAGCAACATGCCTTCCGCATGGGATTGTGCGGGGTGACGGAGGCCCAGGCCAAGACGCCGGCTTTCGCTAAGCTAGCCACCTTGACCTCGGAATTGCGGCCGATCATGCATCGCCTCATGCATCACAGGGGAGACGCCGCCGTGCGGGACGTCCATCTCGATCTGTATCTCAAGCGGATAGGGGAGCTGAAAGAATCACTCTCAGCCGTGAAGGGATGATGCCGGGAGGGTGACTATGGGTACCGACGAGAACGACAAGAAAGAGATAAAGAGCGAGGCTCAATCAGAAGAAACCGCGCCGACGCTCGACCCGGAGGAGGCGAAGCGCCTCGCCATGCGGAAGAAGAAGCCGCTCGGACCGGTGGTCAAGCCGCTGACCCAGGAAGAGATCGAGGCGTTTTTACATGATCCAGAGCTTGCCGAGCGGGATCACTTGCTCGATGCGATGCCGAGGGGGGCCCTGGAAGACGATCACGATGCCTGGTGAGAACCGCGCTGATCGGCTGATGGCACGCCCTGCGCCAGGGCGGTTGGGGCCTGATGCCGGAGGGCGCGGCCCTTCTCCGGAGTCGGATCGGTGACAAGCCCGTAAGTTTTCCTGCCTTCATGGTCTTCCGGCAGGTACTCCGTGATCGGAAGGCCGTCCTCCCGCACGAACAGCAAACAGTGGCAGTACTTATAGATCTGCATCTCGTCGCAGGCGCAGATCCAGCGACGCAGCTTGGCTTCAGCCTTCTTGTCCGGGTAGAAGTTGCAGGGACACAGGGGCTTGCCCAATTCGTCCACGTGAGCGGCAAGCCCTTTCACCACCGCCTCCGTCACAGCCGGGGTCGGATGCATGGTGGTCCCGGTCTTCGCGGCAAACCCCTTCACGAACTTCCACATCTTTTTGAGGCTCTTGTCGCTGGGTTCAGCCATGGCGGTTTTGTCTCTTTGGTCAGGTCAACGATTGACATCATAGGCCCCGTAGTTTGAAGCTGTCAATTCTGTTGAGTAGAGGCGTGTGCTATAATCGCCCCCTACTTATGACACCCGATGATCTCTTGAAGAAGTTGACGGCTTTTCTGGCCGAGGACCTCGACCGGCCCCTTGCGACGACGCTCTGCGCCCGGCTGGCCGTCTCCGGGCATGCCCCGGCCGTTCTGGAGTTGCTCACCGAGTTGCGGAAAGGCTCCCGAAAAGTGGCCACCACCGCCGTCGAGGCCTTCCCGGCCGTGCTGCAAGTGTTGACCGACGAAGAGGCCGTGACGTGGATTGATTTGGCTGTGTCTATGAGCGAACGATCCGGCGCCACTGCGATCAAGTTCTGCCAGGAGAGTCGCGGCATACTCGAGAGGCTGGACGCGCCGACGCGCAGCCAGGGACTGGCGATGGCCTTGGAACTGGCGGAGCAGGACGCCAACCTGGCGCTTGAAGGACTCCGACAGGCGGCGGGGGTCAGCGCTGCGGTGGGAGTTCAAGCGTTGCCGAAGTGGGCTCAAATCGGGGCCGACCTGGCAAAGCTGGATTACGTGCTGGGGATCGAATACATCCGGCGGGGACCTGAAATCCTGCGTGTCCTTCCTGTGGGAGACCTGAAAGCCTGGGCTGCGTTCAGCGTGAAGCTGGTGATTCCCAACAGCCTGGGCAAACCCGATTACATGGCTTCCCTGGCCTTTTTCCGGACTAGTGCCTTGCTGCTTGAAGATCTGGCGACGCCGGCGGTGCGCAGGCGGGTGTTGGCGTTGGGGAGCGTGTTGGCGGACCGCTCGCCCGAACAGGCCCTTGAATTCCTTGGCAAGGCGCCCGGCTGGCTGCACCGGATCCCTGATTCTAAGTGGCAGGAGCGGGTGCTTCAGTACGGGATGCTCGTGGCGGAACAGGACACATCCGCCGCCCTTGCCTATCTGCGCCGAGTCCCTGAGGTGGTCGAGCTGGTGGGTTCGGACAGCCCACCATTGGAGAATCGGTTTGAGGAGTGGTATCGCGGCGGGATGGAGATCTTAAGCTACAATCACGAGGCGGCCCGGGCCTACTTTGCGGTGGAAACCCGCAAGGCTCTGGAAGCAATCGAGCGCGCGATGAGCGGGGTGGCCTTGAGAAGCGTGGCCCGCTTGCTCAAGCTCTTCGCGGAAGGGCTGAGCGGGCACCCCGTCACGATCCGCACTCTTGATGAGAAGGGAAGGGACGACAAGGACACGATCTACCTGCCTGCCCGAATGGGGACCTATCTGACCCGAGAAGAAAATCTTCGGGTCTATAAGATCCTGACCGCCCATGAGGCCGGCCACCTTGAATACGGCACCTACGATCTCGATGTCGGCCGTTTGAGTGATATCGCGGCGCAAGCCTGCCTCCGGTACGGGCGTCAGCCTGCTTCGCCTCCGGCCTCCCTCGACGAATTGTTCCGGCTCTATCCCCACCCATTGCTCATCCGCGATCTCTGGATGCTAGCTG
>Ga0209399_10001028_pt1 | contig 15080 bp, 13 predicted proteins | sample OV2TP3_FD_184130 | JGI IMG/M metagenome (GOLD analysis project Ga0209399, IMG submission 184130) | Hot spring microbial communities from Beatty, Nevada to study Microbial Dark Matter (Phase II) - OV2 TP3 (SPAdes) (version 3) | ecosystem: Environmental > Aquatic > Thermal springs > Hot (42-90C) ... | reverse complement strand
GTCGAGGCAATGCGCCGCCACCCACGGATCGGCCACGGGCAGCCCGACCGGCACCTCGGTGCAGGCGAGCACCACCAGCGCCGCTCCCCTGTCGAGGAGACTTTCGGCCGCTTGGCGGAACAGGCGGCTGGCTTCCGCGGGCTTGTTCCGCTTCACCAGCTTGATGCCCGGGAACACCAACTCGACGTTGACCGTTTCCGCGGGAAGCAGGCAGCGGAAGCCCTTTTCCGTCAGCGGCGCCTCGTAGAGACGGCCCTCGAGGGTCGCCCGTGTGCCGATCAGGCCGACGGTGGCGCCGCCAAGGCCGCGCTTGTCGAGCGTCGCGATCACCGCCTCCACGATGTGCAAGAACGGGATGGCGAGGCCGGCGGTCAGCTCGTCGTACCAGAAGTGCGCGGTATTGCACGGCATGGCGATGGCGCGCGCCCCGGCGCCGACGAGAAAATCCCGCCGCGCCAGCAGCGCCGGCAGCGGCGACGGACTCGCCGGGTCGAGCCTGGCCGCCGGGCGGGCAGGGATTTGCGGCTCCGAGGTGACGACGACGGGAATGTGCTGGTCGTCGGCGGTAGCCGGCGTCAAGGCAATCAGCTTATGCAGAAAATCGACCGTCGCCAGCGGCCCCATGCCGCCGAGAACCCCCAGTTTGTCGGGCCGACCGCCCGGCGCCGCCGACGCCATGGCCGATGCCCGCCGCTAATGGGTGAGGATCTTCGACAGGAACAGCTGTGCCCGCTCGCCGCGCGGGGCGCCGAAGAACTCGTCGGTCTTGGCGTCCTCCTCGATGCGGCCGTCGTCCATGAACACCACGCGGTCGGCCACCTTGCGGGCGAAGCCCATCTCGTGGGTGACCACCATCATGGTCATGCCGTCCTGGGCGAGGGCGACCATCACGTCGAGAACCTCGTTGATCATTTCCGGATCGAGCGCCGAAGTCGGCTCGTCGAACAGCATGGCGATCGGGTCCATGGCCAGCGCGCGGGCAATGGCGACCCGCTGCTGCTGGCCGCCCGAAAGCTGCGCCGGGTGCTTCGGCGCCTGGTCGGCGAGGCCGACCCGGTTGAGCAGCTGCATGGCGCGCTCCCCGGCCTCGATGTGATCGCGGTTCAATACCTTCGTCTGCGCCAGGCAGATGTTATCGAGCACGGTCATGTGCGGGAACAGCTCGAAGTTCTGGAACACCATGCCGATCGAGGCGCGCAGCTTCGGCAGGTCGGTCCCCTCGGCGCCGACGGAAACGCCGTTGACGGTGATGACGCCCTGCTGGAACGGCTCCAGGCCGTTGATGCACTTGATCAGCGTCGATTTCCCCGACCCGGAAGGCCCGCAGATGACCACCACCTCGCCCTTGGCGACGGAGGTCGAGCACTGGTCGAGGACCTGGAAGTCGCCGTACCACTTTGAGAGCTTGTCGACCTCGATCATATGGCGTACTGCCTCTGCAGGCGCCTGACCAAGAGCGAACCCAGCCAACACAGAATGAAATAGACCACCGCCGTGAACAGGTAGAGCTCGACCACGCGGTTGTCGCGGGCCGCCACCAGGTCGGCGGCGGTGAGGAAATCCTTGAGCCCGACCACGTAGACCAGCGAGGTGTCCTGGAACAGCACGATGGCCTGGGTCAGCAGCACCGGCACCATGTTGCGGAAGGCCTGCGGCAGGACGATGGTCTTCGTCGTCTGCCAGCGGGTGAGCCCGAGCGCCAGGCCGGCGTGAATCTGCGGCATCCGGATGCTTTGGATGCCGGCGCGGATGATCTCGGAGTAGTAGGCCGCCTCGAACAGCGTGAACGCGATCAGCACCGAATAAAGATCGCCGATCGGCCGCCCGACGACGATGGGAACCGCGAAGTAGAACCAGAAGATGACCAGGATCAGCGGCGTCGAACGGAACGCGTCGACGTAGCGGCCGGCCAGGAACGACAGCACCATGAACCGGCTGAGCCGCATCAACGCCAAAATGGTGCCGAAAAGAATGCCGCCGACAATGGCGACGCCGGTCAACAGGAAGGTGATCTGCATCCCGTCCCAAAGGAGGTGCAGGTTGCGGATGACGACCTGATAATCGAAGGCTCCGAACATGTCAGTTTCCGCCCAGGGCGATGGTGCCCGGAATGTGGAGCCTTTTTTCGACGAAGCGCATGATGGTGCTGACGATGAGGGTAATCAGCATGTAGAGCACGGTGGTGACGGTGAATACCTCGAAGATGTTGAACGTGTACTCGGCGATCTGCCGGCTCTGCGCCGTCAGCTCGAGGACGCCGATGGTCAGCCCCACCGACGAGTTCTTGAAGATGCCCATGAAATCGCTGGTCAGCGGCGGGATGATGATGCGGTAGCTGACCGGCAGCAGGACGTAGCGGTAAACCTGCGGCGTGGTCAGGCCCATGGCGAGCGCGGCATAGGTCTGGCCGCGGGGGATCGATTCGATGCCGGCGCGCACCTGCTCGGCGGTGCGTGATGCGTGGTAGAAGCCGAGGCAGACGATGGCCGTCCAGTATTCGGGAAGCGGCAGTTGGCGCTTGAGGAAATGCCCCGTCTCCTTGGGCAGGAGTTCCGGCACGACGAAGAACCACAGGAACATCTGCACCAGCAGCGGCACGTTGCGGAAAAGCTCGACGTAGGCGGTGGCGCCGCGACGCACCCAGGGCTGGTCGAGGGTCCGCGCCACGCCGACCACGGAGCCGACGGTAAAGGCGATCATCCAGGCAAAGATGGAGACGACCACGGTCCACCCCAGGCCGGAAACGATCCAGTCGAAATAAGGCTGGGCGCAGTGGGCGCCGGTGTCGAAAGTCTGCGCCGCGCCGCCGGCGAGCGCCGAAACCCCGCCCGGGAGTTGCGCGCCGGAGCCGCCGGTGACGGCGGCGGCCTGCTCCGGAGCCCGGCACAGGACCACCGACCAGTCCCAGTTATATTTCATCGCCATGGATCATCCCTCGCCGGCGCGCCGGGAACCGGGCGAAAGTAGGGCAACGGGAGGTGCCGAAGCACCTCCCGGTGACATAAACCCTAGTACGGCAAGGCCTGGATCTCGTACGCCTTCTTCAGATCGGCGCTGATCGGCATCTTGATGTTGGTCGGGCCCGGGTTGAACCACTTGTCGTAGATTTTCTGCATCTCGCCTGAGCGCATCAGGTCGGCGAGCACGGTGTTGCCGAGCAGGCGAATGGCGGAATCGTCGCGCCTGACCATGATGCCATAGGGATCGTAGCTGAGGAACCGGCCGACGACTTCGTATTTGGACGGGTCCTTGGACTTGGAAATCAGGCCGTAGAGCAGCACGTCGTCGGTGGCGTAGGCGTCGACGCGGCCGGTTTCCAGGGCCAGCCAGCCTTGCGGGTGGTCCTTCACCATATGGTACTTGAGGTCGATCTTCAGTTGGTCGGCTACCGACTTGATCGCCTTCTCGTTGGTGGTGCCGAGCGCCAGCCCGATCGCCTTGCCCTTGAGGTCCTCGATCTCCTTGATCCCCGATCCCTTCTTCACCGCCAGCTTGGTGCCGGTGATGTAGGTGACGGCCAGGAAGTCAATCTGCTGCGTGCGGGTCAGGTTGTTGGTGGTCGAGCCGCACTCGATGTCGATGGTGCCATTGGCGAGCAACGGGATGCGGGTCTGCGGAGTGACCGGAACCTGCTTCACCTTCAGGTTCGGCATCTTCAGGTCGGCCTTGACCTTGTCGACAATCTTGTCGCACAGGTCGATGGAATAGCCGATCGGCTTGCCTTCGGGACCGATGTAGGCGAACGGCACGGAGGCCTCGCGGTGCCCCATGACGATCTCGCCCTTTTCCTTGACCTTCTTGAGAGTGCCGTAGAGCTCTTGCGCCGTAGCCGGAGTGGCCGCGAAGGCGGCCAGGCACGCTACCAAAACCCCTAGTCTTGTGTTCATTATTCGTCCTCCCCTTGGGATGGTGCATAAACGGATAACCATATTCTTACGCCGGGCGGCGGTTAATTTCCAGCGCCTATGCGTCGCGGTCCCGGCCCCGCGAGCCTTAGTGTTCCGCCGCCGCCAGCGACGACGACTTGGAGAAATCGATGTTCCGGGGGTGGCCCTGGGCGGCCAGCTTGAGAGCCCGTTCCAGGCGCCCGAGGGCGTCGTCGAGCTCGGTCTCGGAAATGATCAGCGGCGGGCAGACGCGGATGAAGTTCTTGACCGCGATGAAGGCGGCGCCCTCGAGCATGGCGTTGTAACGGATGCGCTCGGCCATGGCGTGATCGGGTTTCTTGGAATCGCGGTCGGCGACGATGTCGAGCATCTGGTAAAGGCCCTTGCCGCGCACGTCGCCGATGAACGGGTAGGCCTGCTTGAGGGCGTCGAGCCGCCGGCGCAGGGTGACGCCGAGCGCCTCGGACCGCTCGGCCAGCTTGTCGCGCAATACGATCTTGAGGCTCTTGAGCGCCACGGCGGCGGCCAGCGGGTCGGCCGGGTAGGTGCCCGACCACGGCAGCCCGAGGCGGCCGGAGACTTCGTCGGCGATGGCGCGGGTGGTGGCGGTGCCGCAGATCGGCAGCCCCGCCGACATGCCCTTGCCGAAGGTGACGACGTCGGGCACCACGTCGGAGTGTTCGAAGCCCCACATCTTGCCGGTGCGGGCCGGCGCCAACTGCGCCTCGTCGAGGATCAACAGCGCCCGCCAGCGCCGCGCCATCGCCTTCAGCCGCGGCAGCCATTCCTTGGGCGGCACGATCATGCCGCCGGGGACGGGGATGCTCTCGGCGATGATGGCGGCGACGTTCTTGGTGGTCAGGTGCTCGAGCAGCTCCTCGCTGGTGTTCAGGCAGGCGACGTCGCAGGAGGGGTATTCGAGGTTGATCGGGCAGCGGTAGCAGAACGGCGCCAGCACCGCCGGCGCGCTGGCCGGCGTCATCAACGGACCCAAACCCTGGCGGCGCGGCCCGCCGACGGTGGTCACCGATTCGACGGCCAGCGAGCCGCCGTGCAGCCCGCGGATCACCGACACGATGTCGAAGGCGCCGGTCCTGGCGATCGCGATCCGCATGGCGATCTCGTTGGCCTCCGAGCCGGTGACCGCGAAGTTCACCACGTCGAGACCGTCCGGCAGCGTGCTGGTGATCAGCTCCGCAAGCTCGATCGCCTGCGGGTTGGAATACCACGACGATTCGTGGACGAAGCGCCCGGCCTGCTCGCGCAGCGTCTCGGTGACCTCCGGATGGGCGTGGCCGAGCGGCAGCGTCATCATGCCCGAGCTCATGTCGAAGTAGTCGTTGCCGTCGACGTCGGTGATGACGACGCCCTTGCCGCGCTCGAAGATGATGCGCGGCTCGTAGCGCCAGCCGAGGACGCTGTCCTGGTCGCGGCGCATCCAATCCCGGTGCGCGTCCGAAAACGAGAACGATTTCACGGTTGTGCTTCCCCGCTGGGTCGGCCGCGGATTGCCCGCGGAGCCGGTGGAAACCATACCATTCCCGGCCCGATCCGGTAAACTCCCGGCCATGATCGAGTGGACCGACGACGGCGTCGTGCTGACGGCGCGCAAGCATGGCGAGACATCCGCCATCGTCACCCTGATGACCCGGGCGCATGGCCGCCACCTCGGCCTGGTGCGCGGCGGCGCCGGGCGGCGGGCGCGCGGCACACTGCAGCCGGGAAACCGGGTGCACGCGCGCTGGCGGGCACGGCTCAGCGAGCATCTCGGCGCCTTCACATGCGAGCTGACCGGGGCCGTGGCGGCGACCCTGCTCAAGGACCGGCTGCGGCTGGCTGGGCTGAGCGCCGCCTGCGCCGTCGCCACGGCGACGCTGCCGGAGCGCGAGCCGCAGCCGCGGGTGTACGACGGACTGGTCCGGCTTTTGACGGCGCTGGCCGGCGAACACTGGCCGTCGGCCTACGTGCGCTGGGAGCTGGCGCTGCTCGGCGAGCTCGGGTTCGGCCTCGATCTCTCGGCCTGCGCCGCCACCGGCCGCAACGACCAGCTCGCCTACGTGTCGCCGAAATCGGGCCGCGCCGTGTCGCTGGCCGCCGGCGAGCCCTACCGCGGCCGGCTGCTGGAGTTGCCCGGCTTCGTGCTCAGCGACACCGCGGTCGGCAGCCCGGGCGACGTTGCCCGCGGCCTCAAGCTGACGGGATATTTCCTGGAGCGCAACGTGTTCCAGCATCTGGACAAGGGTCTGCCGCCGGCGCGCCACCGACTGGCGCAACGGCTCGCGCCGGCGCCGGCGACGCCCTAGGCCCGATCCGTTGGAGATGTCGGAAAGACAAAAGCCCGGCCCGTTCCCGGACCGGTGGTCAATTCTGCATCGCCGCCCGCCCCCCGCGGGAGCGCGATCGCGCTATTCGCCCGATCCGCCGCTCAGGTCGACGAGGTTCTCCGCCGAGAACTTGCCGTTGGCGCCCTCGACCAGATCGTACTTCACCTTCTGGCCTTCGTTGAGGGTCGCCATGCCGGCGTGCTGAACGGCGGAAATGTGGACGAAGGCGTCCTTCGAGCCGTCCTCCGGCTCGATGAAGCCATAGCCCTTGGCGCGGTTAAACCACTTCACGGTTCCAGTAGCCATCACCATTCCTTACGTGGTCTCAAGAAAACAGTCGGATATTTCGGCACCGACCGGTGGATCAAAAGGCTGCACAATGTCAGGGAGTATCTAGGCGAGACGTGAAGACCGCTGCTCAAGTACTTCGACACGATGCTCAACCAATAATCCCAAATACCGGCTGTTTCGGCGGTTTGCAAGTGATTTGCAAATGGCCCCCGCGGCGGGCCGGGGCAGGGGGTCGGCGGCGGTCTTTGGCCCTTCGACCTGGGGCTACGGATTGACGACCGACCGCGTTCGGCTACTATATCTGGTGAGCTTCGCCGTCAAAACCGGAACCCTCGCAGCGATGGCCAAGGCCGCCCGCGCACCCGCCGGAGACATTCGCGACACCCGCCTCGCCGACGCGCTGGGCGAGCGCTATCTGGCCTACGCGCTGTCCACCATCATGGCGCGCTCGCTGCCCGACGTGCGCGACGGGCTGAAGCCGGTGCACCGGCGGCTGCTGTACGCGATGCGGCGGCTGAAGCTCGACCCGGCGTCCGGTTTCAAGAAATGCGCCCGCGTCGTCGGCGACGTCATCGGCAAGTACCATCCGCACGGCGACGCCGCCGTCTACGACACGCTGGTCAGGCTGGCCCAGGACTTCGCCCAGCGCTATCCGCTGGTCGACGGGCAGGGCAACTTCGGCAACATCGACGGCGACAACGCGGCGGCCATGCGCTACACCGAGGCCCGCCTGACCGCGGTGGCGTGGCTGCTGATGGAAGGCATCGACGAGGACGCCGTCGATTTCCGCGCCACCTACGACGGCGAGGACTCCGAGCCGGTGGTGCTGCCGGCGCGGTTCCCGAACCTGCTCGCCAACGGCGCCGCCGGCATCGCCGTCGGCATGGCGACCAGCATCCCGCCGCACAACGTCGGCGAGCTCTGCGACGCGCTCCTGCACCTGATCAAGTTCCCGAACGCCCAGATCGGCAAGCTGGTGAACCTGGTGCCGGGGCCGGATTTCCCGACCGGCGGCGTGCTGGTCGAGCCGAGGGCCAGCATCGTCGACGCCTACCGGACGGGACGCGGCTCGTTCCGGCTGCGCGCCAGATGGGAGGTCGAGAAGCTCGGCCACGGCCAGTACCAGATCGCCGTCACCGAGATCCCATACCAGGTGCAGAAGTCGCGCCTGATCGAGAAGATCGCCGAGCTGGTGATCGCGCGGAAACTGCCGATCCTGGCCGACGTGCGCGACGAATCGACGGACGCGGTTCGCATCGTGCTGGAGCCCAAGAGCCGCGCCGTCGAGCCCGAGATGCTGATGGAGCAGCTGTTCCGCCAGACCGAGCTCGAGGCGCGCGTCGCCCTCAACCTCAACGTGCTCGACGCCGGCAACACGCCCAAGGTGATGAACCTGCGCGAGGCGCTGAAGGCGTTCCTCGACCACCGCATGGAGGTGCTGAAGCGGCGATCCCGGCACCGGCTCGGCAAGATCGAGCTCAGGCTGGAAATCCTCGATGGCCTGCGCATCGCCTATCGCAACCTCGACCGCATCATCCGGATCATCCGCTCGGAGGAGGAGCCAAAGCCAAAGCTGATGAAAACGTTCAAGCTTTCGGATGCGCAGGCGGAGGCGATCCTAAACATGCGGCTGCGCCAGTTGCGCAAGCTCGAGGAGAAGGCGATCGAAAGCGAGCACGCCGAGCTGACCGCCGAGGCAAAAAGCCTGCGCGGATTGTTGAAGGACCAGAACAAGCGCTGGAAAGCGATTGCCGCGGACATTGCCGACGTGAGGAAGCAGTTCTCGGCGAAGACGCCGCTGGGTCGGCGGCGGACCGAGATTGGCCAGCCGCCGACCGCTGTCGTGGTGCCGCTGGAGGCGATGATCGAGAAGGAGCCGATCACCGTCGTCGCCTCGGAAAAGGGCTGGATCCGCGCCCACAAGGGCCATGTCGCAGACTTCGAGGAGCTCACGTACAAGGAGGGCGACCATGGCAAGTTCGCGCTGCACGCCGAGACCACCGACAAGCTGCTGGTGTTCGCCTCCAACGGCCGCTTCTATACCATCGGCTGCGACAAGCTGCCGGGCGGCCGCGGCCACGGCGAGCCCTTGCGGCTGATGATCGACCTGGCGGAAGGCTTCGACGCGGTCGCCATGGTCATCCACAAGTCCGCCAACGGACCGGAGGGACCGGCGCGCCGGTTGGTGGTCGCCTCCGACAAGGGCCGCGGCTTCGTGGTCGCCGAGGCCGACGTCATCGCCCAGACCCGCAACGGCAAGCAAATCCTCAACCTGGCGACCGGCGAGACGGCGGCCGCGGCGTGCGTCGTCGGCGTCGGCGCCGATCACCTGGCAGTGCTGGGAGAGAACCGCAAGCTGCTGATATTCCCGCTCGCCGAGCTGCCGGTTATGGGGCGCGGCCGCGGCGTCATCCTGCAGCGCTACAAGAGGGGCGGCCTGGCCGACGTCACCACGCTGCAGGCCAAGCAGGGGCTGTCGTGGCGCTCCGGCCAGCAGGGGGTGCGCCACGAGCCCGACATCACGCGCTGGATCGGCAAGCGGGCCCAGGCCGGACTCAAGGTGCCGAAAGGCTTCGCGCGGGCCAACCGTTTCTGAGGGTAGGGAGAAGCCGGCCGCGTCCGTGCCTATAGGCAACGGCGGGGCGTCGCGGTTAGAATTGGGGGCTAGGGGCCGGCATCCGCGCCGGCCCTTCGCTGTGTCGCTTTCAGGAGGCTCCTCGACATGCGCGCACGATGGCTTGCGGTGGCGGCGTTGCTGCTGGCGCCGGCGTGGCCGGTACCCGGTCAGGCCGAGACCGACGCAGAACGCGAGAAGGCCTGCGCCGCCCCTGACATGTTGACGCGGGTGATGGGCAGGGCGTTTTGCCTGGCGATCCACACATTCGGCGCCGACCTCGCCGACCCGTCGCCGACCCTGGTGGTGGTGCTGCACGGCGACATGTCGAGTGGCGGCCCGCCGAAATATCACCTCGACATCGCCAAGATGCTGGTCGCCAGCGACGTCGTCGCCGTCGGCATCATTCGCCCGGGACACGCCGATGCGACTGGCCGCCAGTCGGACGGCGAAATCGTTCGGTCGGACCGTTACTCGGCGGAAAACGTCGACTCGATTGCCGACGCTGTGATCAAGCTGAAGGCCCATCACAAGGCGCGCGAGGCCGTGATGATCGGGCATTCCGGCGGGTCCGCCATGACCGGCGTGCTGATCGGGCGCCATCCGGGCGTCGTCGACCGGGCGCTCTTGATCTCGTGTCCCTGTGACCTAAGCCGCTACCGCGACATGAGGCGCATCCCGCATGTAGGAAAAAGTCTCTCTCCTTTGAAATTCGTTACCGACGTACCGAAGTCGACCAAGGTGATCGCCATGACCGGCGAGGTCGACGACAATACCCATCCGGAGTTAGCCCGTGATTACGTGGCGAGGCTCAGGGAGCTGGGCGTAAACGCCAAGTTCGTGGTGATACCCGGCATCGGCCATAACTACAACAGGAGCATGCGCGATTCGCCTGTCTTCCGGCAGGCGCTGAAGGACATCGTCGCCGGTAATATCTGACCGTGGTGCGCCGGAACCGCCATCAAACGAAATGGAGCCCTTTTCGATGCACGCACTCATTCGCGCCACGCTTGCCGGCCTGATCGGCTTGTCAGCGGTTGCCCTTTGGCCAACGCCGGCGCCCGCCGAGACCGACGACGAGCGCAAGAAGGCCTGCGCCAATCCGGACATGCTGACGCGGGTGATGGGCAAGGACCTGTGCCTGGCCATCCGCACCTTCGGCGCCGACGCAGCCGGCCCGTCGCCGACCCTGGTGGTGGTGCTGCACGGCGACATGTCGAGCGGCGGCGCGCCGGAATACCACATGGGCATCGCCAAGAGCCTGGCCCGGGAGGGCATCGTCGGCGTTGGCCTGATCCGCCCCGGCTATGCCGGCAAGGACGAGCGCGCCTCGGAGGGTTCGCCCACCCACTACGACCATTACACCCCCGGAAATATCGACGCCGTCGCCGATGCGGTTGCCAAGCTGAAGGCCCACCACAAGGCGCGGGCGACGGTGCTGATCGGCCATTCCGGCGGCGCCGCTACCGCCGGAGTCATCATCGGCCGCCATCCCGGCGTCACCGACCGGGCGCTGCTGATCTCGTGCCCGTGCGACATTCCGCGATGGCGCGACATGAAGCGCCGTTCCGGGTGGTATTCCAGCCTGTCGCCGCACGATTATGCCGGAAAGGTGCCGACCATCGCCAAGGTGATCGCGATCACCGGCGACCACGACGACAACACCGACGTCGAGCTGGCCAAGGACTACGTCGCCAAGCTGGCGTCGCGCGGCGTCGTCGCCCGCTTCGTGGCGATCCCCGGCGCCGGCCACAACCACAACAAGAAAATGCGGGACGCCGCCGAATATGCCGCCGCGCTGAAGGACATCGTCACCGGAAATTTCTGAGGCGCCGCCGCCGGCGGGTTACTTGATGGCGCCGACGGTGAAGCCGGCGACGAAGCGGTTGACGAAGAAGTTGTAGACGATGGCGATGGGGATGCTGGCGATGGCGCAGGCGCCCATCAGCGAGCCCCAAAAGTACACGTCGCCGCGGACCAGGAACGTCGGCACGCCGACGCTGAGGGTCAGCTTGGAGGCCGCGGTGACGAACGTCAGCGCGTAGATGAACTCCTGCATCACCAGCGTGAACGCGAAGATGACCACGGTCAGGATGCCGGCCGTCGACACCGGCACCACGACGCGCAGGAAGGCGCCGAAGCGGCTCAGGCCGTCGATCATCGCCGCTTCCTCGAGATCGCGGGGGATGGCCTTGAAGAAGCCCATCAGCAGCCAGGTGCAGAACGGCACCGCGAAGCTCGGGTAGACCAGCACCAGCGACCACAGCGAGTCCTGCAGGCCCAAATCGCCGACGACGCGGGCGAACGGGATGAACAGGATGGTCGGCGGCACCAGGTAGGTGAGGAAGATGGCGATGGCGAGGCGCTGCGCCCACTTTCCGGAAAGCCTCGCCAACGCGTAGCCGGCGGGCACCGACAGCAGCAGCGTCACCACCACCACCGCGACGCCGACCCAGGCGGTGTTCCAGATCCACTGCGGGAACAGGGTGTCCTCGAACAGCACCCGCAGGTTCTCCATCGTCGGCGGCATGTTGTAGATAAACGGGTTGTTCTCGGTATCGAGCAGGTCGCGGGTTTCCTTGAAGGTGGTGATCACCATCCACAGGAACGGGAACGCCGCGAACAGCGCGAACAGCGCGATGGTGCCGTAATGGGCCGAGTCGAGGATCCAGCGCTTGATGCGGGCGGGCAGCGGCGCGGCCATGTCAGGCGACCTCGGCGCGCCGGGCGACGGTCAGGAACCCGATCGCGACGGCGACCAGGATCGGGAACAGGAACAGCGCGATTGCCGCGCCCTCCGCGAGATCGCCGCCCTCGATGCCGGTGAAGAACGCCTGGCTCGCCAGCACGTGGGTCGAATCGTACGGTCCGCCGCGGGTCAGCACGTATACCACGACCATGTCGGTGGAGGTGAAGACGATGCCGAACAGCATCGCCACCATCAGGATCGGCAGCACCAGCGGAATGGTGATCTGGAACAACCGTCGCCAGAACCCGGCGCCGTCGACCTGGGCAGCGTCGTGAATATCGTGCGGGATCGACGACAGTCCGGCGAGCACGATCACCGTCGCCAGCGGCAGCATCCGCCACACGTGGACGGTGATGATGGAGGACATTGCCAGGGTCGGCTGGCCGAGCCAGATCGGCCACACGTCGGGGCCGAAGATGCCAATCGCGCGGCCGGTCCAGTTGATGATGCTGTAGATGGAATCGAAGATCCACAGCCAGCCGATGGCGCCCAGCGACACCGGCGCCACCCACGGCAGCAATATCAGGAACCGCACGAACCACTTGCCGCGGAAGTCCTTCATCAGCGCCATGGCCAGGATCTTCGCCAGCACCAGCACGATCACCTGCGAGACGATGGTGAAGATGAACGTGTTCTTGACCGCCACCCAGAACGACGGGTTCTCCATGATCATCTTGAAGTTGTGGAGGCCGACGAATTTGGTGGCGGCGCTGCCGACGGTGATGTTGCTGACGCTGTAGAACAGCGCCAGCAGGAACGGGAAACCGACCAGCAGGACGATGTAGACCACCGCCGGCCCGATCATCGCCCGGCCCAGCCATTCCTCGCTGTCGATCAGGCGCCCGAAAAAGCGGCGCGGCGCGACCGCCACGGCCGCCGTGCCGGCTTCCTGTGGCGGGGTCATTTCTCGGCTCCTTTGGCGTCGATGCGGAGCCCGGTCTGGCGATCGAAGCGCCGGACGTCCTTGTCCTTGACCGCGAACAGGACGCGGGCGCCGGAACTGGCGCGGAACTGCTCGGCGGACGCCAACTTGGCGATGATCTTCTCCTGCGGGAACGGCGGCTCGAGCACGCCGTAAACCAGCTCGTCGGCGCCCAGATATTCGATGCGGGTCACCCGTAACGGCACCGCCATGGCGCCCGCCGGCGCCTTGTCGCCGCCGGCGGGCTTGAGATGCTCCGGCCGGAAACCGATGATGGCGCCGTCCTGCTCGACCAGATTCATTGGCGGCGCGCCGATGAAGGTGGCGACGAAAGTGTCGGTCGGCTCGGAGTAGATTTCCTCCGGCGTGCCAATCTGGCGGATTTTGCCGGCGTTCAGCACCGCTACCCGGTCGCCGAGGCCCATCGCCTCGATCTGGTCGTGGGTGACGTAGATGGTGGTGGTGCCGATGCGGCGCTGGAACTGCTGCAGCTCGTCGCGGGCCGAGGTGCGTAGCTTGGCGTCCAAATTCGAAAGCGGCTCGTCGAGCAGGAACACGACGGGCTCGCGCACCAGCGCGCGGGCCAGCGCCACGCGCTGACGTTCGCCGCCGGAAAGCTGGCGCGGCTTGCGGGCCAGCAGATGTTCGATGCCGAACATGCCGGCGGCCCAGGCGACTTTCTCCTTGATCGCGTCCTTGGCCATGCCCTGGGCGGCGAGCGGGAAGGCGATGTTCTTGAAGACGGTGAGATGGGGGTACAGCGCGTAGCTTTGGAACACCATGGCAATGTCGCGGGCGCGCGGCGGCAAATGGGTGACCACCTTGCCGTCGATCAGGATGTCGCCCGAGGACGGCTGCTCGAGGCCGGCGATCATCCTGAGAAGCGTCGTCTTGCCGCACCCCGATGGGCCGAGCAAGACCAGGAACTCGCCTTCCTCGGCGGTGAGGTCGATGCCGTCCACCGCGTGGACGTCGTCGAAAAGCTTGGTGACCCCCCTGGCCTCGACGGTCTTCATGGGTACTCCTCGGTCGTCCCGCGCTCGTTATCGCCGCCGCGCCGGCCCGTTGACAGACAAGGGGAGGCTCCGCCAGACCGGAGCCTCCCGATGCCTGGTAACCGTTGCCGCACCGCCGGCGCGCCGGCTTTGCGGCTTGGGGGCAAGGCTAGATCTTGCCCTTTTCCTTCCACTTCGCCCAGATGCGCTTGCACTGCGCGTCCGCCACCTTGAGGGCGTCTTCCACCGTCTCGGCGCCCGTCGCCACCTTGGCGAACATGGTGTTGATCACCCAGGTGTTGAAGGTTTCGTCGATCGCCGCGTTGGCGTAGCCGGGGAAGCCGACGTTGGTGGCCCAGTCGAGGACGTCGTCCAGGACCTTGTACTTGTCCGCCGGCTTGGCCCGGTCGTCCTTGGCGACCAGTTGCTTCAGGTCGGGGACGGTCTTGGCGAAGCACGGGAAGTTGTAGTACTCGCTCTCGATGAACGCCTGCTTGTAGTTGTCGATGAAGTCGATCAGGAACTTCTTGGCGCCCTCGATGTTCTGGGCGAAGTTCCAGATGCAGTAGACGTTCATCACGTGCTCGAGGCCGATGGCGCGCACCGGACCCTTGGCCGCCTTCGTCAGGAAAATGTCGTCGGTGATCGGCAGCTTCTGGTTCTCGCCGGTGCGGGTGACCGAGATGGCATTCAGCACCAGCGACGACTTGCCGGCCAGCATCTGCCGGTTGTTGGACGACGCGTCCCACGCCAGCACTTCCGGGGTCATCGTCTCCTCGAACAACGCCTTGACGAACTTCAAGGCTTCCCTGGTTTCCTTGGAATTCAGGATCAGGTTGCCGTTGGCATCCTGTTCGGATGCGCCGAACGAATACATGATCGTGCGCATGGCCATCGCGGTGTCGATCTCGGCCGAAAGGCCGACGCCGACCGGGATCTTGTGCTTCTTCTTGATCGCCGCGCCGCCCTTGAGGATGTTGTCCCAGCTGGTCGGGGCCACGCCCACGTCGTCCCACAGGCTTTTGCGGTAGTTGATCGGATCGGGGACGAAGCTGTCCGAGAACCCGTAATACTTCTTGGTTTTCGGGTTGTAGGTGCTCTTCACCGCCAAGTCGATCGGCTTGCCCCATTTCTTCGCGACTTCCTGGTAAATCTCGGCGTGGTCGATGACCAGGTCCTCGTACACCGGTGGCGGCCAATTGAACATGAACATGTCATGGCCCTTCTTCGCCGACGCCTCGGCCGCCCCGCGCGCGTTGATCTGGGCGATCGAGATGTTGTCGACGATCACCTCGGTG
>Ga0209399_10001026_pt1 | contig 15088 bp, 12 predicted proteins | sample OV2TP3_FD_184130 | JGI IMG/M metagenome (GOLD analysis project Ga0209399, IMG submission 184130) | Hot spring microbial communities from Beatty, Nevada to study Microbial Dark Matter (Phase II) - OV2 TP3 (SPAdes) (version 3) | ecosystem: Environmental > Aquatic > Thermal springs > Hot (42-90C) ... | reverse complement strand
GCTCGTGGATCGAACGCGCCACCAGCTCCTTGCCCGTCCCGCTCTCACCCTGGATGAGCACGGTGGCCGAGCTGTCCGCGATCTGCTCGACCAGCGTCATCATGCGCCGGAACGCGGGACTGGCGCCGATCATCTGGCCCTTGGCGCGGAGGTCCTCCAGCTCCTTCTTGAGCGCGCGGTTCTGCTCGATCAGGTCGCGCCGCTCCAGGGCCTTATCGATGAGCTTGAGGAGCTGCTCGCGGCGGAACGGCTTGGTGAGGAAGTCGTAGGCGCCGTCCTTCATCGCCTTCACCGCCTCCTCGACGGTCCCGAAGGCGGTGAGGAGGATGACGTCGACGTCGGGCCTGATGGCTTTGGCCGCACGCAGCAGGTCGAGCCCGGTGAGCCCCGGCATCTTGAGATCGGTGACGATGAGGTCGACGCCGCCGGCCTGCACGCGCTCGAGCGCCGCGCGGCCGTCCGAGGCGAGGACCACGCGGTAGCCCTCGCGCGTCAGGGTCCGCTCGAGACTCTCCCGCACGCCGGGATCGTCGTCGGCCACCAGCAGGGTCGCGGGGTCAGGCATCGGACGATCGCTTGATGGGCAGCCGGATCATGAACGTCGCGCCGCCGCCCGGGGTATTGGACCAGCGGATCTCGCCACCGTGCTCCTCGGTGATCTGGCGCGCGATCGAGAGCCCGAGCCCCGTGCCTTGCGGCTTCGTGGTGAAGAACTGCTCGAACAGGCGCGGGGCGACGTCCGCGGCGATTCCGGCGCCCGTGTCGGAGACGACGATCTCGACGGCGCCACCGTCGAGTCGGCTCGCGATCGTCAGCTCCCCCTGTCGCGACAGAGCCTCGAGCCCGTTCTTGACGAGGTTCAGGACCGCCTGACGGAGAAGGCCGCGGTCGATCTCCATCATCGGCACGTTGGGGTCGGTCTTGGCGTGGACGAGGATGCCCTGGCGGGTGGCCAGAGGCCGGACAAACTCGGCCAGCTCCTCGACAAGCTGGTTCGGCGAGTCCTCCTCGAAGTGCGGCCGCGGAAAGCGCGCGAAGGCGAGGTACTCCTCGGTGAGGGCGTCGAGCGTGTTGACCTGGTCGCGGATCGCCGTCACCAGGCCGGCCGCGTCCTCCATGTCCGGGTCGGGGCGACCGCGCACGATGTCCTGGAGCAGCTCGGCGTTCAGCTCGATCGCGCTGATCGGGTTTCGCACCTCGTGCGCGACCTTGAGCGAGAGTCGGCCGACCGTCGCCATGCGCTCGGCCACCAGCAGCTCTTGCTGGGCCGCCTGGAGCCGGCTGAGCGTCCCGGTCAGCTCGGCGTTCAGGCGCTCGACCTCCTCGCGAGAGCGACGCTCGCGCTCGGCGACGAGCCCGAGCGTCACGGCGGGAAGGCCGACGAGGAGCGAGAGGATGACCGAGGGGGTCCAGCCCACCCAGGGCGGGGCGAGCGCCGCCGCGCCCGCATAGAGCGCGCCCGCGATGAGGGCGGCCACCAAGCCCACCCAGGGCCCGAAGTAGTAGGCGTTCACCGCCACGAGCGGGAAGAAGAGGAGATAGAAGAGGCTGTCGCCCCCGCCCGTGAGGTAGAGCAGGACGAAGACCAGCAGCAGGTCGATGGCGAGGGCGCCCAGGAAGAGCGCGCGCGTCGCTCTTGGATTCACCGTGACGAGCGCGAAGATGCCGAGCTTGTAGAGACCGAACCAGAAGACCAGCGAGTAGAGGTCGATCCGGTGGCGGGGCCGCAGGGGAACCAGCCCCAGCGTGGCGAGGCCGCCGACCATCGCGACCGCGAGCAGGACGGCGAAGACGCGCTCGTCGCGCTCGAGCAGCCGGAAGATGGCGTGCCAGGATTTCCGCTCGGCTTCCCTCACCCTTGCTCCTCGGTGCGGCGACTATAGCAGATTGCTGGTGCGCGACCTCCGGGACCAGTGTATACTCCCGCTGTCTGGTGCGGTCGTCGGTTCAACCGTGAACCCTCCTCCCCGTCAGGCCGCGTCCCGAGGCTCATATCCGAGTTCGGGATCGTGTCGCGATACGGAAGGCCACAAGGAGACGAAGGCCACAAGGAGCGCTCCCCATGGCGGTCAAACTCTTCGTCGGCGGCCTCTCATTCTCCACCTCCACCGAGCGCCTGCGCGAGGTCTTTGCGGGTATCGGCACCGTCGAGTCGGCGAGCGTCGTGACGGACCGTGACACCGGCCGCTCGCGCGGCTTCGGGTTCGTCGAGATGGCGACGAACGAAGAGGCCGAGCAGGCGATCAGCCGGCTCAACGGCACCAGCCTCGACGGCCGGACGATCCAGGTCGAAAAAGCCAAGGCGCCCGGCACCGGGGGCGGGGACCGCCGTGGCGGGGGCGGCCGTGGCGGCTTCGGCGGCCGCGGGGGCTCGCGCGGCGGCGGCGGTCGCTGGTAGCTCCTCCGGCGCACTGATCCCGCCTCACCACCGCGTCATCCTCCACACCGAGGCCTCACTGGGCCTGGGTGGTCAGGAGATCCGGATCCTCGGGGAGGTCCGCTGGCTCGCCCAGCACGGCTGGGACGCGCTCATCGTGTGCCGGCCCCAGAGCCACCTGCTCGGCGAGGCGCGCGCGGCGGGCCTGCCCGTCGTCGACGTGGCGATGCGCGGCGCCTGGGACCTGGCGGCGCTCCTCGGCCTGCGTCGCCTCATGAGGGAGCGCCGCGTCGCCCTCGTGCACACCCACAGCTCCGTCGACAGCTGGCTCGCCGGCCTCGCCGCCAGGTCCCTCGGTCTCCCCGTGGTGCGAAGCCGTCACGTATCGATCCTGGTCCGACGCCGGCGCGCTCTCATCTATCACCTCGCCGACCGGATCATCACGAGCGGCGAGGCCGTGAAGACCCTGGTCGCGCGCGCCGGGGTGCCGGAGCGTCGCATCGTCTCGATCCCGGCGGGCGTCGACACGAACCGGTTCCACCCCGGAGTCTCGGGCCACGCGGTGCGGCAAGAGCTCGGACTCGAGCCCGATAGCCCCGTCGTCGGCCTGGTGGCGAACGTGCGGGGCTCCAAGGGACACAACGTCTTCCTGGAAGCGGCGCGCGAGATCGTCCGGACGGCGCCGTCGACGCGCTTCCTCATCGTGGGAGAGGGCGTCGGCTACGACGAGGTGAGGCGCCGGGTCCGCGAGATGGGCCTGGCGTCGCACGTCCTGATGACGGGCTTCCGCCGCGACATCCCCGAGGTCATGGCCGCCCTCGACGTTCTCACCCTTCCCTCGATCAGGTCCGAGGCGATCTCGCAGGTCGTGCCCCAGGCCCTGGCCGTCGGCACGCCCGTCGTGGCCAGCACGGTGGGCGGCAGCCCCGAGATCATCAAGGACGGCGAGACCGGACGGCTGGTCCCTCCCGGCGACCCGCACGCGCTGGCCCGGGCGATCCTCGAGCTGCTGTCCGATCGGGATCGAGGGCGGGCGATGGCGCGGGCGGGCGGCGACATGGTTCGCGCGCACTTCACCGTGGACGCGTCCATGCGGAGAACCACCCGCGAGTACGAGACTCTTTTAGGTTACTTCCCGGTGCGAAAGTGAGGCCGCCTGGGGCCGGTAGAGCAGAAAGTGCCGGATGGCGCCAACCTCGCGACCTCGTCGTTGATCACCGCAACCGCACACGCGTCGATGCCATCGACCTCGTCCTGGAAGAGCTCGGAGGGGAGCCTGCGGCGGCCCCGCCGCCAGGCGGCCACCTCGGCCGCCGTCCACACGTCGTAGTCCACGCGGGGCAGGCTCGGCATCGCGGCGGGCTCTCGGAGGTCTCGGGCCAGGAGGAACTGGCGAACCGCGCGCTGGACGGGCCGGACCAGGCGAGTCACGGCGCGCTGGCCGTGATCAGCCAGGGTCAACGGTGTCGCCGGCAGGGGCATTGATCGCCGCGCGGTACTCCTGCAGGGTCTGCAGCGTGGTCTCGCCCTTCAAGAGCACCTCGATGGCGCCAATCACCGCCTGAGCGCCATCGATCGTCGTGTAGTACGGGATGCTCTGGCGCAGGGCCGCCTGCCGGGTGATCGCCGATCGCGCGTGGGCCCGCCCATCCTCCGGGATGTCGAGGACGAGCGTGATCAGCCCTTCGAGCATCAGGTCCACGACCCTCGGGCGCTCGCCGGCCCCGCCCGGGATCACGTCGACACTCATGCCCTGCCGCGAGAGGACCCGGGCCGTCTCGCCGGCGCCGACCACGCCGAAGCCCATCTCGACCAGGCGCTTGGCCAGCGTGATGACGGCGCGGCGGTCTCGGCTCCGCGCGGAGATCCAGACCTTGCCGGTCGTCGGCAGCGCACACCCGGCGGCGAGCTGGCTCTTGAGGTACGCCTTGCGAAAGTCCCGGTCGATGCCCATGACCTCGCCGGTCGACTTCATCTCCGGGCCCAGCACCACGTCCACGCCGGGGAACTTGATGAATGGGAAGACCGCTTCCTTGACGGCGATGTGACCCGGCTCCCCCCGCTCGAGCTCGTCGAGCTTCGGCAGCGCCTCGCCCAGCATCGCCCGCGTGGCCAGCTTGGCGAGCGGCACGCCGATCGCCTTGGAGACGAACGGCACCGTCCGCGAGGCGCGCGGGTTCACCTCGAGCACGTACGGGACGTCGTTCCGGACGGCGAACTGCACGTTGATGAGGCCGACCACGTCGAGGGCCCGGGCGAGCGCCGTGGTCTGAGCGCGCATCGCCTCGATCTGCTCCTCGCCGAGCGAGTATGGCGGCAGGGCGCAGGCGGCGTCGCCCGAGTGGATGCCGGCCTTCTCGATGTGCTCCATGATGCCGGCCACGACCACCCGCCGGCCGTCGGCGACGGCGTCGACGTCGACCTCGATGGCCTCGTCCAGGAACTTGTCGATGAGGATCGGGTGCTCGGGCGACACGCTCACGGCCTGCGTGACGTAATGCTGCAGATCCTCGTGATCGTAGACGATCTGCATGGCGCGGCCGCCCAGGACGTACGACGGACGGACCAGGACCGGATAGCCGATGGACGTGGCGATGTCGCGGGCTTCCGGGAGCGACCGGGCGGTGGCGCCGGGGGCCTGGACGAGGCCGAGATCGGTCAGGAGCGCGCTGAATCGCTGGCGGTCCTCGGCGCGGTCGATGGCGTCGGAGCAGGTGCCGAGGAGGGCGACGCCGGCCTCCTCCAGCGCCCGCGCGAGCTTGAGGGGCGTCTGGCCGCCGAACTGGACGATGACACCGCGCGGACGCTCCTTGTCGACCACGTTGAGCACGTCCTCGAGGGTGAGGGGCTCGAAGTACAGGCGGTCCGAGGTGTCATAGTCGGTGGAGACCGTCTCCGGGTTGCAGTTGACCATGATCGCCTCGACGCCCATCTCGCGGAGGGCGAAGGCCGCGTGGACGCAGCAGTAGTCGAACTCGATGCCCTGCCCGATCCGGTTGGGGCCGGAGCCGAGGATCACGACCTTGGAGCGATCGGTCGGCGCCGCCTCGTCCTCCTCCTCGTACGTCGAGTAGAGATACGGCGTGTGGGCGACGAACTCGGCAGCGCAGGTGTCGACGGTCTTGAAAGTCGCCACGATGCCGTGGCGCTTGCGCGCCCGACGCACCTCGGCTTCGTGAGCGCCGGCGAGCTCTCCGATCCGCCGGTCGGCGAAGCCCCGCTGCTTGGCCCGCCGGAGGACGGCCGGGTCGGTGAGTGCCCACCGGGCGATCTCGGGCTCGAAGGCCACCAGCTCCCCGATCTGCTCGAGGAACCAGGGATCGATGCGCGTGAGCGCGTGGATGTCCCGCGTCGTCCAGCCCGCCCGGTAGGCATCGCCGACGGCGAAGAGCCGGTCAGGGGTCGGCACGCTCAGCAGCCGCCGGATCTCCCCGTCCGCGACGGGACGGCCGAGCGTGAGCGCGGAGCGGTCCTGCTCGAGCGAGCGCACCGCCTTCTGCAGCGCCTCCTTGAAGGTCCGCCCGATCGCCATGACCTCGCCCACCGACTTCATCTGCGTCGTCAGTGTCGGATCGGCCTCGGGAAATTTCTCGAAGGCCCAGCGGGGGAACTTCACGACGCAATAATCGAGGACCGGCTCGAAGCAGGCGGGGGTCTCTCGGGTGATGTCGTTCGAGAGCTCATCGAGCGTGTAGCCGACCGCGAGCTTGGCCGCGATCTTGGCGATCGGGAAGCCGGTGGCCTTCGAGGCCAGGGCCGAGGAGCGAGACACGCGCGGATTCATCTCGATGACGACCAGCCGCCCGTCGTCGGGGTTGACCGCGAACTGGATGTTGGAGCCGCCGGTCTCCACGCCGATCTCCCGGATGACGGCGATGGCGGCGTCGCGCATCGCCTGGTATTCCCTGTCGGTCAACGTCTGCGCGGGCGCGACCGTGACCGAATCGCCGGTGTGGATCCCCATCGGATCGACGTTTTCGATGGAGCAGATCACGACCACGTTGTCCTTGAGATCGCGCATCACCTCCAGCTCGAATTCCTTCCAGCCGAGGACCGACTCCTCGACCAGCACGGTGCCGAGCGGCGACGCCCGGAGGCCCCAGCGGATCGCCTCGTCCAGCTCCTCCGGCGTGCGGGCGATCGACCCGCCGCTGCCGCCGAGGGTGAACGACGGGCGGATGACGACGGGATACCCGAGCCAGCGCGCGGCCTGACGCGCCTCCTCCGGCGTCCCGACGTAGCGTGAGCGTGGCAGGGCCAGACCGATCCGCTCGATCGCCCGCTTGAACTCCGCCCGGTCCTCGGCCTTGCGGATCGCCGGCAGCGTGGCGCCGATCAGCTCGACGCCGAAGCGGTCCAGCGTGCCGTCCTCGGCGAGCGCGACCGCGACGTTGAGCGCCGTCTGGCCGCCGAGCGTGGGCAGGAGGGCCTGGGGGCGCTCACGCTCGATGACCCGGGCGACGAACTCGGGCGTGAGCGGCTCGACGTAGGTGCGGTCGGCCATCTCCGGGTCGGTCATGATGGTGGCGGGGTTCGAGTTGACGAGGACGACCTCGAACCCCTCCTCGCGGAGCGCCCGGCACCCCTGTGTCCCCGAGTAGTCGAACTCGCAGGCCTGCCCGATGACGATCGGCCCCGAGCCCAGGATCAGGATCTTTTGCAGATCCGTCCGACGTGGCATGCGCTCAGCCCGCCGCGCCCCGCATGAGGGCTGTGAAGCGCTGGAACAGATGGTGGGCGTCGCACGGGCCCGGCGCCGCCTCGGGGTGGTACTGGACCGAGAACGCCGGCCACTCCCGATGCCGGAGGCCCTCGCACGTCCCGTCGTTGAGGTTCACGTGCGTCACGACCCAGCCGGCCGCCTCGACCGAGGCGGGGTCGACGGCGAAGCCGTGGTTCTGGGCGGTGATCTCCACGCGCCCCGTCCCGACGTCCTGGACAGGGTGGTTCGCGCCGTGATGCCCGAAGGGCAGCTTGTAGGTGCGGCCGCCGGCCGCCAGACCGAGGATCTGGTGGCCGAGACAAATTCCAAAAACCGGGAGCCGGCCGAGCAGCGCGTGCGCGGCGGCGACGAGGTAGGGCGCCGCTTCGGGGTCGCCCGGGCCGTTTGAGAAGAAGACGCCGTCGGGTCGCCGCGCGAGCACGGCCTCGGCGGGGGTGGTCGCCGGCACCACCGTCACCTCGCAGCCGGCCGCCGCGAGCTGGCGCAGGATGTTCCGCTTGATCCCCGAGTCGTAGGCCACCACGCGGTGGAGCGGCGCGCGCGCCGCGGGCCACGTCGTCTCCCTCTCACCCATGACCTCGCGGACGAGATCGCGGCCGACGAGCGTCGGGACCGTCCGGGCCCGCGCCCCCAAGCGGTCCTCGTCGAGGTCCACCGACGAGATCACGCCGTCCTGGGCGCCGCGGTCCCGCAGGTGGCGCGTGAGGGCCCGCGTGTCGATCCCCTGGATGCCCACGATGCCGTGCGCCTCCAGATAGGCGTGGAGGTCGCTTCGGCTGCGCCAGCTGGACGGGCGGACCGCCGCCTCCTTGACCACGAAGCCGTTCACCCACGGCCGGCCCGACTCGGCGTCCTCGTCGTTGACGCCGTAGTTGCCGATGAGCGGGTACGTCATCACGACGATCTGGCCCCGGTACGACGGGTCGGTGAGAATTTCCTGATATCCCGCCATCGCGGTGTTGAACACGACCTCTCCCCACGCCTCACCGATGGCGCCCAGCGCTTCGCCCCGGAAACAGCGGCCGTCGCGGAGGGCCAGCAGTGCGGGGCGCATGGCGACGGTCAGCGATCCTCGCGACGGCTCAGCGCGCGGCCCCGACCGTCCGCACGGGATCGGCGAGCGCGCGCTCCCCGAGTCGCCGGGCGATCAGCTCGGCCGCCATCGCATGTCCAACCGGCGTCCAGTGGTTGTCGATGGCGTAGTAGGTGCGGGCGCCCCGGCGCTCGAGCTCGAGCACGCCGGGCAGCGCGTCGAGGCACTCGAGCGCGATCGCGCGGCAGAACTCGGCGACCAGGCGCTGCGGCCGGGCGGGGTCCGCGAGGAAGGCCTGCACCGGGGTGTGGCGGTGGCCGAGGATTCTCAAGGCCGCCTGCAGCCCGACGTCGGCCTGGAGCGCGGCCGGGATGACGAGCAGGACCAGCCGCACGCCGCGAGCGGCGAGCTCGGCGCGGAGCTCGAGCACGATTCGCTGGGTCAGACGCCAGCCCGGCTCCACGTACCGCGGGTCATACCAGCTTGCCACCGTCGCCGGCACGTAGGGGAGGTCCACGGTCATCCCGCTCCACCCGGCCAGCTCGAGGAGCTTCGGATTCCCGACGGTCAGGCGGCGCGCCTGGGCCGTGAAGAAGTCGGCGACGCGCAACCGCGGCAGCCATGGCGATGCCTGCGCGCGCGGGACCGTGGCCGCGGAGGCCGGCCCCGTCACCCTGAGATCGTCGCCCTCGAGCGTGAAGCAGGGGACGGTGGACTTCGGCGCATAGATCGCCTCCTCGATGCAGAGGTTATCGAGAAGGTCATTGACGACGGTCAGCCCCAGAACGACGACATCAGGCCGCAGCCGGTCCTCGAGCATCCGATACAGGAGGAGTTGCTGGCCCGTGCCGTGGCCGGGGATGCCGGCGTTGACGACCTCCCAGCGGCGCCCGGCGCGGCCACGATTGAGGAACCCCTCGAGCCGGGCGGGCCAGGCCTCCTCGGCCTCCACGGCGGCACCGAACGTGAACGAGTCGCCGAGCGCGAGCACCCGTCCGACGTCGGGCGCCCTGCCGTCGGGCATGCTCAGGCCCCGCAGGCCGAATGCGTTGGTGGTGATCCGCACGACCCGCTCGTGCCCGCCGAACGTCTTCCGCACATCGAGGTTCGGTCGTCCGAGGCTGCCGAGCCGGTCGTGGCGGTCGATGATCCGGACGTCCGGGTAGAGGAGCCGGAGTCCGAGCTCGAGCGACAGGAGCGCCAGACCCAGGCCGAGCGCGGCCAGGCCGAAGCGGTGGAGCCACGTCATCGCGGCTTGCGGACGAGGTGATGCTCGAGGACGAGGAGGTCCATCCCGCTGCGCCGGAAGGTGTTCAGGGCGTCGATCGGCGCGCTGACGATGGGCTCGCCTTTGAGATTGAACGACGTGTTGAGGACGAGGGAGACGTCCGTCGCCTCGCCGAACTTCTCGATCAGGCGGTAATAGCGCGGGCTGACGTCGCGGTGGACCAGCTGGGGCCGCGACGAGCCGTCGACGTGGGTGATCGCCGGCACGCGGTCGCCGACGACGGGCGCCACGTACAGCATGAAGCGCGTGGGGTAGTGCTTGGCGGCGTCGGGCAGATCGAAGAACTGTTGGGATTTCTCGGCCAGCACCGAGGGGGCGAACGGCCGGAACGGCTCCCGGAACTTGATCTTGATGTTCACGACGTCTTTCATGTCGGGGCGGCGCGGGTCGGCCAGGATCGAGCGGCTCCCGAGGGCGCGGGGCCCCCACTCGAAGGCGCCGTGGTACCAGCCCACCACCTGGCCGCCCATCAGCGACTCGACGACCCGGTCGAGCATCCGGTCCTCGTCCTCGATCGTCTCGAACGAGGCGCCCTCGCGACGGAGCGTGTCCACGATGAGCGAGTCGGGGTACGTCTTGCCCCAGTAGGCGTGATCCATCACGAACCGGCGGGGCTGCCCGAGCAGGACGTGGTAGGCGTACAGCGCCGCCCCCAGGGCGCCACCGGCATCGCCAGCCGCCGGCTGGACGTAGATCTCGTCGAACGGCGTGGATCGGAGGACTTTGTAGTTCGCCACGCAGTTGAGGCCGACGCCGCCCGCGATGCAGAGCTTGGTGAGCCCGGTCTGCCGGTGGATATGACGGGCCATGGCGATCATGACCTCTTCGGTCACCTGCTGGATGCTGGCGGCGATGTCGGCGTAGTACTGGTTGGTCCGGAGCTCGTCGGCCGAGGGCGGGTTCGGGTCGTCGTAGAGCGAGGTCTGCGCGGTCACGAAGCGCCCCCTGGGATCGCGCGGGCGTCCGAACAGCTCCTCGAACTTCCGCGTGAACGAGCGCTCGGTGTGGTACGGAAAGCTGACGTACGCGGGGTCGAGCCACAGGCTGCCGTCGTCGCGCAGCTCGATGATCTGCTTGACCCGGTCCACGTATCTGGGCTGACCGAACGGCGCCATGCCCATGACCTTGTACTCGCCCTCGTTCACCTCGAAGCCGAGGAATGCCGTGAACACCGAGTACAGCAGGCCCAGGGAGTGGGGGAAGGCCAGCTCGTGCGTCAGCGCGAGGCGATTTCCGCCGCCCTCGCCCCAGTCGCCGCGTCCATGCCCGATCGCCGCCGTGGTCCACTCGCCCACGCCGTCGACCGTCAGGATCGCCGCCTCCTCGAACGGGGAGCAGTAGAGGGCGCTCGCGGCGTGGGAGGCGTGGTGCTCGACGAAGAGGATGCGCGACGGATCGGTCCCGAGGTGGCGGCGGATGTAGTCCTTGATCCACAGCTTGTCGCTGAGCCACAGGTGCATGCCGTCCCGGAACAGCCGCCGCGAGCGGGGGAACGTCGCCAGGATCGTCGTGAACAGCCGCTCGGCCTTGACGAAGGGCTTTTCGTAGAACACGACGTAGTCGAGGTCGCCGGCCCGGAGCCCGCCCTGGGTGAGGCAGAAGTCGATGGCCCGGCCCGGGAAGGCGGAGTCATGCTTCTTGCGCGAGAAGCGCTCCTCCTGGGCCGCCGCGACCAGCCGCCCGTCGACGAGCAGGGCGGCGGCGGCGTCGTGGTAGTGGCAGCTGATGCCGAGAATGTTCATCGCGCTCTCCTGGGGATGGTTACTGCCGTCGGGCTTCGGCGAGCGTCCCCGGCGTCTCCCGTCTCGGGCGCCAGAAGCTCGACCGGTGGCGTCCACGGACGAGGAGCGGGTCGCTGACCGCGCGCCTGACGAGGGCGACGGGACCGAGCAGGACGTAGTACAGCAGCGTGTAGACGAGCGTCGCTTGCTTGTCGCCGAGCCAGAAGGCGAACCGCTTCCAGCCCTCCCACGCGCTCCGGAGCAGGGATGTCATCGCCGGCGCCCTCAAAACAGGGTGTAGATGAAGGGCGCCAGGGCGCTCGACTGACCGAGGACCAGCAGCAAACCGAAGAGGAAGATGACGACAAACATCGGCATCATCCACCAGAGCTTCTGCCGCCAGAGGAACTCGAAGAACTCACCCATGATGCTGAGACGGTGCGCGGCCTGCTCGAGCTTCGACATGTGGCCTCCCCAGATCGAGTTCAATGGACGAATATCGCAAGATCTGTACCCGGCCCGCCCTGCAGCGCGTTGCGCGGCTTTTGTGCTCCATTGCAGCGGCCGGTGTGCAGCGCGCTGCCCAGGATGCCCCGGTCCTCCCGACGCGCTGGGTAAGCGGCTGCACAGCCCACGTGTCCAACAAGTCGCTCAACCTCTCGTACTCCGGGAGCGACCTCTAGAAACATGAGGGGCTCTTAGCCATCTGATACGCTGAGGTGAGGATGCTCATTCACGTCCTCGCCTGCGACTACGACGGCACGATCGCCGCCGGCGGGCGGGTCGCCGACGCGACGAAGGCGGCGCTCGCGCGGGTCCGCGAGTCGGGACGCAAGCTGGTCCTCGTGACGGGCCGCCTGCTGCCCGATCTGCGACACGTCTTCCCCGACGCCGATCACCTCTTCGACGCGATCGTGGTCGAGAACGGCGCGGTGCTCTACCTGCCCTCGGCCCGCGAGATCCGGACTCTCGGCGAGGCGCCGGAAGCGGTCCTGGTCGACGCGCTCCGCCGCCGCAGCGTCCCGTTCGACCTGGGCGGCTCGATCATCGCCACGACGGCCCGCTTCGCCGAGCCCGCCCTCGCGGCCATCCGCGAGACCGGCGTCGAGCGGACCCTCGTCTTCAACCGGGAATCGATGATGCTCCTGCCGGGCGGCGTGACCAAGGGCACGGGGCTCGAGGCGGCGCTCGACACGATGGAGCTCTCGGTCCACAACGTCGTCGGAATCGGGGATGCCGAGAACGACCATGCCTTTCTCTCGCTCTGCGAGTGCGCCGTCGCGGTGGGCGATGCGGTCGAGGCGCTCCGGGAGCGCGCGGACCACGTGACACGCGGGCCGGGGCCGCTGGGGGTCGTGGAGGCGATCGAGGAGCACGTCCTCGGCGACCTCGCCGATCTCGCCCCGAAGCTCGGGCGCCATCGACTGGCGCTCGGCGCGCGGGAGGACGCGAGCCCCGTCGCGGTCGACGCCCACCGGACCACCCTCCTGGTCGTGGGGCCGTCGGGCACCGGCAAATCGACGGTCACGGGGGTTCTCGTCGAGCGTCTCGTCGATAGCGGGCGATCGGTGTGCGTGCTCGATCCCGAGGGCGACTACCAGACCCTCGGGGAGCTGGAAGGGGTGCTGGTCCTCGGCGGCAAGGCCGATCGCACGCTTCCCACGGCTGAAGAGCTCGCACAGCTCCTCCGCCGTCCCAAGACCGGCCTCGTCCTGAACCTCTCCGCCATGTCGCGGAGCGAGAAGGTCGCCTACGGCACGCAGGCCGTCGGCGCCGTCGCGGCCGCGCGGAGCCTCACCGGCATGCCGCACTGGCTCGTCATCGACGAGGCGCACCACATCTTCCCCGCAGACGCGTCCGCCTCGGTCGACGTCCTCCGGCGGGAGGGGGCCTCACTCTGCCTCAGCACGCTCTCGGCCGACCAGCTCGCGCGCGACGTTCGCCGCCTGCCGACGGCGGTCGTGGCGACCGACCTGGCGACCTTCGTCGGCGCCGTGAAGTCCGTCCTCGACGAGCGGGAAAGCGCCGCCCGCGTGCCGGCTGTTCCCGGTGGCGCGCTCGCGCCCGGTGAGGTGGCCCTGGCCTCCCTCGACTCGCGGGAGGCGCGCGTGACGCGCTTTCGCGTCGCGCGCCGGCGCCACGAGCACCGGCGCCACATCCGCAAGTACGCCGAGGGCGAGCTGCCGCCCCACCGGAGCTTCTTCTTCCGCGGCCCGGACGGCAAGCTCAACCTCCGGGCCACGAACCTTCTGCGGTTCTGCGAGCTGGCCGAAGGGGTGGACGAGGCGACGTGGGCCCATCATCTGAGGGTGGGCGATTACTCGCGGTGGATCCGCGAGATGATCAAGGACCCCGAGCTGGCCGACGAGGTCGCCGCCCTCGAGGGCGACGCCGCGCTCGCGCCCGACGCGTCCCGCATCGGGGTCCTCGACGCGATCCGGCGCCGCTACGCGGTGTGAGGCCAGCGCACCTCGGACGCGCGCTTGTCATCGCGCAGGCCGAGGAACACCGGGTGGCGCAGTCGGCCATCGCCGGTCCATTCCGTGAATCCGATCTGGGCGACGAGGCGGGGCTCGAGCCAGGTCACGCCGCGCTCGCGCGGGGGATCTGCGAAGGGCGCGGTCGGACGCACGAGCGGCCTGAAGCGCTCCATCAGGTCGGCGAGGGCCCGCTCGGTGAAGCCGGTCCCGACCTTGCCCGCGTACCGCAGTCGCCTGCCGGCGTACGCGCCGACCAGCAAAGCCCCGAAATGCGCGCGTGACCCGCCGGGGGCGGTGAAGCCGCCGACGACGAACTCCTCCTCGGAACGGACCTTCACCTTCCGCCACGACGGGGAGCGCACGCCAGGCAGGTACCGCGAGTCCGGGGCTTTGCCGACGAGGCCCTCGAGGCCGAGACGCTTCGCCTGCTCGAAGGCCTCGAAGCCGTCGGTGGCCAGGCGTCGCGCCACCATGACGCGCTTGCCTTTTCGCACCTCGTGCTCGACGACGGCTCGCCGCTCGGCGAGGGGTCGGGCGCGGAGGTCGCGCCCGCGCGCCCAGAGACAATCGAAGACGGCGAACACCGGCGCGGCCTCCGGCTCTCCTTCGAGCCGCCGCTGCAGGAGCTGGAAGCGCGAGATGCCATCCCGATCGAAGATGACGACCTCGCCGTCGAGCGCGAGGGTCGGCGCCGGCAAGGCGGCGATGGCCGCGGCGATCTCGGGAAAATCCTCGGTGCGGTCCTTCAGATTCCGTGTGAGGAGGCTGACCTGCTTGCCTTCCTTGTAGGCGATGATCCGGTAGCCGTCGTACTTCTCCTCGTAGATCCAGCCGGCGTGATGGAAGGGCGTGGCCACCAGCGTGGCCAGCATGGGCTTGACGCGGAAGGGAATGCGCGGGGGCGCCACGCGCTCAGGCGCTGCGACGCGACGCGCGGGGCGGATCGGCCTCGGCGGCTGCCGCGAGCTGGCGCGGGGTCGCTCCCGCCGCCCGGGCGATCCCCGCCATGGTGCGGCGCGAGACGACGGACAGCGGCTTGGCGACCGTGATGTCGACCGTGGAGGCGGCGGCGTCACGGTGCTTGATCAGGAGCCAGCGCTGCCCGTCGGTGTGGACGAGGACCCACGAGCCGGTGAGCTTGCGACCGCGGAGCCGGAATTTCAGGTCGCCCTTCACGAGCGCCCGGGTGACGTCCGAGACTTCCGGCTCCCACGTGCCGCGGTCCCAGATCATGACCGTGCCCGCGCCGTACTCCCCTTCCGGGATGACGCCCTCGAACTCGTTATAGGCGATCGGATGGGGCTCGGTCATCATCGCCAGCCGCTTGACGGTCGGGTCGAGCGCAGGCCCCTTGGGCACCGCCCATGAGAGCATCACGCCCTGGTGCTCCAGCCGGACGTCGTAGTGGAGATGGCTGGCGCGATGCTTCTGGACGACGAACTCGAGCTGCTGCCGGGCGCGACCTC
>Ga0209399_10001022_pt1 | contig 15131 bp, 14 predicted proteins | sample OV2TP3_FD_184130 | JGI IMG/M metagenome (GOLD analysis project Ga0209399, IMG submission 184130) | Hot spring microbial communities from Beatty, Nevada to study Microbial Dark Matter (Phase II) - OV2 TP3 (SPAdes) (version 3) | ecosystem: Environmental > Aquatic > Thermal springs > Hot (42-90C) ... | reverse complement strand
CACGAAGTTGCAGGCGCTTTCCGGCACCTCGAGGCCGAGCTCGCGCAGCCGCTCGCGGGTCCAGGCGCGCCATCGGGTATTGTGGGCGCGCGCCTTGTCTGTGAAGGCCACGTCGTCGAGCGCCGCCAGGCCGGCCGCCATCGCCGGCGCCGACACGTTGAACGGGCCGCGCACCAGATTCAAAACGCGGGCGACGGCGGCCGGGCAATAGGCCCAGCCGAGGCGCGCGCCGCCGAGGCCGAAGATCTTGGAGAACGTGCGGGTCATCACCACGTTGTCGCCGCCGTCCACCAGCTCGACGCCGGGCGAATAATCGTTGCCGGCGACGAACTCGGCGTAAGCCGCGTCGATCACCAGGATCACGTGCTCGGGCAGGCCGTCGCGCAGGCGGGCGAGCTGGTCGGCCGCGAGATACGTGCCGGTCGGGTTGTTGGGATTGGCGATGAACAGCAGCCGCGTCTTGGCGCCGGCGCGCCGGATCAGCGCGTCGACGTCGGCGGTGAGGTCCTTTTCCGCCACCTTAACCGGCGTCGCGCCGGCGGCCTTGGCGGCGATCGGGTAGATCAGGAACCCGTGCTCGTTGTACAGCACTTCGTCGCCCGGCCCGGCGTAGGCCCTGCACATCAGGATCAGCAGCTCGTCCGAGCCGGCGCCGCAGACGATGCGGTCGGGGTCGAGGCCGTGACGGGCTGCGAGCGCCCGGCGCAGCTCGGTGGCGGAGCCGTCCGGATAGCGGTGCAGCGTCGCCGCCGCCTTCTCGTAGGCGGCAACCGCCCTGGGGCTGGGCCCGAAGGCGCCCTCGTTGCTGGACAGCTTGATCGCCTTCTTCCTGCCGGCGATGGCGGACTCGCCGCCGACGTAGGGGGCGATGTCGATGATCCCGGGTCGCGGCTTCGGCGCGCTCATGACCCGGCGCTCCCGTCCAGGGGGTGCGGGTCGGCGAGGTCGGAGTCGCCGAGCGGCGTCGCGTAGCCGCCGAGGTGCACCAGCCGCTTCGCGGGGCGGCCGAGACCGTCCTTCAGCCGTTTCAGTTGCCGGCTCTTGGAGTCGACGAAGCCGAACACCTCGACCAGATAAGTCCAGACGGCGGGTCGGCCGGAGCCGTGCCAGACCTGGTGCGACACCGCGGACACGCCGGCCACCGACAATGCCTGCTCGACCGCCTTGACGCCGATGTCGGCATCCGCCTCGACCGCCAGGTACGAGCGGTCGCGGCCGGTCTGCTCCTGGTCGATGGCGCAGATCACCAGCGCCTCCAGGCCGGCGCCGGCGGCGCCACCGATGAACGGCAGCCTGGCGATGACGCGCGGGGTGTCCGGCGACTCCGACACCAGCAGCGGCCACCAGTGCTCCTCGTCGTCGCGGCGCGGCAGCGGCAGGATGCCGACGGTGGCCCGCATGCTGCGCACCGCTTCGACGACGGCGCGGGTCGATACGTGGCGGCTCATCGGCGTGAACGAACCGTACTGGTCGCGGGCCATGTCGGAGTATCCGACGCCGTCGTCGCCGACGTAGACCGCGACCGAGAACGGCCCCTCGAATCGCAGCGTGGCGACGATCAACTCGCGCCAGATGCGCGCCAGCTCGCGCTTCGGGAAGTGCCCGCGGTGGCGGTTCATCAGGCGGTACAGGATTTCCGCCTCGCGGGCCGGCCGGATCTTGATCTTCTCGCGGCGCTTGGCGTTGCGGACCTTCTCGACCACCTCGGTCCGCTCGATGATCAGGTCGTGGATGGAATCGTCGATGCCGTCGATTTCCCGGCGCAACGCCGCGAGCTTGTCCTTGTCGACCGTCATGACGCGCGCCCAAGAAAGTTCCAAGAGAGGCCCATCCGTCGCCCGCGGACACTCTCCTGGCGGTCGGCCTCGCGGCCGGCCGGGATGCCGTCGGAGCCGGGAAAAGCGCGCCTAGTGATAATGGCAAGGCCCCGTAAAATCAAAGAAAACATTGACACTCCAGGGCCCCGCACCTAGCTATGATGCCCTTTTCCGGACCGCGGAAATCGCGGCGTCCGGGATCGCACGACGGAAAACCGGCGATGACCGCCCACAAGAGCCACAGCGACGGCCGCGCGAAAGCGGCGCCGGCACCGGCACCGCTCCCCGGCCATCACGTGCGCCTCGGCGCCAAGACGCCGCTCAGGCTCGACTGCGGCGTCGAGCTTTCCGAATTTCCCGTCGCCTATCAGACCTACGGCAAGCTCAACGCCGACCGCTCCAACGCCATCCTCATCTGCCACGCGCTGACCGGCGATCAGTTCGTCGCCGAGCCGCACCCGGTCACCGGCAAGGAGGGCTGGTGGGACATGACCGTCGGCCCGGGCAAGACCATCGATACCGAGAGGTTCTTCGTCGTCTGCGCCAACATCCTCGGCGGCTGCATGGGCACGTACGGGCCGAAGGACATCAACCCGAGGACGGGCAAGCCGTGGAACCTGGATTTCCCGGTGATTACCATCGCCGACATGGTGCGCTGCCAGGCGCTGCTGCTCGACCACCTGGGCATCAGGAAGCTGTTCGCGGTGACCGGCGGTTCGATGGGCGGCATGCAGGTGCTGGAGTGGGCGTCCACCTATCCGGAGCGCGTGTTCGCGGCGATCCCAGTCGCCACTGCGGCGCTGCATACGGCCCAGAACATCGCCTTTCACGAGGTCGGCCGGCAGGCGATCATGACCGACCCCGATTGGTGCGGCGGCGAGTACCTGATCCACGGCAAGCGGCCGACCAAGGGACTGGCGGTCGCCAGGATGGCCGCGCACATCACCTATCTTTCGGACCAGGCGTTGCACCGCAAGTTCGGGCGCCGCCTGCAGGACCGCGACGGCATCGGCTTCGGCTTCGAGCCCGAGTTCCAGGTGGAGAGCTATCTCCGCCACCAGGGCATCACCTTCGTCGACCGGTTCGACGCCAATTCGTATCTCTACATCACCCGCGCCATGGATTACTTCGACCTGATCTCGAAGAACGGCGGGCAGCTCGCCAACGCCTTCACGAACACGCCGGTCCGGTTCTGCGTCATCTCGTTCACCGGCGACTGGCTGTTCCCGACGTCCGAGAACCGCCGCATCGTGCACGCGCTCAACGCGGCCGCCGCCGACGTCAGCTTCGCCGAAATCGAATCCGACAAGGGCCACGACGCGTTCCTGCTCGACGAGCCGGAATTCCAGCGGGTGCTGAAGGGGTTCCTGGACGGCGCCGCCGAACACCTGGCCAAGGCTGCCGGGAAGAAGTAATGAACCGCGACCGCAAGGCCATCCGCGTCGATCTGCAATTGATCGCCGGCATGATCGAGCCGCATTCGCGGGTGCTCGACGTCGGCTGCGGCGACGGCACGTTCCTGGACTACCTGGTCCACTTCCACCACGTCGACGGGCGCGGCATCGAGCTGTCCATGGACGGCGTCAAGGCCTCGATCACGGCCGGGCTGTCGGTGATCCAGGGCGACGCCGATACCGACCTGAAGGACTACCCCGACAACGCCTTCGACTACGTGGTGCTGAGCCAGACCCTGCAGGCGATGGTGCAGCCGAAGACGGTGCTGAGCCATCTGTTGCGCATCGGCAAGCGGGCGATCGTGTCGTTCCCGAACTTCGCCCACTGGCGGGCGCGCCTCTACCTCGGCATCCTCGGCAAGATGCCGGTCTCGAAAACGCTGCCTTACCAGTGGTACGACACCCCCAACATCCACTTGTGCACCATCCGCGATTTCGTGGCGCTGTGCCGCGAGCTCGGCATCGTCATCGAGACGCAGAAGATCCTCGACGCCGAGGGCCATGTGCGCCAGGTCGGCCCGTGGCTGTTTTCGGCCAACTTGCTCGGCGAACAGGCGGTCTACCTGCTGCGGAAAAAATAGCGGTGCACGGCGGTTGGTCGTCCGCCGAATCTCAACAAATATCGTCATTCCGGACGTTAGGCGAGCCCGAAAACCGCAGGTTTTCGGTTTGCAAGCCTTACGATCCGGAATCCAGGATGGCAATGGGTTCGCTGGGCTCGCTGGATTCCGGATCACTGACCTTCCTTGCCAAATCTTGTCCCGCCGAAGACGTGGACAAGATTTGGAGGAAGGTCGTGTCCGGAATGACGCGATTATGCAGGCGGAACCCTTCCCCGCGGCGACACGCGCGGCGTGCGCTCGGCCACCGGCAGGTAGCGGCGTGCGCGGACGCGGGCGGTCTCGACGCCGGCGGCGTAGATCTGCTTCACCGCTTCGGTCATCACCACGCCGGAGAAGGTCTTGAACAGGCGCTGGCCGACCTCCTCCCAGGCCGGCGCCGACGACAGGATCATCCGCGAGCGCGCCGGCGGCACGAACAGCGCCCGGTGCGATTCGATCGGCGTGAACAGGTTGTCGCGCAGCACCCGCGACAGCTGCCCCGGCGTGTAGGGCAGGCCGTGGCCGAACGGCGTGCGCTCGAACCGCGCCCAAATGCCGCGCCGGTTGGGAACGATCGCCAGCAGCCGCCCGCTGTCCGACAGCACGCGCCAGATCTCGCGCAGCATCGGTCGCACCTGGCCGGCGCATTCGAGCGCGTGCACCAGCACCACCCGGTCCATGCTGAGGTCGGGGAACGGCAGGTCGAGCTCGTCGACCAGCGTCGTCAGGCCGGGCTCGTCGTGCGGCCAGGGCAACACGCCTTGCTGCGCCGGCATCGCCGCCAGCACCCGGCCGGCCTCGCTGCGGAAGCCGGCGAGATAGGGCGCCGCGTAGCCGAGCCCCAGGATGCTCTCGCCGGCGACGCTCGGCCACAGCTCGCGCAGCTGGCGGCGGATCATCCGGCGCGCCACCTGCCCCAGCGACGAGGCGTAAAAATCCCTCAGATCAACGACATCGATCCACATGGCGCGGACGAGCATACAACGGATGCGTCGGTTTGCCACCGCCCGCCGCTTGCGCCGCCGGGTCCGGGTGCTAGTCTCCGGCCCGGTTGTTTAGATTCCGAAAGGACCGCCATGAAACTCCGCTACTCCGCGACCTCGCCCTACGTGCGCAAGGTTTCTGTAACCCTGATCGAGACCGGACTGGACGAGATGGTCGAGCGCATCCCGACCAGCGTCTGGGATCCGGCGACCGACATCGGCAAGGACAATCCGCTCGGCAAGGTGCCGGCGCTGATCCTCGACGACGGCAGCGTGCTCTACGACTCGCCGGTGATCTGCGAGTACCTGGACGGCCTGAACAAGGGCCAGAAGCTGTTTCCCGCCAACGGCAAGGCGCGCTGGCGGGCGCTCAAGCTGCAGGCGCTCGGCGACGGCATGACCGACGCCGGCATCCTGCGCCTGCTGGAGGGCCGGCGGCCGAAGGAATTGCAGTGGGACAAGTGGGCGGATCGCCAGGCCGCGGCGGTGGCGCGCGCCATGGACGCGCTGGAGGAGGAAGCGGACGCGATGGCCAAGGGTCCGGTCACCATCGGCCACGTCGCCGTCGGCTGCTCGCTCGGCTGGCTCGACTTCCGGTTCCCGGAGTTGGGGTGGCGCAAGCAGCGGCCGGCGCTCGCCGACTGGTACGACGAGTTTGCCGATCGCAAGTCGATGGTGGCGACGGCGCCGAAGGAGTAGGGCTAGAGCAACATCCGGTAAGGTCCAACCCGTTTTTCCCTCTCCGCCCCATTTGGGCGGAGAGGGTTGATCCGCGACGGCTTCTCAATGTCGTGCGCCTACGTCAGCCAGCCACTTCCTTGCGATGCGCTGCGGCCATTTCCGCCATGCCGGTGAAATAGAAATCGGGCGCGCGTTCGAGCGTCGTCGGCACGGTGGCGCCGGCGCCTTTCTTGCCGTGGCGGCGGTCGATCCACGCCGATTTGAGCCCGATCTTCTGCGCCGGGGCGTGGTCGTGATAGCGGCTTTGCGCGGTATGCAGGATGCGGTCCCTGGCGATGCCCATCTCGGCCAGCCGCGCCAGCATGTAGTCGAAGTTGCGTAAATCCGGCTTGTAGGAGCCGATGTCCTCGGCGGTGAACACGGCGTCGAAGGCGACGCCGAGCTTCCTGTTGCTGCCGGCGAACGACACGCGGTCGACGTTCGACAGCACCGCCAGCCGGTAATGGCGCTTCAGGTAGCGCAGCGCGTCGGGCGAATCCGGGAACGCCGGCCAGTCGCCGACCGAGGCCCCGAACGCCTCGGCCTCGGCGTCCGTCGCCGCGACGCCCCACGCCGCGGCCATGCGCCGGAGCGTGTGCGCGACCACCTCGGAATAGATCATCGCCGGCGTCTCGTCCTCCTGCGCCGACTGGCAGACGGCGAAGGTCTCCAGCACCTCGTCGTGGGTCTTCTTGAGGCCGCGGCGCTCGAGCCACGGGCCGATGGCGGCCGCGAGGCCGGTCTCCCAGTCGATCAGGGTGCCGTAGCAGTCGAAGGTGAGGGTGTCGAAGTCGGCGAGCCGCATCGGCGCCTCCGGTCCGCCATTCCGCCCGCGCTCACGTCATGTACTGGCCGCCGTTGGCGGTCAGCGTCGAGCCGGTGATGAAGCCCGCCGCGTCGGAGGCGAGGAACGCCACGCAGCGGGCGATCTCGTCGGCCTCGCCGAGCCGGCCGACCGGGATCAGCGGCAGGATCTTGGACTCCAGAATGTCCTTGGGCACCGCCATCACCATCTCGGTGGCGATGTAGCCGGGCGCCACGGCGTTGACGGTGATGCCCTTGGCCGCGGTCTCCAGCGCGATCGCCTTGGTGAAGCCGATCAGCCCGGCCTTGGCGGCGGAATAGTTGCACTGGCCGAACTGGCCCTTCTGGCCGTTGATGGAGCTGATGTTGATGATCCGCCCGAAGCCGCGCTCGCGCATGCCGTCGATGACGTGGCGGGTCATGTTGAAGACGCTGGTGAGGTTAGTGGCGATCACCGCGTCCCATTCCGTCTTTTCCATCCGGTGCAGCGGCTTGTCGCGGGTGATGCCGGCGTTGTTGACCAGCACCTCGACCGGCCCCAAGTCGGCCGCCACCTTGGCGACGCCCGCCCGGCTGGCGTCGAAGTCGCCGACGTCGAACTTGTAGACGGCGATCCCGGTGTCGTTGCCGAACGCCTTGGCGGCGGCATCGTTGCCGCCGTAGTTGGCGGCCACCTTGCAGCCGGCCTTCTTCAGCGCCACCGAGATCGCGCGGCCGATCCCCCGGGTACCGCCGGTAACCAGTGCCACCCGTGCCATAGTCTCCTCCGTCTCCTCCCTGGGCGTGCGGTTTTTTTAAGTTTGTTTATTTCTTTCGTTCAATCGCGGGCGACGCACATGGCGATCCCCATGCCGCCGCCGATGCACAGCGTCGCCAGCCCCTTTTTGGCGTCGCGGCGCTGCATCTCGTGGAGCAGCGTCACCAGGATGCGGGCCCCCGAGGCGCCGACCGGATGGCCGATGGCGATGGCACCGCCGTTGACGTTGACCTTGCCGGTATCCCAGCCGAGGTCCTTGTTGACCGCGCACGCCTGGGCGGCGAACGCCTCGTTGGCCTCGATCAGGTCGAGGTCGTCGACCTTCCAGCCGGCCTTCTTCAGCGCCATGCGGCTGGCCGGGATCGGCCCGGTGCCCATGATCGCCGGATCGACGCCGGCGGTCGCCCACGACACGATGCGGGCCAGCGGCTCGACGCCGCGCTTGCCGGCGTCCTTCGCCGACATCAACACCACCGCGGCACCGCCGTCGTTGATTCCCGACGCGTTGCCGGCGGTGACGGTGCCGTCCTTGGCGAACGCCGGGCGCAGCTGCGCCAGGCTTTCGACGGTGACGCCCTTCTTCGGATACTCGTCGGTGTCGACCACGGTGTCGCCCTTGCGGCCCTTGATCGTCACCGCCACGATCTCGGCCTTGAAGCGGCCGGCCTTCTGCGCCGCCTCGGCTTTATTCTGGGAGGCGCAAGCGAAGCGGTCCTGCTCGTCGCGGGTCAGCTGCCATTTGTGGGCGACGTTCTCGGCGGTATTGCCCATGTGATAGCCGTTGAAGGCGTCCCACAGGCCGTCCCTGATCATGGTATCGACGAGCTCGGTGGCGCCCATCTTGGTGCCGCCCCGCAGGTGCACGCAGTGCGGCGCCTGGCTCATGCTCTCGTGGCCGCCGGCGACCACGACGGCCGAGTCGCCGAGCCTGATCGCCTGCGAGCCGAGCGCCACCGCGCGCAGGCCCGAGCCGCACAGCTGGTTGATGCCGTAGGCGGTCTTCTCGACCGGGATGCCGGCGGCGACGGCGGCCTGGCGGGCCGGGTTCTGGCCGGCGCCGGCGGCCAGGATCTGGCCCATGATCACCTCGTCGACCTCGGCCGGCGCGACCTTGGCGCGCCTCATGGCCTCGACGATGGCGACCTGGCCCAGGTGGTGCGCCGGCACCGCGCTCAGCGAGCCCATGAACGCTCCCACGGGCGTGCGCACCGCCCCGGCGATGACTACGTCGGACATTTTGCATTCTCCTCCATCGAACGTTGGGGCGCCCGGGAGGCGCCTGGGAAATTGGATCGGTCTCGGGTCGCGGCGTTTGTCGCGGCGGCGCGCGGCCCTGTTCCCCCGGTTATAGGTCGGTCGCGACGGCGTGACAAGGCGACCAGGCTAGGCGATTTGTCGCGCCGACGTCTTGACCTAAATCAACGCGTCGCCGAGCCAGCGCGCCAACGGTTCGTAGAGCATGGCGCGGGCGCGGCCGCCGGCGACCATACCGATGTGCCCGGCCTTCAGCCGCATCGACGTCGCCCCCGGGATGGCGCCGGCCAGCGCCGCCGCCGAGCCCGGCGGCACGATGTGGTCGTTGTCGGGGATCGCCACCATGGTCGGCATCCGCGCCTCGGCGGCGACCACCGGCCGGCCGTCGATGCGCCAGCGCCCGCCCGGCGGCGTGTTCTCCACGTACCAGCCGAGCAGGCATTCGCGGGCCACCGGGCCGACCAGCGGCACCCCGTCGTTGAGCCAGTCTTCGAGCGCCACGAATTCGCGCGCCCTGTCGGAATCGGCGGGCATCGCCGCGAAGCGCCGGAACTTGTCGGCGGTGAGATAGGGATCGAGGCTCGAGAACATGGCCTGGATGACGTCGACTGGAAGCACGCCCAGATGGTCGATGATGGCGTTGAGGCCCGGCGCCGCGGCGCGGATCAGGCGGACGCTGCCGGGGGCGGCGGCGTGGAAGTCCCACGGCGTCGCCAGCAGCACCAGCGCCGCCACCAGCGCCGGCCGCCGGACCGCGAGCGCAAGGGCCAAATTCCCGCCCATGCAATAGCCGAGCACGGCCGGCGTCTCGCCGGTGGCGGCGACGATCTCGTCGAGCGCCGGCTCGAGACGGCCGCACACGTAATCGGTGAGCGAGAACCGCCGCTCCGCCGGCCCCGGATCACCCCAGTCGACCAGCAACGGCCGCCACCCGGCGCGGGCGAGATGCCGCATCAGGCTGCGCTCGGGGACGAGGTCGAGGACGTAGCCGCGATTGATCAGCGACGGCACCACCAGCACGGCGCGCCCGCGGCCACCGTAATCGAGCAGCCGCGTGCTGCCGCGGCGCCACACTACCGGCGGCTCGGCGCGAGGCTGCCCGCGGGGATGCCGGCGATAGCGCCGCACCCCCTCGGCGAAGCCGTCGAGACGGCGCCGCGCCTCGGCGTCGACGGCGGCGGCGAAGGCTTGACCGTCAGCGGCGGCGAGGCTTCTTTGCAGCGCGTCGGCGGCGCTTCTGAGGTCCGGCCTCCAGGGCAGCGAGCCGCTTCTCAATCCGCCCAAGGCGGCGAGCGAGCTCAGCCAGGTCATGGTCTGCAGCGCCACGTGCATCGGCAGCGGTCGCGGCCCGGAACGGTTCGGTTCGGGCGTCTCGGCGGTCGAACGGGCTGGCGTCATGATCGGTCCCATTCTTGCCGCCGGCCGGCGGCGGCTGCCGGGAGGCGGCGCTCGCCGCCATCGCCGCGAACGCGGCGGCGCCGGCGTTCATCATCTCGATGGTCCTGGCCATCATCTCGGCCGCCTCGGCATCCTTGCCGACGCCGCCGAGTTGCTCCTGCCACAGGTCCAGATAGCGTCTCGCCAGGGCGTCCAGGTCCGGCGACTTGGCCATGGGGTCTCCGCAGGTAATGGCGCTTGCGGCCGTGCCGTGCGCGCCAACCGGCGCCGCAGGGCGTTGCCGCGGCCGCCCGCAAGCACGCCGGCGCCCTCCGGTACGTCGTTGCCGGCGCGGCCAGTATAGCCGCCGCCCGCCGGGCGGGGAACATTTCATTGCGGTGCAGCATAATCCGCGCTAGGTTTCCGCCTCCCGAATCAACCGCGCCGACAACGGACCCGGGCGATGAGCGACAGGAAACCCGACGACAAGGCAGCCGAAAAGCCGCCGGTGACGATCAAGAAATACGCCAACCGGCGGCTCTACAACACCGCCACGTCGAGCTATGTCACCCTCGACCACCTGGCCACCATGGTCAAGGACGGGACCGATTTCGTGGTCTACGACGCCAAGACCGGCGAGGACATCACCCGCCAGGTGCTGACCCACATCATCGTCGAGGAGGAAGGCAAGGGTCAGAACCTGCTGCCGATCAACTTCCTCCGTCACCTCATCAGCTTCTACGGCGACAGCCTGCAGGCGCTGGTCCCCAACTACCTGGACCATTCGATGCAGGCGTTTTCGCGCAACCAGGAGCAGATGCGCCAATACATGCAGGATACCCTGGGCGGCCTCAATCCGTTCGGCCAGTTCGAGGAAGTGGGCAAGAAGAACATGGCGATGTTGGAGGAGACGATGAAGATGTTCACGCCGTTCTTCCCCAACCCCGCCGCCGGCGGCAAGGGCGGCAATCCGGATGCCAAGGGCAAGCCATCCGGCGGCGGCGTCGACGCCGACTCCGGCCGGCAGCTCGACGAATTGAAGAGCCAGTTGGCCGACATGCAGCGCAAGATCGACAAGCTGAGCAGCGGCAAATCCTGACGGGTTTCTGAACGCGGCCGGCCTCGGCGGTCCCGAAATTGCCCGTTTTTGCCTCCTTTTAGCGGGTTCCCGGGCGATGCGGCGAAGCGGCACCGGACCCTCGCCGGCGCCGGCGATTCGCTCGGTCGGCGGGTCGAATCGGGCCGCGCCGGGCCGCTATCGAATGACGTTCGCCGCGACCGACAAAACCCATAGGTATTTTTCGCTAGTCGCGAATTCGTTGGTAATCCGCCGCGAGCGGGGGATTTCGGTCGGCCAAAATGCATCTTGTCAGGAATTTGTAAGGTGATAATCTGAGCCCGTTCGCGGGAACGCGAATGTCGGGTTCCCGTTTTCAACCATTCGCTGACCGGAAGGACATCTCTTGAGGCAAACAATCGAAGACGGCAAACCGGCGGTCGCGGCGGACAGGGTGGTAAACCGGGCGACGGACACGGATCGCTATGTAGGTATCCGTATCCGCGAGCGCCGGGTGATGCTGGGTCTGAGCCAGCAGCAGATGGCCGAATTGATCGGCGTCACCTACCAGCAGGCGCACAAATACGAGCGCGGCATCAACCGCATCTCGGCCGGCCGGCTGTTCGAAATTTCGCAGGTGCTGGGCGTGCCCGTGGATTACTTCTTCGACGGGCTCGGCGGCGCCGGCGAGGGCGAGCTGCAGGATCGCCAGCGCATGTGCCTGGAAGTCGCCCGCAACTTCTCGCAGATCGGCAACAGGCGCCACCAGGAGGCGCTCAGCCAGTTGGCGCGCGCGCTGGCGGTCAAATAGCGCCGCCGGAATCGCCGCGTCCCGAGCCAAATCGGGTAGCGGGATCATTAGCGAAAACGTTCGTCATTCCGGACGTTAGGCGAGCCCGGAAACCTTGAGGTTTTCGGCTTGCGAGCCTTACGATCCGGAATCCATGATGGCCGTGCCCCGCCAATCTTCCTGGATTCCGGATCGCGGACCTTCCTTGCCAAATCCTTGCTCCCGCGAAAGCGGGGAGCAGGATTTGGAGGAAAGTCGTGTCCGGAATGACGCGGTTATGGATACGAAACCTAGTCGAGCTCCCTAAGCACCCGGAAGCCGAGCCAGTAGCTCTTCACGGCCGGCGGATTCTTCGCCCGGTAGGCTGCCTGCGCCACCTTCGAGAAATAATAGAACGAGCCGCCGCGGATCACCCGGTTGTCGCAGTCGCCGCGGCTGCGGGCCGATCCGTCGGTGGGCGCGCCCTGGTGCGAATCGTTCCAGCAGTCCTCGACCCACTCGAACACGTTGGCGGTGGTGTCGTGGAGGCCGAACGGATTGGACTTGAAGGAACCGACCGGCGCCGTGCTCCAGGCGCTCCACTTGCTCTTGCAATCCTTGCAGTTGGCCTGGTTCTCGCCCTTGTCGTTGCCCCACCACCACTGGGTCGTGGTGCCGCCGCGGTCGGCGTATTCCCACTCCGCCTCCGACGGCAGCCGGTAGCGCTTGCCGGTCTTCTTCGACAGCCATGCGGCGTAGGTCTTGGCGTCGAAGTAGGTGACGTTGATCACCGGCCGGCCTTCCTTGCCCCAGCCGTGGTCGTCGTCGCCGCCGCTCGGGCAGCCCTTGGCCTTGGCGCAGGCCTCCCACTCGGCCCACGTCACCTCGTAGCGGCCGAGCGCGAACGGCTTGGCGATGTTGACGCGGTGCGCCGGCTGGCTGCGCTTGTCGACGGCGTTGAGGCCCATGATGTAGATGCCGGCCGGAATCACCACCAGCTCCGGGCACTCGGGGCAGTCCTTGAACGCCTGTCCGGGGGTCCATTTCGCCGCCGGCTGGGCGGCCTTTTCGGCAGCGGCTGCGGGAGACCCCCAGGCGAGGGCGAGCGCGGCGACGGCAACGAGGAAAACGCGGGCGGTCATGGCTCGTTCGTGCATCCCATGCGGCGGCACCATCCGAACAGAGAGGTAATGTGCCGGGTGGAACCGGTCAAGGCTTGTCGGCCGCGGGCGCGGGCGCGCCGCCGAGCCGCCCCACCGCCCAGCGGGCGGCTTGGGCGACCAGCGGCGAGGCGTCGCCGGCCAGCCTTTCGGCGACGGCGCGAAGCGATCCGAGGCCGCTGTTGCCGATGGCGATGGCGACGTTGCGCACGAAGCGGTCGCGCCCCGTCCGCTTTACGGCCGAGCCGGTGAACAGCTTGCGGAACGCCGCGTCGTCGAGGGCCGCTAGGTCGGCGAGCCTGGGCATCGCGAGCTCGCCGCGCGGCCGCAAGGCGTCGTCGCCGGCCGGGCGCTGGAACTTGTTCCACGGGCAGACGGCGAGACAGTCGTCGCAGCCGTAGATGCGGTTGCCCATCTTCGCCATCAGCTCGGGCGCGATGTCGCCCTTGTGCTCGATGGTCAGGTACGAGATGCAGCGCCGGGGCTCGATGCGGTAGGGCTCGGGCAGCGCGCCGGTCGGACAGGCGCGCAGGCAACGGTCGCAGCTGCCGCAGTGGTCGGTCGCCGGCTGATCGGGGGCGATCTCGAGGTCGGTGAGAATCTCGGCCAGGAACAGCCACGAGCCGAAGTCGCGGCTCAATAAATTAGTGTGCTTGCCCTGCCAGCCGACGCCGGCGCGGGCAGCGAGCGGCTTCTCCATCACCGGCGCGGTGTCGACGAACACCTTGACCTGGGCGCGGCGTTCCTCGGCCAGCCAGCGCGCGAGCCGCTTCAGCTTCTTCTTCAGCACGTCGTGGTAGTCGCGGCCCCGGGCGTAGATGCTGATGGCGCCGCGGTCGCGGTGCGCGAGCGCCGCCAGCGGATCGTCGCCGGGCCCGTAGTTGGCGCCGAGCACGATCGCCGTCTTGGCCTCCGCCATCACCGCCCTCGGGTTGCCGCGCCGGCCGCCGGCATCGGCGAGCCAGGTCATGTCGCCGGCGCGGCCCAAGGCCAGGAAGCGGGCGAGCGCCTTGCGGTCATTCGGATCGGCGTCGGCGGCGGCGAAGCCGACCGCGTCGAAGCCCTCGGCCTTGGCCCGCTCGCGGATGATTTTCTTGAGGTCGTCGGCCATACTGTCGCCCCGGATTGAACCGCCGCCAAAAGTCGAGAAAGAGGGTGCCACGGAATGCCGCTCGGACACAAAGCCGCCGCCGCGGCAACCGATGGTCCTCATCCTGAGGAGGCCGCATTGGCGGCCGTCTCGAAGGATGAGGAGCATTGCCGGCATCGTCCCGAGCCGCGCGCCTATGCTTCGAGACGGGCCTTCGGCCCTCCTCAGCATGAGGCGCGCGAGTCGATGGGCGCGCGGCTCGGGGCGAGGGCCAGGCCGTGAGCGGAAGCGCCAAGCCGAAGGCCGTAGTGCTGCTGTCGGGCGGCCTCGATTCGGCGGTGACGCTGGCGATGGCGGCCGCCGAGGGCTTCGAGCCGCATGCGCTCACCGTCCGCTACGGCCAGCGCCACGCCGCCGAGATCGCCGCCGCCGAACGCGTCGCCCGCCGTCACGGCGTCGCCGGCCACGACGTGGTCGACGTCGACCTGGCGGCGTTCGGCGGCTCGGCGTTGACCGGGGCGGGCGAGGTGCCGAAGGACCGCGGCGCCGCCGCCATCGCCGCCGGCATCCCGGTCACCTACGTGCCGGCCCGCAACACGGTGTTCCTGGCGCTGGCGCTGGCCCGCGCCGAGACGTTGGGGGCACGGCACATCTTCCTCGGCGTCAACGCCCTCGACTATTCCGGCTATCCCGACTGCCGGCCGGAGTTCGTGGCGGCGTTCGAGCGGTTGGCCAACCTCGCCACCAAGGCCGGCGTCGAGGCGGCGCGCGATGGCCAGCCGCAAATCCGCCTGCACGCGCCGTTGATCGCCATGACCAAGGCGGAGATCGTCGGCAAAGGCGCCGAGCTCGGCGTCGACTTCGCATCCACGCTCAGTTGCTACGATCCGCGGCCGGTGCGGTCGGACAAGGGGGCGCGCCATTGCGGCCGCTGCGACGCCTGTCAGTTGCGCAAGAAGGGCTTCGCCGAGGCCGGCGTCGTCGATCCCACCGACTACGAGGCGTGACGTGGATCGTTTCAAATACACCCCCCACCCGCTCGCTACCGCTCGCGGCCTCCCCCGCAAGGCGGGAGGCGATTCACCTCCCCCTGGATGGGGGAGGTCGGCGCGGAGCGCCGGGTGGGGGTGAAATGCGTAGTTGTGGAAACGGGCAACAGCCGCCGCGCCGTTGCGGCATCGGGCGCTGGGGTTTAAAAGGGCACGCCATGGCCTACTCGGTGAAGGAAATCCACCTGACCCTGCAGGGCGAGGGCTGGCATACGGGCCGGCCGGCGGTGTTCTGCCG
>Ga0209399_10001019_pt1 | contig 15146 bp, 11 predicted proteins | sample OV2TP3_FD_184130 | JGI IMG/M metagenome (GOLD analysis project Ga0209399, IMG submission 184130) | Hot spring microbial communities from Beatty, Nevada to study Microbial Dark Matter (Phase II) - OV2 TP3 (SPAdes) (version 3) | ecosystem: Environmental > Aquatic > Thermal springs > Hot (42-90C) ... | reverse complement strand
GATTCTTGACGGTTACTTCAACCAAAAGGAGGGGGTACTCCATGAAACGGTATTCTCTTTACTCCATCGCTGTCGTGCTGCTGATCGCCCTGGTCTGGGTCGGGTGCAGCATGGATCGGGGACCTCTCGCCCCGAATACGACTCTTAATACGATAGGAAGGGCCGCCAAACCGGCAGGCGTAGAGCAGTTTGTCGCGGGGGAGATCCTGGTGAAGTTCAAACCCGCTGCCTCTGGCGCGCAGGGGGAGGAGATCCCGGGGATAGGCGTGCGGGTGGTAAGGGTGAATCCCGGCCAAGAACATGCTGAGGTCGCCCGGTTCAAAAACAACCCGAACGTCGAATATGCAGAGGTGAACGGTATCTGGGAGGCCTTCCATGAGACCGGAGAGACGCTTGTTCCGAACGATACATATTTTAATGGGTATCAGTGGAACATGAAGAAGATCGATGGGCCTGGTGCATGGTTTATCACGCAGGGGAGCAGCAGCGTCAGGATTGCGATTTTAGACACGGGGATCAAGTCGAGCCACGAAGACTTAGGCGGCAAGGTCGTATCGTCAAAGAACTTCACGACCAGCAAGACCGTCGAGGACAAATATGGCCACGGCACACACGTCGCCGGAATCGCGGGGGCTGTGACGAACAATGGTAAGGGGGTTGCAGGCGTTGGGTTTAACTGCAGCCTGATGAACGGTAAGGTTTTGGGAGATAATGGCAGTGGTGCCTGGAGTTGGGTAGCCAGCGGAATCACATGGGCCGCGGACAACGGGGCACACGTTATCAACATGAGCCTTGGCGGGTCATCGGGCTCTGAAACCGTTTCAGTGGCGGTCGACTACGCCTGGAACAAGGGAGTTGTCCTGGTCGCCGCGGCGGGAAACAATGGAACGAGCGATCCTTCCTATCCCGCTTTCTACAGCAACGTGATCGCCGTGGCCGCCACGGATCAGAACGACAACCTCGCGTCGTTCTCCAACTTCGGATCTTGGGTCGATGTGGCAGCGCCCGGTGTGGACATCCTCTCCACCTATATCAGGTACCGACCTCCCTACACGTTTGCGAGCGGCACCTCTATGGCCTCGCCGCACGTGGCTGGGTTGGCCGGACTTTTGGCCTCTCAGGGAAAAGGCAACACAAATATACGAGCGGCTATCGAGACAACCACCGATAATGCAGGGTCCTATCCCATCGCCAATGGGCGAATTAACGCTCACAGGGCTGTGGATGTCCCGTAGGTTTCGGTGATCTTCGCGGAAGCCCATGATTGCCCCAAAGCATCATGGGCTTCTTTGTTTATGGCCATGATCAACGTCGGAAAAATTATACTCCTGATCCTTCTAACAGGCGGATGCGTTAAAAAAGAACTTCCACCCCCCAAACAGGCGCCAGGTATGTCCTCTGCCCCCAGGGAAACTGAAGGCCTCAAGCTTGAGCTCAAGCTTGACAGACCCTCCTATAAGCTCAAAAAGCCCGCCAGGATGACCTTCACGGTAGCCAACCGGTCCAATAAGCCTTTCCAGGACAGCTTCCGGTCTGCTCAGGCGTACGACTTCATCGTCAGGAAGGGCGGCAAAGAAATCTGGCGCTGGTCGTATGATCGCATGTTTGCGCAGGTGTTGCTCGATGTGAAGATCGACCCGGGCAAGACGCTTTCTTACAGCGAGACGTGGGATCAGCGGGACAACGCCGGAAACTTTGTGTCCGCAGGGCGGTATGAGGTGGTGGGCGTTCTGAAGACGACGCCGGAGAAGGTTTCGTCGCCGGTTACGATTGAGATCGCGGACTAAGGTGTCATACAGAGTCGAGGGCTTCCCGGTGGTGATCGAGGAGACCGGCGAGATCCGGGCTTTGGAGAAAAGTTGACTTAAGAAGGTAAGTGTGCAATATGGCACACTTGTATAATATCGCACAAAATGTGTTATATCACATGCTTATAAAAGGCTGAATGGGGCAGGGCAGAAGGTTGTCTTTCAGAAATTTGAGATTTATGAACATGAATATAAGTCAATAAAAAAACAGAATTTTATATTCTTGAAAATCTGCTGGCAGGTATAAAAAAAGAGCGCCTGGGATTCCCTGGCGCTCTTTTTGCATCTCCCAACTATGAAAGCTCGAAAATGGCTCTAACCTTCCAGCTCTTTGGACAACGACTAAACGACTAAAATTTTGACGGATGTGATGGGAGTCACTTTTTCGCAGGAATTGAAGAGGTAAGTTTGGGTGTCGCGTCACTTTCTCAGGTTGTCACAGGAGGGTTCAGCATCATGTTCAATTGTCGTGTTACCAGAGCGATCTTCGCGACGCTGGCGCTGGCGGGGATGATCCTGCTGACCGGATGTGGCAACCTGAGCCGGCAGCCCCTCGGCCCTGACCGCACGGCCGTCGCCCAGCAGGGGAGCAGCGGGAAGACCTTTGTAAGCCCGAAGGCTGCCAAGGTGGCTGCCAAGAAAGATACGACGTCGCAGACCAGCACGAAGTTGCAGAATTCCTCTACGAGCAGCTACTCGCTGGGCGACGACTGATTCCAGAGGCGGGGCTCCCATAATCGTCCCTGTCGGGAGAGCAGCGGGCGTTGAAACGCAATGAGACATCGACGTCCTGGTCTGAAATTCAACCTGTTTCGGGAGGAGGAAGAGGGTTTATGTTCAGACGTTGCGTCACCGCGAGAACGCTCTTAGCGGCGCTGGCGTTGGGGGGGATTATTTTCATGGTTGGGTGCGGAGGCCTGAGCCAGCGTCCTCTTGCCCCCGACCGTGCGGCCGTCACGAATGCGCCGTCGAAGGCATTGCCCCGGCTGGCTCTGACCCTGACAACCGTGGAGGCCAGGAGCGATTCAGGGCTGGTTTCCCCTTCGCTTGAAGTCTCTTCGAAAGACACGCTGGACGCTGACTTTCCGGAGTATGGCGACCCTACCGCCGTCCGGGTGGAGAAGGTGAAGTTCAAGGTAGAGAAGGGATCGGTCGATAAGGACTGTAAGATCTCCATGACGGCCTTCTCCGGATCCACCGTGAACGACGTGAAGGTGGACTTCGGGCCCGACGGCCTGGTGTTCAGCCAGCCGGCCACGCTGACGATCTGGTTGTGGGGATCGCTGAACTCGGATCGACTGAAGGCCTACCACACCGCTTCGGACGGCACGAAGACGGAGATTCCGTTCACGCTCTCCTCCCTCGGTGACAAGCGGTGGCGGGTCATTATCCAGGTCCCCGGCTTCTCCGAGTACTCGCTGGGCGACGATTTGATTCCAGAGGGTGACCTGCCCTGACCTGTGTCTTGAAAACGAGATGCCGGTTTCTCGTCCATGCTTTTTCAGGAGGTGTCTGTGTTCAGGCATTGTAACATCCTAAAGACGATCTTCGCGACGCTGGCCCTGGGCGGGGTCGCCCTGCTGGTCGGGTGCGGGGGCCTGAACCAGAAGCCTCTCGCCCCAGACCGCACGGCCACCCTTCAGAAGGCGGACGAGAGCACCTATTCGAGTGACGACAGCCCGTTCACCCTCGTCCTCGCGCCCAAGGGCTTTGATCCCTCGAAGGCGCGGGTCCGGGCGGCCAAGCCGACGGCGGTCAAAGTGGCTGCCGGGCTTTTCTCCCCCAAGAGAAATGGCAGCCTGGAGGTTAACTTCGGCCGCCGCAGCGGCAGCGACGGCGTCGGCGTTCAGAAGGCGACCTTTGAGGTGGCGAAGGGATCGCTCGACCGCGAGGTCCTGATCACCATGACCGCCTTCTCCGGCTCTACCCTGGGGGACGTGGGGTGTAAGTTCACGCCCGCCGGCCTTAAGTTTAAGCAGGAGCAGCCAGGCATCCTGAAGTTTGTCCTGGTGGGCAACCTGGATAAAGAAGACTTCAAAGGACTGAAGGTTTACCACATCGAAGGAAATACGGTGACGGAGCTTTCGGTCCAGGTCCAGCGCAGCGGCAAGAATGAATGGATAATCATCATTAAAGTTCCCGGCTTCTCCATCTATTCGATCGGTGACGATCTGATCCCGGAGGCGGGGCCTTAGTCTTCGGAGCAGCGATTCTCTGGATTTGAGATCCTCTTGGCGTCCTTATCGAATCTGTTATGATTCTCATTGGCATTGCCCGGAGAGAAGCTGGTGTTAGAACATAGATCGAACTTGGATGCCCTGGTCCGGGACCTGACCGACTTTCAGAAGGAGATGGAGGTCGGGGAACTGCTCAAGGCGGACGTCGCTCAGCCGCCTCCGACGGAGGAGAGACTCCGGCAGATCGAGCAGACCCTGGAGACCTTCAAGGGTCTCAGTCTGTCGGGGAAGGATGAGCCGGGGGATCTTCGGCAGCTCCTGAACATCGGGCAGACCTACGAGCGGCTGTCGCACTTAGAGAAGGCCTACGAGACCTACCAGGCGGCCCTGGGCATGGCCGAAAGGCTCGAAGACCCCGCGACCCGCGCCACGCTGCTCCAGCGGATGGGGCGGGTGCTGTCGCGGTGGAACCGCTGGGCAGAGGCGCTGGACCACCTGGACCGCAGCCGGGAGGTCTACCGGGAGCTGGGCGACGGGCAGGGGCAGGCGCGTGTGATGTTGAGCCGGGGCATCGTGTCCCACGAGCAGGGGGACTACGAGGCCGCCGCGGCGGCCTACCGGGAGGCGCTGGACCTGGCGCAGGCGGCCGGGGACCGGAAGATCGAGGCCAACACGATCAACGGCCTGGCGGTCTTAGCCACGGTCCGGGGGGACTTCGACGAGGCCGTGACCCGCTACCAGACCTGTCTGGGGATGTTCGAGGAGGACGGAAATGGTCTGGGGATGGCCAGGGCGTATCACAACCTGGGCATAGCGCACGCGCACCGGCGGGACTGGAACACGGCGATGGAGTGCTACGAGCAGGGGTTCGAGATCGCCCAGAGGCACGGGTTTCTGGATGTGATGGCCAACATCTACCTGAGCCGGGCGGAGTTGCTGCTGGAGCTGGGGGACAGCTCGATGGTGGCGATCTGCTGCGCGCGGGCGCTGGACATCTACCGGAAGACGGAGAACCGGCTGGGGGAGGCCGACACCTACCGGCTGATGGGGAGGCTGTTCACGCTGCGCAAACGGTGGTCCACGGCGCTGAGTCTGTTCCAGGACAGCCTCCGTCTGAACGAGGAGTATGGCAGCTCTCTGAACCTGGCCGAGGCGCACCGGGACCTGGGGAAGATGCACGCGGCCAGGGGGCAGGCGGCGGAGGCGCGGGCGTCGTTCGAGGCGGCCCTGGCCGGGTTCCAGAAGCTGGGGGCGAAGGCGGACGTGGCCGAAGTCGGACGCCTGCTCGAATCCCTCGGCAGGGCCTGAGAGCGATCTGCCCCGAAAAGATGTTCTGTAAAGAATGGCGTTCCCAAAGGCGTAGAGGCGTAGAGGCGTAGAGGCGTAGAGGCGTAGAGGCGTAGAGGCGTAGAGGCATGGTGTGCTGTGTCTCTACGCCTTCTTTATCCCACCGCATTCCCTTTCCCTCCCTGATTGACCTCAAACAAGGCGGCATCCCCGATGCCGCCCTACAATTCCCCCTTGACTTTTGTTGATAGTACAGGCATATATAGCACAGACCTATCCCCCCAACCCCCTTCCCCAGAGGGGAAGGGGGAGCAGAAGGTCTATTCTCCCCTTTTGGGAGATGATCTCCCCTCTCCTTTAGGAGAGGGGCCGGGGGAGAGGTTTCTTTCACGGGATGGAGGCTCGCCGTGCACGAGTCCACGCAGGTTCAGAGGCTCCACCAGGAGCTGGCGCAGGCCTCTCAGCTGTTCGAGGAGAAGATCCGGGACCTCTCGATGGCCCGCCGGATCGGGGACTCGCTGAAATATGCCCGGGACGCCCGCAGGGTCTTTGAGACCATTATCGACACCATCATAGAGGAGACCAACGCCGAAAACTGCTCCCTCATGCTGCTCGACCGCGAGACCGGCGAGCTGAGCGTCAGGGCGGCCAGGGGCCAGGCCGATGCCGCCGTCAGCTATTACCGGGTCGCAGACAGCTCCCGGCGCGGGTTCAGGCTGGGCGAGGGCGTCGCCGGGTGGGTGGCGCAGCACGGCCAGCCGATCTCCATCCCGGATGTCTCCAAAGACGGCCGGTTTGTCACCTCTCCTCAGCCCATCGGCTTCATCGACTCCCTCCTCTGCCAGCCCCTGACCGTGGAGGACGGCGTCGTGGGCGTCGTCAACCTGAGCCATCCCCGGCCCCACGTCTTCACCGCCGAGGACGAGCGGCTCATGGCCGTCATCGCCGATCAGGTGGCCGTCACGCTCAACAGCGTTCAACTTTTCGACGAGATGCAGCAGCTGAACGCGTCGCTGAGGGCGGAGATCAACAGGGCCACCGAGGCGCTGCACAGGGCCAACGCAGAACTCAAGACCGAAATCGCCGAGCGCCAGCGCGCGGAGGAGGCGCTGAGAAAGGCGCACGATGAGCTGGAAGAGCGGGTCCAGGAACGGACCGCAGAACTCGCAAAGGCCAATGAGGTACTCAAAGAGCAGATCGCCGAGCGCGAGCGAGCCGAGGAGGCCCTCAGGGAGAGCAACCGCCGGCTGGAGGAGGCGCTGGCCGAGCTGCGTCAGACGCAGCAGCACGTCATCCAGCAGGAGCGGCTGCGCGCCCTGGGGCAGATGGCCAGCGGCATCGCCCACGACTTCAACAACGCCCTGTCGCCGATCCTGGGGTTCAGCGAGCTGTTGCTCATCAGCCCGGAGAGCCTGGGCGACCAGGAGAAGGCGACGCACTACCTGCAGTCGATCCACACCGCCGCCCAGGACGCGGCGGGCGTGGTCAAACGCCTCAGCGAGTTTTACCGGCGTCGCGACGAGCGCGAGTCCCTCCTGCCCGTCAAGCTCAACCCGCTGGTCGAGCAGGTCATCTCCCTCACGCAGCCCAGGTGGAGGGAGCAGGCGCTGGCGAACGGCATCACCGTCGAGGTGGAGGCCGATCTGCAGGAGGTCCCGATCATCTCCGGGGACGAGGTGGGGCTGCGCGAGGCGTTGACCAACCTGATCTTCAACGCCGTGGACGCGATGCCTCATGACGGGAGGATCACGATAAGGACGAGGCAAGAGACAGGCCGGGACGAAACCCTCTCCTCTTCCCCGCTCCCTGAAACGGAGAAGCGGGGAAGAGGGGAAACGGGGAAAGAATCCCTCTCCGATTCTCCCCCTCTCCGACTCTCCGGTTCGGGGGGGCGGGGCTGGGTGGTGTTGGAGGTGAGCGACACGGGCGCGGGCATGACCGAGGAGGTGCGCCAGCGGTGTCTGGAGCCGTTCTTCACCACCAAGGGGGAGCGCGGGACGGGGATGGGGCTGGCCATGGTCTACGGCATCGTCCAGCGGCACAAAGGGGAGATCGACATTCAGAGCGCGCCGGGCAGGGGGACGACCTTCACCCTTCGCCTGCCTGTCCGGGCGGAACAGAGGACGGAGAAGAGACCTCAGGAGACAGAGGTCCGGGTGCGCCCGCTGCGCGTCCTGATCGTGGACGACGACCCCGCGATCGGCGAGTTGATCGCCGAGTATCTGGCCAGCGACGGGCACACGGCGGAGAGAGCGGCCAGCGGACGGGAGGGGCTGGAGAAGTTCCAGGGGGGGCGGTTCGACCTGGTGGTGACGGACCGCGCGATGCCCGAAATGAGCGGGGACCAGATGGCCGTCGCCGCCAAGCAGATCGCGCCCGGCGTGCCCGTTTTGATGCTGACGGGGTTCGGCGACATGATGCAGGTCTCCGGGGAGAGGCCGAGGGACGTGGACTTCATTCTGGGAAAGCCTGTCACCCACGCCAGGTTGAGAGAGGTCCTGGCGAAGGTGGGCGACAAAGGGGGGAAAGGATAGATGTCCCACAGACGGCCATGGGTCCTGTCACGATAAAAGACCTGACATGGACGAATCCAGGCAAATTCAATGGTTCCGGAGGGAGCTGGCCGAGACCTCGCAGAGGTTTGAGGAGAAGATCCGGGAGCTGTTCGCGATCCGTCGCATCTGGGATTCGCTGAAGTATACCCGGGACACGCACAGGGTCTTCGAGTCTGTCCTCAACATTATCATGGATGAGGCCAACGCCGAGCGCTGCGCCCTTCTGCTCCTCAACCGGGAGACCGGCAAGCTCACCTTCAAGACCGCCAGAGGGGACACCGAGGGCTCCGTCCAGTTCGGCCAGAAGCTGGAGGAGGGCCTGGCCGAGGTCGTGGCCCAGCGCCGCAAGCCGGTCCTCATCCCCGACATCGCCGCCTTCCATCCTGCTGGTCCCACCGGCTCCCTGCTCTGCCTGCCCCTTCTGGTGGAGGACCAGGTCGTCGGGGTCCTCAACCTCAGCCACTCTGCCCCTGGCGCTTTCAACTCCGAAGATGAGCAGTTCATGGCCGTCATCGCCGATCAGGTGGCCGGCGCGCTCAACAGCGTTCAGGTCTTCGACGAGATGCAGCAGTTCAACGTCCTGCTGGAGGCGGAGGTCAAGAAGGCCACGGAGGAGCTGAGCAGGGCCAATCTGGAGCTCAACAATGAGGTCGCCGAACGCAGGCGGGCCGAAGAGGCGCTGCGCCAGCGCGAGGCGGAGCTGGAACAGCTGAACGCGAGCCTGGAGGAGCGCGTCCGCCAGCGCACCCTGGAGCTTCAGGCGCTCTACGAGAGGATGGAGGGCCTGGTGGAACACCTGCCCGAGGGGGTCTTTTTGCTGGATCAGGGGGGGAGGCTGATCCTGGCGAATCCCCCTGCGCAGGAGGCCCTGAAGGACCTGGCGGAGGCCGGGGTGGGCGATCCGGTCTCCCGAATCGGGGGGCGCGCGCTGGAGGAGATCCTGACGCCCCGCCCGGATGGGCTGGCCCACGAGGTGGCGGTGGAGGGCCTGACGCAGCGGATCTTTGAGGTCAAGGCCCGCCCGATCTCGGAGGGGGGATGGGTGCTGGTGATGCGGGAAGTGACCCAGGAGCGGGAGATGCAGGAGCGGGCGCAGCAGCAGGACCGGCTGGCCGCGGTGGGGCAACTGGCCGCCGGGGTGGCCCACGACTTCAACAACCTGCTCACGGGCATCATCGGGTTTGCCGAGCTGCTGGAACTGCGGGGGGACATCCCGGAGCCGGCCAAGGAGAGCCTGAGGATCATCATCTCCCAGGGCCAGCGGGCCGCGCAGCTCGTCCGGCAGATCCTCGATTTCACCCGCAAGACGCTCGTCGAGCGGGAACCCGTGAACCTGGCCCTTTTCCTGAAGGAGGCGGTCAGGGCGCTGCAGCGCACCCTCCCGGAGGGCATCCGGCTGGCGCCCGCCTTCGAGGCGGAGGACCTGGTCGTCCAGGCGAACCTGTCGCAGCTCCGACAGGCGCTTCTCAACCTGGTCTCCAACGCGCGGGACGCCCTGCCGGAGGGGGGGGAGGTGCGGATCGGGCTTTCGCGCGCGGAGGTGCAGCCGGGCGTCCCCCCGCCGCTGCCCGGCGTGAAGCCCGGAGACTGGGCCGTCTGGACCGTGTCGGACACGGGGACGGGCATGTCCCCGGAGGTGATGGCCCACATCTACGAGCCTTTCTTCACCACCAAGGGGACCGGCAGGGGGTCGGGTCTGGGGCTGTCCCAGGTCTACGGCATCGTCCAGCAGCACAACGGGGAGATCGGGGTGGAGAGTGCGGTGGGAGAGGGGACCTCCTTCACGATCTACCTGCCCCAGGCGATGGGGGCCGACGCCTCTCCCCAGAGGCCCGGCGAAATACAGGTCGGCCGGGGGGAGACGATCCTGGTGGTGGAGGATGAGGCGGAGGTGCTTCAGGTGGTCAAAGACCTGCTGGAACGCCTGAGCTACCGCGTGCTCACGGCGTCAGACGGGCAGGAGGCGCTGAGTGTGTATGAGGCTCATCGGGGCGAGATCGCCCTGGTGTTGACGGACATGGTCATGCCGGAGATGAGCGGTCTGGACCTGTTCGAGGCGCTGAAGGGGAGGGACCCCGACGTGCGGGTGGTGGTCATGACGGGGTATCCGGGCAGTCGGGGGGAGAAGGTCCAGCTCCCCGAGGGCGTTGCGGGACATCTTGAAAAGCCCATGAGGGTGTCGCAGCTGGCGCGGGTGGTGAGCGAGGCGCTGAGGCGAGGGCATAGCCTTTAGAGGCGGAGACCAGGTGACCGGTCAGAAGATCAAACACTACGAGGTCCGGGAGTTGATCGGACGGGGGGCCATGGGCGCGGTCTATCGCGCCTACGACCGGGCGCTGGACCGGGAGGTGGCCGTCAAGTTCCTGGCGACCGAGGCCGCGCCCACGCCTGCGGAGATGGAGCGTTTCTACCGGGAGGCGCGGGCGGCCGCGGGGTTGACCCACCCGAACATCGTCGTCATCCACGACGTCGGGGAGCACGCGGGGACGTGCTACTTCGTGATGGAGCTGTTGCCGGGAGGCTCCCTGCGCCAGAGGCTCCAGGAGGGGCTTCGATGCCCCTGGAGGGAGGGGTTGAGGGTCGTCCTCCAGGTCTGCCAGGCCCTGGAGGCGGCTCATGCCAGGGGCCTGCTCCACCGGGACATCAAACCGGACAACGTGTGGGTCCTCCCCGACGGGCACGTCAAGGTCCTGGACTTCGGGATCGCGCACTTCTCGACGGCCCAGACCCTCACGCAGGCGGACGAGATGCTGGGCACGCCTGAATACATGGCCCCGGAACAGATCATGGGGGAGAAGCTGGACGGACGGACGGACCTGTACGCGCTGGGCATTCTGATGTACGAGACGTTCACCGGCCAGCTGCCCTTCTCCGGCCCCAACGCGGTCACGGTGATCTACAAGCAGATGGAGCAGGCGCCGACGCCGCCCAGCCATCTGTCGAGGGACCTGCCGGTGGCCGTTGAGAAGATCATTCTCAAGGCGATGGCCAAAGACCCGGGGCGCCGCTACGATTCTGCGGCGCAGATGCGGGGCGAGGTCGAGGCGCTTCTCAAAGGGGGGGACGTCGAGGGGGTCGAGAAGACGGAGGCGCCTCAGAGACCGGAGAGGCCCGGCCGGGCGGGACGCCGGGAGGCCTTCGAGCCTCGCCTGGTGGGCCGGGACGAGGAGCTGGAGGGCCTGAGGGGGGCCGTGAGGGGTCTGGAGGGCGGGCAGGGGGGGGCGGTTCTGATCGGCGGGGAGGCCGGCATCGGGAAGACGCGCATAGCCTCGGAGGCCTTAGACTACGCCCGCAGGCGGGGCGCTCTGACGCTGGAGGGGGTGTGCCTCTACAGCGAGGGGCCGGAGCCGTATCTCCCGTTCATCGAGGCCCTGGGGAGGTGTCTGGAGCTTAGAGAGAGCGAGAGACATCCGAAACTCCTCGCGTTCATTCAGAAGGAAGCGCCTGAGCTGGAGGAGCTGACGTCGCGCCTGGTGACGGCGATTCGCACCCGCCGCGGCGCGAAGCTGGTGGACCCGGAGGCGACGATCGCCACGTCGAAGGAGCGGCTGTTCGAGGCGATCACGCAGGTGTTGCTGTTTCTTTCCGAAGAGACGCCGGTGGTCCTGCTCCTGGACGATCTCCAGTGGGCGGACAGCGGGAGCCTTCAGCTCCTCCACTACATCACGCGCAGCGCTCAGGAGCGCCGCCTGCTGATCCTGGGGACCTACCGGACGGAGGACCTGTTGCCGGAGGAAGAGGGCGCCTCTCATCCCCTGGCGGACACCCTGCAGAGGATGAGCCGGGAGGGCCTCTTCCGGGGGGTCGAGCTGAAGGGGCTGGGGCCGGAGGAGGTCAATCTGATGCTCAGGTTTGTCTTCGAGAGGGCGGTCTTCTCCGAGGACTTCAGGGCATCGCTCTACCGGGAGACGGGGGGGAACCCCTTTTTCGTCATCGAGGTCCTCAAGCTGTTGCGGGACGAAGGGGTGATCTTCGAGCGGAGGGGGATCTGGCGAGAGCAGCGGGAGATCACGCGGGCCGACATCCCAGACCGGGTCTATGACGTGGTCGCGCGCCGGGTGGAGCGGCTGACGGACGCCCAGCGGGAGTTGCTCCAGATCGCGGCTGTCGCGGGCGAGCGGTTCACCTCCGAGGCCCTGGCCGGCATTGCCGATGAGAGGCGCGTCAGGGTGCTTCAGGCCCTGAGCAAATTAGAGCGCGTCCACCAGCTCATCCGCTCCGAAGGGGACGCCTACCTCTTCAGCCACGCGAAGATCCGGGAGGTCCTCTACGACGAGATCTCCCCGGAACTCCGGCGGGAGTACCATCTGGCCTACGGCAACTACCTGGAGGGCCGGGCCGCGGTGAGAAAAGGGGAATCGGTTGCGGACCTGGCCCATCACTTCTATCGCGGGGGCGCGCCGGACAAGGCCCTTCCCTACCTGGTGAGGGCGGGGGATCGGGCCGGGCGCGTGTTCGCTTACAGGGAGGCGCGGGACTGCTACCGATGGGCGCTGGAGGTGCTGCCCGGCGCCGGAGGGGTTCGCGACCGGAGCGACCTGGAGCGCGTTCTGCTCTACAGGCTGGGCCTGACGTATAACCGTCTGGGCGAGGCGCAGGAATCGCTGGACCATTTTCAGCGGGCAGAGGCGCTGGCGGAACAGAGCGGCGACCATCGGGCGATGGCCGAGATCCAGCGGCGAATCGGGCTGATTCAGGCCCGGGCCGGCCAGTATGATCAGGCGGCCAGGCGATACCGGCAGAGCGTTGAGAATTTTCGCAGGGCCGGGGACCGGAAGGCCCTGTGCGAGGTGCTCGTGAATGCGGCCAATATCCCTTTCGAGCAGGGAGACTGGAAGCGCGTTCAGGCTTACTATGACCGGGCGCTGCGCATCGCCCGGCAGGTGGGAGACCGACGTCAGACTGCTGCGATCTATATGAGCTTGGGGATCATGGCCAGCATCCGGGGCGAGGCAGACCGGGCGCTGGAACTCTATGAGGAGAGCCGGGTGATTTACGAAGAGGTCAAAGATTGGTACAATCTCGCCAGTCTTTACCTCAATCAAGGGTGGTCCTATGCAGGCCTAAAAGCGTGGGACAAAGCGCAAGTAGCTTACGAAAAGGCCCTGGCCATCTCCCGAAAGACGCGGAACATCTTCCGGGAGTCGGACTGCTACCTCAACTTAGCGGAGGTGTTATTGGCCACCTCAGACCTGAAAGGGAGCAAGCGGGTCTGTCTGAAGGCCCTTGAAATCTTCAAGAAGGTGGATAACCGGCTGGGGATGGCAGATGCTTTAAAGACCCTGGGACAGGTGGCGACGGCTGAGCGGAGGTGGGAGGAGGGCCGTTCCTACTTCGAGAAGAGCATCTCCGCGAACGAGGCCCTCAGGAACCCCCTGGGCGCAGGGAGGGCGCGCCTGGAATACGCCCGGATGCTCAAGGAGTGCGGGGACCTGGGGACGGCGGGGGGGGAGCTGGGGAGGGCCATCGCCTGGTTTGAGAAGATCGAGGCCAGGGAGGACCTGAAGACCGCGCAAGACCTGAGGAAAGAGATAGAGTCCCTCCGGTATCTCGCCCTCGCCTGATGAGACCTATATTCACGCTTGACCTGCTGGCCCTGAGGGACTAAATTATCGGGGGGCGCCCGCCGTCCTGTCACCCCGTAAGGTCTGCCGCTGGAAGATGGAGTTGAGGCTGAGGTATGGACAACGCTGACGTGAAGCGTCTCAGGACACAGGTCGAGGGGCTGGAACAGGAGAAGGTCTTTCTCCTGAACGAGCTGGAGGCCATCTACCGGAAGGTGGAGGAGCACCTGCTGGCCTCCGGGCACGAGCGGGAGGTCGCCTACCAGGAACTGAGGGGCAGGAACAGGGAGCTTCAGGATCGTCTGGAGGAGCTGGAGAAGGCGCACCGCGAACTCCAGGAGACCCAGCAGATGCTGATCCGCTCCGAGCGGATGGCGGCCATGGGGGAGATGGCGGCGGCCATTGTGCACGAGATCAAGAACCCGCTCACCGTGATCATCGGGCGCGTGGAGCTGATGATGCTCGTGGGAGACGGGGTTAGAAGGCAGGACCTGGAGATCCTCCTGAAGTGGGGCGAATATCTCAGGGACCTGGTGGAGAACATCCTCCGGTTCGCCCGTCACCACCGGGGGAGGGCCTGCGACCTGGACCTCAACGCCCTTCTGACCAAGCTCGAGGCGTTTGTGAAGCCCATCATCCGGCACGCGGCCGTCCGCCTGAGTCTCACGCCGGGCATCCCCCACATCGTGGCCGACCCGGGCCAGATTGAGCAGGTCCTGATGAATCTGGTGCTCAACGCGCTGGACGCGGTCGGGCGGCGCGGACATATCTCCCTGAACACCGGCAGGGGGTCCATCCAGGCGGCGATTGAGCAGGAGGTTCAGGCGGGGCGACCTCACAGGCTGGCGGTTGAGATGGAGGGGGAGGCCCTCACGGGGGATTTCGTGTTTGCCGAGGTCCGGGACGATGGGCCGGGCATCAGCGAAGAGCACATGGGGCGCCTCTTCGAGGCCTTTTTCACGACCAAAGGGGCGGAGAAGGGGACCGGTCTGGGGCTCTCCATAGCCCGCACCATCCTGACCGAATGGGGCGGAAATATCCTGGCCAGTTCGGCGGAGGGGCACGGGGCGAGCTTCAAGGTGTTTCTGCCGTCCGCGACAGGCGCTTGAATCCACACCACAGAGACAGACGGGATGAGCGAAGGGAACAAGACGATCCTGATCGTGGAGAACGACCAGGATATCCAGGACACGCTGCGGGAATTCATCGAGCACATGGGGCACGTCGCGCTCGTGGCGGATCGGGCGTCCAGGGGGATCAAGGTGATCGAGGGAACGCCGGTCGACCTTTTGCTTCTGGACATTCACATGCCGGGGCCTCACGGCCACCACATGCTCACTTACCTGAAAAACAGGAACAGGCGAATTCCTCCCACGATCGTCGTGTCGGGTTATCTCGACAAGGAACTCGTCCCCACGCTGGTCCGGCTGGGCGTGAGCGGGATCGTGGCAAAGCCGTTCAACTCTCATCGACTGCGCGAGGAGATCGACCGGGTGCTGGGGGGGGTCTCCAGGGGGAATCGGCTCTGCCTCAGGTGCGGTCAGCCCATTCAGCCCGGCGACCAGTTTTGCAGGGGCTGCGGGAACGAGGCGGCCCTCAGGCAGAGGTGCCACAGGTGCGACGCCGAATATGAGCCGGAGGACCGCTATTGCGGGGGGTGCGGCCTGAAGATTGAGCCGCAGAGACCCTTTGAAGCGGGTGTCCACTAAAAAGAGGGATGCGATGTCCAATTGCCCCCGATGCGGCGCAAGCCGT
>Ga0209399_10001017_pt1 | contig 15177 bp, 10 predicted proteins | sample OV2TP3_FD_184130 | JGI IMG/M metagenome (GOLD analysis project Ga0209399, IMG submission 184130) | Hot spring microbial communities from Beatty, Nevada to study Microbial Dark Matter (Phase II) - OV2 TP3 (SPAdes) (version 3) | ecosystem: Environmental > Aquatic > Thermal springs > Hot (42-90C) ... | reverse complement strand
ACCGCCCGCATCTGGGAAACGTTTCCCTGGAAGCGCGATCCGGAACTGCCGTGGGAGGAGCGGCTGCGCCGCTGGCAGGTCGAGCGCTTGACCGAGGCCGCCGCCCCCGGCGCCGCCCCCTGACCCCGTCCGTTCGGGCGGCCGCCGGCGCCAGGTTCTCCCCGTCCGAGCCGCGGCGGGCGCTCAATCGGGCTCGCCGGCGGGGTCTCCGCAGTTCTCGGCGCGCCCAAGGCCTCCTTTCTCCCTTTCAGACGGCTTGGATCACCGAACGCCGGGAGCGACCCAAGCTTCCAGCCGCGCGGCGGGAAACCGGTTGAAACCGCGCGGCGGCTGAAGAAACTCGTCCCCATGGGACGTATCGTTGTGCTCACCGAGGGGCACACCGAGCCGCACCACGGCAAGACCGCCGCCTCGATCCTCCGCTATCGCGGCGAGGACGTCCTCGCGCTGATCGATTCGACCCAGGCCGGCCGGACCGCCGGCGAACTCCTCGGCGTCGGCGGCGGGACGCCGATCGTCGCCGGCCTGGAAGGCTTGGACGCCCAGGAGCTGCTGATCGGCGTCGCGCCGCGGGGGCTCGATTTCCCCCCCGCCTGGCGGCGGATCATCCTGGAGGCTATCGACCGTGGGATGAACGTCGTCAACGGAACGCACACGTTCCTCGAGGCCGACCCGGAGTTCGTCGCCCGCGCGCGCCGGACCGGCGTCGCCCTCCGCGACGTCCGCAAGGTCCCCCCCGGGATCGGCTGCTCGGCCGATGAGGCCCGCCGCGCCCGTCCAATCCGCGTCCACTCGGTCGGGACGGATTGCGCGATCGGCAAGATGACCGTGACGATCGAGCTCGACCGCGCCTTCCGCAGCGCCGGGCGCAAGTCCCGCTTCCTGGCGACGGGTCAGACCGGCATGATGATCTCCGGCTATGGCCTGCCGATCGACCGGATGATCGCCGATTTCGTCGCTGGCGGCGCCGAGTGGCTCGTCCTGGACAACCTCGATCAGGATTACCTCTTCATCGAGGGCCAGGGCTCGCTCTACCATCCGCTCTATAGCGGCGTGACGCTCGGCCTCCTGCACGGTTGCGCCCCGGATTTCCTGATCCTCTGCGACGCCTCGGCGCAGCCGACGATCGGCGGCTTCGCCGATCGGCCCAAACCCCCGCTCGCCGAGGCCGTGCGCTATTACGAGATGACCGCCTCGATCATCCACCCGTGCCGCGTCGTCGGGATCGGTTGCAACACCTATGGCCTGTCGGAGGGCGCGGCCCGCGAGGCCATCGAGCGCGCCGAGGCCGAGACGGGGCTGCCGGCCACCGACGTGCTCCGTTTCGGCGTCGAAAAGCTCGTGGCGGCCCTCCTCCAGACCCCCCGCCCGAGCGGGAAAGCATAGAACCACCAAGAGACGAAGCCAGAAAGCAAACCCCGGCCAGATCAATCCCCGCCTCGGCAATTCGGGCAGGATTCAGGCGGCCTCCCTCTTGTTTTCATTGCTTGGCGTTTTGGTGTCTTCGGGGTGAAGTCCGCCTCGGGACGCGCTCGACCCTTCGGCCGTCGCTCGAGCCCGATCAGTCCGCCGGGGCGGCGAAAAAGTCCTCCAAGGGCGCCTCCCGCCGGGCGGGGAGCTTGCGCCCCAGATGGGCGTAAGCCCGCGGCGTGGCCACCCGCCCGCGCGTCGTCCGCTGCAGAAACCCAATCTGCATCAGATAAGGTTCGAAGACGTCCATGATCGTATCCTCGCTCTCGGCGACGGCCACGGCCAGCGTATTGATGCCGACCGGCCCCCCCTCAAATTTGTCGATCAGCGTCTCCAGCAGCAGCCGATCCATCGGATCCAGCCCCAGGTCGTCGATCTGAAGCAGCCGGAGCCCCTCGCCGGCCGCCGCCGACGTGATCCGCCCGTCGGCGCGGACCTGCGCCCAATCCCGCACGCGCCGCAGCAGGCGGTTGGCGATGCGCGGTGTTCCCCGCGAGCGGCGGGCGATCTCGGCCGCTCCCCCCGGGTCGATGTCGATCCCCATCAGCGCCGCCGATCGGCCGACGATCCGTTCCAGCTCGGCCTCGGCGTAAAAACCCAGACGCAGAAAAATGCCGAAACGCGACCGCAGCGGGGCCGTCACAAGCCCCGTTCGCGTCGTCGCGCCGACCAGCGTGAACGGTTCGAGCTTCATCTTGATCGCTTTGGCGTGCGGGCCTTCGCCGATCAGGATGTCGAACTTGAAGTCCTCCAGCGCCGGATACAGACACTCCTCGACCACCCGGCTCAGGCGATGAATCTCGTCCAGGAAGAGAACGTCCCCCCGGCGCAGGCTCGTCAGGAGCGCCGCCAGGTCCCCCCGCCGCTCGATCACCGGTCCCGACGATGCCTTGAGCTGCCCCCCCATCTCTTCGGCGATGATGTGCGCCAGCGTCGTCTTGCCGAGCCCCGGCGGGCCGAACAGAAGCACGTGATCGAGCGGCTGGCCCCGTCCCTGGGCCGCTTCGATGGAGAGCCGCAATTGATCCAGAATCTCCTCCTGGCCGATGAACTCCGCGCAGCGCCTCGGCCGCAGCGAGTGCTCAAAGCCCCCTTCCTCGGTCTGCGCCACCGGCGAGTTCAGCCGGGCCATCCAGCGGCCCTCGATCGGATGGAACATCGGCGGCCCGGCGGGCGGCCGAGCCACGCGGCCCCCGCCGCGCCCACCTCACGCCTCACTCTATCGGCTCGGTCGGCCGAACGCAACCGGCCCCGGGCCGGCTCGCGCCGCCTCCGCTCGGGCCCAGACGCGCCACGGCCATCGTCGTGGCCCATCCGACGAGCCCCAGCAACACGACCAGCGCCACATTGACCGGTGTCACCGGCGCCGCCGCCGCAAAAGGGTCCTTCGGCCCCGGCCCCCGGAACGGATAAAGCGACAACACCGAGCCGAGCAGAAGCCCGAGCAGGACGCCCATCGTCGCGGCGTGAAACCGGAGCAACAAGGCCTTCAGCATGTTGGTCAGGCCGGCAATCCCGGCCAGCACCCCCAGGCCGACCGGGAGGATGACGCTCATGACGGGCCGAGCCGCCCCCGCGGGATCCAGCCCCTTAAGCGCGATTTTGAACTCCTCCAGCCCCTCCGTGATGGGAGCGTAAAGCCCGAGAACCAGCAGCAAATACGAACCGCTCACGCCGGGAAGAACCATCGCCGCCGAAGCGATCATCCCCCCCACGAAATAGACGGCGGCGTTGAGCGGCAGGCTGCTCTCCCGCAGCCCGAAGGCGAGGAGCGCCATCAACGACAGCCCCCCCCCGCAGCCCAGCAGGCTCGCCCCCCGCACCGGCCGGAGCTCCCGCAGGATCACGGGCACGCCGCCGAGCGTCAGCCCGATGAACAGGGCGAACATCAGATGTTGTTGGTGGCTCAGCCCCCAACGAATCGGCGTGACGGCGAGCAGGATCGCGGCGACGGCCGCCCCGCCGAGGAGCCCCAGGAAGCCCAGCGAGGCCGCTCGAAATCGCAGTCGGGTCAGATCGGCTACGGCGTCGACGAACCGCTCGTAAAGGCCAAGCGCCAGAATCATCGTCCCGCCGGAAACGCCCGGAATGATGTTGGCGATCCCGACGAGCGCCCCGCTCAGGATCGTCCGCGTCGCCTCGGCGGCCCCCCACGGGTTTCCCTGGGGCGATGATCCCCGCCCCGCCGCGTCGGTCGTGGTCGATGTCATGCCCGGGGTCTCAGACAAGGCGCGCGCGCGGCCGGATGCCGTCATGGGCGGGCCATCATATCAGCAACTGAGGCGGGATACGCCGCCGATAGTCGTCCGCGCCCGCGCTCGACGGGTCGGAATCGGGAGTTGTTCGGACCCCGAACGGGTTTTAAGTTTAAGCCTTTCGGCGCGCCGGCGCGCCTGAGGCCCCATGCGTCTCAACCAGTTTCTGGCCCGAAGCGGTTTGGGTTCGCGCCGTTCCGTCGAAGCGTTGATCCTCGACGGGCGGGTGAGCGTCAACGGCCAGATCGTCCGCGAGCTTGCCCGACGCGTGGACCTTTGGGGCGACGTCGTGAGCGTCGATGGCCGTTCACTCGCGCCGCATCCCCCGCACGAATACCTGGCTTTTCACAAACCAGCCGAGTGCGACGTGACGCGCGGCGACCGCCACGCCCGGCGCACCGTTTACGACCTCCTGCCCCCGACGCTCCCCCCCTCCGTCCAGGCGGTCGGTCGGCTGGATCGGGCGACAACGGGGCTTCTCCTCCTGACCGATGACGGCCAGCTCGCCTATCGCCTGACGCATCCCCGCTTCGGCGTTCCGAAAACGTATCGGCTCTATGGCGAACGGCCCCCCTCGGCCGAGCAGCTTGCGCGCCTCCGGGGCGGCCTGAGGTTGGAAGACGGCCTCGCGCGCGCGCGCGACGTTCGGCCCTTCGGCCCCGCGCCTGTCCCCGGCTCCGAACGCGCTGACCCGCCCCGGCCGGGCCTGGAGCTCACGATCACGCTGGGTCGAAAGCGGATCGTCCGGCGCATGTGCCGAGCCGTCGGCTACGAACTCGTGGCCTTGCATCGGACACAATTCGGCCCCATCGGTCTGGGTCCCCTGGCGCGGGGGAAGCATCGGCGGCTGACGGCGGCTGAGGTGCGCGCCCTCCGAGCCGCGGTCGGCCTCGAAGAACCGCCCGCCCCCGGGCGTTCGGCATCCCGCGCGCGGGGGCCGTCTTCTCCGACGCCTTGAGGAGGGCGTTCTCCGTTGCCGAAAGTTGAGAGAGACGGCGTGGCCGACGCCTGGGTTGAGCGGGAGACGGAGCGGCTCCGGCGGCGATTTGACCGACTCCTGGCTGGCCTGCCGGCCTCGCTCGCTGCGGCCTCGCCGCCCCTTTGCTCGCGGATCAAGATCGGCGGCCTTGGGCTCCGTCACTGGGCGGACCAATTCTCGCCCCTCGTTCGGCTTTACCCCCTGCTGCAGGCTCAGGGGTCCTCCCGCGCCGAACTCGCCCTGGCCCGCAAGGCCGCCGTCGCGCATCTGGCGTTGTTGGCTCACGCCTTCATCGAGGATAGGCGCCTGGACCGCCAGATTGAACTCCTCCCCGCCGAAGCGCTTCTCTCGCAGCGCCTCCTGCTCGAGGGCCTCGCCCGCCTGCGTCGTCTGGCCTTCGGGGCGGCCCGGCTGGAGGCTTGGGTCCGCCGCCTGACGGACCGCTTCGCCTGGGCGCAGGCGGCCCAATACGACGGGCTCCCGAGACAGGCCGGGGCGACCGAGCCGAGCCTGGCGCGCGCCTATGGCCGCCTTGCCGCCGGACGCTCCGCCTTCGGCTCGATCGCCGTCGTGGCCTGGGCGATCGCCGGCGGGCGCCCCGCCGCGACGATCCGGTCGCTCCTGGCGGCCTTTGACGATCTGGCCCTCGGCCTCCAACTGATCGACGACCTGACGGACTGGCCGGACGATCTCCTGAACGCCCGGCCGAATTTTCTGGCGCTGGCATGGTCCGCCCGCCGGCGGAGGACCCTGGCGCCGCCGAAAACGCGACAGGCGGCGATCCGCCACGGGGCCGAGTTCATGCGTCTCGGGATTTTTGGCCAGGCGTTTACTGAGGCGACCCGGGCCTTCGATCGCGCCCTGGCCTTTCAACGCCGCCGCGGCTGCCCACGCCTAGCCCGGCTCATCGCGGCCCGGCAAGCGCACGCCCGCCGGATGGCGGAGGACTGGCTGGCGGCGATGGCCCGTCAGCTCGGCGGCGCGGCTCCAGGGCCCCGCTGTCAGAACTCGACGGTTGAAAATTTCGAAACCGCCGAATAACGTTGCGCTCGCGACGGGGGCCTCCCGGGGTCCCCGTCGTGTCGTGTGTGGGGTGGCGCGCGTCCTTTCTCGACTTCTCCTCCGGGGGAGGCGTCCATGGAAGGCGCTGCCCAGCCGCGGGCCTACATCGTCAACATGAACGAGACGGGGCCCAAGGTCCGCGTCCCCATCCGCGGCGCTCGCTTCACCATCGGCAAGCACGTCGAAAACGATCTTTGCCTGGAGGGGGACAGGGCCGTCTCCCGTCGCCATTGCATCATCCACGACGAGGGGGATCGTCTTTGCCTGGAGGATTGTTTGAGCCGCAACGGGACCTACCTCGACGGGCGGCGCATCACGGGCCGCGCCCCGATGCGCCTCCCCTGCTGGATCGGCCTCGGGAGCATCCGCCTGGCCGTCTTGCCTTCGGATTCGGCCGAAGACGAAGGGGCCGATTCCATCGAAACCATCTCCTACACCAAGGGGAACGTGATCGTCCCGTCCGGCGAGGGGTTCGACGAGCGCGAAGACGCTCTCCTTCTGGTCGACGTCGTCAACTCGCTCAAAATTCTCCGCCGCAGCGAGATGGAATTGGCTCGCCTGATCGCCGGCCTCGGCCAGCTTCTGCGCCAGGCCCTGGCCGGCCATCGCGGCGCCTATCTGGAATGCACCGGCGACGGCTTCTTCGCCTGCTTCGACACTGCCGAAGCGGCCCTCCGAACCGCGACCCGCCTCGGCCCCACGCTCCGTCGCGACCTCGCCCCCGTCCGTTTCCAGTTGAGCACGGCCCTTCACTGGGGGCCGTCCAAACGCTCGGCCCACGGTAATCGCGTCGGCAAAAGCGTCTATAGCCTCTTCTCGCTCCAGGACCTGCGCCGCCGCGGGCGGACCAAACTCAAGCGACTCCTGCCCCCCTCCGGGGCTGATCTCATCTTGCTGACGGAGCCCTTCTACCACGCTCTAGGCCGTCGGGCCGGCCTCGAGGCCAAGGAGCTGGGGGCCTTCCGCCTGGAAGGGGCGACCGAGGAACTCAAGGTCTTCCGATGCTCCAGCCCCGCCCTGACCACCTCCGATCCCGCCGAGGGGGTCTGAGGCCCGCCGCCCGGGCCCTCGCTCACCGCGCTCTCCAGCGGGGTTCTGCGCGTAACTCTTTATTCTTCAAGGGTGGAACCTTCGCCTCGGCAGGCGCTTGACATGCAGGCCATCCGGGCCTAAGATGACCCCAAACCGCACCCACCTGTTTGTGCGAGGGCCGGAGTGGCGGAATTGGCAGACGCACGGGACTCAAAATCCCGCGGGGGCAACCCCATAAGGGTTCGACTCCCTTCTCCGGCACCAGCCCGCCCGCGATGAACGGAGTCTTCGGACCCGCTCTCCACTAAGTCAAGTCCCACCAATGACATCTGGCCCCCTCCGCTAACCTCGGAGGGGGTCCCGCCTTCGGGAAGTCTCGCCGGAGAGCGTGGCCCCCCTCCCCCCGTGGGACCCTAATTACGGGAGGCGTTGCCGGGGGAACTGAAGCGGTCCCGAAGCATGGCGGCCCGGGCGCGGTCGCCGTCTTCGCTGGAGACGATTTCATCGCGCCGCCGACGCAGATGAGCCGGCTGCACCTCAATCAAGAGCCGATTGAGCTCCTCGTGCGTCATCCGCAGCCCGAAATCCCCCCCGATGGCCAGCCGCACCCGCGAGAGCAACGTCACCGCCTCGTTGGAGTCGATCATCCGCGCGTGCGCCAGCAGCCCCAGGGCCCGCTGCACCTGGTCCTCGCATCGCGCCTGCGCGTGCCGGAACAGCAGCTCGCGCGCCTGAGTCTCCCGTCCGATGATCTGATGCACGACCCCCTCAAGCGACTGGATGAGCTGTTCCTCGGTCTTCCCCAGCGTCACTTCGTTGCTGATCTGGAACAGATCGCCGGCGTTGCTGGAGTGCTCTCCGTAAGCTCCCCGGACGACGAGCCCGAGGTCCCCCAGCGAGCCCAGCGAGTCCTCGATCTGGTTCGTCATGGCCAGCCCGACCAGATGGACCATCACCGAAACCCGCAGCCCCGTCCCGGTGTTCGTCGGGCAGGCGGTCAGGTAGCCGAACTGCGGGTGGTAGGCGAACTTGAGCCCCTTCTCCAGGGCCGCCTCCGTGACCTCGATCCGCGCGTGCACCTCGTTCAATTGCAAACCGGCGGCCACCGTCTGCAGCCTCACATGATCCTCCTCGTTGACCATGATCGAGGTCCGCCCGTCAGGCGAGAGATAGACCTCGCGATGCTCGCGCCCCTTCTCCATTTCGGCCGAGATAAGGTGACTCTCCCGCAGAAACCGCCGGTCCACCTTGGAGAGGGCCGAGAGATCGTAATGCAGATAATCGCTGAAAACGCCGTTGGCCCCCAGGGCCCGCTCCAGCGCATCGGTCACGGCGGCCAGTTGCTCCTTGCTGGCCCGGGGCGAGAACGGGATGCCCTGCAGATTGCGGGCCACGCGCGCCCGGCTGGAGACGACGACGTCCGAATGGGGACTTTTCTCCAGCAACCAAGCGTCGGTGGCCTCGGGAAAATGAGCCTTCACGTGGGTGGCCTCTCGTTCCGTCCCCCCCGCGTTCTACCCGTCGATTCTAGCGCCCCGCTAGGGGCGGGATGAAGCGGTTTTCCGGCCGCGCGGGGCCCGCTCAACGAGCCTTCAGCACCCGCCTCAAGGCCTGGCCCGTATACGAACGTTCGACCCTCAAAAGCGCTTCCGGCGGACCGACCGCCACGACCTCGCCCCCCGCCTCCCCCCCTTCCGGCCCCAGGTCGATCACCCAGTCGGCGCACTTCACGACGTCCAGGTGATGTTCAATCACCAGGACCGTGTTCCCCTCCCCGACCAGCCGGTGAAGCACTTCGATCAGCTTGCGCACGTCCTCAAAGTGAAGGCCCGTCGTCGGTTCGTCCAGGATGTAAAGCGTCCGGCCCGTGGCGCGCTTGCCCAGCTCGCGCGAAAGCTTCACACGCTGGGCCTCCCCGCCCGATAGCGTCGTCGCGCTCTGGCCGAGTTGAACGTAGCCGAGCCCCACGTCCTGGAGCGTCTTCAGCCTCGGATAAACCGTCGGGATCGCCGAGAAGAATTCGCAGGCCTCCTCCACCGTCATCTCCAGCACGTCGGCGATCGTCTTGCCCTTATAGAGAATCTCCAGCGTCTCCCGATTGAACCGCCGGCCGCCGCACGTCTCGCACGGGATGAAAATATCAGGCAGAAAGTGCATCTCGATCCGGATGAGCCCGTCCCCCTCGCACGCCTCGCAGCGGCCCCCCTTGACGTTGAAGGAAAACCGACCCGGCGCATAGCCGCGCGCGCGCGCCTCCGGCAGCCCCGCCAATAGCTCCCGGATCGGGCTCAGCAGTTGGGTGTAGGTGGCCGGGTTGGAGCGGGGCGTCCGCCCGATCGGGGATTGATCCACGGCCACGACCTTGTCCAGGAGGTCCATGCCCTCCAGGCCCGCGTGATCGCCGGGGGTCTCCGTCGCCCCGTAAAAGTGCTCGGCGAGCCGGCGGTAAAGAATGTCGCTGACGAGCGTGGACTTGCCGGAGCCGGAGACGCCCGTGACGCAGACCAGCATCGCCAGCGGAATCTCCACGTCGATGTTCTTGAGGTTATGATGCCGCGCCCCGCGCACCCGCAGCCGCCGCCCCGGCGCCGGCCGTCGCCGCTCGGCCGGCAGGGGAATCCGCCGTTCGCCGTTCAAATACTGCCCCGTGACGGACCGATGCCCGTCGTTGAGGGCCGACGGCGGCCCGCAGGCCACCACATGGCCCCCCAGCCGACCCGCCCCCGGCCCCAGATCAATCACGTGATCCGCCGAGCGGATCATCACCTCGTCGTGCTCGACGACGATGACCGTGTTGCCGAGATCGCGCAGGCGCGTCAGCGTCTGGATTAGCCGGGCGTCGTCCCGCGCGTGAAGCCCGATCGTCGGCTCGTCCAGCACGTAGAGCACCCCGACCAGTTGGGAGCCGATCTGCGTGGCCAGCCGGATGCGTTGACCTTCCCCGCCCGAGAGCGAGGCCGTCGGCCGGTCCAGCGTCAGGTAATCCAACCCCACGTCGATCATGAAGCCGAGCCGATCGGTGATCTCCTTGATGGCCTGGGCCCCGATCGCCTTCTCCCGTCGGTTCCAACGCGCCCGCTTCAGGAAGTCCAGCGCCTGCCGGACCGTGAGCGCGCAGAACTGGCTGATGTTGAGCTCGTTGAGCGTGACGGCCAGGCTCTCCGGGCGGAGCCGCTGCCCTCGACAACCCGGGCAGGGCCGCTCGGCGAAATAAAGGCTCAGCATCTCGTGAGCTTCGTCCTCCCCCCCTTCCTTCACGCGCCGCTCCAGCCGCGGGATCAGCCCCTCATAAACGCTTCGCGTCTCGAACTTCGTCCCCTTCGGCGAGGCGTACCGATAGTGAATCTTCTCCTTGCCGGAGCCATAAAGGAGCGCGCGTCGCTGCGACTCGGCGAGTTTCCTCCACGGCTTATCCGGATCGACTCCGAAATGATCCAGAACCGATAACACCCATTGCGCCCCGGGCGAGCCGGCCCGCCGCCGAGGGCGGCCCTCCTCGGGCTTGAAATGTTTGGCCCACGGGAGCACGGCCCCCTGTCGGATCGTGAGGTCATGATCGGGGACGATCCGCCGGGGATCGATCTCGTTGATGACGCCGAGCCCCTTGCACGTCGGGCACGCTCCATAGGGGGAATTGAAAGAAAACGAGCGCGGGGCGAGCTCGACGATCTGGGGGCCGTGCTCCGGGCAGGCCATCGCCTGGCTGAACGTGACGGCGCGGCTCCCCCCGCCCTCCGCCCCGTCCAGCCGCTCGATGGTGACGAGCCCCTCGGCCTTGCGCAGCGCCGTCTCCACGCAATCGGTCAGCCGCTGCCGGATCTTGGGCGAGACGACCAGCCGGGCGACTACGACAGCGATGTCGTGCTTGAGCTTCTTGTTCAGCGTGATCTTCTCTTCCAGCTCGCGCAGGCGGCCGTCGACCATCACCCGCGTGAAGCCCTCGCGCTGGGCCTGCTCGAAAACGTGCCGATACTCTCCCTTTCGGCCGCGAACGACGGGGGCCAGAACGACGAGCCGCGTCCCCTCCGGCCAGGCCAGCACGGCGTCCACGATGTCCTGAACCGTCTGTTTCTCCAGCGGCCGGCCGCAATGGGCGCAGTGCGGCTGACCGATGTTCGTGTAGAGCACCCGCAGATAATCATAAATCTCGGTCACGGTCCCGACCGTCGATCGCGGATTCTTGCTGACCGTCTTCTGCTCGATCGAGATCGCCGGCGAGAGCCCCTCGATGTGCTCGACCTTCGGCTTCTGCATCTGATCCAGGAACTGACGGGCGTAGGCCGACAGGCTCTCGACGTAACGCCGTTGCCCCTCGGCGTAAAGCGTGTCGAAGGCGAGCGAACTCTTGCCGGAGCCGGAAAGCCCCGTGATCACCGTCAGCGCGTTCCGCGGGATCGTCACGTCGATGTGCTGGAGGTTGTGCTCGTGGGCCCCGATGATCCGGATGTCGCGTCGCGGCGAGGCCGGCGAGGCAGACGCGTTCATAGGGAGATCAACGGCCGAGGCCTCGGCCTCGCGCCTTGCAATTGCCTGACAGAGTGCATCCTAATGGTCGCCACGTGGCGTCGGACGCGCCCGGGCCCCAAGCCCGATCGCCCCCCGGCCCGGGCGTCCCGCCGCCTTCGACGGCCGACCCGCGGCGGCTGCAAACGGTGATTGTATCGTTCGGGCCGCGAAGGCGGCAAGCGCCCGCCGGATGAAACCCCTCGCCCTCGTGCGCTTTCTCGCCCTGGCCCTTCCGGCCGCCGTCTTGGCTCATTTTCTCGCCCGGTTTCCGCCGGGCCTCTTCCAAGCGGCCTCCACGCTCCGCGACGATCTCGTCGGGCCGTGGCGTTTCCCGCTGCATTCGGCGATGGGCCTGCTCGCCGTCGCCGCGATGGCTTTCGCCGCGATCGGGCTCGGCGCTCACGTCCTCGCCCGCAGTCGCGCCGTCGAGGGCCTGCCTTCCTTCTGGCAGCGGCTCGTCTTCTCAAGCCTCATCGGTTGGTTCGCCCTGGCGCACCTGACGCTCCTGCTCGGGCTCATCGGCCTTTGCAATCCGCTCGCCCTGGGGACGGGGCTCACCGTGACGGCCGCTCTCGGGCTTCCCGGCTGGGCGGCTCTCTGGCGCGGGCTCGGCCGAAGGCTGGAGGCTTCGCTTCGTTTCGACGGCGAGTCAGGGGTTCAACCCGCCGGCGGGGCCGAGCCCGAGCCGCCGCCGTCGGCGCATCCCAACGGCGCGACCGCCGAGCCGTCGTCCCGCCCGACGGCGGCCGCCTCCCCCGGTCGCCGCCCCCTCAGCCCCCGGGTGCCCGTCGAGGCCCCGCTCGCCGAACTTGAGCTCGCCCGACCCTTGCTCGCGATGATCCTCCTGCTCTACGTCCTCGGCGTTCCTTACGCGCTGACCCCCGCGGTTGAATCCGATGAGCTGCGCTACCACCTGGCGGCCCCCGAGGCTTACCTGGAGGCCGGACGCGTCCTCTACCTGCCGCATCAGGCGATGTCGAACTTTCCGTTTCTCCTCGAAATGCTCTTCACGATGGGGATGGCGCTTCAGGGAACCGAAGCGGCTCGGTTGCTTCATTTGACCTTCCTCGAATCCGCCGCCACGCTGATCGGCCTGCTGGCCTATTTTCTTACCCGCGCCACGCTGGCCCGCCGCCCGGAGCTTCCCCGCCGCGCCCTGCGCGCAGTGGCCGCCGCGGCCGGCGTCGCCTTCGCCGCCATCCCAAGCGTCACCGTGCTCGGCTGCTGGGCCTTCGTCGATCTGGGAACGGCCGCTTACTGGCTGGCCGTCGTCTATCTCGGCGCCCTGGCGCTGGCGGGCCCGCGCCGGCCCCCGGCCTGGCTGCTCGGCCTGATGGCCGCCGGAGCGATCGGGACCAAATACTCCATGATCCCGCTGATGGCCGCCGTCGCCGGGACGCTCTGGCTCGCCGCCCGGAGCCGGCTCCGAGGGCGCGAGCCGGCGCGCGATCTTGACCGGTATCTGCTTCGAGCCTGCGCCGTGGCGGCCCTCGGCGCGGCCCCCTGGCTGCTCAAGAATCTGGCCTGGACGGGGAACCCTGTTTATCCGCTCGCCCACGGCCTCTTCGGCGGGAAGGATTGGTCCGCCGCCGACGCCGCCTTCTACGCCGCCAAAGCCGCCGAGAAGGGTTATCGCGGCTGGCCGATCGACCGTCTCCCCGCGCCGATCGACCGCGCGGTCGAACTCGCCCTCACCCCCCTGACGACGTCGCTGGCCGGCGAGCGGTTCGAAGGCGCCTTCCTGGGGCCGCTGCCGTTGATGGCGATGGCCGTCGCGTCGGTTGGAGGCGCGGCGGCCTGGATCAACCGGCGAGCCCTCAAGCGCCGGCGATCAGGGGCTGCGGCCCTCGCCTGGGTCGCGGCGCTGATCGCCGTCGCCTGGAGTTTCTGGTTCTTCAGTTATCAGAGCTATCGACTGCTGCTGCCCCCCCTCGCCCTCGTGTTCGTCCTGGCCGCCTGGGGGGCCGCGGCGCTCCTGGCCGCGCCGGGGGGAACGATCGCCCGCCGCCTTTTCGGCCTGAGCCTCCGAGGGATTTTCGCCCTCGCGGCCCTCTATTCGATCGGCTTCACCTTCGCGCTCATCGCCGGCTGGAAACGCCCCGGGGCCCTCCCCGTCGCTCTGGGCTTCCAGCCGCGCGAGCGCTATCTGGAGCAGGCGGTCTCGTACTATCCGACGGCCCGATGGCTCGCGGCCCGAACGGGCCCCGACCGCAAGGCCCTCCTGATCGGTGAGCACCGGACGCTTTACTTCCCGAACGCCGCCCTCGCCAGCGACTGGTTCGACGCCCCCCAGCCGTTGCCTCTCCTCCAGGCCTCGGCCGATAACGACGAGATGTTCGACCGCCTCCGGCGGGGCGGCGTCCGCTACGTTTACGTCAACATGCACGAACTGCGGAAATACGCCGACCAGTACTTCATCCCCCGCTTCCCCGTCGAGGCGTATCGCCGGTTCGAGGCCTTCATGAGCGACCCGCGCCTGATCGCCCTTCACCGCGACGCCGAACTCGACATCTTCATCTACGAGATCGCCGACGCCCCGCCGGCCGCCCCCCCCGCCGAGGGTTCCGGGCCGGCTGCCTCAGCGCCCTGAGGTCGCCGGACCCCCGCCCATCACCCAGGCCTCGTCAAAAGCGGCCAGGTTGATCACGGTCCGTTCGTTCGAGGTAAAAATCAGGTGAATGCGCTCGTCGCGCGTCTGGACGGCGTACGGATAGGCGAACGTCCCGCGCCCCTCCATGACGTTGCGGCGGTAGGGATAGGAGCGGTCCTCGTCCTCGGAGAGCGCCGCCGCGAGCGGCGTCCGGCGGTTCATGCTGTCGTTAAAGATGAGCAGCAGCCGGCCGCTCCTGAGCCGCAGGAACTCGACGGCGGCGTTGGGATTGGGGAAGGCGCTGTCGCGCCCGTCGGTCCAGCTCCGCCCCCCGTCGGTCGATTCGGCGCGGATGATCCAGCCCTCTTCCCTCGGCCCGTAACCTCCCCCGCGCCGGCAATAGGCCACCAGACGCCCGTCGGCCAGTTCGACCACGGCCGGTTGGATATTCCCGTTGGGCGACCGGATCGCCCCCAGCTCCTCCCAGGTCCTCGCCGCCGGATCAAACCGGAGAAAGCGCGAGGTGCTGTCGGCCCCGACGCGCTCGGTGTCATGCCCCGTTTCGTGATAGACGGGGATCAGATGGGCGCCGTCCCGCAGGACGATCGGCTTGTTGCGGACCATCATGCCCTCGCGGAAGGCGACGACGATCGGGTCCGTCCAGGTCCGGGCCCCGTCGGTCGAAACCTTGGCCTGGATGCGCGAGGTGGACCAAGTCTCCCCGTAGCGAATCACGTAATATAGCCAGACGGGGCCCTCCGGGGCTTGCCAGACGACGGGATTGCCTTCGGAACGAAAGGGGGTATCGGCGATCGCCACGGGGTCCGTCCAGGAGGTTGAGCCCGCCGCGCGCCGGGAGCCATAAACCGCCGTATCGTCGGCGTACTCCCCCGAACCCCCGTAATAAGCCAGGTAGAGATCGCCGTTGGCCAGCTCCGTGATCGCCGCCGGGTGCTTATACGCCCCCGGCGCCTCCGGGCCGAATACCCGCTCGACGATCAACTCCTCCCCCCGCGCGGCCAGGACCATCATGGCGACCCCCAGGCTCGTAAGAAGCAATTCGGGATGACGCGCCCGGCCGAGCACGTCGAAGGCGCGTCTTGAGGACTCCAATCCGCCTTCGGAAGATAGACCGCGACCCTTCGAGTCTCGGCCTGCGGCCGGACAGCCGGACTCGACCAGCCGAGAGTGACGCCGCCTGGATGACACCGGAAGGGAGATTATTCGCCAGCCGGAATTTGACTTGGCCGCGCGCAAGCTGTTCGGCTCGACAAGGCGCGCCG
>Ga0209399_10001010_pt1 | contig 15257 bp, 6 predicted proteins | sample OV2TP3_FD_184130 | JGI IMG/M metagenome (GOLD analysis project Ga0209399, IMG submission 184130) | Hot spring microbial communities from Beatty, Nevada to study Microbial Dark Matter (Phase II) - OV2 TP3 (SPAdes) (version 3) | ecosystem: Environmental > Aquatic > Thermal springs > Hot (42-90C) ... | reverse complement strand
AGCGAGCGTGCCAAAGTGAGGCGGAGATCGAGGGCCAGCCCTCTGGTGTCGCCGTCCTCGGGCAGGTGCGCGAGGGCCTGGAGGGCCTGCTCAAAGGCGGCCACCGCCTCGCGGAACACAGCACGGTCGTAGGCCCTGGCGCCGGCATGCTGGCAGAAGGTGACGGCCTTGTCCCACACCTCGCCCCGCAGGGCATGGTGAGCAAGCCGTTCAACCTGGTCGGCCAACCGGTCGGGAGAGAGGGCCTCCAGGGCCTGCACGATGCGCGCATGCAAGGCCCGCCGCCGCTCCTGCAGGAGGCTTCCATAAGCCACCTCGTGGGTCAGGGCGTGCTTGAAGGTATACTCCAGCTCGGGAAAGAGGCGCATCTCGTAGAGGAACTCGGCCGCCTGGAGATGCGAACACTCCGCCCGGAGGCGCTCTTCGGAGACCTCTGCGATGGCCTGCAGCAGCGCGAACGGCACCTCCGTCCCGATGACGGCGGCCATCTGCAGCAGCCGCTTCTCCTCGGGTGGCAGCCGGTCGATGCGGGCCGCCAACACCGCCTGCACCGTGGCCGGCACCTCCAGGGTCGCCACGTCTTTCGCCAGCCGATACCGCCCGCGCTCGCCCACCAGCATCCTGCCCTCGACCAGCGTCCGCAGGCTCTCCTCCAGGAAAAACGGATTCCCCTGGGTGTGTGCGATCAAGCGCTGCTTGAGCGGGACCAGTCCGGCATCCTCGCCCAGGAGCGTGTGCAGGAGTTCGTCGGCGCTTTCGGGAGGCAGCGGGTCGAGCCGCAGCTGCGTGTAGTAGGTCTTGTGCCCCCAGCCGTGTTGATATTCCGGGCGATAGTTGACGAGCAGCAGGAGCCGCGCCGTCGGCAGACTCTCGACGAGGCTGTCCAGGAGTGCCTGCGTCTCCGCATCGAGCCAGTGCAGATCCTCGAAGACCAGCAGCAGCGGCTGCACCCGGCTCTCCCGCAGCAGCACGCGCTTGACCGCGTCCAGGGTGCGTTGGCCGCGCTGGGCCGGATCGAGGGTCAAGAACGGGCTGTCCTCGGGCAGCGCATCCAGCAGCGCCAGCACCGCCGGAATCACCTCCTGGAGGGCTGCGTCGAGCGTGAGCAGCTGGCCGGTGACCTTCGCCCGAATGGTCCGGGGGACGTCCTGCCCCTCGACCCCGCAATAGCGCTGGAGCAGGTCGATGACGGGGCAGTAGGGGGTCGCCTTGCCGTACGAGACCGAGGCGCTCTCGAGGATGAGCCAGTCGCGGGGATGAGGGGACCGGACAAATTCATAGACCAGGCGGGATTTCCCGACCCCGGGCTCCCCGACGATCGCCGCGACCTGGCCGCGCCCGGCCGCCGCCTGTTTCAGCAGCTGCCCGAGCCCCTCCAGCTCCGTCTGCCGTCCAACGAACGGGGTCAACCCCCGCGCGGCGCTGGCTTGCAGGCGCTTGCGGACGGCGGTGGCCCCCAGCAGCTCGCAGACCTCCACCGGCTCGGCCAGCCCCTTCACCGGCACCGGTCCCAGGGCCTTCACCTGGATGAACCCCTCCGCCAGGCGGATCGTCTCGGCAGTGAGCCGAATGGTCCCGGGCAGGGCCAGCTGTTCCATGCGCGCCGCCAGATGGGTCGTCTGGCCGATGGCGGAGTAGTCCATATGCAGGTCGTTGCCGATCGAGCGGACCACCACCGCACCCGAGTTGAGCCCCACGCGGATCTGCACTTCCAGGCCGTGGGTACGGCGCACGTCCGCGCTGTAGCGCTGGATGGCCTCCTGCATCGCCAACGCCGCATAGCAGGCCCGCACCGCGTGGTCCTCATGGACGATGGGCGCGCCGAAGAGCGCCATGATCCCATCGCCCAGCACCTGGTTCACGGTGCCCTCATAGCGATGCACCGCCGTCATCATGCGCTCCAGCACCGGGCCCAGCAGCTGGCGTGCTTCCTCGGGATCCCGGTCGGCCAGCAGCTCCATGGATCCCTTCAGATCGGCGAAGAGCACCGTGACCTGTTTGCGCTCGCCTTCGAGCGCTGCCTTGGAGGTGAGGATCTTTTCGGCCAGGTGCGGGGGCGTATACGTCAGCGGGGCACGGGCGGGCGCCATGGCGGGGCTGGCAGAAGGGGGTGGCGTCGTGCCCTCCTCGCCCGTCCACACGAGCCCCCGGCCCTCCTCGTCCCGCACGGGGTGGTGCGCATACAGGAGCTCCTCTGTGAGAGCCGCGAGGGCGTCATCGCTCAACTGGAACTGCAGTTTGAGCGCCCGATAGGACACCCGCCCGCGCTGGCGGACGAGCTCTACCATGGCATCGAGCACCCGATAAAACTCCGTCGCATCCATGGCGTGCCTCCCTCGGTGCAGGCCACGTGCCAAGAATGCCCAGATCACCTCGTCAGGTCAGCTCCTCGAGTAAGGCCTTCGCCTCCTTGAGGTCTCCGGTGTCAAAGCCTTGGGTGAACCAGCCGTAGACCTCGGTCAGCACCTGGCGAGCGGCCTCGCGCTTGCCCTGCTGCTGCCACAGGCGAGCCAGGCTCATGGCCGCGCGCAGCTCCAACGATTTGGCCTGCTGACGGCGGGCGAGGTCAAGGGCCTGGTGAAAACAGGTTTCCGCCGCAGCTACCTGTTCTGACGACTGCACCAGCAGCAGGTCTCCCCTGAGCCGATACAATTCCGCTGTGTACCAATGTTCCCCAGTTTTGTCCGCCACCCGCAGCGCCTCGGCCAGCACGTGCAGCCCTTCTGTAGCCTGCCCCATGCCGTCATACGCCTCGGCGAGCCAGGAAAGATAGCACGGCCACCACAATGCGGCCCCCATGGCCTGCAAGGTGTCCTGGCTTTGGCGCATCTGCGTCATCCCCTCTGCCGCGTGTCCCTGTGCGGTCAGCGCCCAACCTCGTACATTCGTTCCCAGCACGACATACAGCGGAAACCCCTGCTCGTTCGACAGCGCTATGGCGGCCTCGGCGCGCTCCTGGGCTGCTACTCCCTCCCGGCGCAAGAGATGCAGCAGGGCGGTATAGTAAAAAGCAGCCGCCAGGCTACTGGGGTGCGACAGCTCCTGGGCCAGGGTGAGGGCCTCGTGACTCCTTTTGAGGGCCTGGTCTGGATAGCCAAGCAGCCACAGGGGCCAGGCCACGTAGGAGAGGCACCAGACCCCCAGGTCAAGACCATAACGGAAGGCCAACGCGCGGTGCTCCTGAGGCGCATAGAGGACCAGCCCCTGTTCCAGGTGCGCGCGTGCCGGGAGCAGCTCTCCCAACATATATCTAGCGAAGCCCAGCGCGTGGTGGGCCACCAGCAGGAGCGCCGGGTCGTGGACGCGTTGGGCCAGGCTGAGGCACTGCTCGGCTAGCTCCCGTGCCGTCTGGTACTCCGCGCGCACGACATAAAACCGCCACAGCCCCCACAGGACCGGGAAGAGCTCCGGGCTCTCCCCTACCTGCTGGGATAGCTCTCGTGCTCGCGCGTATACGTGTTCGACCTCCGGAGCCCCCCACCCCTTGGCGACCATCAACGTCGGGCCCAGGACGACCTGCAAGCCCAGCTCCTGCTGAGCGCGCTCCGGGGTGGCTGGCAGGGCGGTGAGCAGCTCCAGCCCCTTGCTGCAATGTGCGATCGCTTCCGCGTGCGCCGAGCGCTCGATGGCACGCTGGCCCGCCCGCTGCCAGTAGGGGATGGCCTGCGCCAGCACGCCCGCCTCCGTATAGTGATGCGCGAGCAGCTCGGGTTGCGTCTCGCAGACCTCGGGAAAGCGCGCCTCCACTACCTGCGCAATATGCTGATGGTGCCGCTGGCGGGTGCTCTTGAGTAAGGACTGATACGCTGCCTCCTGGATCAGGGCATGCTTGAAAAGGTACATCGCCTGTGGCGGTACACCCCGCTGATACAGGAACTCCGCTTCCACCAACTGGTGCAGCCCCTGTTGCAAGGTCGCCTCGTCCCAGGGTGAGACCGCCTGCAGCAGCTCATAGGAAAACTCGCGCCCCAGCGTTGCCCCCAGTTGCGCTAGACTCTTCACCGTCGCCAGGCGATCCAGCCGCGCCATCAGCGAATCGTGCAGCGTGGTGGGAATCGCCAGCGTCGGCAGGGGGCCGGTCAGCTCATAGCGCTCCTCCTGCTCCTGGAGCAGCCCGGACTCCAGCACCATCTTGGTCAACTCCTCCACGAACAGCGGCACCCCATCCGTCTTGGCCACCACCTGCTCTACAACTTCCGTCGGCAGAGTCTTGCCGTGTGCTACCCGGCCCGTCATCTCGGCCGCCTGGCGGCGTGGCAAGCGCGGCAGCGTCACCTGAGTGAGGTGCGAGCGCCCCGTCCAGGGGGGGCTGAAGTCAGGACGAAAGGTCAATAGCGCCAGGATACGCGCGGTGGGGCCTTGATCGACCAGCAGACTGAGCAGTTCCAGCGTAGTCGGATCGACCCAGTGCAGGTCTTCCATGACAAAGAGCACCGGCTGCTGCGCGGCGATGCGTAACAGGATCGTCAGCAGGGCGTGCAAGGCCTTCTGTTTCTGCTGCTCGGGTGACCCAGTCAAGGGGGCATAAGTGGCGGTCAGCGGCAGGGAGAGGAGGGCGGCTAAGAGGGGCACGGCCTCTGCCAGTGGCAGGCCATACTGCACCAAGAATCCCTCCAATTTGCGGCGTTTCTGCTCGGGGGGCTCCTCCCGCTCGAAGCGCAGTGCCACCCGCTCCAACAGATCGATCATGGGATACAACGCGGTATTCTGGTAGTAGGGCGAACATTGACACGGCGTCAGCCAGGCCCGGGGCTCGCTGGCCACCTGTTCCTGCAGCACCTGCACCAGGCGCGATTTGCCGATGCCCGCTTCGCCGCTGAGCAACACCACCTGCCCCAGGCCATCTTTGACCTGTGCCCAGCGCTCCAGAAGTAGCGCCACTTCTTGCTCCCGGCCCACGAGGGGGGTGAGGCCAGCGCTGCCCACCGCTTCCAGGCGACTGCGGGCCGTGCTCTCATACTGCACGTGATACACCTCGATGGGCTGAGCGAAGCCTTTCAGCAGGTGGGTCCCGAGCGCCTGGCAGGCAAAGAAGCCACCCAGCAGCGGTAACGTCGCAGCACTGATGACCAGGGTATTGGGCGCCGCCATGCTTTGCAGGCGGGCCGCCAGGTTGGGCGTTTCGCCCAGCGCCAGCTGTTCCTGGCGGGTGCCTCCCCCGACCTCGCCCACCACCACCAGGCCGGTATGGATGCCCAGGCGCACCGCCAGTTGAACCCCGCGCTCCTGTGCCAGACGCCCATTGAGCTGCCCCAGGGCTTCGATCATCCCGAGCCCAGCCCGGACCGCCCGCTGCGCATCGTCTTCGTGCGCCAGGGGGTAGCCAAAGTACACCAGCAGGCCATCGCCGAGATACTGCGCGATATGCCCCTCAAAGCGGGCGATCACTTTGGCGCAGGTCTCTTGGTAGGCCCGCACCACCTCGCGCCACTCTTCCGGGTCGAGCTGGCTCGCGAGGACCGTCGAGTCCACCAGGTCGCAGAACAGCACCGTGAGCTGGCGGCGCTCGGCGTCTCGGGCGCGCGGCTCGGCCCCTCGCTGGGGTGCTTGCGCCTCGGGGCGGTGCGGCGGTGGCTCCGGCACCGCTCCTCCCTCGCCTGTCCAGACGAGCATCGTGCCCGCCTGATCGACAGCGATCTGCTGCACCTCGATGAGTTCTGCCTTGAGCGCTTCCAGGGCCTCGTCATCCAGGTGGAACTGCACCCGCAGCGCCCGATAGGAGGCCCGGCCGCGGCTCCGAAGCAGCTCGATCACCTGGTCAACGACCGCAAACAGGTCCATTACCGCCCCTCCACCTGCGCCAGCGCCGCCTCCGTCTGGGGCAGCCAGAAGGTCATCTCCATCGCACGGTACAGCTCGATGGCCGTGGACAGCTCGGCACGGGCCTGCTCGCGGCGGCCGATCTTGGCATAGAGGGTGCCGAGGCCCCTGTGGCAATGAGCGACAAGCGGGCGCATACCGAGTTCTTCGGCCAGGGCCAGGGCTTGCTGGTAGTGGACTTCGGCTTGCGCGACATCGGGGGGGTCGGCGTGGGCACAGACGGCGCCAAGCTGGTGCAGCGCGAGCGCCTCGTCCCCGCGTGCCTTCTGCTGCCGGGCCAGGTCGAGCGCCTGGCGGGCGTACTGCCAGGCTTCATCGCCCCGTCCCGCCAGGCAACAGACCTCGCTGAGCCAGGCGAGGCGGTAGGCATTACCCAGCAACCCGCCCGTGCGGAGACTTTCACTGATCGCCTCATCCAACAGCGCGCGCCCCTCCGCAAGGCGCCCCTGGAGCGCAGAGGCATAGCCCAGGGACGCCGCAATCTGTCGCAACTGGAGCGAGTTGCCGGAGGCCCGACAGAGGGCCAGGCCCGCCTCCAGCACCCGGATGGCGTGCTCCATGTCCCCTTGGGCGAGGTACAGGTGGCCGAGCCAGGCGCGGGCAATGAACGGTGTGGGCCCTCGGCCTTCCAGCGTGGCGAGGCGGAGCGCCTCCTCTCCGTGGCGCCGGCCCTCGGCAAAGGCCCCGAGGTCGCTCAAGGTCCGCGCCAGCCACGCCCGGGACTGGATCAGCACGCCTGTACTGAGTCTGTCAGACTCCCGGTCCGCCGCCTCCACGTTCCGCCGCAGCAGCTCGGCCGCCCGGCCGAAGTCGCCGATGGCATAATATACCTGCCCCAGGCGAAGCGATGCTTGCCTCTGCAAGACGCGGTCGCCGAGCGCGGGCGCGAGCGCGAGGGGCTGCTGGCCCGCCGCCATGGCGCCGTCGAGGTCTCCCGTTATCCTGAGTACAGCGGCCATCTCGGCCAGCACCTGTACCAGCCGGGCCCGGTCGTTGAGTGCCCTGGCCAGACCATCGGCCTCGCCCAACAGGGCAAGGTGCCGCCTATACTCTCCCAGTTGGGTCAGCGGGCCTCCCAACGCGAGGCGGAGCTCGATGGCCAGCCCCCGGGTGTCGCCGTCCTCGGGCAGGTGCGCGAGGGCCTGGAGGGCCTGCTCGAAGGAGGCCACCGCCTCGCGGAACGCGGCGCGGCCGTGGGCCCTGGCACCGGCCTGCTGGCAGTAGGTGACGGCCTTGTCCCACACCTCACCCCGCACGGCATGGTGCGCCAGCCGTTCGACCTGCTCGGCCATCCGCTCGGGCGCGAGCGCCTCCAGGGCCTCGACGATGCGGGCATGCAGCACCCGCCGTCGCTCCTGCAGCAGACTGCTGTAGGCGACCTCGTGGGTCAAGGCGTGCTTGAAGGTGTATTCTCGCTCCGGGAAGAGCTGGGTCTCGTAGAGGAACTCGGCCGCTTGCACGTGGGCGAGTCCGCGGTGCAGGTCCGCCTCCGGCAGCTCGGCAATAGCCTGCAACAGGGGGAAGGGCACCTCCGTGCCGATGACGGCCGCGGTCTGGAGCAGCTGCTTCTGGTCGGGCGGCAAGCGGTCGATACGGGCCGCCAGCACCGCCTGCACAGTGGCTGGCACCTGCAGCGTCGGCAGCGCCTGCGCCAGACGATAGGCTCCGGGGGCGCCCACCAGCACGCCCGTCTCCCGCAAGCTGCGCACGCCCTCTTCCAGGAAGAAGGGATTACCCGCCGTACGGGCAATCAGGAGCGGCTTCAGCGGGGCCAGGCTGGGGTCATCGCCCAGCAAGGCCTGCAAGAGCACGTCGGCGCTGGCGGGTGGCAGGGGATCCAGCCGCAGCTGCGTGTAGAAGGTCTTGCTCCCCCAGCCGTGCTGATACTCCGGCCGATAGTTGACGAGCAGGAGGAGGCGAGCCGTGGGGAGGCGGTCCACCAGGCGGTCGAGGATGGCCTGGGTTTCGGCATCGATCCAGTGCAGGTCCTCGAAGACCAGCAGCAGCGGCTGCACCTGGCTCTCGCGCAGTAGGACCCGTTGCAGCGCCTCGAGCGTGCGCTGGCGCCGTTGCGACGGGTCCAGCTGCCGAAACGGGCTGTCCTCGGGGAGCACGTCCAACAGAGACAACAGCGCTGGTAGCGCGTCCTGCAAGGTGGCCTCGAGGGTCAACACCTGCCCGGTCACCTTGGCCCGGATGGTGCGCGGGTCATCGGTGTCCTCCACCTGACTATACCGCTTGAGCAGGTCGATGACGGGGTAATAGGGCGTGGCTTTCCCGTAGGACACGGAGGCGCTTTCGAGCACCCGCCAGCCTTGCAGGTGGTGCCCCTGGATGAACTCATAGACGAGGCGCGACTTCCCCACCCCGGCCTCCCCCACCACCGCCACCACCTGCCCGCGGCCGGCCTCAGCCCGCTCCAAGGATTGGACTAGGGCCGCGAGTTCCGCCTCTCGGCCGACAAAGCGGGTGAGCCCCCGCGCCGCGGCCGCCTGCAGGCGCCGACGCAGCGCGCTGGCCCCGACCAGCTCGAACACCTCGACCGGCTCGGTCATCCCCTTCACCGGCACCGGTCCCAGGGCGGTGACACGTACCAGGCCCTCGACCAGCCCCAGGGTCGCCGCCGTCAGCCGGATGCTCCCAGGGGGCGCCAGCTGTTCCATGCGGGCGGCCAAGTGCGTGGTCTGGCCCACCGCCGAGTAGTCCATATGGAGATCGTTGCCAATCGCCCGCACCACGACTTCCCCGGAGTTCAGACCCACCCGGAGGCGCATCTCCAGGCCATGGGCACGGCGCACCTCCTCAGTATGGGACCGCATGGCCGCCTGCATGGCGAGCGCGGCATAACAGGCACGCAGGGCATGATCCTCATGGGCAATAGGCGCCCCGAAGAGGGCCATGATGCCATCCCCCAGGACCTGGTTGACCGTCCCCTCGTAGCGGTGGACGGCCTCCATCATGCGGCGCAGGGCCGGGTCCAGGAGCCCCTGGGCGGCTTCGGGGTCGAGGTCCCGGATCAACTCGGTGGAGTCTTTGAGGTCGGCGAACAACACCGTCACCTGCTTGCGTTCGCCTGCCAGGCTCAGGCGGGCCTCGCGAATTTTTTCGGTGAGATGGGCGGGGGTATACGATAGCGGCGCCCGCCCCTCTCCAGCGGTGAGGGCCGCGGCAGGCGTGGGGGCTGGAGATGTGCCACCAGTCCAGACCAGGCCCCGGCCGGCGTCCTCTTGCACATGGGGGTGGGCGTAGAGAAGTTCGTCCCGGAGCGCCTCCAGGTGATCGTCGTCGAGCGCGAACTGCAGCTTGAGGGCGCGATAGCTGACGCGGCCTCGCCGTTGGAGCATGGCCAGGGCCTGGTCCAGCATCTCCTCGAAGGTCATCGCCGCTCCTCCGCCGCGCTGGCGCATCCGCCCATGGCGAGGAAGATCGGTCAGGGCATAGCATCAGGTCTGAAGATCGGGACAAGTATAGCAGGAGCGAGGCAGCGTGGCGGGACAAATCCCATCGCCCTGCCGTGAGCGGTACTCCACCACCTCCTGCTGCCGCTCTTGCAGCAGGCGCTCAGGCCTCTGAACGCGGCATAGGGTCCTTGTGCTCTATCTCGGCGATGATCCGCCGGGTGACCGAGGCTTGGGCCGGATACGCTTGCAGCAACGAGGCAAAGAGTTCGCGGGCTTGCTCGGGGCGGCCGGCGCGCCAGAAACAGGACGCCGCGCTCAGCTGGCTGCGCCAGGCCAGGTCCGCTTGGCCGGCCTGTGCGTAGTCTTCTGCCAGCACCAGTTCCAGATGGGCTGCCGCTAAGAAGTGGCGGGCTGCCGCAGAGCGATCGCTACGCATTTCCGCCAACATGCCACGCTGTAGCTCGCGCGATTTGACCGTCACCACCAGATCACTGACAGATGACTGAGCTGTGGCCATACCAACCTCCGCAGATTATCTCCGAAATGCCAACCGACCGGCTGGGGTTTCAAACTCGACCACACAGACATAGAAGCCACTCCCCGGGCGTTCGGTGAGGCGCTGCCAGCGTTGCTGCCAGGCTGTCCCAAAGCCCCTGCGCCGCGACCGACCAGCAACCTCCAACAGATGGTTGGCTTCGTCTATCAAATAATCCGCCCCACTTCCACGCAAAGCCACGTCCCGCATTTCGTGGCCACCCCCATAGTACAGCCCCAGCCCAGCGATCGCAATGGCAGCCAGTTCGACCAATCGGGATGCCTCATACGTACGCTGCAGTCGGCGCACATGGTCTGAGGCAACACCGGTTGGATCAATGGCGAGCCGCAATGGCTCGCTGCCGAATCCTGGTAGATCCTGCACCGTGAGGACGAAGGGAAACGGGGGGTGAGCGCGTATTGCCCTGAACACGGCCACGGTTGCCGCAACAATATCATCCCACAGCAGGTGGGGATGCATGGCAGACAGATCCACCAAGCGAACCGCGATATCCATGCCATGTGCACCACAAGGGACGAGAACGCAAGATCAAGCCCAATCCACAGGAGCCCATACCCGCGACGGATGAATGCCCAATGGTTGCATCAGCGCCAGCTGTAGTGTGAGGGGATGGCATGTCGGCCGGCGACGCGTTACGCTAACGCCTCCAGCAACACCCTGGCCTCCCGCAAGTCTGCCGTATCGAAGCCTTCGGTGAACCAGCCGTAGATCTCCCCCAGCATCCGCCGGGCCTCTTCCCGCTTGCCTTGCTGCTGCCACAGCCGGCCCAGGCTCATGGCGGCCCGCAGTTCCAGCGACTTCGCCTGCTGGCGCTGGGCGATGGCGAGGGCTTGCTGAAAAAGGGCCTCCGCTTCGCTGGCGTGTGGGTGCCTCCCAAGAGCCATGCTCTCGGCGTCTGACGTCGGACCTTGGACGTTGGACTGCAACAGCAACTCCCCTTTGAGCCGATACAGCTCCGCGTCGTAGTGCCGCTCGCCGGTGTTGTCCGCTGCCGCCAGCGCCTCGTCCAGCACGCGCAGCCCCTCTTCGGGCTGTCCGGCTTTGCCGCAGGCCTCCGCCAACAGGGCAAGGTATAGTGGCAGTGTCAGCGCTTGCCCCTCGGCCCGCCAGGCGGTTATCCCCTTCCACATCAGGGCGATCGCCTCGGCTCCCTGTCCCTGCTCGGCCATCGCCCAGCCCCGGTAGAGCGGTCCAAGGGCCGAAGAGCGCGCGAATCCCTGTGCGGTCGAGAGCGTCGAGAGCACCTCCGCGCATGCTTGCGCCAACTGCGTCTCCCCACGCAGCCGATGGAGGGTGGCAGCATGGGCCAGGGCAAGAACCTGGCTAAGGGGATGGGATAGCTCCTGGGCCAGGCCGAGCGCCTCCCGGCTCCGCTGCAGGGCTTGCTCAGGATAGCCCAGGTACCACAGCGTCGAGGCCGCCAATCTCCGGCCGCCGACCCTAGCATCATCCCCGGCGAGGGATAGGGCGCGGGGCTGCTGCGGATCATAGAGGGCGATCCCCTGCTCCAGATGGGCCCGGGCCTGAGAGAACTCTCCCATCCAGAACAAGGTCGCCCCCAGCGCCAGGTGCGCCTGCAGGAGCAGGGCCGGGGCGCGCTGGCGTTGGGCCAGGCTGAGGAGCTGCTCCCGCAGCTCGCGCGACGTCTGCAATCTCCCTCGAGCCATGTAGGACGTCCCGAGCCCCATCAGCGCCGGAAAGAGCTGGGGCGTGTCTCCCACCTGCTGGCACAGCTCACGCGCCCGGGCGTAGGTGCGTTCGGCCTCCGGACTGCCCCAGCCTTTGATGGCCATGAACGCCGGGCCCAGGGTCGTGTGCAAGAGTAACTCCTGTTGGCGGCGCTCCACGGTGTCCGCCAACGCCTGCAGCAGCTCCAAGGCGGTGGACATGTTGTCGATCGCGTCCGCATAGGCCGAGCGCTGCAGGGCCTGTTGGCCGGCCCGCTGCAGGTAGGCGACCGCCTTCGCCGTGTTGCCGCTGCGCCGGTAGTGATGGGCCAATTCATGGTAGCGCTCCTCGAGCCGGTCCTGAAACAGGGTCTCGATCGCCTGCGCCGTGCGCTCATGCAAGCCTCGGCGCCGCTCCAGCAGCAGGGAGGTGTAGGCCACCTCCTGGGTCAGGGCGTGCTTGAAGGTGTATTCGGGCTCCGGAAAGGCGGGCTGCTCGTAGAGGAACTCCGCCGCCTGCAAGTGGGATAGCGGCCCCTGCAGCTCGGCCTCGGGCTGTCCCACGACTTCGAGCAGCAAGCTCAGGGGAAACTCCTTGCCGATCACCGCCAGGGTTTGCAGCAGGGTTTTGTCTGCGGCCGGCAGCCGGTCGATGCGAGCGGCCAGCACCCCCTGCACCGTGGGGGGCAGTTGGATGGCGGTCAAGGGGCGGGTCAGGCGGGTGACGGCTGTCTGTCCATCCTCCGACCGCTCGCGCACCAGCACCCCCTGATCGAGGAACGTCTGCACGATCTCCTCGATGAAGAAGGGGTTCCCCTCGGTCTTCGCCAGGATGAGCTGCTTCAGGCCTTGTAGGGGCACGGCGCGCCGTGCCCCTACGTCGTCGCCGAGTAGGGCGGTCAGCAACTCTGCGGCGTCTTCCTGGCCCAGCGGATCCAACCGCACCTGGGTGTAATAACTTTTGCTCCCCCAGCCATGCTGATACTCGGGGCGGTAGTTCACCAGCAGCAGGACCCGCGCCGTGGCGAGCCGCTCGCTCAGCAGCTGCAGCCAGGCCTCGGTCTCGCGGTCCAGCCAGTGCAGGTCCTCGATGAGCAGGAGCAGCGGCTGGTTCAGGCTCTCGCGCAACAGCAGCCGGGTGACGGCCTCAAAGGTGCGGCGGCGCCGGATCTGCGGGTCCATCTGCGCCAGTGCCGTCGTGGCCTCCGCGACGCCCAGGAGCACCAGGAGATAGGGCAGGGTCTCCTCCAGACTGCGGTCCAGCGTCAGCACCTTCCCCGTCACCTGCTCCCGCGTGCGCCGCTCGTCGTCCTGGGGAGTGAGCTGCACGTAGTGCTTGAGCAGCTCGATCAGCGGCAGCAAGGGAAACGCCTGGCCGTGGGAAACCGAGAACGCCTCCAGCACCAGGGCGCCGCGGGGCACGCGCAGCTTGAACTCATAGCACAGGCGGGATTTCCCCACCCCGGCCTCGCCGACCACCGCCACGATCTGCCCCTGCCCCCGCTGGGCCTGCTCCCATGCCCGCTGCAGCGCCTCCAGCTCCCGCTGCCGTCCCACAAAGCGTACCAACCCCCGCCGCGCCGACAGCTGCAGCCGCGTGCGCAGCGGCCCCACCCCCAGCACCTCATAGAGGGGGACCGGCTCGCGCACCCCCTTCACCTGTGCCGCCCCCAGCGACTTGAAGGCGAAGTACCCCTCGGTGAGGCGGTATGTGGCCTCCGTGACCAGAATCGAGCCCGGGGTGGCCAGGCTCTGCAGGCGCGCCGCCAGACCGGTCGAGTGTCCGATGGGGACGTAGTCGGTGTGCAGGTCGTCGGTGCGAATGGCGCGCACCACCACCTCCCCGGTGTTCAGCCCCACCCGCAGCTGCAAGGGCACCCCCCGCTCCAGGCGCAGCCGGTCCGCATAGCGGCGGATGTCGTCTTGCATGCGCAGCGCCGCAAACAGGGCGCGGTGGGCGTGATCCTCGTGCGCGATGGGCGCCCCGAAGAGCGCGAAGATGCCATCGCCCAGGGATTGGGCCACGTAGCCCTCGTACCGATGCACGGCGTCCATCATCAGCGTCAAGGCGGGATCGATGAGGCGGCGGGCCTCCTCGGGGTCCAGGTCCTCCAGGATGTCCATCGAGCCCTTGATGTCGGCGAAGAGGGCTGTGATGGTCTTCCGCTCCCCATCCGGGGCGCCGCGCGCCTCCAGCGCCGCCTGCTCCGCCCGGATGCGCTCGGCCAGATGGCGGGGCGTGTAAGCGATGGGGCCTAACGGCGTGGCCTGGTCAGTCGGCTGGGCCGGGCGAGTCGCGGCTTCCAGGGCAGGCAACGCTGCTGCCGCTGGTGCTCCCATCCAGACCAATACCTCGCCATCCTCGTCGACGGCCAGCCGCTGGGCCTTAATGAGCTCGGTCTTGAGATCCTCCAGGTAGTCGTCGTCAAGACCGAAGCGTCGTTTGAGAGCGCGATAAGAGACCCGTCCCTGCCGTTGCAACAACTCCAAGGTCTGGGCCAGCACCTCATCAAAGGTCATCACAGCTCCTCCAGCGACCATGCCACGGCACGGATGAGATCGCAGACCAGCAGCCCCAGTGGTTGTAAATCGCGCTATCGCCCTACACCAGTGCTGTGATCGTCACGCTGCCGCCAGCAACAACCTCCATGGTGATGAGATGGTCATAAAGCAGAGACATGCCGAGGAGGGGACTGCCTTCCACACCATGGATGACAATGGTGCGTTCTTGTCCATCCCAAATGACGCGCCCTTCATAGACCTCCGCCTGGATGACGCTCCCGTCTGCGAGGGTCATTTCATTGAGTTCGACGGGGGGAAGCGCCAACGCATCCACCCCTGCTTGCGGCAGTAACAAGGCTTCGGTGAAGCCGGTGTCGAGCACGGTGTCTACTCCCGCTTCCTGGCCCTGCGGACCACGTAGCCGCACACGCACAATCGCTTCACCACCCACCGTGACAACGCCCGTCATCATGGCTGCACGGTCCTCCAGCCACCACCGAGCTTGCCCAGCGTCGGATAGCCAATACGCATCCCATAGAGTACCGCATCGGGGTGTTTCGCCCGCGCCCGATGGTTGGCTGCTACATGGTCGTCATCGATCTCGTATGCGCCGGTCTCGTTGTCAATGACGAGGATTTTTCCCCGACTGCTGGCCTCGACCTTGGGGTGGATCTCCCGTTCATACCACTCCTGGCCGCGGCGGGCGATCTCTTCTTTCGAGTAGCGCCGGCGTTCCATCGTCTTCGACTCCCAATATCTTGTCGGAAATACCCTATGGCTCTCAGAGGAAGCCATTACCAGTGACTTCGCGGCCTTCAGCATACCGCAAACGCGTAGAGGGAACAATCACAACCCCCCTACCGGCGCCAGGGCCGCCTCGGCCTGGGGCAGCCAAAACGTCACCTCCATGGACCGGTAGAGCTCTATGGCGGCGGACAGTTCAGCGCGAGCCGGCTCAGGCCGGCCGATTTTGGCATACAGCGTGCCGAGGCCGAGGTGGCAGTGGGCCACGAGCGGGCGCATGCCGAGTTCTTCCGCCAGGGCGAGGGCTTGCCGGTAGTGATTTTTGGCTGGCTCGATCTCCGGGGGAGCCTGATGGGCGGCGATCTCCCCGAGGAGCCGCAGGGCCCACGCCTGGTGTCCCCGCTCCTTATGGGCACGGGCGAGGTCGAGGGCACGCCCGGCGAGTTGCACCGCCTCCTCCCTACGGCCGGCCAACAGATAGGCTTCGCTCAAATAGCCCACCCGCAGCGCCTGACCGCCCATGGTCCCCATCGCGGCACCCCTCTGCTCCGCCTGCTCCAGCAGTGG
>Ga0209399_10001009_pt1 | contig 15259 bp, 10 predicted proteins | sample OV2TP3_FD_184130 | JGI IMG/M metagenome (GOLD analysis project Ga0209399, IMG submission 184130) | Hot spring microbial communities from Beatty, Nevada to study Microbial Dark Matter (Phase II) - OV2 TP3 (SPAdes) (version 3) | ecosystem: Environmental > Aquatic > Thermal springs > Hot (42-90C) ... | reverse complement strand
TTATCCGTGTTTGGTCCACGCCAAAGCGGACGCGGAAGTGATCTGCGTGCGGCCCGCCCTCAAGCACCGCAATGTGACTCTCCTAACCAATGCCCACGTCATGCGGCTCAAGACCAGTGCTTCGGGACGGGAAGTCACGGAGGTCGTCGTGGACCGAAAAGGCGCGACCGAAACCTACCGCGGCGCCGTCGTGGTGGTGTCCGCCGGAGCGGCTAACTCGGCGCGGCTCCTGCTCATGTCGGCAAACGACAAGCATCCCCGTGGGCTAGCCAACGGGTCCGATCTGGTGGGCCGCAACTACATGTTTCACAACAGCACCGCGCTCGTGGCTCTCTCCAAGAGAGAAAATCCCACCATGTTCCAGAAGACCCTCAGCGTGAACGATTTGTACTTCCGAGCGGACGACTTCGACTACCCCCTCGGCAACATCCAGATGCTCGGCAAGTCCAAGGGGCCCATGTTCAAGGGGGATGCGCCCCGTTTCGCCCCCGGCTTTACGCTCGAAAAGATGGCGGATCACTGCCTCGATTTCTGGCTCACCACGGAGGATTTGCCGGATCCAAACAACCGCGTGACGCTCACCCCAAAGGGAGAGATCACCCTCTCTTACACCTTCAACAATGTGGAGCCCACCCGGCGCTTGCAAGCCAAACTGAAGTCCATTCTAGGAGAGATCGATTGTCACGATCATCTGATTCCGAACACCCTGTATCTCGGCAAGAGCATTCCCATCGCCGGGATTGGCCATCAGGCCGGAACCTGCAAGTTCGGCAAAGAGCCAAAGACCTCGGTGCTGGATGTCAATTGCAAGGCCCACGAACTCGACAACCTCTACGTCGTGGATACCAGTTTCTTCCCCAGCATCGGCGCGGTCAACCCCTCCCTGACGGCCATGGCTATGGCCTTCAAGGTAGGTGAGCACCTGAAAGGACGCCTTAAATGAAAGCTGGCCAATGATATTTGAAATTTTTCGCTGATGAAAACAGAATCGAAAAACAGATCACTCGCGCAGGGACGCAAAGTCCGCCAAGTATAGACATTTACAAATTCGAAACTCGAAATCCGAAATTCGAAACAATTTCAAATGGACAAAAATCAGAAATTTCCAAACAAACTCGTTTTTGGATTTCGTAATTGGGATTTAAGTCTTTGGTATTGTTTCGAATTTCGATATTCGGATTTCGGATTTTGTCTCGCTGGCGTCTTGGCGCGATAAACTTTGTTGAACTGGTTCTGTTGAACATTTAAAACGTAAGAATCTAAGGCTTCCTGAGCACGGGGAATGGCATGGCGGAGAGCGCGCACACCAAGGTACTGATTCTGGGCGGGGGATTTGGCGGGGTCTATACGGCCATGGCCCTGGAAAAGCTCTTCAAAAAGGATAACAGCCTTGAGATAGGCCTTATCAGCAATGAGAATTATCTGGTGTTTCAACCGATGCTCCCGGAGGTCATATCCGGTAGCATCGGGATCCTCGATGTCATCACTCCGATCCGCAGGCTATGTCCGCGCACCAACCTTTACACCCGCGAGGTTGAATCTATTGACCTGAAAAACAGAGTCGTTACCACCAGCTCGGGCTTCCGGCCTCTCCCCTACCAGCTCACGTACGATCACCTCGTTATCGCTCTGGGAAATATCACCAACTTCAGCGGGCAACCCGGCCTCCTGGAGCACGCCTTGCCCTTCAAATACCTCGGGGACGGGTTGGTGATTCGCAACCACATCATCCACGCCCTTGAGGAGGCAGATATAGAGAAAGAGGCTGAGGTCCGCAGGGCCCTCCTTACCTTTGTCGTGGCGGGAGGGGGTTTCTCAGGAGTTGAGGCGGTAGCGGAGCTGAATGATTTTGTCCGCGCCGGTTCCCGCAGCTTTCGCAATATCAACGCCCAGGAGATCCGCGTCGTGCTGCTGCATGCAGGCCCTCTTATCCTGCCCGAGCTCCCGGAGACGCTTGCGCGGTTCGCTCAGAATCTGCTGCAGAGACGGGGCGTAGAAATCCGTCTAAACACTCTGCTCGAGGGAGCGACGGCTGAGTATGCCCTGCTTAAGGGAGGGGAAAAGATCTTCACCAAGACTCTGATCAGCACGGTGCCCTCCGCCCCCAATCCCCTTGTGGCGGCGCTCCTGTGCAAGAAGGAAAGAGGACGAATCGTGGTCAACGAATTTCTCGAAGTGCCGGACTATCCCGGGGTTTGGGCCCTGGGGGATTGCGCCGCTGTTCCCGACTACAAAACAGGACAGCCCTCTCCCCCCACGGCCCAGCACGCCATCCGGGAGGCCAGATGCCTGGCCCATAACATCCTGGCGAACATCCAGGGAACGACCAAAAAGCGTTTTGTCTTCGATGCGTTGGGCAAGATGGGAGCCCTGGGACACCACTCCGCTGTGGCAGAGGTCTTCGGATTTAAGCTCTCCGGGTTCCTCGCCTGGTTGATGTGGCGCTTTATCTATCTCATGAAACTGCCCGGGCTGGACCGCAAGATTCGGGTCGCGACAGACTGGTTTCTGGATCTCATCCTTCCCCCGGACATCGTCCAATTAAAAGCGGAGCGCGCGCCCGGCATCGGACGGGCTCACTTCGAGGCCGGCGAGATCATCTTTCGCGAAGGCGACAAGGGGGATCGGCTGTATATCGTCGTGGATGGCCAGGTAGAAGTAGTCAAAGGGGAAACCGTCCTTGGTCAGCTCGGCCCCGGAGAATGTTTCGGCGAGATGGCACTGGTCAGCGACAGCCCGCGCAACGCCACGGTAAAGAGCCGAAGCAGCGTCAATGTTTTGACGGTAGATCGAGAGGCATTTCATGCCCTGTTCACACACCTGCCGCCTCTGAGGAAACTCTTTGAGCAGATCATGGAAGAGCGTCTAAAGGCACCGATGCAGTAATCGACGCGACCACAGGAGGGACGATGATCCAATCCAACATTTTATTGCTTGCTTCCCAGGCATATGCGGCGACTGCCGGCGCCCCTCAGGAAGGCGTTACCGGCGTCGAGCTAGCAAGGATACTGGGCGTCGCATTGAGCATCCTCGTCTTGGCAGTCATCGGTTTGGTGGTGGCCCGCTATCGCCAAAACCTCATGCACCCTACAGCCCGGTGGCTCCACCTCGTGAGTCTTTGCATCGTTCCCGCATTCATCCTTTTCTTAGGCAACTTCGTCGCTTATGAGGAAGCCAAAGAGTACAATTTCTGCGCCTCCTGTCACCCTGTCATGGATCCTTACACCAGTGATCTCAAGGACCCTAAGAGCACCACGCTAGCTTCGATCCACAATCAGAACCGCTACATCCAAGAGGCGCAATGTTACGCTTGCCATGTCGGCTACGGCATCAACGGCACCATGCAGGCGAAGCTCAACGGACTCATTCACCTCTTCAAATTTTACACCGGCACGGCATCCCACCCGATCAAATTGTACCAACCCTACACCAACTCCAACTGCCTGCGCTGCCATACGGGGTCGAAGAAATTTGAGGGAAAAGACGTCCACGCTGGCATCATGACTGAGCTAACTTCTAACGCCATGCCCTGCTTGGACTGCCACGGCCCACCTCACCCGGCACAGGTGGCTAGTGGAAAACCGGAAGGAGCGAAAAAATGATGGAAATAGCCAAAAAGGCCCAAGCAGGTCTCCATGTCTATAGAGACAGAGTACTTCTCGCCCTCCAGGTGCTGACTGTCGTGGCTATAGTCATGACCATTGTCCTTATGGTCCATGTAGGCCCGCTCAGCTTGCTCTTCTTTATGACCGCCGGCCAGGGTCTGCTGCTCCTATCGATTGTCCTTTGCACGATCATCCTAGTGACCCAGAAGAGGGCCGTTCAGGAGGAACAGTACGGTCCGGGACAGGTCATCTTCCGCAAAGGGGACACGGGAGATCGGCTCTACCTCATCGTCCATGGGGAGGTCGAAATTGTGGACGTAGAACCGGGCAAAGGGGAGCGGATTATTGGCAAGCTCGGCCCTGGGGAATGCTTCGGCGAGTGGGAGCTGGTCACCAATAGGCCGAGGATGGCGACGATACGCAGCCGCACCGGCGTCAACTTGATGAGCATGGATCGGGAAGGCTTCGATGCCATGTTCACCCATCTTCCTCCGATAAGGGGGCTTTTCGAGAAGTTGATCGAGGAAAGGGCCGAATCTCAAAGAAAGGCAAGAGAGGGTAAGTAAGACTTTGATCCGCCTACGCAGAAGACCACGGGCGTAAGCCCGGGGATGAACGCGTTGGACGGACCCTCCGTAGCTCGACCCGTCGCCCGGAGGCTTTGGGCCGCAGGGCGAAGAGCGAAGGAGGGTGGGTTGCTTCGGCGGATTCCGCCGAAGAAGTTAACGATACCACGGGCGCCCGGCCTTCGTAGCCTAAGCTACTTCGGCGGAGTAGGCTAAGCCCGTGGAGCTTCATTTTAAGGAGGATACCATGGCGCAATCGTACCAACCCCTGAAGGGGCAAAAGGCGCTGGTTACAGGCGCGAACTCAGGAATCGGCGAGGGCATAGCCAAGGCTCTTGGAGCCGCCGGAGCGGCGGTGGTCGTCAACTACGTGGCGCAGCCCGAGGCGGCCGAGCGAGTGGTCAAGGAGATCAAGGGGGCCGGCGGCACGGCACTGGCCCTTCAGGCCGACGTCAGCAAGGAAGACCAGGTCAAGGCGATGTTCCAGAAGATGATCAAGGAATGGGGCACCATTGACATTTTGGTCAACAATGCCGGTTTGCAGCGCGATGCCGCCTTTGTGGACATGACCTTGGACCAGTGGAACTTCGTCCTGGGCGTCAATCTCACGGGGCAGTTTCTCTGCGCCCGAGAGGCGGCTCGGGAGTTCATCCGCCGCGGGGTCGTCCCTTCCGTCTCAAAGGCCGCGGGGAAGATTATCTGCATCAGCTCAGTCCATGAGGTCATCCCCTGGGCCGGGCACTGCAACTACGCCGCCTCCAAGGGAGGCGTCATGCTCTTCATGAAGACCATCGCCCAGGAGCTCGCCCCGCGCAAGATCCGCGTCAACAGCATCGGGCCGGGCGCCATCAAGACCCCCATCAACCGTGCGGCTTGGGACACCCCCGAGGCGGAGGCGAAACTGCTCAAGCTCATCCCTTATAGCCGGGTGGGGATTCCTGAGGATATTGGTGCGGCGGCCGTTTGGCTCGCCTCGGACGAGTCCGACTACGTGCACGGAGTGACGCTTTTTGTGGATGGCGGCATGTGCCTCTACCCTGAGTTCGCCCACGGCGGTTAAACATTTATGGCTGCCAAGACAAGCAAGAGTACTGCGGAGCATCAGCGCCTAAAGGAACCGTTCACGGGCTTCGTGCCCCCGTGGCGCAAGTGGGGCCCCTTTATCAGCGAGCGCTCCTGGGGGACGGTGCGAGAGGATTACAGCGCCAACGGCGCGGCCTGGGATTTTCTCACCCACGATATGGCCCGGAGCAAGGCCTACCGCTGGGGTGAGGATGGCATCGCAGGGATCTGCGACCGCTACCAGATCCTGGTCTTCGCCCTGGCCCTGTGGAACGGACGCGATCCCATTCTCAAGGAACGCATGTTTGGGCTTACCTCATCAGAGGGAAATCGCGGCGAAGACGTCAAGGAATATTATTTCTACCTCGACAACACCCCCACCCACAGCTACATGAAGATGCTGTACAAGTATCCGCAGGCGGAATACCCTTATAGGGCTCTCGCCGAGGAAAACCGCCGCCGGGGAGGGCGGGGATTTGAATTTGAGCTTTTGGACAGTGGAGTATTCGACGGGGATCGATACTTTGATGTCGTCGTGGAATATGCCAAGGCAAGTCCAGAAGATATCTGCATCCGCATCGAGGCCTTTAACCGGGGCCCCGAAGATGCCGACCTTCACATCATCCCCCAACTATGGTTCCGCAACACCTGGGCCTGGACGGACCCTCCGGGCCCGGAACCCACAATCCGTCCCGGACCCAAAGGAAAAAAACACGTCAGTCTGGTAGCCGATGACAGCACTGCCGAGCCGCCAAGAAATCTCCCATTCGAGTATCGCGTCGGGGCCCGCTATCTCTATGGACCCGCTGATGGCGCCCTTCTCTTTACCGACAACGAGACTAACGCGCCGAGGGTTTATGGTCCGAGCGTTTCCTGCCGCAAGCCGTACGTCAAGGACGCCTTCCACCGTTACATCGTCAACGGTGAAGGGTGCGTCAACCCGGATCAAGTAGGGACCAAGGCCTGCATCCACTATAAGATGCGCGTCCCCGGAGGTAAGTCCGCAGTGCTGCTGCTCCGCCTCTCTCCGGAGCAGCTCAGCGACCCTCTCCGCGACGCTGATAAAATCCTCAAGCAGAGAAAAAAGGAGGCTGACGAGTTCTACGCCACAGTCCACCCTCCTAAGGCCGATCAAGAGGAACGGATGATCCAGCGCCAGGCCTTGGCCGGCATGCTATGGACCAAACAAATCTATCTCTACGATGTCAATGTCTGGCTGGAGGGGGACAACCCGAACTGGCGGCCGCCCGAGTCGCGGAAGTACATCCGCAACCACCACTGGCGTCATCTCAACTCCATGCGCGTCCTCTCGATGCCTGAAAAGTGGGAATACCCTTGGTTCGCCGCCTGGGACCTCGCCTTTCACTGCATCGCTCTGGCGCTGGTCGACACCGAATTCGCCAAGGAGAACCTATGGCTCATGCTGTTTGAGCAGTTTCAGCATCCCAACGGCCAAATCCCCGCCTACGAATGGGAGTTCTCGGACCTCAACCCGCCGGTCCATGCCTGGGCCTGCTGGAGGGTCTACAATATTGAGAAGGAGCGGACCGGAAAGGCAGACCGGGTTTTTCTCGAGAAGTGCTTCCACAAGCTTTTGATCAACTTCGCCTGGTGGGTGAACAAGGTCGATAGCCAGGGGAACAACGTCTTTGAAGGGGGCTTTCTCGGCCTCGACAACATCACCGTCGTGGACCGGAGCGAGAAGTTACCCGGAGGGGCGATCCTCGAGCAGTCTGACGCCACAGGGTGGATGGGCTTCTTCTGTCTCTATCTCATGCGCATTGCCCTGGAGCTGGCCAAGGAGGATAAGGTCTACGAGGGGCTGGCGACCAAATTTTTCGAGCACTATATTTACATCGGGGCCGCGATGAAAAAGATGGGCGGCCGAAACTATCAACTATGGGACGAGCAGGATGGCTTTTTCTACGATGTTTTGAGATACCCGAACGGTGAGTTTCACAGGTTCCGGGTGCGCTCCCTGGTCGGCCTCATCCCCATGTATGCCGTCGAAGTCCTTGAAGATAAGGACCTGACCAGCTATCCGGAGTTCTTATATAACGTCGACTGGTTCATTAATAACCGCCAGGAGCTTGTGGGTCACGTCTGCTACTCCGAGACCAGGAAGGGGACCCGGCGCCATGTCCTCTCTATTGTGGATAGGCATCAACTGAGCCGATTGTTAAATCGGTTGTGGGACCCTGAAGAGTTTTTATCTGAAGCCGGGATTCGCAGTCTATCTAAAGTTCATGAGCGCCACCCCTTTGTCTTCGGGAACAGTGAGGTCCGCTACGAGCCGGCTGAAGCGGATGTCAAAATAAAGGGGGGAAACTCCAACTGGAGAGGTCCGATCTGGTTTCCCACCTCCTATTTGATCATCGAATCCTTGGTGCGGTTCAGTGACGCCTTCGGGGCCGACTACGCGGTCAAAACTCCAGCAAGCGGGGATAAAGCCCTTCCGCCCAGGGAGATGGCGCGCGAGATCGCCAACCGCATGATCCATCTCTTCAAGCGCAATTCGGACGGGAAAAGGCCCATTTACGGAGGCACCAGAAAGTTTCAGGAGGACCCGCATTGGCGTGATTGCCTGCTCTTCAACGAGTACTTCCACGGCGACAACGGCGCCGGTCTCGGCGCGAACCACCAGACCGGCTGGACCGGGCTGGTGGCCAATCTGATCGACGAGTGGCGCCGCTAGCCACCCTCACCCCTACCCTCTAAGGGGTCGGGAGTCCTAACTCAAAGACTCCCGACCCCCTGATTTTAACAAAAAAGCCTTTTTAGAATGACGTGAGTGGGAAAGCAAATCAGAGTCGGATAGATAAGCATCAGCGCGGCCAGGTACAGGGAAGCCGGCAGCCATGGTTGGGGTGCCTGGGTCATCCCATACACCCAATTGATATTTTCCTCGGGACCGGTGACCCCATAAGTCACAAAGAGAATGATCCAACCCAAGACGGCCTGATACTTCCAGGCCCGAACGTCGTAGCCGAGCTTGCCGAGAGTCCAGAGTTGAATGATGGGAAGCGCGACGTGAAACAATGACAGCGCCCGGATGAAAACAGAGATCTCGGGATCGAACATATAACCCACCAATCCTTCCGGCCCGGCACCAAGAATCAACTTGGAGAAGAAGATAAAGTTCCACACGGTGTCGAAAATCAAGACGCCGCTCGCCGTCATGCTCACGAGGAACCGGCTCTCAAGCCAGAGAGCCGCGAGGGTCGCGAAAAGCGCAATGTCCGAGAACCAGAGGAAATTCTGCGGGCCGTACTGAATCCAATAGAGCGGCACAAGAACCAAGACAAAGACAGTATACGGGATCTTGATCCAGAGAGAGATGGCCTGCAAGTTTATTCAACCGCTGATAATGCCTAACGACTCAGCAGCCCATCGATCGACAGGGCTCCTCCCCCACCGATGAGAAGCGCCACGGCCATGAGGAAGAGGGCCAAGCAAAACTCGATTCCGTTGCCCTCTCCTTGCCGGCGCGCCAGGAAAAACCCGTGCTGCCAGTGAGCCCTCTCGATGGCGACCAGCATAAAAATAGTCAAGCCGAGCGCGGCAGGTCTCGTCAGGAATCCTGCCAGCACGGCAAGGCTGCCAAAGAATTCCCAGAAGACGCCGACCACACCCCAGGGCAGCGGTATCCTATACCGTTGCTTCCAGTTGCTCAGCGTCTCTTTCAGACCCCGGCCGCCAAACCAACCGAGGAGTTGCTGCGATCCGTGAGCGAAGAACGTGATCGCAAGACCCAAACGCAAAACCACAAGAGAAAAAGACGGATCCGTTTGCAGTATCGAGCCCATTTGTCCACCTCAGTGCCGAAGCCAGTTCGGGCTGATGGGAAACCCTCTCTACTTCTTCATCTCGAGAAACTCGAGGCGGACTCCCTCCGGTCCCTCGAAGAAGCAGATGTTTCGCCCCTCCGCGCCCTTGCGCTCTTCTAAGATCTTGGCCCCGCCGGCCTTGATCTTTGCCACTTCCGCGGCGAAGTCGTCGGTGTCGATCGCCAGATGCTCCATTCCGTAGTGCTGCTCCAGGCGCTGGCCTTCGACAAATCCGCTCACGTTCAGCGCCAGACCGTGGAGATCGAGGCGCAAAAAGGGCTGGCCGCTCGGCGTCTCTCTTTCCGAGACGATCTTGGCACCCAGGAACTCAACGTACCACTTCGCCGTCTTGCGCGGGTCCGGAGTCTTGAGATGAAGGTGATTCACTTTGAACGCCATGTTCTCCTCCTGTTCGAACAATTTCTAATCCGCTACAGCCCGAAGAGGGCCTTCGGATTATGATAGGTGATTTTCTCATACTGTGGTGCGGTAAGGCTCCCCTCCTCCCTCAGGTTGCGAAGCGCTTCTATCTCTGTGGATTGATCGTTATGGCCGTAGTCAGTGCCGATGGTGATATTGTCCTCGCCCGAATACCTGAGGATGTAGTCCACATCATCGTCCGTCTGGCACGAGACATATTGGCGGTACTCCTTTAGAGGATTGTCCGGTAGTTTCTTTCCCTGGGCCGTCCAGCGCCGCTGCAAGTCCTTGACTACATACGGTATCCATTGCGCGGCCGCCTCGGCCCAGTGAAACCGGAGCTTAGGGAATAAGTCCGGCAAACCTCCCATAATCACCGATTGGAATGCGCCGATGACAGGCAGGCGGAATTTCCAGAAGCTGCCGCCGCCATTGTACTGGGACACCAGGTCGATGTTTTGCGGGTTGCCGTTACCGACGTGCACGCCCACGGCCAGGTCGAGGAGACTCATCGCTTCGTAAAGGGGATAGAAGTAGGGATCGGTGATGAGCCGGTTTCCTTCGATGCCGCGCATGAACACCCCGCAGGCCCCGTGCTCTTTGCAAAACTTGAGTTCCTCCAACGATGCGCTCATATCGAGCAGCGGTAAAACTGAGATCCACCTAAGCCGCCCCTTACCTTGCCTGTAAATGTCGGCCAGCCACCGGTTATAGCCCTTGCAGATGGCGATTTCCCACTCGGGCTTGTCGGTGACCTGCTCGATAAAGATCGTGGGGTAGAGCACCTGGAGGTCTATACCCAACTCGTCCATGTGACGCAGCCGGGCCGGCACGTTTTCCATCTCTCGGTTTTCCCGAGGAGTGTACATCACACGGCCCGTGCGCTCCGCGACTTCGGCGAGCTGTTGGGCGGTCAAAACGACCCGGACCAAGCCGCGTATTTTTCCGTCGACGAACCAGTATTCTCCGCCCTCTTCACCCCGAGGCCGGACGATGAGCGGCCGATACTTCTGGTCAGCCCGGTCCATGAAATCCCAGGTGTGTTCCGACTCGACAACGTGGGCATCGGAATCGATGGTTGGCATGTCTCAGCACCTCCGTTCCACGCCACTCGCTTATCACTTTTTCCCGGTTCCGACAAGCAGGAGCCTTGAGTAAGGGGGGGTCAGGCTTGCATAAGTGAATAGGATTCAAAGTAAGAACTCATTCATCTATACAAGCCTGACCCTACTTTTCCCCCTAAGTCCAGTCTTGCCGCGCTACACCGCCGGCAGTATAGCCCGATATTGGCCCGCGCGGTGTAGTACGATACTGGCCCGCAGACCATCGCTTGTGTGTCGCCTAAGCAAAAAACCCGGCTGGGAGGAAAATCCAGTCCGGGCTGATGATGTGGAGCCCAAACAAAAAAGGGGACCTGAGGTCCCCTTTTTTCCTGCTTGATGACTCCGAAATAAGCTACGGCAGCGAGTTCGTCCGGTGTGGTGGAGGAGTGGAGTTCTCCACAACGTTGAGCCGACCCTGGGTCTTGAGCAGCCGATCCATAATGGGCTTGTTTAAAGGATGGGCCCCCAGGCGGTTGGCAATCCCGATCTGGTTTCCGCTTTCGTCCACAGCCCTGTCTCTCTTGGGCACGTCAGAGACGGCGACCATGTTCCCGCCCCGCCTGAAAGTAGTCACGAGCTCAGGGGTGGGCCGGGGCGAAAAGCCTAAGTGTCCAGGAGTAAAGGGAGGCTCGTACAGCCGCACGACCCTTAGACCGTTGACCCCATCGGCCACATACGCGAACTGGCTCGCATAGGTAGCGCCCACGATGACCGCAGAGACATCGTTCATCGCCCCGCCGGCGTTAAAGAACATTGGCTTTCCAGGCCGGTCTGGCCGCTCTACGTCAACGATCGCCAGGCCGTTCTTGCCCGCCGCAACCAGCGCATAAGTGCGGAAAACATAGACATTGCGGGCGTCGGATATAGCCACCTTGCTCTGGGTAAGACGCGGCTTCTCCGGCTCCGTAACGTCGATCACCTTCATACCCTCGGCATCGGTCAAAAAGGCGTAGCGGAACTGGATCGCAATAGCCGTCGGCTTGACGATTGCGGGCACGCCCATCGAGGCCACGATCTTCGGAGAGGTGGGATTGGAGATATTGACCACATGCAGGCCAGTCTCCCCGGAGAGGACGTAGGCGTAGTTGCCGGCGATCTGGACGTGGTTTGCGCCTCTAAGGACTCCGTTGGGGTTGAAGGTTGCCGCCCGCGTGAGATAGTTATTCGCATTGTTCCCATCATGGAGGGTGTTGACATCGACCACAATCAGTCCTTCGACGCTGTCGGTCACATAGGCATACCGGAACAGAGGCGCGACCGGTTGCTCCTGGTTTTCCGGCAGCGCCTTGCGATCGAGATCCATCGGCACGGTGGCGGGCAAGCCCACATAAGTCGCGTTGGCGCTGGGGACCTTCAGCTCCGCCCCGAACGCCGTGCCAACGGCGTTCCCGGCGACCTGAACCGGAGAGGCCGAGCCCGGCACGATCCTTTGGGCCACCGCCTTGTTACCGACATTGGCGATATCATAGACCCTTAGGCCGCCCGGCCCGGCAGCTACCAGGGCATAGTCCCCTCTCACCGCGATGCCCGTCGGGCCTGCGCCGCCGGAGCTGTAAGACTCCCTTAGCTCGCGCCCGCGCGCAACAAAGGATTCGTAATCCTTGGGGAAGGCGATCCGGTGCAGGTTGCTGCCTATCACCGCCCTGGGCTCATAGCCCGTGGTAACCTTGATCGCTCTCACTCCGCGGTCTTTTTCCGCCACGTAAATAAATTGCCCGGTGAAGTTAGCCCCGTTGCTGCCCAGGCCCAAGGCGTTCGCCATCCAGGCATTGTTATCGTTATGGACGCTCACATGGCAGTCCTCACAATCGCGGGACTCCGTGTTGCGCAGCGTATGGGGCGGATTGGGCGTGAAGGAGAAGCCGGAGAATCCAGCCGCCGAGATCGTCGGTTGCTCGTGGACCACGTTGTCCCGGTTGCGGTTATAGACCGAGACGAGCACCGGGTTGGCCGGACGGAACGAAGAGAACTTTTTTCCCTGGCGCGTTCCGCTGATGCCGAAGAACGGGACGTCGGCACGCAGCAGTTGGGGATAGTAATCGACATACACCCGCGTCGATTCATCGGTAAGATGAATATCTTTGGTCTTCACGTTGGTCCGCGCCGAGAGATGGCAGCCGCTGCAGCTCGAATTCCACGCGGCGTGGCACGAGGCGCATTCCATCTGGCTGCTCTTGTGCGCCAGTTGATCCTCGCTTTTGGCCGGCGTCATGGTCTTGCCGTCCTTCCACAGGCTCATGGCCCGCGCCGCCTTCCAGTTGAAGCGCGGGTGGCCCGGCGTGACCGAATCGAGGACCTGCGGCACCTCCCAGCTAAGGTCCTCTCTCATCTTCGATCTCTGGATGATCTTATTCCCTTGAACCTCGAATTGCGGCTTGCCAAAGGGGGTCGTCTTTTTCCGCAGATCCGCGCCGCCGGTTAACCCTGAGGTCACCAGCGTGGCCCGCTTGGTCGCATCGCCGTGGCAGTCCTGACAGCGAATCTCGATCGGGTCACGCATGGCGGCATAGATGTGGCCATCCCCATGGAGGTCCTGGCTCGTATGGCAGTCCTGGCACTGCATCCCCTTTTCCAGGTGGATGTCTTTCAGATGAACCGCCTTTGAGAATTTTTGCGGATCGTTCTCAGGCACGATCCTTCTTTCTTTGTCCAGCAGGCGACCGTAGCGGTCCCGCCAGAAGACCTTAACGAAATGCCAATAGTGTCCCTGCTGGTCCGAGAACTGGACCTGGCCAAAATCTTTGTTCTGCTTGGCGATGTTCGAGAGGAGCGGGGTCCCATCGGACTGATATGTGGGCCGATAAGGCGGATAGATTCCCTCTACGTCCTTCCCCCACCACGGATACTCCATTCCCTTGGCGACTACTTTATCGGCGTCTGTCTCTTGGTCCCACCATAGATAGCCCTGGTACATGGTCAAGGCGCCGTTGCCCTGGTGGTGATGGCAGCTCACGCACTGGGACGAGGGCATGCTTAGTGTAAACTTATGCCTGATCGGGTGACCGGACTGCTTCTTGGGAATGGCCTTGTCCCCTGAGAAGGAAAAACCCTTGTTCCCGTACTTGGCCCACTGCGCCGAATTAGCTTCGTCCCCATCGTTGGCATACGGAACATGACAAGCGGCGCAGCCGCTCTGGCGGAAGTCTCCGGCGTTGGTGTTGGGTCCCTGAAGCCAGAGAGTGGGATCATTGAGCCGGGTCTTGAGCAGGACGATGCCGCCGCCGGCGACTTTGAACTCGGTTCCAGCACCTCTAACGCTGGCCCCGACATTCCCGCGCTCCAGGACGCGGAAAGGATCCGTAGGTGGGAGTATCTCGAAGCGAGGCAGAGGATAGACCTTGGCTAACGCGCCGCGGGCCAGATCTTTGGGCGTCGGAGGAGGATCCGCCACTACTTCCGCCGGGGCATAATACTTCCGGCCGTTCTTCTCCACCAGCGCAAACGCCTCTCCATAAATGGGAGTCTTCCAGGGATGGATGCCGTTGTTGTATATGCCGGCACTGGGGATCATCGGGTTTAAGGTCATGATCGACTTTCTCACGCTTTTCACGATATCCCCGTGGCAATCCCCGCAGGCCTGCTCGGCGATCCTCAGATCGCTCGGGTTCATGAAGCGGATAAACTCCGGGCTCTCCAAGTTGATAGCGGCGTAGCTGCTTTTCGGATTGGCTGAAGAGGCGAAGATCTTTTGCCTGGGAAGGACGTGGGCCGTTTCCTTCTCTTTTTGCGTCCCGTCTCCGCCGTGACAATCGACGCAGGAAAGCTGCACGGTCTCCGGATGGATCGGCTCGATGCCCTCATGGCACTGCACGCAGGAGGCGTCTGACGGAGCCGCCGCCTGACCTCCCACAGCCTTCGATACTAAGGAAAGGCTGGGAGGCTCAAAATCGCTGAAGAAGGCCAGAGCACCGATAAAAACTCCGGCCAAGAACAGAGCCGACCACGATAAAGGTCTCATACTCTCCTTAACCTCCGGTTGCTCAGTAAGTAAAGATCATGCGGGCTAGAACCTTGTACACCGTCGAATCGCTCCGGAACAAGTCTTTGATCCCCTGTGCCGGAAACATCACCGCGCCGCCGAAGTTCATAATGATGTTCTCGTTCAACAGGGGACGGTAAGTCAACCCCAAATTCAGCTCGTGACCCAAACTGCGGCTGATGTTTGAAACCCCCTGTCGCGCCTCGAGTACCGCCGTATCGGCGAAGCTGACAAAGTTGTAGTTGGCCTCCAGAATCGTCTTCGGGGTTAGGCCTACGTCTAACCCGAGGTTCACTATGATAGAGCCGGGATTTTCAAATTGCGGCGTCGCGTTTCCCCCTCTGAGGGACGGATACAGGCTATTTCCCCGCAGCAGGGTGGTGTTGCCCAACTGGATCTTCTCGCCGAAGAAATAGCTGTTCTGTCCGCCGCCGAAGTTGACGTTGTCGTTAATGGAATCAAACCCTGTGGCGGTGCCGCTGCGAGGATTGCGGTCGCCTGAGGCATAGACAAACGCAAACCTGGGATTGAGATAGTGAACCGGATAGGCCAGGCCGACAAAGACCATAAAGGCGCTGATGTCCTGGACTTTGCCATCGATCGTATTGTCTGAAGTGCGGCCAAAGGCGTAATAGAAGGCCGGATTGAGGACCAACCGGCCGATATGTCCGTTGGAGGCGAGGCCGATATAATAGGC
>Ga0209399_10001008_pt1 | contig 15265 bp, 14 predicted proteins | sample OV2TP3_FD_184130 | JGI IMG/M metagenome (GOLD analysis project Ga0209399, IMG submission 184130) | Hot spring microbial communities from Beatty, Nevada to study Microbial Dark Matter (Phase II) - OV2 TP3 (SPAdes) (version 3) | ecosystem: Environmental > Aquatic > Thermal springs > Hot (42-90C) ... | reverse complement strand
GGGGGGTCGCCGTCGCCCAGGCCCTGGAGCGCTTCGATGAACGCGGGCGTCGCGCCGACCGCGCGCAACTCGTCGATCACCTCGGACGTCACCTTGAAGTCCACGCCGAGCTCGCGGACGACGGCGATGAGCCGACGCTCCTGGAGGTTCCGGCGGAGCAGTTTCAGGACCTCGGGCTTCGTCAGGGGCACCGCGGCCGCGACCTGGGCCAGGAGGACGAGCGCGACCGCGAGGGCCGCGCGCGCGAGCGCCCCGGTTCCGCGCAGCGTCACCGCCGAGGATCCCGACCGACCCACGCGACGAGGCCCTCCCGCGCTTTCGCGCTTTAGATAGCGTACTTTACGCGCGCTACCCGAATCCTGTCAAGGAAGAACCCTGCCGGCCGTCAGCGGTACTTCACCCAGACCCGCAGAAGCCGGCCCGAAGGCACCGAGCGGCCGCCCTCCTGGCGCGCTCGCTCGTACTCGGCGGCATCGGGGCAGGACGCCAGGTCGCCCACCGCCAGGATCGTCGCCGTGGTGGGGTTCGCGAGGTTCAGCAGCTGAATGAGCACCGGGACGTCACCCAACCCCCCCTGCTGCGGTCGCTCGATGTGGAACGCGTTCGCCACCATAGCCCGCGCCTGGCGGATATGGATCACGAACGCGAGGCTCTCATCCAGGTTGAGGCGCACCGCCTCCAGCTTCCCCTCCACGGAGCAGAGGGCCGAGGCGGGCCTCGGCGCCGCCACCGCGATCGCGACGAGAAGCAGGATCGCGCACAGATTCCGCTTCACGGCCATGAACCTCCTGTACCCTCGGAGGGGTGCTTCGCCCCCCTTTATTTCGGGGGGCCGAACCTCCCCCCAGGAAGGGGTTGCGCGGGCGAAGCCCGCGCTCGGAGCCCATCGGTCTGGGGCGCGTGGTAGCTCTGCCCGCTTCGAGTCTCTCATCGCCCTGCTAGAATGACCGCGTGCGGCACACCGTCCTCGCCACGACCCTGGCGTTCCTCACAGGGTGTGGCAGCGCCGTCGAGCGGTCCTTTATCTACTATCCCACGCGTCGGCTCGAGGCAACCCCCCGGGACTACGGTCTCCCGTTCGAGGAGCTCAGGCTCACCGCCGAGGACGGCGTCCGCCTCCACGGGTGGTACGTCCCCGGCCGGCGCGCGATCACCCTGCTCTGGTGCCACGGGAACGCCGGCAACATCTCGCACCGCCTCGACAACCTCCGCCTGATGCGCAACCGGTTGGGCCTGGGCGTCCTCCTCTTCGACTACCGTGGCTACGGAGAGAGCGAGGGCGTCCCCTCGGAGGCGGGGACGTACCGCGACGCCCGCGCCTTTCGGGCATGGCTGCGCGCGCAGCCGACCACGCGCTCGATGCCGGTCCTCTATTTCGGCCGGTCCCTCGGCGCCGGCGTCGCGACCGCGCTCGCCGTCGAGGACCCGCCGACCGCGCTCATCCTCGAGGCCCCGTTCACGTCGGTCCCCGCGATGGCCGGCGTGGCGTTCCCGCTGGTCGGCCACCTGGTGGCCTCCTTGCTGCGGACCCGATACGAGACGCGGGGCCGGATCGGTCAGGTCCGCGCTCCCGTCCTCGTGCTCCACGGCGACGCGGACGAGGTCGTGCCGTTCGCCCAGGGCCGTGCCGTCTTCGAGGCGGCGCCGGAGCCGAAGACCTTCTTCCCGATCCCGCGCGCCACCCACAACGACACCTACCTGGTGGGTGGCGAGGCCTACTGGCACGCCTGGGAGGAGTTCCTCGCCGCGCACGTCCCCGGCTGGGACCCCGCGCGGTGAAGCGGTCACTGCACGCGGACGACCGCGTCGGCAGGACAGCGCTCCAGGAGATACCGCAGCGCCCGCTCCAGGTACTCCGGCTCCTTCGATTCCAGCGTGACCCGGACCCTGTACTCGGGGTTCGAGAGCTCCGGATACGACCCGCAGAGAAGCGCGGGAAACTCCCCCACCACCGCGTTGAGGTGCTCGGCGAGCGTCCCCTCCCCGATCCGGAAGTAGACGCTCCGGATCAGGAACGGCCGCTCTCGAAACCGCTCCTTGATCGCGTCGAACTTCTGCCGGAAGATCTCCGGCACGCCGGGGAAGACGAAGACGTTCTCGAGCGCGAGCACGGGAACGACCAGCGCGCCGGTGGCGAGCAGCTCGGCCCCCTCGGGGATCTCCGCCATCTTGAGGCGGGCCTCGTTCAAGCGTCCACGGTACGCCTCCTCCAGACGCGCCACCAGGTCGGGGTGTCGGACGACTCGCACGCCGAGCCCGCGCGCCACGCCGGCGATCGTCACGTCGTCGTGGGTCGGCCCGACGCCGCCCGAGGTGAAGACCCAGTCGTAAGCCGCGTGGAACTCGCGCACCTCGCGGGCGATCAGCTCCACGTCGTCCGGGATCACCGAGATCTTCCGGACGTCAACGCCGAGCCCGCGAAATTCCCGGCAGAGGTACGCGGCGTTGACGTCCACGACCTTGCCGGACAGCAGCTCGTTGCCGATCAGGATGATGCCCGCGGTCTTCACCATGCGCGCTCACCCACCCGATTGTACGGGAGCGAGGGACGCGCTGGAAAGGGGGCCGGCCGTTCCGCGGGGCCCGCCGCGCGTTGCTGCTGTCGTCGCCGCTGCGGTAGAATGGCGCGACGGAATCGACGCGGATGACCTCCGACCCCCCGATCCGGCTCTCCGGTTGGGCGCTCGTCCTGGGCGCCTCCTCCGGCTTCGGCGAGGCGACGGCCCTGGCGCTCGCCGAAGCGGGCATGTCGATCGTCGGCGTCCACCTGGATCGCCGCGCGACCCTCCCGAACGCCGAACGCATCGCGAGCGAGATCCGCCGTCAGGGGCGCGAGGCCCTCTTCTTCAACGTGAATGCCGCGGACCCGGACCGCCGGACCGAGGTGCTCGATGCGGTCCAGCGGCACCTCGAGACGCGCCAGGAGCTCGGGCAGCTCCGCGTCATGCTCCACTCGCTCGCCTTCGGGACCCTCAGGCCGTTCATCGCCGAGCCGGTCAAGGAGGCCGTGTCGAAGGACCAGATGGACATGACGCTCGAGGTCATGGCGCACACCCTCGTCTACTGGACGCAGGACGTCGTCGTCCGCGGCTTGATGGGGCCCGGCGGTCGGGTCTTCGCGATGACCAGCGCCGGGGGGACGCGGGTCCTCCCGAGCTACGGCCCGGTGTCCGGGGCCAAGGCAGCGCTCGAGTCCCACGTGCGGCAGCTCGCCATGGAGCTCGCGCCGCGCGGGATCACGGTCAACGCGGTCCGGGCCGGGGTGACCGACACGCCGGCGCTCCAGAAGATCCCGGGCGCCGAGAAGATCAAGGCCAGCGCGCTCGCGCGCAACCCGGCCGGCCGCCTCACCACCCCCGCGGACGTCGCCCGGGCGATCGTCGCGTTCTCCCACTCGAGCACGTCCTGGATGACGGGGAACGTGATCGGCGTGGATGGCGGCGAAGACGTGGTGGGTTAGCCTGGTCGTTCCCGGACCCCCGCGCGCGTGACGCCCCTCCAGGCCCTGACGTTGGGCGTGGTCCAGGGCCTGACCGAGTTCCTCCCCATCTCCTCTTCGGGCCACCTCATCCTGGTCCCGGTCCTCCTCGGCTGGCGCGACCAGGGACTGGCGTTCGACGCGGCCGTCCACCTGGGCACCGCGCTGGCCCTCGTCCTGTACTTCGCCCGCGACCTCTGGCGCCTTGGCATCGGCGCGGCCGCCGGGCGGTCCGCGGAGAGGCGGCTCGCGGCGGCCCTCGTCGTCGGCTCCATGCCGGCGGCCGTGGCCGGTTTCCTCCTGGAGCGCCTCGTCGTGGTCCACCTCCGTTCCGCTACGGTCGTCGGCCTCTCGCTGATCGGCTGGGGGCTCGTCCTCGCGTGGGCCGACCGGCAGGCGGCGCGGGCGCGCGTCGGCGACCTGGGCCAAGTCGGGCTGGCACGGAGCCTGGTCATCGGGTGCGCCCAGGCCATCGCGCTGGTGCCGGGCACCTCCCGCTCCGGCATCACGATCTCGGCCGCTCTGTTCGCCGGCCTCGACCGCCCGACCGCGGCGCGCTTCGCCTTCCTGCTCGGGCTACCGGTCACCGCCGGGGCGGGTCTCTACGAGACGGCAGTCCTCCTGTCCTCGGGCCTGCCGGCGGCGGACGGGGCGGCGCTGATGCTGGGCCTTCTCGCGTCGCTCGCGGCCGGGCTCGCAGCGGTGTGGTTCCTGATCCACTACCTCGGGCGCGGGACGTTCACGCCCTTCGTCCTCTACCGGCTGGCGCTCGGACTCGTGATCCTGGCCGCGGGGCCCACCCCGTGACCCTCGCAGAACCGGCCAGCGTCCGGGCGCTCGCGGAGGCGTTCGCGGAGGGAGTGCTCACCCGCTCCCCCGAGACCGCGACCTGGCTCGGCGACCGCCGCTTCGACGACCGGCTCTCGGACCTGGGGCCGGTGGGGCGCGAGGCGGAGGGCACGGCCCTCGAGGGCCTGCGGACCGCGTTGGCGTGCATGGACGCGCCGGCGCCGGACGGTGAGGACGCGATCACCCGCGAGATGCTCGAGCTGGCGGTGCGGGACGGGCTCGCGGCCCTCGACCGCCGGCTCTACCACCTCGCCCTCGACCAGATGGGGGGCCCCCAAGTCTCGCTGGCCATGCTGCTGAACTGGCACACGCTGGAGACCGAGGAGCACGCCCGCACCCTCCTCGCCCGCTTCGGCGGCTTCCCCCGCTACGTCGACCAGTACGTCGGCAACCTCGCCGAGGGCGCGGCATGCGGTCGGACCTCCCCCCGCGTCGCGCTGGAGCGGGTCGTGGCCCAGCTCCGCGCCCTCCTCGAAACGGCTCCCGAGGCCTCGCCTTACGGCCAGGCCGCGGAGAAGGCGCCGGCGGCCTGGCGCGGGCGGCTCCTCGCCGGCGTCCGCGACTCGGTCTACCCGGCCTTCCAGAGGCTCCTCACGTACCTCGAGACCGAGTACGCGCCGCTCGCGCGGGAGACGCCCGGCCTCTGGGCCATCCCCGATGGCGAGGCGACGTATCGGGAGCTCGTCCGCCGCGTCATCCAGAGCGACCTCGGGCCGGAGGAGGTGCACCGGATCGGCCTCGAGGAGCTCAGGGGGATCCGGGAGGAGATGCGGGCGCTCGGCGTCCGGGACGTCCGGGCGCATGCGGAGGCGCTCAAGGCCGACCCGGGAAACCACTTCGCGACGCGCGAGGCGCTGCTGGCCGGGGCCCGCGGCATCTACGAGCGCGCCCTCGCGGCCCTCCCGCGCCTCTTCGGGCGCCTCCCGGCCACGCCGTGTCGCGTGCTGCCGATCGAAGAGTACCGAGAGCGGGACAGCGTGGCGGCCTTCTACTACGCTCCGAGCCAGGACGGGTCGCGCCCGGGGACGTTCTACGTCAACACGCACGGGCCCGAGACGCGCCCGCGGTACAACCTCCCCGCCCTCACCGCTCACGAAGCCGTGCCGGGCCACCACCTCCAGATCGCGCTGGGGTACGAGGCCCGGGACCTCCCACGCTTTCGTCGCCACGGGCTCGGGGTGGACGAGGCCCTCACCGCGTTCGTCGAGGGGTGGGGGCTCTACGCGGAGCGGCTCGGCGCCGAGCTCGGGCTCTACGGGACCGACCGCGAGCGCTTCGGGATGCTCTCCTACCAGGCCTGGCGGGCCACGCGCCTGGTCGTGGACACCGGCCTCCACGCCCTCCGCTGGCCGCGCGACCGCGCGATCCGCTTCCTCCTCGACGAGGTCGGGCTCCCCGAGCCCGAGGTCGTCAACGAGGTGGACCGCTACATCGTCTGGCCGGGCCAGGCCCTCGCCTACAAGTTCGGCCAGCGCCACCTGGAGGGGCTGAGGCGCCGCGCGCGGGACGCCCTGGGCCCCCGCTTCGACGCGCGCGCCTTCCACGACGAGCTGCTCCGCCACGGGGCCCTCCCGCTCTCAACCGCGACCGCGGTCGTCGAGCACTGGCTGGAGACCGTCTCCTCGAGAGCTACTGAATGACCTCGTCCGCCCGGAGCAGCACTGACTGAGGGATCGTGAGGCCCAGAGTCTTCGCGGCCTTGAGGTTGACGACCAAGTCGAACTTCCTGGGCAGCTCGACGGGCAGGTCGCCCGGCTTGGCACCCTTCAAGATTTTGTCCACGTAGGTGGGCGCACGCCGGAACAAATCGGCCAAGCTCGCCCCATGTGCCATGAGGCCCCCAGCATCCACGAACTCCCTCAGTCCGTAGATCGCGGGAATCCGGTTCTTTTCCGCCAAGACCACGATCTGTCTGCGGTGAGTCAGACTGAAGGGGCCGTCAAGAACGTGCAGCGCGTCGGCGTGCTCCCTCCTCATCGCGGCGAACGCGTTCGCGAACTCCTTGGGCTCTCGCACCTCGATAGACTGAACAGTCACACCCAGTGCCCGCGCCGAGGACTGGAGTTCCCTGAATGTGAGGCCCTCGGCCGGATTGGCCGGATTCCAGAGGACGGCTACGCGGGTCACGTTCGGAACTGCATCCTTGAGGAGCTCCAGCCGCTTGCCGGCTATCTCCGTGCCGGGAAGGATGGAGAACCCAGTAATGTTTCCGCCTGGCCGCGCCAGGCTGGAGACGAATCCCTGGCGCACGGGATCCACAAGCGCAATGAAGACGATAGGGATCGTCCGGGTCGCGTTCTTGGCCGCCTCGGCCCCTAGCGTCCCCACGGCGACGAGGAGGTCGACCTTGAGACGAACCAACTCGGCCGCCAGGCCGGGGAGCCGCTCCAACTTCCCCTCCGCGTATCGGCGCTCGACGAGGATGTCCCTTCCCTCGACGTAGCCCAGATCGCGAAGCCCTTGCCTGAATGCGTCGTATTCGAGGCGCGGGTCCGCGCTGCGCCCCAGGAGCATCCCGATCCGCGAGACCTTCCCTGCCTGCTGCGCACCGGCGGTCAGCCACGCCCCGAGGATACCGAGGGCAATGCTAACGAGGAGCCCGACGGCTCGGCGCCTCATGCTGGTCTCCTTGCTCGGTCACCCGCGGAGGGTAAACGAGGCGCAAGGTGCTGACAAACCGCCAAGGGAGAAGTGGTCCACTCCGAGCGGCGGCTTTGCCGCCGCCCCCCGGGGGAGGTCTCGGAGGGGGCCGTCGAGGCCCCCTCCGACGCTAGCCGCGCGGGGCCTGCCACCACACCCGGCCCGCGCGCACCGTGAGCCGGGGCGCCCAGCGCTTCGTCCCCTCGAGCGAGCCCCCGTCGGCGTCGTGGTAGGTGAAGCGCCCCTCCTCGACGACGAAGACGGCGGCGTCCCCCGCGCCGCCAACCCTGAGCGTCCCGAGCTCCCCGCTCCGCCCGATCGCCCGCGCCGGCGCGGCCGTGGCGGCGCGGACCACGTCCCCGAGCGGCATCCCGAGGGAGAGGAACTTGGACAGGGTCGTCGGCAGATCCTTGACGACGCCGGCGCGGCCGGGTCGCGTGAGGTCCGAGGAGATCGTGTCCGGGTAGAACCCCTCCTCGAACGCCTTCCGGACCACGGAGAAGTTCACGTGGTTCCGGCCGTGCGCCACGTCGAAGAGGACGCCCCGGCGCCGCGCCGCGTGGACGGCGGGCTTCACCCGCCCGCGGTCGTCGAGGATCCCCGAGCCCCGGCCGTGAAAGAAGTGGCTCACGATGTCCCCGGGGCGCAGGAGGGTGAGGACCTCGCCGTATTCCACGGGCGGGTTGTTGACGTGGACGATCACCGGGAGGCCCGCGACCTCGGCCGCCCTGAGCCCGCGCCGGAGCGGCTCGAGCCCGTGGCCCCCGACGACCTCGACCTGCTCCCGCACCTTGATGCCGAGGATCACGTCGCGGTGCTCGCGCGCCACGCCCGCCGCCAGGTCGGGGTTGGAGTAGTCGAGCAGCGCGTGCTCCCCGATCGGCAGGTGCGTGAGCCCGATCGCCGAGATGTGCAGGAACGCGAGCACCCGGGTCGCCGCGCGGGCGACCACCCACTCGCGCAGCCCGGCGAAGTTGGCGGCCCCCGTGCTCCCGGCGTCGCAGAGGGTGGTGACGCCCGTCGAGGCGCAGACCGGGTCGGTCTCGAGCCCGAGGTCGTGGCCTGCGATGTAGGCGTGCGCGTGGAGATCCACGAGCCCCGGGACCACATTGGCCCCCGTCACGTCCACGACCTCCCGCGCGCTCTCCGGCGGGATCGCCTCGTCCACCGCCGCGACGCGTCCGGCGGAGAACGCCACGTCGCGCCGGGCGTCCAGGCCCGACTCGGGGTCGATCACGTGGCCGTGCTTGAGCAGGAGATCATAACGCATCGAGCGCATTCTCCGCGACTTCGGCTCGCGCGAGCGTTCAGGGCACGCGGTTCTCCCAGAACCGCAGGAGGTAACCCAGGGCGATCAGGACGAGGCCGAGGGTCACCCCCACGGCGAGCCGGGCCCCGCCCCGCGGGGGCTCGCCGAAGGCGTCGGCCACCATCGCGGCGGCCAGGATCACCACGCCGCTGATCAGGACCCCCGGCCAGGCGTCGCGGGCCCGGCCCAGGCGCGGGAAGCGGATCGCCACCGCCCTCAGGCCGGGGCCACCGGCTCGGGGGCGACGCCCGGCTCGGCCGCGCGCGCCATGCACCAGACGAGGGGCACGAAGAGGACGAAGAGGAGGGCCAGCGCCCAGAAGTCGTCGATGAACGCCTTCATCGCCGCCTGCCGCTGGACGTCGTCGTACAGGCGCTGGAGCGCCTGGAGCCTGGCCGTGAAGGGATCGGCGCCGGCGGCGGCGTAGGCCCGCTCGAGGAGCCCGAGCCGCTCCGCGGTCGCCGGGTCCCAGACGGTGACCCGCCCCACCAGCGCCGCCTGATGGGTCTGCGTCCGGCGCGCGAGGTACGTGGTCAGGACGGCGATGCCGACGCTCCCGCCGAGGTTGCGGACCACGTTGAAGATCCCGGTCGCGGTGGCCATGCGCGCGGCCGGGACGACGCCCAGGCTCATCGTCGTCAGCGGCACGAACACGAGGCCCATCCCGAGCCCCTGGACGAAGCGCGTCCAGAGGACGGACCAGAAGTCCGCCGCGAGGCTCAGGGAGGCCATGAGCCAGAGCGAGTAGGCGATGATCGCGGCCCCCACCGACACGAGCCAGCGCGGGTCCACGCGGTTCACCAGCCGCCCTGCCACCGCGAGCGAGATCACGGCACCGAGCCCGCCGGGGGCGAGGACCCAGCCGGTCGTCAGCGCGTCGTAGCGGAGCAGGTGCTCGAGGTAGAAGGTCAGGAGCACAAGGCTCGAGTAGAGGCCGAAGCCCACGAGCGTGATCAGGAGGGTGCCGATGGCGAAGGTCCGGTCTGCGAGCACGCGGAGGTTCACGATCGGCTCGGCCGCCGTGAGCTCGCGCACGAGGAAGGCGAGCAGCCCGCCGACGCCGAGCGCGACCAGCGCCCGGATCGTGGGCGAGTCGAACCAGTCGAGCCGGTTCCCCCGGTCGAGCGCCACCTGGATGGCCCCGACTCCGACCACCATGAGCGCGAGGCCGAGCCCGTCCACCCGCCGGATGGCCGGGGGCGGCTCCGGCGGCTCCCCGAGGAACGCCCACGCCAGCGCGAGCGCGACGACCCCGATCGGCAGATTCAGGTAGAAGATCCAGCGCCAGGAGTAGTTGTCGGTGATCCACCCGCCGAGGGCAGGCCCGACGATCGGCCCGAACATCACCCCGAGCCCCCAGATCGCCATGGCCATCCCGCGCTCCCGGGGCGGAAAGATCGCCATCAGGATCGCCTGGGCCAACGGGATCAGGGGCCCGCCCCCTATCCCCTGGAAGATCCGCGCGGCCACGAGCACCTCGAGACTCGGGGCGACGCCAGCCAGGAGGGAGCTGCCGATGAACGTGAGGGTGGCCGCGAAGAAGAACCGCCGCTGGCCCAGGAGCGCCGTGAGCCAGCCGGTCGCGGGCAGGACGACCGCGTTGGCCGCCAGGAAGGACGTGAAGACCCACGTGATCTCGTCCACGGACGCGGAGAGGCTCCCCTGCATGTGGGACAGCGCGACGTTCGTGACCGTGGTGTCGAGGATCTGCATGGTGGCCACGAGCATCACGGCGAGGGTCGTGAGCCAGCGCCGCGCGGCCTCCGACACGCGCGGCAACGCGAGGGCGACCGAGGCGGGCGTGGTCACCGGACTTCCGCACGCGCTGGAGGACGACCCGGGGCCACGGGCATCGGCCCCGGGGTGGTCACCGCAGGTCGACGGTGACGCTGGCCGACATCCCGGGGCGCAGGAGGTGGGGGTTCGAGTGGCGGTCGTCGAGGACGATCTTCACGGGCACGCGCTGGACGACCTTGACCCAGTTGCCCGTCGCGTTCTCCGGCGGGAGCAGGCTGAAGCGCGCGCCCGTCCCGGCGCTGATCGACTCCACGGTCCCGTGGAAGACGCCCTCGGGGAAGGTGTCCACACGCACGGTGGCCCGCTGCCCGGGTCGGAGACGCGTGAGCTGCGTCTCCTTGAAGTTCGCGACCACCCACACGCCGTGGAGCGGGACGACGGCCATGAGCGGCTGGCCGGGCTGGACGAGCTGTCCCGGCTCGACCGTCTTCTTCGACACCACGCCGTCCACCGGCGCCCGGATCCGCGTCTTCGCGAGCTGGAGCTCGGCGGCCGCGAGGTCGGCCCCGGCCTGCTCGAGGGCCGCGGCGGCGCGCCCCGCCCCCGCCTCCTTCACCGGCACCTGCGCCTGCTGAGCCTCGGCCTCCCGCACCGCGGCGTCGGTTTCCTCGGTCCGGCGGCGCGCCTGCTCAACGGCGAGCTGGCGGGCCCGTACCTCCGCCTCGGCCTGCTCCGCCTCACGCTCCGCCTGGACGAGCCGCCGACGGCTCGCGTCGAGGGCGGCCTGCGCCGTCCGGTGGGCGATCCGCGCGCTGTCGTGCTCCTGCTGCGAGACGAGCCCCTGCGCGACCAGGCGGCTCAGGCGATCGAGGTCGAGCCGCGCCTTCTCGAGCGCCGCCTCGGCCATCGCCGCGTCCGCCTGCGACGCCGCGATCGCGGCCCGCCGCGCCTCGACCCGGGCGCGCACCTCGTCCACCTGCGCCCGGCCGGCGTCCACGGCGACGCGCGCCCCCTCGCGGATCGCCCGCGCCTGCTGAACCCGGCTCGCCGTCGCGTCCCGGCTCCACGGGACCTCCGTCCGCGCCGCGCGCTCCTCGGCCGCCGCCATCGCCACGGCGGCCCGCGCCTGGTCGACCCGGATCTCGTAGTCGCGCGGGTCGATCTCCGCGAGGATCTGGCCCTCGCGCACCTCCTCGTTGTCGCGGACCAGGACCCGTGCGACGGGGCCCGGGACGCGGGAGCTGATGACCACGACGGCGCCCTCGACGTGCGCGTCGTCCGTCCAGACTCGGTTCCGCCAGGAGCCGTAGTACCAGAGCCCGGACCCGGCCACCGCCAGGAAGGCCAGCACGAGGAGCGCCCGCACGAGACGCCGCCCCATGATTGGGAGATAGCACGCGCCGGAAACCGGGGTCAAGACCGAGCGCCTTCGACGCTTCGATCGCTACGGCCGAGCGTGACGGGCGGCCCCCGCGGGCGGTAGGATGGGAGGGCATGGCTCCGACGCCCGAGCTGCTCCGTGCCCCCGGTCCACCGGGGGGCGCCCTCGATCACCCCGTGCCGGGGGGCCTCGCAGCCGCTTCGCCGACGCGCCAGTTCGCCCTCCTGAGCCTGGTCGTGGTCGGGGGGAGCACCCTCGCCTTCGGGTTCGCGCTGGCCTATTTCGTCGAGCGCGGCATCCTCGACCGGGAGTGGGCCTCGAGCGCCGCCCTCGTTCGTTCGGCCGCCCGCTTCTATCTCCGTCCCGGCGACTTCGCGGTCGACGAGCCGGCCCCCCAGCGGGACGAGGCCGCCGACCGCTTCGAGGAATTCACCCGCCAGGTCCGGATGCTCCCGGAGATCCAGCGCCTGGCCGCCTTCGACGCGCGGGGGGAGCCCCTGTGGAGCGACGCCGAGCGCGGAGCCCCCCTCCGGCCGGCCGACGCCGCGCTCCGCCAGGCGCTCGCGGGAGAGACGAGCGTCCGGTTCGCCGCCGGGGGAGCGGGCCGCGACCGGGTCGAGCTCTACGTCCCGATCACCTTCCCCGGCGAGGGCCGCGTGGCGGGTGTGATCGCCACCCACGTGGATCCCGGCCGCGTCCTCACGGCGGTGCGCCGCGCCCGCTGGCTCCTCTGGACGCTCGCGCTCCTGTCGGGCGCGACGCTCTACGCCGCGCTCTACGGGATCGTCTGGCGCGCCTCGCGGACGCTCCGGGCGCAACACCGCGCCCTCGCCCAGCGCGCCGAGGAGCTGGCGCGGGCGAACACCCAGCTCCGAGCGATGCAGCAGGAGCTCGTGGCCGCGGAGCGCTTCGCCGCCTTCGGCGAGATCACCGCGGCGGTGGCCCACGGCATCGCCAACCCGCTCGCCGCCATCCGGGCGACGGCCCAGCTCGCCCTCAGCGACGCACCCGAGGGCCCGGCGCGGGAGCGCCTCGGGCAGATCATCGCCGACGCGGACCGGCTCGGCGAGCGGATGCGCGCGCTGCTCCGTTTCGGGCGGCCCGTCGAGCAGCGCCGCGTCCCCACGGCGCTCGAGACGGCCGTCCGCCACGCGCTCGACTCGATCCGGGCCCGCGCCGTCGCCAGGGAGATCCGGCTCGAGGTCGCCGTGCCCGCCGACCTGCCGAAGGTGCGGCTCGACCCCGCGCGCTTCGAGGAGGCGCTGCTCTGCCTGGTCGGCAACGCCCTCGACGCGGTGCCGGCCGGCGGCAGCGTGCGGGTGCTGGCCGCACCCGCGCCGGGCGGCGCCGGCGGAGCGGCGGGCGGGCTCGATCTGACCGTCGAGGACACAGGCCCCGGGATCCCTCCCGAGATCCTCGCGCGCGTCTTCGAGCCGTTCTTCACGACCAAGGCGGACGGCACCGGCCTCGGCCTCGCCGTGGCCCGGAAGCTCCTCGAGAGCGGCGGCGCCCGGCTCCGGCTCGAGAGCGAGCCCGGCCGCGGCACGCGGGCCGTGCTCACCCTGCCGGTCGACGAGGGCTAGAACCAGCATGCCGCCGAGCGTCGTCATCATCGAGGACGATCAGGGGCTCGCCGGCGCGATCGAGGCCTTCCTCCAGCGCCAGGGCGTCTCCGTACGGGCTTTCCCGTCGGCCGAGGCCGCGCTCGGCGCGCTCGGCGAGCTCGGTCCCGACATCGCCCTCGTGGACCTGCACCTGCCCGGCATGAGCGGCCTCGACGCGCTCGGCGCGATCCGGCAGGAGCGACCCGAGACCGCGGTCATCGTGATGACGGCGTACTCGACGATCTCGGGCGCGGTCGCCGCCATGAAGGCCGGCGCGGCGGACTACCTGACGAAGCCGCTCGACCTGGACGAGCTCTGGGTCGTCATCCAGCGCGCCTGGGAGGGCCAGCGCGTCCGCGGCGAGCTCGCATACCTCCGCCGGCGCGCCGGGCACGCCGAGCCGGTCGAGAGCCTCCTCGGCCAGTGCCCCGCGATGGTGGACGTCCGCGAGCGCATCCTGCAGGTCGCGACGCTCGACCACACGGGAGACGCCGGCCCGACCGTCCTCATCACGGGGGAGACCGGCACGGGCAAGGAGCTCGCGGCGCGGGCGATCCACGCGGCGGGGCCCCGCGCCACGAGACCCTTCGTCGAGATCAACTGCGCGGCCATCCCCGCCACGCTCCTCGAGGGGGAGCTCTTCGGCTTCGAGAAGGGCGCCTACACGGACGCGCGGGCGAGCAAGGCGGGCCTCTTCGAGGCGGCCGACGGCGGCACGCTCTTCCTCGACGAGATCGGGCTCCTCGACGTCGCGCTCCAGGCGAAGCTCCTCAGGGCGATCGAGGACCGCTCGGTGCGCCGCCTCGGCGCGCTCACGCCGCGCCGCCTCGACGTGCGGATCCTCGCCGCCAGCAACCGCGACCTCGAGGCCGCCGTGCGCGAGGGGACCTTCCGCCAGGACCTCCTCTACCGACTCCGGGTCCTCACCGTGGACCTCCCCCCGCTCCGAGCGCGAGGGGACGACGTCCCGCTGCTGGCCGAGCACTTCCTCGCCCAGGTCCGGGAGCGGTACGCGCTCGGCGAAACACGCCTCACGCCGGCCGCGATCCGGGCGCTCCAGGCCTACCCGTGGCCGGGGAACGTGCGCGAGCTCGCCAACATCGTCGAGCGGGCGGCGCTCCTCAATTCGGGTCGGCCCCTCGGGCCGGAGCACCTGGCGCTCGGCGAGGCGCCCGGGGGGCCGCTCGCCGTCGCCGGCGACGAGGTGCGCGTGGACTTTGGCCAAGGGCCGATCAACCTGGAGGCGATCGAGAAGACGCTCATCCAGAAGGCGCTGGCCCACACGCGCTGGAACCGGTCGCGCGCGGCCGATCTGCTCGGGCTCAGCAAGGAGACGCTGCGCTACCGGATCGAGAAGTACGGGCTCCACCCGGATGGACCCGGCGGCTGATGGGTCAGGCAAAACCCCCGGGCGACGGGCAGATGCCCGCGTGCGGCCCCAGGGCCCAGGCGGGCTGCTGGCCCCCAAGCCCCCGCGATGACGCGCGTTCGGAACTCATCGGGCCGTCTGGCATGAGCCTTGCCTCGGACTCGAGCGGCGCGCTGCGTCCATCAGTCGGGATGGCCGCGGCCCTGCACCCGAAGGAGGCTGCATGAATCCAGGCCGGGCCGCCCTCGCACTCGCCCTGCTCTTCCCGCTCGTCCTCCACCTCGCTTCCCTCCCCCGGTCCGGCCTCTCCCTCTCGGGCCCCGCCGCGTTCGCCAAGGAGGGCTCCGAGGGGAGCGGCGAGGGCAGGGGGGAGGGCAAGGGCGGCGGCGCCGACGGCAGAGGCAGTGACGGCAGAGGCGGCTCGGGCGACGGGCGCGGAGGCGATGGCCGAGGGGCCAGTGACGGCAAGGGCGGTGACGGCAAAGGCAGCGACGGCACGGGGGGCGGGAAGGGCGGCGGCGCCGACGGCAAGGGTTCGGGTGGCAAGGGTGGTGGCGAAGGCAGCGGCGCGGCTGCGGGGGCCGACGGGGACGACCGCGGGAAGTCCAGTCGCGGTCACGCCCGGGGCGGCGACTCCGAAGGCCACGGGGGAAAGGGGGGGCGCGGGCGGGGCGCCGACGACCGCGGGCCCGGCCACGCCGCGGTCGAGCCGGCCACGACGACGGGCACGTCGCGCGGGCCTTCCCCTGACGGGAGCGCTGGCCCCTCGCCGGCGGCGGGGCGGCGCCGGGACGAGCTGCTGGTGGCCGCGGCCGCCGCGGCCGTCGCCCTGATCGCGATCGCCGGCCTCGTCTACCTGTGGCTGCCCTGACCTTCTCCATCCCCACCGACGAGGGCT
>Ga0209399_10001007_pt1 | contig 15275 bp, 13 predicted proteins | sample OV2TP3_FD_184130 | JGI IMG/M metagenome (GOLD analysis project Ga0209399, IMG submission 184130) | Hot spring microbial communities from Beatty, Nevada to study Microbial Dark Matter (Phase II) - OV2 TP3 (SPAdes) (version 3) | ecosystem: Environmental > Aquatic > Thermal springs > Hot (42-90C) ... | reverse complement strand
AAACGCCCGGGGCTCCCATCTACATCTGGCTCTGGAATGGAGGGGCGCGCGGCTGCACCGGGAACCATGAATTGCCGGAGGCGCTGAAGCATCCGGACGTCCAGGTCGCCCTCCGCCCCTCCTGTGTCGGGGCGCTCTTCCGGTCGGGCGACGAACTCGATCTGCGCCGCCCGGCGGCCGTAGCCGAGGCCGAACAGGCTCGCCGCGCGCCCGCCCTCCGGACCAAGGAACTGAATCTCGCCTCGAAGACCTACGACAACCGCTTCGCGCGCGCCGCCCCTCAGATAGGCCCCGGCTTTCATCGCAATCTCTTCACGCGTATTCCCCACGGAAAGGACTTCAACGCACAGATCGGGTGCCACCGGCAGCGGCGTCCTGCCTTTGAATTGCTTCCACTTCTCTTGAGGCATCCAGACGACATCGGGCACGCGAATGCCGCGGTCGGTCAGCACAGATACCTCTGCCACGGCCTCCGGACCCAACTGCTGTTCGATTGCTGCCACGACCGCCGCCACAATCCTCTGGTGATCGTTGCTGGGACGAGGGCTCATGATGAGTTCCCCGTACTCATTGATTTCGTAATGGTCGGGCGCGTCCGGATCCGCCGCCAGCTCGGTCCAGCGGCGCACCAGCGCTTCCGGTCCGACAGCGGTTTCGGCGAGCATGGGAAGGGCCTTGTTACCGATCGCGAGGACTTCGGGCGAGTATACAGGGGCTATGCGCCCGGTTCCAACAAGCTGAAGATCACGGGGATATCCACGACAAATTCCCTTCCGCGCAGCGCGGGCGGAATCGGGGCGGCGTGCTTCGCGCGTTCGATCATTTCGAGCGCCTGCTGATCGAGCACTGCGTGACCGGTGCTTTTGCGCACCTCCAGCGACGCGATGTCGCCGCTCGCTGCGACCGCGAGGCGCACCTCCACCCGGCCCTGCCAGTTGTTGTCGAGCGCCGCGCGCGGGTAGCGCTTGAACTGCCGCGCCGCACGCATGAGCGAGATCCGGTACTGCGCAACGATGCCGGCGTCCAGGGCTTCCGGCGGCGGCGGCGCCGAGGGAGCGGCACCGACTCTTGCCTGCAACGAAGCCGCCGGGCTCGGGGGCGGCTCGGGCGACGGCGCAACTGGCACGGCGGCGGGCGATTGCCGAACGGGCGCAGCGGGAGAAGGCAAGACTGGCGTGACGCTCGCGGGGAGCGGCCGTTCGGCGCTGGCCATCGGCACGGAATCCATTCTTACTCGCGGCGCCGGCTTCGACGAGGGAGTCTGAATTTCCTTTTTCTTTAATTCCCGTACCGCAGGCCCAGGCGCAGCCGAGGGACGTATGTTCAGCAGGCGCGCCAGGATCGGCTCGCGCGCCGCACTGAAATCGGGTGGCGAATCGCGCAGCCCCGGCAGCACGAAAAAAAGCAACGCGTGGAGCGCGAGCGAGGCGAGCACCGCAAGGCCGAGCGCGCGGTTTCCGTCCACGTAGGAGCGAAGCGGTCCGCTGTAGGCCCACATGCCGGAAAACTATAGCACCGCCATCACACGCCGGAAGCGCGCAGCGCGCGCCAGATTTTTTCTGCGGTGAGCGGCATTTCGAGGTGCGTGATGCCGCGCTCGGCGAGCGCATCCAGAACCGCGTGTACCGCCGCGGGCACGGCGCCGATGGTGCCGATTTCGCCGCAGCCCTTGACGCCGAGGAGATTGGTCTTGCACGGTAGGCTCTCGTCGAAGCCGTTCTTCATCGGCGGGAACTGGTCGGCGCGCGGCACGCAGTAGTCCATGAGCGAGCCGGTGAGGAGCTGGCCGCTTGCCGGGTCGTACACCGCCTGCTCCCAGAGCGCCTGGCCGAGCCCCTGCGCGATGCCGCCGTGCACCTGGCCCTCTACGATCATGTGGTTGATGATGCGGCCGAGGTCGTCCACACTGGTAATCGCCACGACCTCGACTTCGCCGGTTTCAGGATCGATCTCGACCTCGCACACCTGCGTGCCATTGGGCCAGGAGGGCGTCGAGGGCGTCTCGGTGGCCGAGACCCGGAGATAGTTCCGCGGTTCGCGCGCCGCGACTTCGGCGAGCGAAATCGCGCGGTCGGTGCCTGCGATCCGGAAGCTGCCGTCGCGGTATTCGAGGTCGCCTGCCGCGGTTTCGAGGGCGTCCGCCGCCAGTTCCTTCCCGCGAACGATCACCCTGCGCCCGGCGGCAACCGCCGCAGAGCCGCCAACGAATGCCGAGCGCGAGCCCACGCTCCCGACGCCAGTCACCGCGTCGGTGTCGCCCTGCACGACACGCACCGCGCGCGCAGGAATCTGCAGCACCTCCGTGACGAGTTGCGTGTAGGTCGTCTCCAAGCCCTGGCCCATCGCCTGCGTACCGGTATAAACGCGCACGGTGCCGTCGGCGTCGACCTGAATGTCCACCGTTTCGGTGCGCACCGGCGCACCGGTCCACTCGAGGTACACGGCGAGTCCGCGCCCGCGCAGGCGTCCTCTGCGGCGGGACTCCTCTCGCCGCGCGGCAAAGCCCTTCCAGTCGGCTTCCGCCAGGGCGCGCTCGAGCACGCGCGCGAACTCGCCGGCGTCGTACCAGTCGTCCACGTGCGTGCGATAGGGAAACTGCTCGGGGCGGATGAAGTTGCGCCGCCTGATCTCGGCCGGGTCCAGCTTCAATTCGCGCCCGGCCTGCTCGATCAGGCGTTCCATCAGGAAATTCGCCTCCGGGCGGCCGGCGCCGCGGTAGGCTCCGGTTGCCATCGTGTTGGTGAGCACTCCGCGAATCCGGTAATCCACTGCTGGAACGTGATACACGGTCGTCTGCACCTTGGGACCGAGAAGCATCGGGATGATCGCGCTCGAACCCACCGGTGTCGCCCCGAAATTCCCGAGCACGTTGATCCGCAGGGCAAGGATTTTTCCCTCGCGGTCGAGCGCTAGCTCGGCTTCGTCGTACTGGTCGCGGCCCATGTGCGCCGCAAGGAAGTCCTCGCCGCGATCCGCGAGCCACTTCACGGGCCGCGCGAGCTTGCGCGCCGCGTGGCAAACGAGCGCATCCTCGTTGGCGAGCCCGGTCTTCATGCCGAAGCCGCCGCCGATGTCGCCCACGACGATGCGGAACGCTTCCGGTTTTTGCGCGAACGCTTCGCCCAGGAGTTGCCGCGCGCCGGTCGGAGTCTGGTTCTGCGTGTAAAGGGTCCAGCGCTCGTTCTCGTAGACGCCGATCGAGCAGCGCGGCTCGAGCGCCATCGCGATCACGCGCTGGTTGTGGAGCGAAAGGCGCGTCACGTGCGCGGCGCGCGCGAACGCCTCTTCGACCGCGCGCCTGTCGCCGATGCGCGCTTCCGCCGAAACGTTGCCGGGTGCTTGCGGCCAGAGCTGCGGCGCATCCGGCTCGATCGCGCGGCGCACGTCGGTGACGCACGGCAATTCATCGTAGTCCACCAGGGCGAGATCGGCGGCGTCCTGTGCCTGCGCGCGGCTTTCCGCGACGATCGCGGCAACCGGCTGACCGACGTAGTACACGGTGCCCTCGGCGAGCGGCGTACGCGGCGGCGCCGCCATCGGCGAGCCGTCGGCGCGCTTGAAAAGAGGCGGAAACGGAATGTGGCCGACGCCGTCCCTGCGCAGATCCTGCATCGACCAGGCCGCGAGCACGCCCGGTGCTTCGCGCGCAGCCGAAAGATCCACGCCCTTCATCCGCGCGTGCGCGTACGGCGAGCGGACGAGCACGAGCCACGCCTGGCGCGGAAACGTGCGGTCGTCGCTGAATAGGCCCTTGCCGGTGAGGAGCCGCTCGTCCTCGACGCGCTTCTGCGAACGCGAGGCGCCGAAGCGCGCGGAATCGGGGTCGTACTGGGTTTGGGGGCCGCTCATGACAACAAAAACGCCCCGCATCCGGGGCGCGAAAAAAGGAGTCAGAGTAATCTTACTCTGACCCCATTTACTCCGACCCCATTTACTCTGACCCCAATCACGCGTCCCAGGGATTGGGGCGCGGTGAGTCGAGCCCGCGGCTGCGCAGATGCGCCGCGAGCACCGAGCGCTCGATCGCGTTTTCATCGGCAAGCGCGTGGAGCGCTGCCACCACGAAATGCTCGCGGTCGATCTCGAAAAAGCGCCGCAGCGCGGCCCGCGTGTCGCTCCTGCCAAAGCCGTCGGCACCGAGCGCAACATAGCGCCGCGGCACCCAGGCGCGGATGAGGTCGGCCACTGCCGAGACGTAGTCGCTCGCCGCGATCACGGGCCCGCTTGTTGGAGCAAGGCACTGCTCGACGTGACTCGTACGCCGCTCCGCGCCCGGATTGAGGCGGTTCCCGCGCGATGCTTCCATGCCGTTACGGCGCAGTTCGGTGAAACTGGTCACGCTCCAGACGTTCGCCGCGATGCCGTAGTCCTTTTCCAGCGCGTCCGCGGCGGCGAGCGCCTCGCGCAGGATCGGGCCGCTTCCGAGCAACTGCACTTTCGCATCTGCGCGCTCGCGCAGCATGTAAAGGCCGCGCCGGATGCCTTCCTCGGCGCCGGCGGGCATCGCCGCCTGCGTGTAGTTTTCATTGCTGACCGTGACGTAATAGAACACGTCCTCCTGCGCCTGGAGCATGCGCTGCATGCCGTCCTGCACGATGACGCAAAGCTCGTAGCCGAAGCACGGATCGTAGGCAACGCAGTTCGGGATGGTGGAGGCGACAAGGTGGCTCGATCCGTCCTGGTGCTGCAAGCCCTCGCCCGCGAGGGTCGTGCGGCCCGCGGTGCCGCCGATAAGGAACCCGCGCGCGCGCGAATCGCCCGCCTGCCAGGCGAGGTCGCCGACCCGCTGAAAACCGAACATCGAGTAAAAGACGTAGAAGGGCAGCATCGGCGTACCGTGCGCGCTGTAGCTCGTCGCCGCCGCGAGCCACGACGAGAGCGCGCCCGCCTCGGTGATGCCCTCCTCCAGGATCTGCCCGTCGCGCGCCTCGCGGTAGTAGAGCAGCTCGTCGTGATCCTCGGGCTCATAGAGCTGCCCGAGCGACGAGTAGATCCCCACCTGCCGGAACAACGACTGCATGCCGAAGGTGCGCGCTTCATCCGCGACGATCGGCACGATGCGCTTGCCGATTGCCGGATCGCGCAGCAGGTGCGAAAGGAGATTCACGAACACCGTGGTGGTGGACTGCTCGCGCCCCTGCGAGCGCTCGATCATGGCGAGCACCGCCTGGGGGCTCGGCACCCCGAGCGCGGGCGCCGCGGCCGAGCGGGCAGGCAGGTAACCGCCGAGCGCTTTCCTGCGCGCATGCAGATAGCGCATCTCGAGCGATTCGGGCGCCGGTTTGTGAAATTCGAGCCCGCTCACCTGCGCGTCCGTGAGCGGCAGTGCGAAGCGGTCGCGAAATTCCGTGAGCGCCTCGTCGTCGAGCTTTTTCTGCTGGTGCGTGGTCATGCGGCCCTGGCCCCAGTGGCCCATGCCGTAGCCCTTCTTGGTCTGCGCCAGGATCACGGTGGGCTGGCCGCGGTGCTCTGCGGCGGCGTGGTAGGCGGCGTAGATCTTCAGCGGGTCGTGCCCGCCGCGCCGCAGCCGGTCGATGTCGTCATCCGACAGGTGGGCGACGATCGCCTTCAGCTCGGGATATTTGTTGAAGAAGTGCTCGCGGTTGAAGCGGCCGTCGGTCGCGGCGTATTTCTGGAATTCGCCGTCCACCGTCTCGTGCAGGCGCTTGAGGATCACCGCGTCGTGGTCGCGCGCGAAGAGCGGGTCCCAGTCCGAGCCCCACAGCACCTTGATCACGTTCCATCCCGCGCCCGCGAACAGGCCCTCGAGTTCCTGGATGATCGAGCCGTTGCCGCGCACCGGGCCGTCCAGGCGCTGCAGATTGCAGTTCACGACGAAGATGAGGTTGTCCAGGGCTTCACGCGCCGCGAGCGATAGCCCGGCGAGCGACTCGGGCTCGTCCATCTCGCCGTCGCCGACGAACGCCCAGACCTTGCGTCCGGCGGTCGCGAGAATCCCGCGATTATCGAGATAGCGCATGAAGCGCGCCTGGTAGACCGCGGTGATCGGCCCGAGCCCCATCGAGCCGGTGGGGAACTGCCAGAAATCGGGCATCAGGTACGGATGGCAGTAGGACGTGAGTCCCTTGCCGCCGGTCTCGCGCCGGTAATTGCCGAGCTGCTCCTCGCTCAAGCGGTCTTCCAGATACGCGCGCGCGTACACTCCGGGCGCCGAGTGGGGCTGGAAATAGACCAGATCCCCGCCCTGCCCGCCACGGAAGAAATGGTTGAAGCCGACTTCGAAGAGATCAGCGGCCGAGGCATAGCTCGCGATGTGCCCGCCCAGTTCCGGGTGCGCGCGGTTTGCCCGCACCACCATCGCGAGCGCGTTCCAGCGCACGAGCGCCATGAGGCGCTGCTCTACATCCAGGTTCCCCGGATACTGCGGCTGCTCGGCAAGCGGAATCGTGTTGCAGTACGGCGTGTTGAACACGGGCGGGAGCTTCACGCGCTGGACGCGCGCCTCGTCCAAAAGCTTGCGCAGCAGAAACGTGGCGCGCTCGGCGCCTTCGTTCCGGATCGCCGACTGGAACGCTTCGAGCCATTCGCGCGTTTCCCCCGGGTCGGGATCGGCGGGAATGACGCGCCAGAAGGCGGAGGAGAAATCCGAGAGATCGGTCATGGCTGGACTCCCGAGCGGGGGCGACGCGCGCACTGCCCTGCGATGTTATCGCCGAACGAGCGGACCGTGCGCCGGGCGTCCCGGGCATCGATCGGCAGGGAATTTCTGCCGTTTTCCGCGGTCTGCGCTCTTGGTAATGGACGCAGCATTCAAACCAACGCTTCGAGCCGCCGCCCTCGTGGGGTTTGTCGCGTTGGCAGTGGCGGCGGAAAGCGTCCTTGCCCGCGACGGGCGGGCACGGTTGGGCTCCGGCGGACCGACGCGCCTTTCCGCGGGTGTTCCGGCTCACCCCGGCGCGGGGAGGCCGGCGCGCTCCTTCGGCGGAGCGCGCTGGCACCATCGCCACCCGCGGCACGGGCTCGATCCGGCGCTCGGCTTTTTCATCCTCGCCCCCCTCGTCTGGCACAGCTTCTACTACCCGCCTTCCTATTACTACGCGCCGCCGCGCGTATGGGCGCCCTCGGGGCCAGCGCAATACGTCGAGCGCCCGGACGCTCCGCCGGCATCCGCGCGGCCTTCGGGATACTGGTACTACTGTGCGGAGCCAAACGGCTACTACCCCTACGTCGCGCAATGCGCCGGGGACTGGCAGCTGGTCGCACCGCAGCCGCCCACCGAGTAAGCTGCGCGCTTCGTCCGGTTCACCGGCGGGCCTGAATTCGCGGGGAGGTCCATGGCGCTCAAACGTCCAAAAGGCGCGGCGGGCACGCTCGTCGTGCTCGAGCACGTATCGAAAGTCCTGAAAGGCAACCGGCTTGGCGACCCTCACGTGCGCAAGCTCGGGGTGTGGCTGCCGCCCCAGTACGACGAGGGCGCTTCGCCGGCGCGCAGTGGACGCGGCCGGCGCTTCCCGGTGCTCTTCGACCTGGTCGGCTTCACCGGCTCGGGCCTTGCACACACCAGCTGGAAGGCGTTCGGCGACAACGTGCCCGAGCGCGCGGCGCGTCTCATCCACGGGCAGAAGATGGGGCCGGCGATTCTCGTTTTCCCGGACTGCTTCACCGCGCTCGGCGGCAACCAGTACGTCAATTCCCCGGCGCTCGGCAATTACGCCGATTACCTGACGCGGGAACTCGTCCCGTTCGTCGACCGGGAATTTCGCACGCTCGCGAGCCGCGAGCATCGCGGCTGCTTCGGGAAATCCTCGGGCGGCTACGGCGCCATGATCCACGGCATGAAATACGCGAAGACCTGGGGCGCGATCGCCAACCATTCGGGGGATGCGTACTTCGACTTTGTCTATTGGCACGACTGGCCGAATACGCTCAATACGCTCGCGCCGTATCGCAAGAAAAAGCGCAAGCCCGGCGCGATCCACGTGCGTCGCGAAGCGAGCTACCGCGGGACGGCAGCCGGATTCGATGATGGCAGGATCAGGCGCTTCCTCGCGCGGGTGTGGAAAAAGGAAAAACTTTCGACCGCCGAAAGCCACTGCATCATGAACCTGTGCATGGCGGCAACGTACGATCCGGATCCGCGCGCGCCGCTCGGCTTTCGCGTCCCGTTCAACCTCGAGACGGGGGAGCCGATTGCGCGGCGATGGGCGCAGTGGCGCCGGCACGACCCGGTCCATCTCGTGCGCAGGTACGCCGCGAACCTGAAGACGCTGCGCGGGATCTACATCGACTGCGGCTGGCGCGACCAGTACCACATCCATTACGGCAGCCGCATCCTTTCGCGGCGCCTTGCCGAGGCAGGCATTCGCCACACCTACCAGGAGTTCGACGACGATCATTCCGACATCGACTACCGTATGGACGTGAGCCTGCCGTTTCTGTACCGCGCGCTCAGGCCGTGAGCGAGCGCCAGGACATGAGGCGGCAAATCCGCATTCGCCGCGCCACGCGGCGCGACGCGCCGACCCTGGTCGAATTCAATGCTGCGATGGCGCTCGAGACCGAAGGGAAGGAGCTGCTGCGCGAGGTGCTGAGCGCCGGCGTGCAGGGCCTGCTCGAGCGCCCGGACTCCGGGTTCTACCTGATCGCCGAGGCCGGGACCGAGGCCGCCGGCTCGCTCCTCATCACCAACGAATGGAGCGACTGGCGAAACGGCAATTTCTGGTGGATCCAGAGCGTGTACGTGCGCCCGCAATTCCGCCGCCGCGGCGTGTACCGGCGGCTGTACGCCCACGTGCAGGAACTCGCGCTGCGCGATCCCGGCGTATGCGGTTTCCGTCTCTACGTCGAGCGCGAAAACCACCGCGCGCAGAGCACCTACCGCGCCGCCGGGATGACCGAGACGCGCTACGTCGTCTTCGAGGAGCTCAAGCCGGGGGTGCGCTTTTGCGCGGAGACGAAATGAAAACGGCCGTACGCCACGCGCACGGCCCTGCGTCGCTCGCCTTGCCGGAGAAGCAACCTAGCGGAAGCGTCCGCGCGGTCCGCCGGCAAAGGCCGGCCCCATGCCGCGGCCGTGGCCGATCACGAAGTCGGCGGTCGCTTTCTGCTCGGGGGTGAGCACCGCGTACAGATCCTTCGTCGCCGCGGTGAGCGCTTCGGACTGCGCAAGGCGCTCCTTCATGATCTTGTTCTGCAGTTCGATCCGTTCCGGCCCGGTGACGCGTGATTCGCGCATCGTGTTATGCCAGGCGAACATGCTCTCGGCCTGCTTCTTCACCTGCGCGGCGTAGGCGTCCCACGCCTTTTCCTGGCTGGCCGTGATCTTGAGCTCGGACTTGGCGTAGGCAAGACGCGCCTCGACCGCGGCAGCGGGATTGGCGTAGCCCTGCGGCCCGTAGCCGCCGCGCCCGCCCATCATTCCCGGTCCGCCGCCGAACCCGGGACCCATGCCGTAACCCGGGGCGCAGCCCGCGCCACCGCCCCAGCCCATGCCGGGACCGCCGCCCCATCCCATGCCAGGCCCGAAGCCGCCCGGATGGGCATTCACGATTGCGGCCGAAAGCCCGAGGCTGAGCGCCGCACCGACACCGACTGCAATTTTCGTTACGCGTTTCATGATTCGCTCTCCATGTGTTGTTCCAGCGGTTCCCATTGCAGCACGGCGATGTAAGCGCTCTGTATGGTTTCTGTACGCCCCCGCAACAGGCGCCCGGCTTGTTACAGTTCGCTACAAATCGGTTCCGCAGGGCGCCCGCATACCGCTAAAAGACCGCACATGGAGGCAAGCGACCACATCCTGATCGTGGACGACGACGCAGAGATCCGCAGCCTGCTCGGCGACTACCTGCACCGCAACGGCTACCGCACGACCGCGGTGCCCGACGGCAAGGCGATGCGCACGGCGCTCGCCCGCGGCAAGATCGACCTCATCGTGCTCGACCTGATGCTGCCGGGCGAGGACGGCCTTGCGCTCTGCCGCGAACTGCGCGCGCAATCCGACACGCCGGTGATCATGCTCACGGCGCGCGGCGAGGAAACCGACCGCATCGTCGGCCTCGAGATGGGCGCGGACGACTACCTCACCAAGCCCTTCAGCCCGCGCGAGCTGCTCGCGCGCATCAAGAACGTGCTGCGGCGCGCACGCAGCCTGCCGCGGAACCTGCGCGCCGATGCCGCCCGCACGATCGAATTCGCCGGCTGGCGCCTCGACACCACCGCGCGCCACCTGGTCTCGGCCGAGGGGGTGGTGACTCCGCTGAGCGGCGCCGAGTACCGCCTGCTGCGCGTCCTTCTCAGCCACCCCAACCACGTGCTCACGCGCGACCAGCTGATGGTGCTCTCGCAGGACCGCGAGGCCGAGCCGTTCGATCGCACCATCGACGTGCAGGTGAGCCGCCTGCGTCACCGCCTGGGCGACGACTCCGCGGAGCCGCGCATCATCAAGACGGTGCGCGGCCAGGGCTACGTGCTCGCCGTCGAAGTGAGAATCGAGCCATGACGCTCGTGCCGCGCGGCCTTTTCGGCCGGCTGGTGCTGGTGCTGCTCGGCGGCCTGCTCCTTGCGCAGCTCGTCACCGCGTACATCAATCTCGCCGAGCGCGAGCAGATTCTCTTCCGTGCCGGCGGCATGCAGCTCGCGCAGCGCATCGGCGACATCGCGCGGCTTCTCGATTCGCTGCCGCCCGCGGAGCGGCGGCGGGTCGCCGCGCTCTTCAACGCGCCGCCGCTCCTCGTCTCGCTCGATCGCCCGGCGCTTGCCCGCGCGCAATCCGACGAGAGCGACATGCGGCTTGCCATGTTCCGGGGCGTGCTGCGCTTCTCGCTCGGCAACGACATGCCTGCGGTCGTGCAGCGCCGCGAGGGCGAGCCGGAGCCGCGCGGCTTCGCCCGCCCGCCCAGCCCGATGGGCATGCCGATGCACCCGATGCGCGGCCCCGGGCCCGGGGCCTGGCCCGCGTCGCCCGGCGGGGCGTACTACGTGGTGCAGGTTGCGCTGCGCGACGGCACGCGCGTCACGTTCGACTCGGTGCTCTCGCCGCAGGAGACCGAAATGCCGTGGCGGCTCGCGCTCACGCTTGCGGTGCTGCTCGGCACCGTGATCGTTCTCGCGCTGGTGGCGGTGCGCTGGGTCACCGGGCCGCTCTCGGCGCTCGCGAACGCGGCCGAGCGGCTTGGCGAGGACATCAACCGCCCGCCGCTTGCGGAGTCCGGGCCGCTCGAGGCGCAGCGCGCGGCGCGCGCCTTCAACACCATGCAGGCGCGCCTTGCACGCTTCATCGCGGACCGCACACGCATCCTTGCCGCGATCTCGCACGATCTCAAGACCCCCATCACGCGCCTGCGGCTGCGCGCCGAGATGCTCGAGGACGAGGCGCTCGCGGCGAAGTTCGTCAAGGACCTCGGGGAAATGGAGGCGATGGTCGACCAGACGCTCGATTTCATGCGCGACGCGAGCGCGAGCGAGGCCGCGCAGCGCGTGGACGTGATGGCGCTCCTCGAGAGCGTGCAGGCCGATTACCGCGACACGGGCGGTGCCATCGAGCTGGAAGGCCGCATCGAGCGCCCGATCCTCGCCCGCCCGCGCGCCCTGCGGCGCTGCCTTGCGAACCTCGTCGACAACGCCCTTCGCTACGGGGCGCGCGCAACGCTGCGCGCCGAGGACGAGGGCGCGCGGATCGCGATCCGCGTGCTCGACGAAGGGCCGGGAATTGCGGAAGACGCCCTCGAAAAAGCGTTCGAGCCGTTCTACCGCGGCGAGGCTTCGCGCAGCCGCGACACGGGGGGCACCGGGCTCGGCCTCGGCATCGCGCGCAACATCGCGCGCGCGCATGGCGGCGACCTCGTGCTGCGCAATCGTTCGGGCGGTGGGCTGGAGGCGATCCTAACCTTGCCGCGCGGCGGCGCGGAGTCCGAACCGGCGCGGGCCACAGCCGGCGCGGGCTGAAGCGCCCGCTCAGCCGCTCACCGCCGGCGCGATCGCCGGCCGGGTGCGCAGCGTGTAGACCTGGTAGGCAAGCACCGCGCCGATCACGATCGCGGCGCCTGCGAGCGCCGCAGCGCCCGGGCGCTCGCCGATCCCGATCCACACCCAGAGCGGCGCAAGGACGGGCTCGATCAGCGCGAGCAGGCCCAGTTCGCCCGCGGTGAGCCGGCCGTAGGCGCGCGTGATCAGCACCAGGCCAAGCCCGGTCTGAAAGACGCCGAGCGCGATCAAAAGCGGCAGGTCGCGCAGCGCGAGGTCGAACGGCGCGGCAAGCGGCGCCGCGACGATCGCGGAGAACAGTGCCGCGAGCATCGCGGCCACGGTCGGATCGGCGGTGGCCGCGGCGCGCCGCAGGACGATGTAGTTGGCGGTGAAACAGGCCGGCACCCCGAGCGCGAGCAGGTTTCCGGCAAGCCGCCCGGTGCCCAACCCTTCGGCGAACATCAGCGCCACGCCGCCGAGCGCGGCGGCGATCGCAAGCCAGGTTCCGGCGCGCGGGCGCTCGCCAAGATAGATCCAGGCGGCGACCGCGAGAAAGAGCGGGCCCGTACTCATCAGCGCCGAAGCGTCCGCAATCGTCGTGCGCGTGATGGAGAAGATGAAGAGGAAGAAGGTCGAGCCGAGGAAACAGGCCGAAATCACGCCCGGACGGCCGGCCTCGCGCACCTTTTCCACGAGTTGCCCGCGGTACCACACCGCCAGCACCGCGGCGATGAACGCGAACATGAATACCGAGCGCCAGAACACGATGCCGACCGCCGGCACCGACTCGACATGGCGCACCAGGATGCCCGCGGTCGAAAAGCAGAACGCCGCGCCCACCGTGAGAAGCACCCCCCGGGCACGCTCGCCCATACTCGGAAAGATCATCGGACCCGCGCGAAAAGGCGCGATTCTACGCGCCGCGAACTGTTCCTCCTATACACTCGCGCATCTAACCAACCGCAAACGACCTCGCGCGGACCACGCAGCGTCCAGCAGCGCTCGAAGGTGCCGAATCTCGCTGCGCCCGATCCCTGCATCCGAGAGTTCCAGGTAACGCCTAACATTGACGGCTGCAGCGCTGCGTGGCTCGTGCCTGCGAGCGAGTGGCGGCATGCCAGCAGCGTACCCTGCCAAGACGAGCTGCTCGACGTACTCCGCATCGAGTTCGGCGACGCCGATGCGGGCGTGCAGACGCTCCATCCACGGTTCTGCGATGCCGGTCTCGCGCTTCCTGGTCGCGCGCCGTGCCTGCCGCAGCGGGCGCACGACATCGCGCTGCCAGGCCGCAACGGTTGCCATCACCGAACGCAGGGATCGCGTACTGAGGCGACGCCCCTGGAGCCCCATCCAGCAGCAATAGAGCAGCAGGTTCACGTCTGCACCCTTGCGATCCTGGAGGTTCAGGCACGTCTTCGCGACGCCGGGCATCCTATACAGGCGCAGCGAAAAGCGCCACAAAGGAAATCCTCGGCGCCTCATCGCGCCACCAAGCCGGCCAATCCGCCCGGCCGGAACACGGTCAATTCGCGATCCGCAGCCCGTCCCCAGGGCGCTCGTCGCGACCGTGCCCGCTCCAGCGCGTGAACAACTGGTGCTCGATCCCGACCTGATCGAGCGCCTTGCCGATGCTCTGGTGGATGATATCCATGATCGAACCGGGCTTGTGGTAGAAGGCCGGCATGGGCGGCAGAATCACGGCGCCGCAGTCCGCTGCCCGCGACATGAGGTCGAGGTGTCCTTTGTGCAGCGGCGTTTCGCGCACCATGAGCACCAGCGTCCTGCGCTCCTTGAGGGTCACGTCGGCGGCGCGCACCACCAGATTGTGGGTAAAGGAATTGGCGATTGCCGAAAGCGTCTTGATGGTGCACGGCGCGATGATCATGCCGCGGGTGCGGAACGAACCGCTGGCCACCGCCGCGCCGACGTCCTTGTTCTTGTAAACCACGTCGGCCAGGCTCTTGACGTAGTCGACGTCGTATTCCGTCTCGATCGCAAGATTCATCCCTGCCGCCTCGCTCAGGATGAGGTGCGTTTCCTGCCTCAGTTCCTTCAGCGCGCGGAGCAACTCCACGCCGTAGACCACGCCGGAGGCGCCCGTGATCGCCACCACCAATGGCAGGCTCATTCTTTGTGCTCCTCGTTTGCCTTCTTCGTCGTCAGGCCGCCATCGCCGATCGCTTCGCCTCGACCGATTCGATCACCGCGAACCCGGCTTCCTCCAGGGAGGATGCGACCGCACCAAAATCCCGGGCGTGAAAGCGAATGATGACCTTCTTCTCCTGATAGCCGCTCTCCGGTCGGTCGTCGTGTCGTCCGACCGGATACAACGCCTGCACCACCGCGCCGGCGGCCTCCGCAACGTCGACGATCCGGCCCAGCACTCCGGGGCCCAGCCGGATCGGCGCCAGCGTCACGCCGCTGCGCTGCTCCCAGGCCCCCAGGCAGTGCGCGGCGAGCTGGAAGATTTCAGTGGCCGAGATGACCCCCACCACCCGCTCGCCCTCCATGACGGGGAACTGCGCCACGCCCAACTCCTGCCCCTTCAGCAGGCAATGCTCCATGGTGTCGCTCGCCAGTACCGTCGCGGGATTGCGCACCATCACATCCTTGACCTTGAGACGGGTCGCGAAGAAGTCAAGCTCGTCCTGGTTCTGCGTACGCAGCACAAAATGCGCGGTACGCAGGAGATTGGCGCGCGTCACCAGTCCGCGCAGCTTTCCGCCATCCACGACGGGCAGGGCATGAAGATTGTTCTCGGCAAGGACGCGCTTGGCCTCGGTGACCAGCGTGTCGCTCGGGATCGTCATCGGGTGGGTCCGCATCCAGTTGCGCACCATCATCGCGCTTTCTCCTTCACGGCAAATAGCCGCCGAACTGCGCCAGCGCCAGCGCGGCAACGGTCATGGCGTTCGTGATTTCCCCGCGCGCAACACGCGCCGGCACTTCGCGCGGATCGATCAGCACGACCTCGATGTCTTCACCCGGGTCGGGTTCCGGATTGGACGATTTTCGTACACCTCTTGCCAGGTAAGCCCGCACGCGGTTTGACATCAGCGCCGGCTGTGGCCGAAGTACGCCGAGCGCCAGAATTTCGCCGCCGCCGTAGCCCGTTTCCTCGGCCAGCTCGCGAGCGGCGCCCTCCTCCGGCCGCTCGCCGGACCCATCGTGCAGCCCGCCCGGCACCTCCAGGCTCGTCTCGCGCGACCCATGTCGATACTGCCTCACCAGCACCAGCTTGCCGTCGATGGTCAGCGCCACCACCGACAGCCAATCCACCATGTGAACCACGTAGAAGTCGCGTTCGCCGTTGGTGCGCGGCGATCGCGCCGCGTCCCTCGTCACTCGGA